>Ga0209640_10001506_pt1 | contig 19773 bp, 21 predicted proteins | sample RifCSP10_1_FD_184018 | JGI IMG/M metagenome (GOLD analysis project Ga0209640, IMG submission 184018) | Soil microbial communities from Rifle, Colorado - Rifle CSP2_sed 10_1 (SPAdes) (version 2) | ecosystem: Environmental > Terrestrial > Deep subsurface > Rock core/Sediment | place: Rifle...
CCCGCCAGGGTCGGCCGTCAGGCCGACCCTGGCATCCGTACTGTTGCCGAAGTTTTTCTCACATCCGCCCGTGGCGGATTTTTTTGTTTGTAAAAATTTCAATAATGCTTGCAAGATTTTTGGCACTCTGCTACATTGAGTGCTAGATTCTAAGGAGGTTCGCACATGGCGACTAAATTACAGCCGTTAGCCGATTGGGTCGTTGCCGAGCAGGAAGAAGCCGCGACCAAAACCGCTTCCGGCCTCTATTTGCCCGACAAAGCGGCCGAGAAGCCCAAAGTAGCCAAAGTTTTAAAGGTCGGCAAAGACGTTAAAAGCGTCAAAGCCGGTGACCGCATAGTTTACAAAAGCTACAGCACTACCGAAGTTAAGTTGGACGATAAAGAATACGTCCTGGTCAAAGAAGAAGATATTCTGGCAACCGTTAAATAGGAGGAAGTAGATGGCTAAGAAAGTTTTTTATGATGAAGACGCCCGCCGCCGGATTTTAAGCGGCGCCGAAATTTTATACAACGCCGTACGCACCACCATGGGGCCCAAAGGCCGTAACGTAATTATCAGCAAAAGCTATGGTAACCCAACTGTCACTCACGACGGCGTGGCCGTAGCCAAAGGTGTTGAACTGGAAGATAAAGACGACGAAACTTTAGGTTACAAAGTCGGAGCTGAGCTGATTAAAGAAGCCGCCAACAAGATGAATGATGTCGCCGGCGACGGAACTACCACTGTTACCATTTTGACATATCACATCCTCAACGAAGCCAACAAACTGATAGCCGCCGGGCACAACCCGATGCTACTTCGCAAGGGTTTGGAAAAAGCCGCTCACGATGTAATTACTAAGCTTGGTGGATTGAGCGAAGATATTGGCAGCAAGAAAAGCCGTGTGGCCGAAGTAGCCACCATTAGTGCTGGCGACGAGCAAATCGGCAATTTAATTGCCGATGTTATGGAAAAAGTTGGCAAAGACGGCGTGGTGACTGTCGAGGAAGGCCAGGGCCTTACCATGGAAAGCGAAGTAGTAGAGGGCTTCACCATGGACCGCGGCTATGTCAGTCCTTACATGGTAACTGACACCGCGCGAATGGAAGCCGTTTATGACAAACCGGCTATTTTGATAACCGATACTAAAATCAGCTCGATTCAAGACTTCCTGCCGATGCTGGAAAAGCTGGCCAATGCCGGCAAAAAAGACTTGGTTTTGATTGCCGAAGACGTCGAGGGAGAAGCTCTAGGGACCTTGATTCTCAACCGACTGAAGGGTGTGTTTAATACCGTGGCCGTTAAGGCCCCGGCCTTCGGCGATCGCCGTAAAGAAATATTGGAAGACATTGCCATTCTAACCGGCGGGGAAGTGATTTCCGAAGAACGGGGGATGACATTTGAGAACGCCGACCTTTCTGTTCTGGGCTCAGCTCGAAAAGTCATAGCCACCAAAGACGAGACAACTATTATTGAAGGCGCTGGCCCGGCCACCGCGGTGCAGGCTAGAATCACCCAAATCAACCAGCAGGCGGACGCCGCGACCAGTGAGTACGACAAAGAAAACCTGGAAAAACGCCGGGCCGCCCTGCAGGGCAAAGTAGCCGTCATTAAAGTTGGCGGTGCTACCGAGACCGAGATTGAAGAAAAGAAATTCCGAGTTGACGATGCCGTTGCCTCCGTTAAGTCAGCCCTCGAAGAGGGCGTAGTACCTGGCGGTGGAGTTACTTTAATTGACCTCTCCAAGACAATCAAAGCCGAAGGCGCATCTTCCGAAGACGCCGGTAAATTGCTGCTGAAAAACTCCTTGCTTGAGCCATTCAAACAGCTAATGACCAACGCTGGACTCAATGCCGAAGAAAAGCTTTCAAAAGTGATAGAAACCAAAAAGGGTATAGGTTTCAATGTCAACGAACCGGATCAAATGGTGACTATGAAAGAAGCCGGCATTATTGACCCAACGCGTGTTGTTAAAGGAGCCATCCAAAACGCCGTTTCGATTGCCGGAACAGCCATGACAATGGGAGCACTGGTAGCCGACGTGCCTGAAAAAACCCCTCCAACACCCCCACCCGACATGTCGGGTATGGGTATGTAGAACTGCGGCATGCCTGCCCCGCTTTAAATCCTGAGCGGAGCAGTCGGTAATCGGATTGCGGAGCATCAAGATTTAGTGCGGGGGATATGATGTAAAAACAAACAAATTTTTCAAAACTGCCCCTCGATGTTATAATAAATATAACCAAGAGGGGTTTATTTTATGGCTGACGAAGCAGGCAAGGAATCGCCAAGGACCAAGCCGCCGGAAACACCGCCGCCCATAATTACGCAGACGCCAACTCGCGGCGAGGGTAGGCAATGGATGATGCTCTTGATTTATATGGTCATCGCCCTGATTGTGGCTGCCGGAGTAGTGCTTGGTGGTCGCTGGGTTTATAACCAAGTACGCAATAATGAACCGGCTAAGGTAACTACCCCAACTTCCAACAGAGCAACTGAAACTCCGGCCGCAACCGGCGGTCAATCTGGTACATCATCTCAAGAGCCCCCTAGCCAGCCTTCGCCTACACCAACGCCAAGCCCAAGCACCCAAGGCAGCCAAATCGCTAATACTGGTCCTGGGGAAGTCGTCGCCATTTTTGTAACAGCCACCTTAACAGCCGCCGGGTTGCATTACATTTATCAGCTACGAAGAGCAATAAACTAGGTCAATTTTGTTCTGAATTATGGTGTTGGGTGAAGTAGTTTATTTCGTTGACTACGTCGAGTAGGGCCTGGGCGCGGTTTTTTTCATCTGTAATGGCGTTGGCCGCGTCGTGGGCGTCTTTGATTAGAGCAGCGTTGTCAGAAGCCTGAATAAGCATCATGGTGGTCTTGAATTTCTCTTCCGGAGTTTGCTCTAATTGGTTAACCAGCGGCGCCAAGCTGTGTAAAGCTTGCTGCTTGATGTCTATCAGCTCATCTTCGTCAGCGTTCACTGGCACGGTAGGCGCTGGAGCTGTGGCTGGGACATCTGCATCTTTTTTCTTAGGTGAGTTGCTAATAATCGTCGGCGTTTCTGGCACGGGAGGAAGTGGCGGCTCGGCAGATAGCGGTGTCATTGAATCATTAAGTGGCGGGGCAGTCGGGGCAATTACGGGGTCTGGAGGCGGCATTACTAATGGTTCGCCCGGCGGAGTGGCCATCGGCACCGGCGGTGCACCCGGATAATTAGTTGGTTGTATATTGTCTGGTTGGTCTTTGTCGTTTGAGCCGAACATCCCACCCTCATTAGTTTTAATGGTTATTTACTGAGTCCAGTATAGCGCAAATGCTTATAAAGCAACAATTGAGCACTTTGTGCTTACTAGAAACTGCCAGCTAAAAACTATAAACTAGCCTTATGCTAGATGATCTCAAGTACATCCATCAGCGTGATGGGCAGGACGCGCTGGGAATAGCCGAAAAACAGTGGCAGCAACTTGAACATAGGTTTGAGGTGACAGGTGACAGATTGCAGGTTACAGATATCCAAAACGTAGTTTACGCCGGCATGGGTGGCTCGGCGCTAGCGGCACTATTTGCCAAAAGCTGGCCGGGTTGCAAAGTACCGTTTGAAGTCACTAGACAGTACCAGATACCAGAGTATGTATCTGCCAAGACGTTGTTTATAACATCAAGTTATTCAGGGAATACTGAAGAAACACTATCAGCCCTCGCCGAAGCCGAAAAAAAAGGAGCGCGAATTGTCGCAATCTCGAAGGGCGGTAAGCTACAGGAAATCGCCATCCAGAGAAATTATTCATATCTACAATTGCCGGATTGCGGACAGCCGCGCTACGCTTTGTTAGCCAGTCTCAAGGCCCTTGCCGTCATATTAGAAGCCGCAAATTTATCAGCTCAGGCGCAAGCTGCAGATTCAATAAAGCCAGTCGCCAAATTTTTACAATTTGCTACTAACGTTTGGCTGCCGACTGTACCAACAGCTCAGAATCCAGCTAAAAAATTGGCGCTGGAACTGGCCGGCAAGGCGCCAGTCATATACGCGGGGCCGCTGATGGCACCGGCGGCTTATAAATGGAAGATTAACTTCAACGAAAATGCCAAGAATTTGGCCTGGTGGAATGAGATACCAGAGTCTAACCATAATGAACTGATGGGTTGGAGCTATCCAACCCAAAAACCCTACGAAATTATTGAGCTTCGAAGTAGTCTGGAGCATCCTCGGGTACAGAAACGCTTTGCGGTAGGCGAGCGTTTACTATCGGGTCTGCGGCCCGCACCGAACGTAATAGATGTGCAGGGCAGTACATTACTGGAGCAACTACTCTGGGCTGTCAATTTCGGCGATTTCGTCAGTATTTATCTGGCACTATTGAATAACATTAATCCAACTCCTGTCGAACTAAACGACAAATTCAAAAGGGAGCTCGGTACCTAACTTTCCCGAACGCTCGCTCACTTGACGCGACCACTTGCCAAAGACTACAACAGCCTGCGGAACGACCCGTAAAGGGTCGGTCTCGCTCTTCACTGTCTTTTGCGGAGTCACTCGACACGTCCTCGGCCTATTAGTTGTAGCTTTGGCGTGTTTGCTCAGGTAAGCTTCGCCGGAGTTCGGGAAAGTTAAGACCTCGCTTGAGCAAGGGTAAATTACTTGACTAGGTAAGTATTTAACTGTCCCGGGCTTGGACCCATTCGACTACGCTCAGGGTTCAAGCATTGCGCGGTTAGTCACCGCGCAATGCTTGGATGGGGTCTTTGCGAGCAGCTTTGAGAGCCGGTGCTATGCTAAAGATAACTCCAACTACAATTGCCACAAAGACGGCCATGAGCATAATCGGTACAGTAATTACCGGGTTTAAGTTGGTATAAAGTCGCAAACCCAAGAAGATGAGCAATGAGATAATCACGCCGATCAACCCACCACCGACAGTCAATGCCAGTCCTTCAACAATAAATTGATTAAGGATTTGGCGATTGGTGGCGCCGATGGCTTTTCTGATACCTATCTCGCGCCCCCGCTCGCTCACAGAGGCCAGCATTATATCCATAATGCCAATCCCGCCAATTAATAAGCTGATGGCTGCCAGCGCCGACACGAACCCAGTCATTTTATTTACTACATTGTTGACGACGCCAAGCAGCTCCTCTTGTTTTAGGACACTGAAGTCTTCATGACCCCGGTGTGTGGCCAGTAGGGTTCGGCGAACATCACGTATCGCTGCATCGGTGTCCGAACTTTTGCTTTTGAGCAGAATCTGTACGATGTTGGTGCCTTCAGTCAAACTCGCGGCCTGCTCGAACGGAACGAGAACAGCTGAATTAAAATCAGTCTGCCCGATAGATAGAAGCCCGCCATTGCTCGGCTCCAAAACTCCTCTAATTATGTAATCCTCACCGGCAATCGAGATCGAGCGCCCGGTTGGGTTTAGCTCGTCGTATAGCTTGTGGGCAATACTGGTGCCAACAACAGCGAATTTTTGATTCCCGGCCTCATTGGTAAAGAAATCGCCGTAGGCCACTTTTTGATGTAAAAGCTCTGGCAGAGCGCTGCTCGTACCCATAACATAAGCATTGTCGAGCTGACCCGAACTGCTCGATACGCTGCTGGTGACAAACGCTAACGGTGTTACAGCCTTAACCGAATCTACATTTTTGAGTGCCGACACGTCTTTGGCTGTCAAGGTACTTGAGTCTAAAAAGGCCAACACATTGACGCCGGTGACCTTGCCGCGGCTGTCACGAGAAACGAGTTTGCCGGAACGAATAGTCAATACGTCACTACCGAGCTGGTTCATTTGGCCAACCACTTGGCGTTTCAGGCCTTCTCCAAGACTGACAGTGGTCACAACTAGTGTTATGCCAATGATAACGCCTGTCATGGTTAGCAACGAGCGCCATTTGGAGCTGCGCAGACTATTTATGGCTGCCTTAACATTGCCTGAGAACATTAGCGGGATAGTACCTTTCTTCGAGACCTGCGGGCGGTCTTTTTGCGTTTTGCCGGCGTGCGGCGTTTGGGTTTATCAGTAATTTCTTTGCCAGGTACGTCGTGCATTAGAGCTGACACACCGGCAGTTATATCCTCCGCCGTACGACGGTAGCGACTGAAGTAAATACGTCTAGCGCCTCTAGCCAGCGAGCCAATGGCTGTCCGCTCATCGCCGACAATCATGCCATCGGACATATAAATCACTCGGTTGGCGTACCTAGTTAGTTCCGGATTATGGGTCACTAGTAGAATCGTGTTGCCTTGGCGGTGAATATCGGCGAATAGCTCCATAACCACCTTGCTGTCAAAACTATCTAGATTACCGGTCGGCTCATCGGCAATAATGATGCTCGGTTTGTTGATTAGGGCACGGGCGATGGCAGCCCGTTGAGCTTGGCCGGAAGAAAGGTGGCGTGGCAGGAAATACTCTCGGTCGCGCATACTAATACGCTCTAGCATGTCACTAGCCGCCCGCCAGCGTTTGACGGGCGTCATGCCTTTGTATGCTAGAGGCAGCGCAACGTTATCAAGAACATTTAGGCGCTGTATGAGGTTATAAGATTGAAAAACGAAGCCGATTCGATCGCGGCGCAATTTGGCTTGTCGTGTCTGTCGTAGACGTGCCACCGGTCTGTTATCAAGTAAATAGCTGCCGTGAGTTGGCCTATCCAGCAGTCCGATAATGTTAAGCAAAGTGGTTTTGCCGCTGCCGCTAGGGCCCATGACCGCCACGAATTCGCCTTTTTCAACGACCAAATCCACCTCGTCCAAGGCCAAAGTGGAGGCTTCGCCGAAACCGTAAATTTTTGATACTTCGCGCAGCCCAATCAGAGCCATAATTTTCCGCCAATTACCGATTTTTTTAATATTAGAAAAGAGACCCACACCTCACCATGGGAGCAAAATCCACCAAATTGTCTCTCGTATTTCCTAGTGTACGCGGTGGCAAACAAGCTGTGCAAGAAATAAAGGTTGTAAAATAATCTCCTAACTCAATCTGTTACCACCGCCTAAAGGCGGGGTTCCGCCAGAGGCGGAAAAATTATAAGATTCATGAACGTACTTTGTATACATACTCTCCAGTGAGGTTAAGGCCAGATATTACGTTGGATACACAAGAAATCCAGAAGCATGCCTAAATAGTCATAACCGAGGTGATGTGAGGTCAACAAAATCTTTCAGACCATTTAAGATGGTGCACCTAGAGAGATTTGCTACAAAGGCTGAGGCGTGGAAAAGAGAGAGGCAGATAAAGTTATACAAGGGTGGTAGAGCCTTCCTAGCATTGGTACAATCAGGTTGATGTGGAAGGGTCGCATAGTCTGGTCTAGTGCGCCGCCTTGGAAAGGCGGTATGGCGGCAACGTCATCGAGAGTTCGAATCTCTCCCCTTCCGCCAGAGTGTGGTTAAATTCACAGAATTTTAGGAGCTTGAGCACTACAGTCGGTGGTATAATAAGATTGTGGCGAGAAGCCACCAAATTCTCTTAGCTAAATCTCAGCTTCAATAATAAACTGAGATAGCAAAAAGAGAATCTCTCGACAAGCTCGAGATAAAGGATAAGAAGATGTCAGATAAGGAAATGATTAAACAAGTCGTCACAGATGTAGCCCAACTACAAGACATGAAGCAGTGGGAGCGGCTTGAAGGTTATTTTGTCAAGAAACCATTCGTTGATAATAAAGCCATCAATGGCGAGATGCCGGCGGTGATTCCAAAGAAACGGCTGATTGAAAGCTGGCGCAAAGAAATCGGTAGCTACTTTTATGCTACCCGGCACTTTATTCGCCGACTGGCCGTCAGAATGCTAAATTCGCGCCGCGCCAAAGTTACTACCGACGTTGAACATGTTCACTACGTCGCTGACCGAGGCGAACGTTACGCCTGGACTGTGCGCGGGACCATTGATTACATCTTGGTTAAGACCACCAACGGCACATGGAAGATCAGCCAGATGATTTTCCGGCTTCAAGACCAAGCCGTTAGGCCTATTGCCGCCTAGTTATAGCCGCTTAGTTCATATCTAAGAACCCTTAACTCTTGTACAATAAGCACAAGGGTTATGAATGTTTTGATTGTGTACGCGCACCACGAGCCTGGTTCATTCACCGCGGCCATGAAAAATTTGGCGATTGAGGTTTTGAGCCGGCAAGGACATGGGGTAGCTGTCAGCGATTTGTACGGCGAGGGTTTTAATCCGGTAGCCCAGAAGTGGGATTTCGTCACCACCAGTGGCGGGCATTTTAACTACATGATGGAGCAGAAACACGCCGCCAATCTCGACTTGGCTTTTTCGCCTGATATTTTGGGCGAAATACAAAAGGTTAAAGCGGCTGACATTATTCTTTTTGCTACACCGCTTTGGTGGTCCGGCCCTCCGGCTATACTCAAAGGCTGGTTCGACCGCGTTTTAGCCATGGGTGTGGTCTGGGACAGCGGGCGGTTTTATGAAAAAGGCCTACTGCGCGGTAAGCAAGCCATGGTGATTGTTTCGGCCGGACATCCAGCGCCTTACTACAACGATACCGGCAAGCACCGCACCACACCAATGCAAGTTTTACACGGTATCAATCACGAGACTTTGGCCTTTTGTGGCCTGGACATCCAGGAACCCTTTGTGGCGCTAGATGTCTTGGGCTTGAACGACACGGGGCGGCTTAAAATACTCCAAGAACTACAGTTCCGCCTCGAACATTTGATAGACAGCCCGCAGTGGCTCATCAAGTTCAACTAGACAACCCTGGAGCACCGACCTGCTTGCCAGCGGAGCAGGCAACTCCGCCGGTGCTCTTGGCGTACTCCGGTGTCAGAACCTGCGGTACTCTTTCAACGTATGTTAAATACGCCTCAATCCGTTCCTCGGCTCTTCCTTGTACTGTGCTCAAGTGTGAACGTCTAGTATCATAGCTTTAGGATGAGAGAGTTAAAGGAGACTCTGAGGCAGGCTGTTAAAGACCTGTTTAATATTGATATTGAGCCGGAGTTGACTCGCCCGGAAGAACAGTTTGGTGATTACAGCACTAACGTGGCCATGCAGCTGGCTGCGAAATTAGGCAAGCCGCCACGAGAAATCGCCGACGCCCTGGCTTCCAAGCTTCAAGCTACCGAAATGGTCAGCAAAACGGAGGTGGCTGACCCGGGTTTCATCAACTTTTTTTTATCAGACAGAGTTTTGTTGGACAACATGAAGCGCCAACCGGCCAAAACCTACGAGGGTCAGACGGTGGTTGTCGAGTATTCAGACCCCAATCCTTTTAAGGTCTTACATGTCGGCCATCTTTATACCAGCGTAGTCGGCGACGCCATTGCCAATCTTTTCGAAGCAGGCGATGCCAAAGTAGCCAGAGTCAACTTTGGAGGTGATGTTGGCCTGCACGTCGCCAAGACTATGTGGGCGGTACTTAATGAACTGGACTATTTTAGTCAGAACGAACCCAAAAAAGACATTGAAACTATTCCAGAAGATCAAAGAAACACGTGGTTGAGTGAGCGATATGTAGAAGGTGCAAAAGCTTACGAGGAAAATCCTGAAGTTAAGCAGATGATAATTGAGCTCAACCATCGCATATATGATTTATTTCCAAAAGATTCAGATAAAGATCCCGAATTTGGACACATCTATTGGACAACCAGGGCGTGGAGTTATGATTATTTCAATCAATTTTATTCTCAAATCGGCACCAAGTTTGATAAATACTACCCGGAAAGCGAAACTATTGAACTGGGTTTAAAAACCGTCAGAGAAAACATTGGCAAGGTTTTCGAGGAGTCGAATGGAGCCATTGTATTCAAAGGCGAAGTCCATAATATGCATACCCGGGTCTTTATTAACAACCAGGGTTTGCCGACCTATGAAGCCAAAGATGTAGGATTGATTCTTAAGAAATGGGGAGATTATCATTTCGATAAGTCGATTGTTATCACCGGAAATGACATTTACGAATACATGCAGGTGGTACTTAAAGCCATCGAGCAGATTGCGCCTGAGTTGGCACAGAAAACTACCCACGTCACTCATGGCATGGTAAAGGTGGCCGGCGGGGTCAAAATAAGCAGCCGCCTTGGCAACATTATCAGGGCCGAGGATGTACTAGCCGCCGCCAACGACGCAAATAAGCAAGCTAATCAACGGGAAAATTTCGATGTAGCTCTTGGAGCTGTCAAATACGCCTTCCTAAAAAATCGCATCGGCGCTGATTTTATCTTCGACCCAGCTGAGTCGGTTAAGCTGGAAGGCAATAGCGGGCCATATCTACAGTATGCTTACGTACGGGCAAGAAGTATTCTGCAAAAATCGTCCAATAAAGGGCAGCTACTGGACGAAAATCTCCAAGCGGATGAGCGCAGTCTGGTGCGAAAAATAGGTGAATTTACTGAAGTTGTTGAGCAAGCGACCGCCGAGCTTCTACCCAGCCATATCTGCACTTATTTGTACGAGTTAGCACAAAACTTCAATCGATTTTATGAGAAAAACCGGATTTTGGGCGACGAGAAGGAAGCTTTGCGGCTAAAGCTCGCAGACGCCTACGCCAAGACTCTAAAAAACGGTCTACAGCTGCTCAACATTCCAGTACCGGAGAAAATGTGAAGATCAAAACGCCAGTGCCTAGTATTTCAGCCCAGAAGTTCTATAATTAAAGTTAATAACTAAGGAGGTTCGAAAATGGTCACTACTATCAAAGTCCTTAAGCGGAAGGATGCGTCCTCCGTAGTAGTTGCGGTTGTGGTCGGTCTGATCATTGCCCAGCTTTTGCCAGCCCTGGTGGGCCGCCTGGCAAGCGTGTTGAGCGGCGTTAATGTCGCTCCGGCCGGCGACTGGCAAGAGCAATATCTTGTGCCGGTTGTAAACGCGGTGCTACAGCTGTTACTGCTTGAAGTTCTGCTGTGGGTATGGACCGCGCTTATGGCCACGATGAAAAAATAGGAGCTTATGGCTCAACGATTGACTGACGAGGAGCTCAAAAAGAAACTGACTCCCGAGCAGTATAATGTGCTGCGTGAGCAGGGAACTGAAGCGCCGTTTACCGGTAAGCTTCTGCATAACAAAGAGGGTGGTATGTATACTTGTGCTGCTTGTGGCGCCGAGCTTTTTCCAAGCGGTACCAAGTTCGATTCCGGTACCGGCTGGCCCAGTTTTTACGACGTAGCGACCAAGGGTGCTGTAAAACTTCAGGATGATAGTTCGCACGGTATGAACCGCACCGAAGTTACTTGCGCCAATTGTGGCAGTCATTTAGGCCACCTCTTCGATGATGCTTACAATCAACCCACCGGCCAAAGATACTGCATTAACTCCTGCGCCCTTGACTTTATCCCAACTGGAACAAAGAAAAAATAGTTATCGCGTCAGGCGGGCTTCTATAGCTTGGCCCAAAGAGGCAATTTGCGATGAGCCGACCTTTTCGGTCAAAACCGTAACTACGTAACTGCGGTCATTTGGCAGTGTAGCAATCGCAGTGTCATGCCAATCAATTTGTCCGTTCCAGCCGACTTTGTTATAAACCGTTGATTGGCTAAAACCTGATGGCAGTCCTCGGCGATACGTTGCCGGTTGGTCTTTCATGGACTCCAGAAAGGCCTTTGTGTAAGCCTCAGTCAAATCGCGGCGCTCAAACAGCCTTTGCAGAATAATCGCCGCATCGCCGGCTGAGGTATACAGACCGGTCATTGAGGTGTTGCTAAGGCCATAGGTCTTTAACTTGGCGGTCAAACTTTCCTTGCCAAGCTCATTCCACCACTTTTCGCCGCACGGGCTATAAGAATCGCGAATCATCGCGTCCAAGCATTTGATTCGCGTGTAACCACTCGAGTACGGTTCGTCTGCGCTATAGGTGCCGTCAGCAATTTTTTGGTAGCCGATGTAAGCCACATAGAGTTTATAAATGCTGGCAGTAAAGTATTGCTGGTCTGGATTTACAGATGCAACCGCCCTTTTATTGGCTAAATCATAGATTACGACACTGGCCTGTCCACTTTGTCTAGCGACCCAGGTATCCACCATCGGCTGTAAATCGATTAACGGAAAGGTCTGTGGCTGCGCCGGTGGCTCATTGGCCTTCGATGATTGTTCGGTGCTGGAATCAGTTCTTTTTTCATCACTTGGCCAATAGGTATAGGCCAAAATCGCTACAAACGCCGCTAAAAGTACCAGCAGCCAAGACTTTTTTCGACTCTTACGGCGGCGAACCATAAACACCAGTATAGCGTGTATAATTTGAGTTATCTTGAAGCGAGAGGCACCAAACTTGCGCTACCCGGCCTATAATTATCGGCCTGTCCGTCCGGCAGGCAAGCCGCCCTCCCCTCAATTGCTACCCAAAAAAGCCCGTCGCTGGCCCAAATTTCTACTAATCTTGCCGGTTCTGGCAGTCGGGCTTGGAGTCTACGCGCTATTTGCCCGTAATGACAATCCGCCGGACGTTATTAAAAAAATTACGCAGACTATTACCGAACCCCGGCCACAAACCGTCAGAGGACGCTACCTGATTAGCGGCACGATTGTGCTTGACAGGGTAGTGGCCAGCGAAGCTGGGAGCGATTACACCCAGCCATTCAAATATATGAATACCCTGGGTGAATTTGATGAAGGCATAGCCGATTTGGAGTGCCCAGTTACCGATAGCAGCTATGTCTCCGTTAAAGGCCAGGAAAATCCGCGTTTTAACTGCCAGCCGCACTGGCTGCCCGAACTCAAAAAGTACTTTGGTATCATCAAACTGGCCGGAAACCACACTTACGACATGGGCGCGGACGGTTTTACGGAAACAATCGAGCGGCTGCAAAATGCCGGTATCCAGACAGTCGGCCATCACAACCCACATGCCGAAAAAGATAACTGCAAAGTGGTGGGGTTCCCGGCGCACATACAGAAATCGGATGGCGCAGAAGAAAAAGGCACTTTACCCATAGCGGTTTGCGCCTTCAACTACAAAATTATCTTTTCGCCGGAAGCCGGCGAGATAGAAACTATCCAGCGCTACGCCAAAATCATGCCGGTATTTGGCCTGCTGCAAGCCGGCGCTGAATACATAACCACAGCCAGCGCCCAACAGCGAATTTATGCTCGCAAAATCATAGACAACGGCGCGGCATTTGTGATTGCCAACGGCACCCATTACGTCCAGGATAGCGAGGTTTACAAGAATAAATTAATCGTTTACTCGCTTGGAAATTTCATTTTTGACCAGACCGATTACGAGACAATGCGTGCAGTATCCATCGCCGTCGATGTAACGATTAATTACAATGAGAACGTCGGCAAATGGCTGGCTCTGAGCAGTCAATGCAACATTACTGCGCGGGAAGATAACTGTTTGGCGGAAGCCGAAAAACAGAGACTGTCCAAAATGAGTCTAAATCTTAAATTTGAGCCGATTGGCAGCAGCGGAGGGGTGCGCCAAATCACAAAAAAAGCCGATGCTACGCTGCAAAAAGCGATTGAGGAGCGCCTAAACTGGGCCCAAACTGTTAGCCAGTTGAACAATTAGACTGGCTCTCAACCTTCGGACAGAACTCAGGCCGAAGTGGAGCCGGGCCGGTAGGCTGCAGAGATGCTAGAATTTCTAATAGCAGCTCAGGCAGCCTACCGTCCGCGCGTGAACGGTTCTGGGAGGAGGTTTGAGAGTCAGTAATTATGGAATATTGATTATGGACCATAAGACCGTTGAGAAATATATTCTTAGTATACCGAACACCCGGCTAGACTATCCGTTTGGCAAAGAAGCCGCAGTCTATAAAATCGCCGACCCTTCGACCCGCTCAGGGCAGGACAAAATGTTCGCCATTATTGCCGAAAAATCTGACCCAGTTCGATTGAGCCTAAAATGCGACCCGAATCTAGCCGAGACTCTGCGGGCAAAGTACGACACAGTCATGCCGGGATATCATCTCAACAAAAAGCACTGGAATACTATTGTCCTCACTGGCCAATTAAGCTGGGAAGAAATCAAAGACTTAATAAGACATTCCTACGACTTAGTTTCAGAAACAAGCTAATCACACTATTGTCTCAGCTGAGACAATAGTGTGATTTTGTAACTATTATTCTAGTTACTAATCACTTATGCAGACTTAAACTGCGGCGATTTTAGCAAGGTTTGTATGCTGTCATAGGCCGATTGCAGTGTGCTTTTCAGGGTTTTGGACTTTGTCGCTTGAAATGTCTCGTTCAAAGAATTCAGATATTCGACCATGGAGGTCTTTAGGTACGAGATATAAGCTTGGTCCAAATTGTTGTTCTTGGCGGCGGCCTCTAACTCGGTATCAGTATTCTTATTCAACCCAGTAGCTAGTTGCTGTTCGCCATATTTAACTTTGGCTTTGGCTAAATAATCTGCTAGTTCAACCTTCTGGCTACTCATTACTGATTGAGTCGTAGCCGATAGTCCCTTGGTGTTCGCATCAGTGAACTTTTGGTCCTGCAACTGGCTGACTCGAACAATTTCTTGGTTCTGTGTCATCAAGTTCAAGACTTGATTGGAGTTTTTATCGCCGCCGCTAAAAATCAGCGCTACTACGATAACAATGATTAAGGCTATAAGGGCTAAGATAAGGAGTTTGGCCGGTTTGCCGAACTTAGCAAACCGTGCGGTTGGGCTTGTTGGTGCCGGCGGCTGTTGCTGATTGAGCATAAAGCCAAAGTCAGCTGGCTCGGTTTGCGCAGGAGGTTGATCGGTCTGCGAAGGCATAAGAACTATTGTAGCTGTTTTTTGATGTTTCCGATAAACTCGGAACTCAACAATTCAGTCCATGGTTCGAATAGCGGTTTGGGCAGCGAGTCAAAATCAGACCAAGCCAGTTTTTTAATTTTTTTCGGCTCGAGTATCTTTGGTTCGCCACTTACGCAATCGCTGAGTAGCCAGACGGTGACCGAATGAATATCTTCATTGGTAAAAACAGTATTGGTGACCGCGCCAAAGCGCACATTTTTAATCTTAAGGCCGACTTCTTCTGCTACCTCCCTTTTGGCCGTATCTTCGAACGATTCGCCAAATTCCATCCAGCCGCCCGGCACGCTCCAGGTACCTCTGCCGTGTGCACCGTGCCGCAGTATCATCAAGAATTTCTTATTATTGAAAATAAAAACCCCCATGCCAATTCCCGGTCGTTTCATATTTCTCATCATAGCAAACCATTTCCCTAAAGCTTTAAGCTATCAGCTAACTGCTATAAGCTAATAGTATGGATGCGGTTGCGGAGGTAAAGTCGAGACTTAATGTTGAGGACATTGTGGCTGAGTATCTGCAATTGAAGCGTTCCGGCCGTAATTTCAAAGCGTTAAGTCCCTGGACTAACGAAAAAACACCCAGTTTCATGATCAGCCCGGAAAAGCAGATTTGGCATGATTTTTCCTCGGGTAAGGGTGGCGATATTTTTACTTTCGTCATGGAAATGGAAGGGTTGGACTTCCGTGGCGCTCTCGAGCTTTTGGCCCGAAAAGCCGGAGTAGAGCTGGAAGATTATCAAGCTTCCAGCGCTCATCGGAAAGAATATAAAAGCCGGGCGCTGGAAGCGCTGGAACTGGCCGCCAAGTTCTATCAAAAGCAGTTGACCGTCAATAGAACGGCTCTGAAATACTTAATCAAAGACCGTGGATTCAAAAAACAAACTCTGTTGGATTGGCAGTTGGGATACGCCCCCAAAACCGGCAGCGCCTTAACCAATTTTCTGACCAAGCATGGATTTGATACCGATGAGATGAGTCGGGCAGGACTAATTTTTATGCGCGCCGGCGGCCCAAGCGACATGTTCCGTGGCCGGATTATGATCCCGCTTTGCGACAGCCGAGGAGCGATTATCGGCTTCACCGGCCGCCTTTTGAATGACGAGCCAGACGTACCTAAATACATCAACACGCCGCAGACAGTCGTTTATGATAAAGGCCGGCACGTTTTCGGCCTTCATCTGGCAAAAGACAGTATTCGCAAAAGCGGCTACGGCGTTATCGCCGAAGGTAATATGGATGTAATCGCTTCGCATCAGGCCAGGGTAAAAAATGTCGTGGCCACCGCCGGCACTGCCATGACAGACAATCACTTGCGAGAACTAAAGCGTTTTACTCCAGATATCCGACTATGCTTTGACGCCGACAGCGCCGGCGTATCAGCCACCGAGAGAGCCATTACTATGGCTCAGAGAACAGGGGTGAACTTGAGTGTCATTGTATTAGGTGACGCCAAAGACCCCGATGAACTGATTCGCCAAAGCCCGGCAAAGTGGCAAAAGGCCGTGAAGCAATCAACCTATGCCGTTGATTGGCTGATTGAGCGCTACGCCACGGAGTTAGATTTGAAGACCGCGCCGGGTAAAAAGGCCTTCACTGATGCCTTGCTTAGTGTAATCCGCCGCCTGAGTGACGCCGTCGAACAAGATCATTACCTTAAAAAGTTGGCCGAGCTGGCTGACTCCAGCCTGGATGCAATTCGCGCCAAGTTTTCCTTACAAAAGGTCGAGAAGACTACTCTAAGAAAACCGAAGTCACAACTTATCGTTGACCGAGAAAATATTGAACAGCAACGATTGCAAGACCACTTACTGGCGATGGCCTTGATGCAGCCTAAGTTCAGACCGTTGCTCGAAGACTGCCTGCCGGAATATTTCGCCGATGGAGCCCCCAAAAAGCTGCTTGAATTTCTAAAAGAACACTCCGATTTCAAAGGCGAGCCCCAGCTGGCTCGCGAGTTGCAACAGATTAGCGATTATGTTAAAGTTTTGGTATTGCAGTTTGAGGAACTTTATGAGGACTTACCTCTGGAAGATTTGAAAGAGCAGGCCCAAAGACTCAAACACCGCTTGATAGCGGGCTATGTCAAAATACAAAAGACTAAACTGGTAGCCGAGATGCAATCTACCACCGACGAGAAAAAATTAAAGAACATGATGCGCCAGGTCGATGAGCTCAATAAGTTAATTGTGAAGGTTTGAGATTATAACTATGACTAAGAAGAACGAGCCTAGGAAGCCACCTCGCCAGCCCAGGCAGCGTGCTCCCCGTTCTTATGAACGGCAGATTGAGCAGCTGGTCGAGCGTGGCAAAAAAGAGGGTAAGCTGGCCCAGAAGGAGATTTTTGCTCTGATTCCGGACACGCCGGCCAATATCGACATTCTTGATAATCTCTATGCCGAGCTGGTCGAAGCAGAAATCGAATTAATCCCAGAAGCCGAGCCCGACGCACGAAGTTTGAGTGACGAATGGGTGGCCGGAGAATCTGAAGAAGAACTCCTTAAGACTGGCACTTCCTATTTGGAAGATATCTCCGATGACTCGGTGCGACTTTATCTGCGCGAAATCGGTAAAATCCCACTGTTGACGCCGGAAGAAGAGCTGGCGCTGGCTCGCAAAGTCAAGTCCGGCAGCAAAAAGGCCAAAGATGGTATGGCCGAGGCCAACATGCGCCTGGTGGTTTCCATCGCCAAACGCTATGTTGGGCGTGGTTTGGACCTGCTTGATTTAATCCAGGAAGGCAACACCGGTCTGCTGCGGGCGGTTGAGAAATTCGACCCCGACCGTGGGTTCAAATTCAGTACCTATGCTACTTGGTGGATCCGCCAGGCCATTACCCGGGCCATTGCCGATCAAGCCCGTACAATCCGCATTCCCGTGCACATGGTCGAAACCATCAATAAATTGCTGCGTACCCAGCGCCGCCTGACGCAAGAGCTCAACCGCGAGCCGACCAACGATGAAATTGCCGCCGCGATGGAGATGGATGTTGATAAAGTCGAGCACATTATGAAAATCAAGCAAGATATTTCGAGTCTTGATGCCAGCGTGCGAGATGACGAAGAAGACTCAGTATTGGGCGACTTTATCGAGGACGAAGACGCCAAAACACCTACCGAGTCGGCCTCTGAACAGCTTTTGAAAGAGCAAGTCAGAACAATCTTGGGGACATTGACCGATCGCGAACAGAAAATCTTAAAGCTGCGCTTTGGGCTGGAAGATGGCAAAAGCCATACGCTCGAGGAGGTTGGACAAGAGTTCAGCGTCACCCGCGAACGCATCCGCCAGATAGAAGCCAAGGCCTTAGCTAAGCTGCGTAAGCATAGAGAAACCCGCAAACTCCACGAATACCTGCAATAAGCACATGGTTATTAGGCAGCTCTAGAGTATAATCATCCGGATGAAAGTTTCTTATGACCAATACCCTGATCCAAACGAAATAGATTCTTATTCAATTTCCTCCGAAGAACTGGCCTATCATGGCCTGCATTTAGTAAAGGAGGGGTCTGATGGCATTCCGGAAGCCGATTCGGCCAACGTCGCGCGCACTGAAACAATGGACCCTTTGAAGCTGTATATCAGACAAATGGGGGAAAGGCCTGTCTTGACTCGTGAGCAAGAAAGAGAGCTGGCCCGCCGGAAAGATGAAGGCGATGAAGAAGCTCGGCGAGAGTTGATTGAACGCAACCTGCGCTTGGTTATGTCCATAACACGAAATTACACCAAAGCGCCGGTCCCGCTTTTGGACTTGATACAAGAAGGAAATCTGGGACTAATGAGGGCTATTGAAAAGTACGATTACAAGCTGGGGTTTAAATTAAGTACCTATGCCACATGGTGGATAAAACAGTCAGTCACGCGTGCTATTGCCGATCACGGACGGACTATAAGGATGCCGGTCCATATCTCAGAGAGATTGAATAAGATAAATAAAACCCGCCGTATTCTGGCTCAAAAACTTTATCGCGAGCCGTCAAATGCTGAAATTGGCGCAGAAATCCAGATGAGCACAGGTGAAATTGAAGAACTGATAGATCGTCTTGCAAAATCCGACCCTATTAGTTTGGAAACTCCAGTAGGAGATGGCAACAGTGTATTTGGTGATCTTATACCAAGCACTGAAGCGACTTTTGAGGTAGAAGATAATGCTCAACAAAGTTTTAGGCAATCTAAGGTAGCTGAGCTACTGGATGCACTTGGTAATGAGCGCGATCAAGAGATAATTAATAGACGATTCGGCTTAGGTCAATACGCAGGGCAACCACAAACTCTGGAAGTTGTAGGCGAGAATATGGGAATAACTCGCGAGCGCGTTCGCCAAATTGAAAAAAACGCTCTTAAAAAACTGGGGTTCATTGCCGAAAAGCACGGCTTAGATTACGAGAGCTTGCAATAAGTTAAAATAGCCGCATGACACTGATTGGGATTGGCGGTACAGACGGCTCAGGTAAAGATACTATCGGCGAGATGCTAGCTGATAATTTTGCTTGGCTGTATGTATCTATCTCAGATATTTTGCGTGATGAATTAAAACGGCACGGTGCAGCTTTGAGCCGGGAAAATCTGCGTAAATTAAGCGCGCGGTGGCGACGGGAGCAAGGCGCAGCAGTTTTGATAGATAGAGCTGCGCAAGAATTCGAATCACTAAAAAAGAAACCGCAAGGGTTAGTGATAGCCAGTTTGCGGCACCCGGCCGAAGCGCAGCGGGTTCATGAACTCGGTGGTAAAGTTGTTTGGACCGACGCCGATCCGCGCGTCCGGTATAAACGGCTGATGGCCCGAGAACGGGGAAGTGAGGATAAAGTCAGTTTTGCTGAATTTGTAGCCGAAGAAAAGACCCAAATGCAACACCACAGAGGCGATGAAGCTACTTTGAATCTGGACGGGGTTAAAGCCAAAGCCGACATTTTTATTGAGAATAACGGTAATGACATCGAAACCTTTAAGTCTGCCGCCAGTAAAGCCCTGGGCTTGAAATAGGTGCAAAAATGTTGACAAAAGCACCATATCGCTAGTGCTTTGACGGGAGGACAATAAAAGTACAAATTAATTAGGGGGAGGGCGTATTATGCGAGGAATACGCAATATAAACCCT
>Ga0209640_10001507_pt1 | contig 19773 bp, 21 predicted proteins | sample RifCSP10_1_FD_184018 | JGI IMG/M metagenome (GOLD analysis project Ga0209640, IMG submission 184018) | Soil microbial communities from Rifle, Colorado - Rifle CSP2_sed 10_1 (SPAdes) (version 2) | ecosystem: Environmental > Terrestrial > Deep subsurface > Rock core/Sediment | place: Rifle...
CGTCGGCGTGGCCTCCGAGGAGGGGCAGACGCGGCTGATGTCACCGACCAGGATCAGAGCAAGAGCTCGCCCTGTGGCGGCGCCCGGCTCGGGTGCGATCGATCGAGAGACTCGTCCGCTCGACCCAAGTGCGCCAGAATCCGCTGAATCACCCCTTCGTCCTCAATGCTCGCGATCACCCGAAGCGTCCCGCCGCAGCGCTGACACCTCTCGATCTCGATCGCGAACACGCGCTTGAGCCGCGCGGCCCAGCGCATCTCAGGCAAGCGAAGCGACGCCGGGGCGCGATGCCGCTCGATCCCGGTCTGCTCCGGCGCCTTGGGCCTGGCGCCGGCGCGGCCCGCCCGCCGACGACCCCGCCCGCTCGGCACCACCCGTCCCCGCAGCGCGCTCGCCGGTGCAAACACGCCGTGATAACCGCACTAGGCGCCGGTTGAGCGACCGGATCGACCACCCTCGTTCACCCTGGGACCGGTGGTGCCGGGCCGGCCGGTGACAGAGAACCACCATTCGGTCGCCCGATTAGCCGGGGGTCAAGTTCTGATTTGTCTACGACTTCGTGTGTTCGCCAGCCGGGGCCTTCGCTACGTCGATCTGCGGCATATCCAAACAAAGTAGCGCGCGACTGCCTTTAGAAACATGCGGAGTCGCCAAAGAATGACCAAGTTGAGCCAAAGAATAGCGAAGTTGTCTCGCGTCTTTTCACCCACGTGTTTCGCTGCAAGAGAGGCCGGCCCGTGCTCGACCGAGGCGATCTCCTCGTTGCCGCTCCCTCCAGAGCGAATCAGTCATCGCGATGTGCGGATTGCGGCCACCGCGGGTGGAACGAATTCATGGTGTTGGACTCGCTCTATCGGCCGTAGTGCAAGTGCATCAGACGAGATGAGCCGGTCGTCGGATTTACACCATTCGCAAAAGCCTCTATCAGTCGGGGCATCAGTCGCGCATCAAGGAGCCATCGCGATGCGAAAGAGGTGGGGCCTTCTCCTCGCGGTCGCCGCCCTCGGGTTCGGAGCACGCGTCGGCGCGCACCATTCGTTCGCCGGGGAATTCGACGGCAACAAGCCGGTCGTCGTCACCGGCGCCGTCACCAAGGTGGAGTGGCGCAACCCGCACATCTGGGTCTATCTGGACGCCCGGAATCCCGACGGAACCGTGACGCCCTGGCAGTGCGAGGGCGGGGCGCCCAATCCGATGACGCGCAAGGGCTGGAACCGCGACACGCTGAAGCTCGGCCAGGAGCTGACGATCCAGGGCTACCAGGCCAAAGACGGGTCCAACACGTGCAACGCGCGGGCGTTCAAGCTGCCGGACGGGCGGGAGGTGTTCGTGGGAACGGCAGGCGATGGGGGCCCCGGAGCGCCCTCCGAACCCAAGTAAGGAGTGACACGATGCTGACTCGCATGCCTCGCCCGATCGTGGTCGCGGTCCTGTTCGCCGCGCTGCTGTCTGCCGCGCCGGCCGCGGCACAGCAGCCGGAAGGCGCCCGGGAGCGTCCGCCCGACAAGGTGGTGCCCGACGGGACGCCGGCGCCCCGCACGCCCGAGGGACGGGCCGATCTGTCCGGCGTGTGGAACAAGGGGCTCGTGCTGAATACCGCGGGACAGAACCAGCCGCTGCCGTTCACGCCCGCCGGGTTGAAGGCGTACAACAACGTCTGGAACGAAGTGGACCCGACGACCCGCTGCATCCTCCCCGGCGTGCCGCGCGTCAACAGCTCGCCCTACCCGATGCAGATCGTCCAGTTGCCCGACAAGGTGGTCTTCCTCTACGAGTACATGCACAATTTCCGGGTGATCTACACCGATGGGCGCACGCATGCCAAGGGCTGGGAACCGTCGCTGCTGGGCCATTCGATCGGGCGGTGGGAGGGCGACACGCTGGTCATCGACACGATCAACTTCACCGACCGGACGTGGCTCGACGACCACGGCAACCGCCACAGCGACGCGATGAAGCTCACCGAGCGGTGGCGGCGCATCAGCGCCAACCAGATCCTGTACGAACAGACGATCGACGACCCGAAGTTCTACACGCGGCCGTGGACCGCCTCGTGGGACATGAATCTGGCGCCCACGGACTGGGTCATCATGGAGTACGCCTGCACCGACAACAACAAGGACTATTACGACGGGCACCTGCGGCCGGGCCCGCTCGACGGGTCGCTGCGGGACGGGACGGCGATCGCGAAGCCGGCCGAGCCGGAGGCTCCCTTCCCGGCGCGGTAACCGATCGGATCCCCCCGGCGGCCGCCCCGGCGCTTCGCCGGCCGCGGCTCCAGCCCACGTCGGGCGTCACCACCGGCGCCGGATGCTCTTGCCGGAACAATCCCTGCGCGCCGCGCAGCCAGGCCGGAAACAGCGAGTCTGTCGGCGTGTAGCTCGGTATCTTCAGGACCTTGTAGAGCAGCTCGCCGTTGTCGTTCGCGAGCTGGAGCGCCTTGCGTAAATGATAGTTCGCCGTGAGCCGTTCCGGGCGCTGGTTCATCGTGAGATACCAAACGCTGCCGTCGCTGAAGCGTCCGAGCGGCCAACGCTCTTGCAGCACTTGGTCGAGCGCCTCGGCGGAGAGGTGATCGACATCGGCGACCTGCCCGTCGCGGTACAGATTCAGGCGCGCCGTGTTGTCCGGCGTCATGTACGGGATGTCGATCCGGTTGAGCTGGATCGCGTCGCGGTTCCAGTAATCCTGGTTCTTCTCGAGCCGGATGTTCGAGCCATGGACCCAGCGCGTCATGACGAACGGGCCGTTGAACAGCAAGTCCTCGACGTCGGCCGCGTAGCGGCCGTCGCGGCTGCGATAGAAGTCCTCGCGAATCGGGAGGAACGTTTGGAACGCGACGAGCTTGTCGAAGTGGGGCGCCGGATTCTCGAACTCGACCTCGAGCGTGCGAGCGTCGATCGCGCGCGCTCCGAGCACGTCGGGGGGCAGCGTGCCGTTGTTGATCGCTTCCGCGTTCTTGATCACGTACATGATGAACGCGTATTGCGACGCGGTCTCGGGATCGACCGTGGTCCGCCACGCGAACACGAAGTCGTGCGCGGCGCGTTGCGGCGCGTGCTTGCGAATGCACGGTTCACCGGTCAACCGATCACGCTCGAGTTCGCGACGGAAGCCTTGCGCGACGTGCTCGCGTGACCGGCTGGCCGTCGCTCCAGCGTGAATCGGGCCGGAGCCAAAAGGTCGCGCCGTCCGGACGGATCTCCCACCGCTCGGCGACTCCCGGCAGCACGCCGCCGGTCGCGTCGTACCGCGCCAGACCTTCCATGACGTGACCGACGATTATCCCGCTCACGACGTCTTGCATCCGGGTGCTGTCGAGCTGCGGAGGCTCGTTGCGGATCACGGTCGATATCGCCTTGGCTTCGATATCGACGGCCCCGAAAGTCTCGACGCTGCCGCTGGTCAGCGACGACGCCCAGGAGAGCGCGGCCAGCAGCCCGACGAACGATAGCGCGCCGATCAAGCCGAGCCCCGCCATCTGGCGGAGCCCCGCGCGGCTCAGCGTATCGCGGATCACTTCCGATTCAGGCATCGCTCGCATGCTTGGGGTGGCAGGATAGTAGAGCGTATGCCTCGGCGTTTGCCATCACTGCGCGGCGCGCCGCTCGAGGTTCTCCTTGGGTCAGAGCACCCGCGTGAGCAATCTATGCCACGCGCCGAATTGAGCGAGATCGTACTTCGCGGTGCCGGTGCGTCAGAAGATGCATGTCGGCACGGTTAGCAATTGCGAAAGGCAGTCCAGCCGACCGCCGACGGCGGGCGTCGCTTGCGACCGGAAGGCGAGCGAGCGCCGCGAAACATGACGTAACGTATGCGGATCGGTTCCGGCACGTCTCGTCCGGGATCGGCCCCGAGCGCGCAGCTCGGACTCGCGAGCGATCCGAGCCGGCAGGCGGCGCTCCGGGCACGATGAGTTTCCCTGGATCGGCCCCACGTGCCCGAATTGCCCGTCTATGGCAGAGTACGGCCTGGACTCTGGGGGGCGATGACTTTGAAACGGGTTCGATTCGCCACGTTGCTGGCGGCGACGGTCGGGGTGGCTGCGAGCGCCTCGGCCCAGCTCAACCTGGTCGGGTACTGGGATCCGATCTTCCACGAGGATTTCGAGGAGCGGCTTCCGGGCCCGGCGATGGGCGACTACCTGGGCCTGCCGATCAGCGATGCCGCGCGGCTCAGGGCGGAGAGCTGGGACGCGTCGTTGCTCTCCGTGCCCGAGCATCAGTGCAAGCCGCATCCATCGACCTACGGCTTCCGCGGTGTCGGGACGCTGCGGATCTGGGAAGAGCGTGACGAGACGACCCAGGCGCTGGTCAAGATCCATACGCATATCGCCTGGCAGGCGCAGCACCGCGAGATCTGGATGGACGGCCGGCCGCATCCGCCCGAGTACGCCCGACACACCTGGCAGGGGTTCTCGACGGGACGCTTCGAAGGCGACGTGCTGGTCGTGCGCACGACGCACCTGAAGGCCGGCTGGATGCGCCGCAACGGTCTGCCGCTCAGCGATCGGGCCACGATGACCGACCGCTTCCATCGCCACGGCGATCTCATCACTCACGTCATGATCATCGAAGATCCGGTCTATCTGACCGAGCCGCTCGTCAAGACCAACGGATTCCAGCTCTCGCCGAACGGCACGATGGACCCGTATCCCTGCGAGGTGGTCGTCGAGGTCGACCGCGACGACGGCTATGTGCCGCACTTCCTGCCCGGGCGGAACCCGTTCATCACCGAGTTCGCCGAAGCGCACGCGTTGCCGTTCGAGGCGACGCGCGGCGGTGCCGAGACCGCGCTCCCCGAGTACGCGGAGACGATCCGATGAGACCGGGCGCGCGCCCGAGCATGGGTTGGCCGTGCACGCTCGCGTTGGCTCTGGTTCCGCTACTCGGTGCGCGGGCGCAGTTTCCGCCGCCCGTGTTCGACGGGCCCCCGCCCCCGCCAAGGGAGGCCGCGCCGTTCGACATGACCGGCTACTGGGTCTCCATCGTCAACGAAGATTGGCGCTGGCGCATGGTTACGCCCCCGAAGGGAGACTACACGAGCATCACGATGCTGAGCGCAGAGGGGAGGGCGCTTGCCGATGCCTGGGAACCGGCCGAGGATGGATCGTGCAAAGCCTACGGCACAGCCGGGTTGCTGCGCATGCCGACTCGATTGCGGATCGAGTGGGAGTCGGACGAGATCCTCAGGCTCGAAACGGACGCCGGCATGCAGACGCGCTTGTTGCACTTCCGGAGCCGGGCCCGCGCCGCGCAAAGCGGCGCCGGCCCGGCGGCGCTAAGCCCGCCGACCCTGCAAGGCGACTCGACGGCCGAATGGCAGCTTCCGGCGCGCCGCGGACGGCCGCGGCCCGGCGTCGCGCCGCCGCCGGGCGGCTCGCTCAAGGTGATCACGACGAATCTCTCGGCGGGCTGGCTCAGACGCAATGGCGTTCCGTACAGCGAGCAGACGACGTTGACCGAGTACTTCGACCGCTTCGAGGCGCCGAACGGCGACGAGTGGCTGGTCGCGACGACGGTCGTCGAAGACCCGGTCTATCTGACCAGTCGTTTCGTCACGAGCTCGCATTTCAAACGCGAGCCTGACGATTCGAGCTGGAACCCGAAGCCGTGCAGGGACGATCGAGCTCCGATTCCATGAGCAGGACGAATCGATACGGAACGAATTCCACGATCGCGGGCGGGTTCGCGTTCGGTGCCGCGCTCGCCGCCGTCGTGATCGCCGGCCCGGCCGGCGCGCAGCTGGATTTCTCGAGCGCGGAGATTCACGTGCTGCCCGTGCAGGGCAATGTCTACATGCTCGTCGGGCCTTTAGGGAATTCCACGGTTCAGATCGGCGACGACGGCGTGCTCATCGTCGATACGCAATTCGCGCCTCTGAGCGGCAAGATACTGGCCGCGATCCGCGGCTTGTCGCACGAGCCGATCCGCTATGTGATCAACACGCACGCCCATCCGGACCACACGGGCGGCAACGAGCCCATCTCGCAGGCCGGCAGCACGATTGCCGGAGGCAACGTTTCCGGCGCCATCAGCGACGCCGGTGTGGGCGCCGCGGTCGTCGCGCACGAGAACGTGCTGTTCGCTCTGGCGGCGCAGGAGCCGGCCCTGCCTTCCGACGCGCTGCCGACCGATACGTTTTTCGGCGACCAGAAGGATCTGTATTTCAACGGCGAGGCCGTGCAGATCCTGCATCAGCCCAACGCGCACACGAACGGCGACAGCATCGTGTATTTCCGGGCGTCGGACGTGATCAGCGCCGGCGACGTGTTCGTCACCACAACCTACCCGCTGATCGACGAGGCGGCCGGCGGCAGCATTCAGGGCATCATTGCCGCGCTCAACCGGATCATCAAAATCGCCGTGCCGGCGGATAAGCAGGAGGGTGGCACATTGATCGTGCCCGGGCACGGCCGGCTCTGCGACGAAGCCGACGTCGTCGAGTACCGCGACATGCTGACGATCGTTCGCGATCGCATTCAGAGCATGGTCGACTCTGGCATGAGCCTCAACCAGGTGCAAGCGGCGCAGCCGACGCGCGACTACGACGGCCGCTACGGGGCCGCGAGCGGTCTCTGGACGACGCAGCAGTTCATCGAAGCGGTCTACCGGAACCTCGGCGGGCGCTAGATAGCGAAAGCTAGCTCGCCGGACGACGAATTTTTCGCATTGGGGACGAACGTGGACAAGAATCAGAACAACAAATGGGATACTGCGTACGAAACGAGATGCCGGTGTCCGCAATGAAGAAGTACCGGGCCCTGAACACATGTGCGGCCCTCCTCGCAATGCACTTGGCGGCCGCCGAGTGGGGCAGCGCCGAAACGGACCTCTCGGGCGAATGGGCGCCGCGCTACCACGAAGATTTCCCCGAACGAATCCCGGGGCCGTGGCTCGGCGAATATCACGGCGTCCCCATCAACGAAGCAGCCAGGCGGCGCGCCGAAAGCTGGAACGCATCCATTCTCTCGGTGCTCGAGCACCAATGCGTCCCGCATCCCGCCGACTACGCGACCCGCGGTCCTTCGCATATGCGGATCTGGAAGGACATCGATCGTCAGACTCAAGCACTCGTCGCCATCCACATGCACACCAGCGCGTGGGGAACCGAGCGCACGATCTGGATGGACGGCCGCGAGCACCCGCCGCCCTATGCGGCGCATACGTGGCAGGGGTTTTCGACAGGCGTTTGGGACGGCAACAAGTTGACCGTCACCACCACGCATCTCAAGCCCGGATGGATTCGCCGCAACGGCTTGCCGCGCAGCGAAGACGCGGTGCTTCGCGAGCACTTCATACGGCACGGCCATCAGCTCACGCACATCAGCGTGATCGAGGATCCGGCGTTCCTCACGGAGCCGTTCATCCGCAGTCAAAACTGGGTGCTGGCACCCTACCAAGTCATCGCGCCTTACCCGTGCGATCCGGGCGAGGAGGTCTCGCTCCCGCGGCACGCGGTGCCGCATTACCTGCCGGGCGAGAACCCGAATCTGCGTGAATACGCCGAGATGTACGACCTGCCGCTCGATGGCGTGATGGGCGGACCTAAGACGATGTATCCGGACTTCATCGAGTGAAAGCCCTACTCGCCATTGCCGCTGCAGCCGTCGCCGCAAGTTCCGCCGCGTTCGGCCAGCACGGCGCGATCGACGTTCTGCACGTGCAGGGCAACGTTTACCTGTTGCATACGCCGGCCGGCAACACGACCGTTCAGGCAGGCGACGACGGCATCTTGATCGTCGACTCGTTGAGCGCCGAGCTCGCAGACGAGATCTACGCAGTGGTCGCGCGATTGTCCGCGAAGCCCATCCGGCTCATCGTCAACACGCATGCGCACGCGAGCCATACGGGCGGCAATGCGCGGCTCGCAGAGCTCGGCAGATCGATAGTCGGGGGCAACGTCGTGACGGCCGTCGACGAAGAAAGCTTGGGCGCGAGCGCGAAGATCATCGCGCATGAGAACGTGCTGCTCTCGATGAGCTCGGCAACGCCGCCGAGAGAATCCCGGGATTGGCCCACCGACGTTTTCTACACCGACCGCAAAGACCTGTTTTTCAACGGCGAGAGCGTGCAGATCTTTCATCACCCTGCCGCCCACACGGACGGCGACAGCATCGTGTATTTCCGCCGCTCCGACGTCATCAGCGCCGGCGATCTCTTCAGGATCCACGAGTTTCCGTTCAGCGACCTCGATGCAGGCGGCAGCGTGCAAGGCGTGATCGACGGGCTCAACGCGATCATCGATCTCGCCGTCCCCGCATTCCTGCAAGAGGGCGGCACGATGGTCATTCCCGGCCGCGGCCGGCTGTCTGATGAATCCGACGTCGTCGAATACCGGGACATGGTCGTCATAGTTCGCGACCGGGTCAAAGACGGGATCGACAACGGCCTGTCGCTGCGCGAAGTACAGGCGACGCGTCCGACACTCGGCTACGACTGGCAGTACGGCCGAGCCAACGACGACTGGACCGGCGAGGACTTCGTCGAGGCCGTCTATCGCGACTTGAGCGGAACCGAATGATGCGCACCGTTGCTCGTGCGCTGGTCCCTGGGCTGCTCGGAGCGTTGCTTGCAGCGGCGGCGCACGCGCAGAACGCGACGCCGCGCGAGCTCGCGCCGTTCGATCCGACGGGGTATTGGGTAGCCGTGATCACCGAAGACTGGCGCTGGCGCATGGTGACGCCGCCGAAAGGCGACTATGCGAGCGTGCCGCTCAATGCGCGCGGCCGCGCTGCCGCCGACGAGTGGGATCCGGCGGAACAGGCTGCGGGCTGCAAAGCGTACGGCGCGGCCGGTCTGATGCGCATGCCGTTGCGTCTGCACATTACGTGGGCCGACGATCGAACGCTTGAAGTAGAAGCGGATCACGGCCGGCAGACGCGACTGTTGCATTTCGAGGACGAAGCGCCCGATCCGGAATCGCCGTCGCTGCAAGGCCATTCGGTGGCGCGCTGGGAAGGCAACCCCGGCGGCCGTTTCGAGTTCGTCAACATCGGGCCCGAGATTTCCCATCTCACCGTCGTCACGACGAATCTCGCGCCGGGCTACCTTCGCAAGAACGGCGTGCCGTACAGCGAGCGAACGGTCCTGACCGAGTACTTCGACCATCACGCGGACTTCGGCGAGGAGTGGCTCACGGTCACGAGCATCGTCGACGATCCGGTCTATCTCAGCGAAGAGTTCATCACGTCGTCGAGCTTCAAGAGGCTACCTGACCGGTCGGGCTGGAACCCGGTGCCTTGCGAGTAACGTTTCGGCGCGTACGGCGCTCGGCGAGCGCGGCTTCCGACGGCGATCGAGGCGAGCCCGTTGCGGACTCGCGCGACGGTTCCTCCGTGGGCAGTGGCGGGCCAAATCTAGCCCGGATAGATCAGGAACGCCGCGCGCTCCTGCAACCACGCGTTCTCATCCGCCGCTGCGAGGGCATCGAGATCGGCCGGTATTGCGTCGTGATCGTCGACCCACTCGCGCAGCAGCGGACTGCCGTTGATCACGTCGATCGCCAGCCGATCACGGACGTATTCGTACGGGAAGTCGCGCCACAGCGCGTAGCCCGGTTGCAAGCGACGCAGCGCTTTGAACGCAAGCGCCTGTAGCCGCCACGGCCGGAAGGCCGCGTGATCGTAGCTTGAATCCTCGGTGTGGATTTGGATTCCGGCGCAGAGCTTGCCCGCGTGCTTGTGAAACGTCGGCTCGAACCAGCAGACGCGCAAGCGGCAGCCGTGCAGCCAGTTACGCTCAAGCGACTGCATCTTAGCGAGCCACTTGCGCGCGTCGACATCCGGTGCGCCGAAGAGCTCGAGCGGGCGCGTCGTCCCACGGCCTTCCGACAGCGTCGTGCCTTCGACCATCACCGTGCCGGCATACGCGCGCGCCATCCAGAGATTCGCCGCATTCGGGCTCGGGTTGATCCATGTGCGCTCGTAGAGCGGCCAGCCGAAGCCCGGCGCTTTCCCCGGTTGCCAGTTCCGCATTTCGATCACGCGATAGTCGATCTCGAGCTTAAGCGTGCGCACGAACCAGTGCCCAAGCTCGCCGAGCGTCAAACCGTGCCGCATCGGCAGCGGACCGGCGCCGACGAAACTTTCGGAGCCCGCGCGCAACTTGAGCCCTTCCACCGGCCGCCCCACCGGATTGGGACGATCGAGCACCCACACCGCCTTACCGTGCGTCGCTGCGGCTTCGAGCACGTAACGCAGCGTGGTGATGAACGTGTAGATCCGGCAGCCGAGATCCTGCAGATCCACGAGCAAGACGTCGAAGGTGTCCATCATCTCGGGCGTCGGCCGCCGCACCTCACCGTAGAGGCTCCACACCGGGATCCCGTGCACCGGGTCGTTGAACGTCGGCGACTCGACCATGTTGTCTTGCTTGTCGCCGCGCAGCCCATGCTGCGGACCGAAAGCGGCGGTGAGCTTCACGCCCTCGAGCGCCGCGAGCGCATCGAGCGAATGCGTGAGATCCGCCGTCACGGACGCCGGATGCGCGAGCAACGCCACGCGCTTGCCGCGAAGGTCGGCGCGCAACGCGGGTTCTTCGAGGAGCCGATCGATGCCGAGCTTGAGCTTCATGCGGTGACTCCGGGCTGCGGCAGTGACACGGCAAAGGAATCCGCGTGATGAAAGTCCGGGCGTCCGGACGGATGCGCAAGCGCCCAGTAAGAGAGCTGCCCTCGCCGGTCCTCGAGCACAGCGGCGAGACCTAAGCGCAGGCCATCGACGCGCACGCGCTCCGTGAACAGGCGATCGAGGCGGACGTTCACGTCGGTTTCCAACAGGTCTTTACGGCGGCGACAAACGATTTCGGGTGGATGCTGCGGCGCCTGCAGCTGCATGCCGCGTCGATAGTCGTCGAAGCGGTAGATCGCCCATTCGCTCGAAGGCGAGAAGTTCAATTCGAGATACGCGCGCGTGTCGCCGCACTGGACGAACGCCTCGAAACAGGTGTGTTGCCACAAGCCGTCCGTCTGCGCGGGCCGTCGCCGCGCCGGCAATTGCAGCTGATCCAGATCACCCTCGACCCGATAGGAGAGCGCCAACAGGTCCTCGCTGGCCCGGTCGGTGCGCACGCTCACCGCGCGCACGTAGGCACACGGCGCGGAGGGATGACACGTGAGCGCGAGCGCCTGCATGGCGGGATTCTACGTCGGCGGCTTCGCGGAGCGCCAAACGCCGCGCGGTAGACTACCGCCTCGAGGTGGGACCTGCGACCGCTGGCTTCGAGGTCAGTCGAGTTCGCCAATGATGCTGCGCGAAGCCGACTCCAATCCCGCGAAGATCGGCTCCGCCACTAATGCGGGGAAGCCGGCCGGCAGCATCGCAGCCACCTCGTGCACGACTTGCGAAGCTCGGGCAGCGAGCGCGCCGACATCTTCGCGCGCGGTCGCCTCGAGTCCCATGCGCGCAGCCGTCGTCAACCAGTGCCGCAGTCGAATCTCGGCCCGACGATAATGCCGACTCTTGCCGATCGCGGCCATCGCCATCTCGCGACCGCCTGACGGAAATCAATCGGTCGTATCCCGAGCTCGCCGAAAAGCTGCAAGTGTCCGCGACGGGCGCGTTCGGCGCCCGTTGGTCGCGCGATGGGGGGGAGCTGTTCTACCTGACCGAGGGCGGCACGCTCGTGTCGGCGCAGGTCCGCGACGGCGACGGCGTGCTTACGTTCGACAGGCCGCACGAGCTATTCACGGCGGATTTCGCGATGGGCGATCACCCGAGCGAATTCGGCATCGAGCTCGCGCACATGCCGTACGACGTATCGCCCGACGGCCAGCGCTTTCTCGTCAACGAGCGCGTGGGCCCTGCCTCGGAAACGCCCCCGACACCGCACGCGACCATCGCCGTCGTGCTCAACTGGACGGCGGCACTCGACCCGTAAGCGGACCGCCCAATCCTGGAGCCGTCCCTCTAACGTCGCCATTACGATCGGTGCATTTGGTGCCTTCCGGCGCCATGCGGTCGATGTACTAAAAGATCTAAAAAGTCGCGGCTGGGCGAAGTCAAGCCAACGCGGGCTGTCACAGTACGGGAAGTGACTCAACGCGCAGTGTCCTACGGCGCCCATCTCGCTGCTGACGACCGTCCTTGTCCTAAGATGCATGCATTCAGCGCGCTTGCTCCAAGCGATCGGCCAGCCACAGCTTGATGAGCGATTGACGGGTCACCCCGAGGCGCCGCGCTTCCCGATCGATGGATCGCACCATCCACGTCGGAAAATCTACATTGACGCGCTTGGCCTCCATGCCCGGACGCCGGGCTTTGGCGAGATCGAGTTGATCCGTGACGCGCTCGCCGGCATCGAATTTCCGATCAAAGGTCGTCGCCTTCATCTTCGCTTTCATAAATTGCTACCTCTTCGTCCCGCGACCTCCTGACGGAAATCAATCGAATATTCTCACCTCGACGAGTCATCACAGCCGACCAATACTTCTCGTCGATCTTGCCGATCACGACCCAGCGCAGTTCGTCGATCACTCGCGCCGGGATTTCCACCAATGCCGCGTCGTTGGAGGCAACGTCAGGCGCACAAGGGTAGATTCCTTCAAACGTCCCCGTGACTATGAAAGGCTGATTCACGCCCCAACAGACTTTGGACGTGACGATCTTGAAGCTCAAGCGCCAGCGTTTTTTTGCGCCAGCCGATAGCAAACGTTCAGGCCGCGTCGAGCACTTCAAGGACGATATCGGGTCGCTTCTCGATCACCTTCAGGAGGATGCGCGCGCTGGCCTCCGGAACCTTGCGCCCCTGCTCCCAGTCGCGCACGGCGCCCTTCGAGAAGCCGAACCGTGCCGCAAACGCCTCCTGGATGAGGCCGAGTTTGGCGCGGATAGCAGCGACGTCGACAGCAGCCGGAGTACGCCCGGCGCTCGCCGAAGAACGGCTCGCACTGACGCCGACGGGTCAGGTCTTCATGAGCGGATCTAAGAATGTACTAAAAAGTCACGCTTGAGAGCAGTTTCGCCGGGCGAACCTGGCAGAAGTGCCTGTGGCTCAACGACTTAGGACGCCTGCGAGAACGGCCCAAGTCTGAGTATGGAGTATGAATCTAGTCTCGAATTCAGCGCCTATTGGCGATCTATAAAACGTTAGTTTTCAATATGGTATGTAGGACACTTACTATATGAAATGAAGACTTGGAGCGGGAAACGAGGCTCGAACTCGCGACCTCCACCTTGGCAAGGTGGCGCTCTACCAACTGAGCTATTCCCGCGCCGAGAGGAATTACATTCTAGATCAGTCCCCTCGGAGCGTGAAGCCCAGACGCGATGCTCGCCCCGCGCCCTAGAGCGTCGCCCTCCACTTGTCGATGAAGGCCGTGAATTTGCGCTTGTCGTAGCTTTTGTCGCCATCCTCGAGCGGCAGCGTCCCTTCGGAAGCAAGCATCGTCCCATCGGACGCTAGCACCCAAAAATGCGGGTAGCCCGCCGCCTCCGGCATCGTCGAGAAAAACGCATCGTTCTCGTTGTCCTCGCCCACATAAGCTTTGACGACGACGAACATGTCCTTGAGGGGCGTGGCCACGTCCGGGTTCTCGTCGAGAAACGCGTCCAAGTAATGGCACCAGATGCACCACTCGCCGCCGGCAACTATCAAGATCAGCTTGTCTTCGGCGGCAGCGGTCGCTTGCGCATCCTGTAGCTGCGCGAACGGGTCGGCCGCCGGGTCGTAGCCGAGGTCGTCCCGCGCACAACCGCTCACGGCGAGCATGATCAACAAGATGGCCGCCGCGGCTTGGCGTAAATCCGTCATTCGCATGGGCTCACAACTCCCGAACGCGTGGCCATGATTCTACGCGGAAAAGTGTCTATCCATCGCAACGGTTTGTCGCGAGCGAAGCTCGCTCCTACCAAGGAAAACGGCCGCATCGCTAGGCCGCTCAATTCCGCCGCAACAACGTCATGGCGCCGACGACCATGGCCTCGACGCCCGATTTGATCGCGGGCTCGGGCTCGATCTTGAAAAGCGGCGAGTGGTGGGACGGTGCTGTGGCAACTTCCCCTTCCGGCGTCCCGCCGACGCCGAAATAGACTCCCTTGACGCCCTGCTCCGGCGTGATGAAGTACGCGAAATCCTCGGCGCCCATCCCATCGCGAGGCCGATCCACTACGATCTCGGTACCGAAGTGCTCGAGGAACGCGGCCCTCACGATCTCCGCGGTTTCTGCATCGTTGATCGTCGGCGGCGTCGTCTCGGTCGCCGAGCGATGAACCTCGGGCAGTCGATCGTCGGGAACGCCTAGGGATCTCGCGACGCCGTCGGCGACTCGATCAATACTGTCGAGCAGGAGCTCTCGCGTAGCGGGACTATCCGAGCGCACAGTCAATTGCATGTCGACGCGCTCGCCGATGATGTTGTGCTTCGTGCCGCCGTGAATCGCCCCGACAGTGATGACGCCCGGCTCCAAGGGGTTGATGGTCCGGCTCACGACGGACTGAAGGGTCACGACGATCTGCGCGGCGACGAGCACGGGGTCGATGCCTTTGTGCGGATACGCGCCGTGGGCGCCGACGCCGTGTACCACCATATCGACGCTGTCGGAGCTCGAGTACGCGATCCCGAGCGGCACCGTGATCTTGCCGGCCGGATGCAAAGACGACACGTGAAACGCAAGCGCATAGTCGGGTTTCGGAAAGCGTGTATACAACCCGTCCGCGAGCATCGCGCGCGCGCCGGAGATGCGTTCTTCCGCAGGTTGGCCGATCAAGATCAGGGTCCCCGACCACTCGTCGGCGCGCGCAGCCATTTGGCGTGCCGTACCGATCAGCGCCGTCATGTGCACGTCGTGCCCGCAGGCGTGCATGACGGGTTGCTCGATGCCGGCGATATCGACCTGCCGCAGACTCGAGGCATACGGAAGGCCGGATTGCTCTTCGACGGGCAGCCCGTCCATGTCGGCCCGCAACATCACCGTCGGGCCTGCGCCGTTCTCGAGCAGCGCGACGATTCCGGTTCCGCCTACTCCCTCGGTCACCTCATAACCGAGGGCGCGGAGCTCGGACGCAAGCCGTTCCGCGGTCGCGAATTCGCGGAACGAGAGCTCCGGGTTCTCGTGAAAATGAATGAACAGCTCTTCGAGCGTCGCTTCGTAGTCGGCCGCGATGGCTTGCCTAAGAGGTTGAGCGCCGCCAAGAGAAGGCATGAGCGCCAATGCGGCGGCAACAAGCGGCAGTCGAGTCAAAACCTTGGGCATGGTAGCTCCTTGTAAGGCGCGATGACGCTAAGCGCTCTTCTTGATCGCGGGCCACGCCGCGCGCAGATAGTCGATCATCGACCACAGCGTCAGAACGGCCGCGATATAGAGCAGTATCGTGCCGATCTCATAGACCCTGACGCCGAGCAGCGGCCGCTGATGGAGCATCATAGCGATGCCGATCATTTGGATGGCGGTTTTCCATTTGCCGAACCAGGAGACCGCGACGCGCGTATGCGCGCCGATCTGCGACATCCACTCCCTGAGCGCGGAGACCGTGATTTCGCGCCCGATGATGATCGCCGCGACGACGGCGAGATAAGGTTGCGGGTCGCTCTGCACGATGAGCACGAGCGCCGCCGCGACGATGAGCTTGTCGGCGACGGGATCGAGAAACGCGCCGAAGCTCGAAGTCTGGCCGAGGCGGCGCGCGAGATAACCATCGAGCCAATCCGTGACGCCGGCAAGAGCAAAAAGCCACGCCGCGGCCGGATTCGACCATCCTGCGGGCCAATAGAAAAGCACCACGACGAGCGGAATCGCGAGAATGCGCAACCACGTGAGACTGTTCGGCCAATTGAATCGCATGGCTTTCGTGGCCTAGTCCGCGTGCAAGCGATCGTAGATCGACTGCGCGAGGTCGCGGGAAATCCCTTTGACGCGCGCGAGCTCATCGACACCGGCGCGCGCGACGGCTTGCATGCCGCCGAATTGGCGCAGCAAGTCGCGGCGCCGCTTGGGCCCGAGACCGGCGATTTCTTCGAGCGGCGAAACGGTGAGCCGCTTCCCGCGACGCGCGCGATGCCCCGTGATCGCGAATCGATGCGCTTCGTCGCGCAGTTGCTGGATCACGTGCAGCGCCGGAGAGCTCGGCGGCAACTTGAGCGGCGCGCTCTTTTCGGGGACGTAGAGGCTTTCGCGGCCGGGCTTGCGCCCTTCCCCCTTCGCAACGCCGACCACGCGTATCTGCCCGAGCTGCAAGTCCTTGAGCACTGCGACGGCTTGCGCAACCTGCCCGCGGCCACCATCGATGAGCAAGACGTCGGGCACGGGGACTTCGCCCTTGGCGACATGAGCGTAGCGTCGTCGCAGAACTTGGTTCATGGCAGCGTAATCGTCGCCCGCTTCGATATCTTTGATGTTGAAGCGCCGGTAGTCCGATTTCAATGGCCCCTCGGGACCGAACACGACGCACGCGCCGACCGTCTCCTCGCCGCCCGTATGACTGATGTCGAAGCACTCGAGCCGGCTCGGCACTTCGTCGAGCTCAAGGGCTTCGGCAAGAGCCTCGTACTGCGCCGTGATCGTCGCCGTCGAGCGGCTCTTGAGCTCGGCGCCGTGCCGCGCGTTGGTCAGTGCCATCTCAACCCAACGCGCCCGGTCACCGCGCACACGCCACGTGATCCGCACGCGGCGTCCTGCGCGCTCGCCGAGCATGGCCGCGATCGTGTCTCCCTCGGGCACGGCGCGGCTCACGAGAATCTCGGCGGGAGCCTCGCGGCCGCCGTAATACTGGAGTAGAAATGCGCGGATGATCTCCTCCTCCGTGACGCCTTCCACGAGCCGCGGAAAGTAATTGCGGCTGCCGAGCGAGCGGCCGCCGCGGAAGAACATCACGGCCACACAACACACGCCGCGCTCCAAAGCCATGCCGATCACGTCGAAGTTGCCTTTCGACCGCGACATGAGCTCGAGCGCCTGGACGTTCTTGAGCTTCGCGAGCTGGTCGCGGTACTGCGCGGCGCGCTCGTAGTCGAGCGCCGCGGCGGCGCGCTCCATGCGCTCGCCGATGCTCTGCGTGACGGCGTCGCTGTCGCCTTCGAGAAACAAGACTGCGTTCTCGACGTCGCGACGATAATCTTCCTTCGTGATCAAGGCGACGCACGGCGCCGTGCAACGCCCGATTTGGTGCTGCAAGCATGGGCGGCTGCGATTCGCGAAGTAGCTGTCCTCGCACTGGCGGATCTGAAAGAGCTTGTGCAGCTGGCTCAGCGTCTCGCGCACGGACGCCGCGCTCGGGTACGGCCCGAAAAACCGGCCTTTTTTCGTGCGCGCGCCGCGGTAGAACGAGAGCCGCGGAAAGTCCTGGTCCGTGCTCAGGTGAATGTACGGATAGCTCTTGTCGTCGCGCAGCACGACGTTGTAGCGCGGCTTGTGCTGCTTGATGAGGTTGTACTCGAGCATCAGCGCTTCGGCTTCCGTGCGCGTCACCGTGACCTCGAGATCCGCGACGGCGCGCATGAGCGCGATGGTTTTCGCATCCTGCGCGCGACCGCTGAAATAGCTGCCGACTCGGCGGCGCAAATCGCGCGCCTTCCCGACATAGATGACCTGGCCCTTCGCATCGAGCATGCGATAGACGCCCGGTCGATGCGTGAGATGCTTGAGCAGCGTGTTCGGATCGAACGGCGCGCCGGCTTCCGGTTTGCCTGCCATGGTCATCCTCGGGCAAATGCGAGCGTCCTGGCTCGTCGCAACACCGCATTGAACATGTCCGCGGTGAGGCGCCCGGTCTGTGTGTTGTAGCGGCTGCAATGATACGAATCGACGAGCACGATCGCACCGGGCAGGGCGTGCTCGGCGCCATGAGCGAACGGGAAGCCGCCGATCTTGAGGCCGCGTGCGCGGAGCGCCGCGCGGTGCGCGACCGTGCCGAGCGCGAGAATGACGTTACCGGGCTCCATGATTGCAAGCTCGGCGGCAAGATACGTGTTGCAGCGGTTCGCCTCCTCGGTCGTCGGCTTGTTCTCGGGCGGCAAGCACTTCACGGCGTTCGTGATGCGGCAGCCGAGAAGCTCGAGTCCATCGCCGACGGCAATGGACTTCCGCGCCGTCGAAAGGCCGGCGGCGAACAACGACTCATACAAAAGAATGCCCGCGTAGTCGCCCGTGAAGGGCCGGCCGCTCGCGTTCGCACCGTGCGCGCCGGGCGCGAGCCCGACGACGACGAGCCGCGCGGCCGCGTCGCCGAACGGCGCGACGGGCGCATTGTGGTAGCCGGGGAAGGCTAAGCGCATCTCGCGCAGGTGGCGGGCAAGCCTTGGACAGCGCGTGCACGCGGCGTTGAATGCGGCGGCCGGAAGCCCTCTAGCGCCCACGCTCCGGTGATACAGAGCTAACGCCCGACGCCGAGCTTGCCCGCGATCAGCATGGCGATCTCCATCGCCTGCTCGTAGTTCAAGCGCGGATCCACCTGCGACTTGTAAGCGCGTGCGAGATCGGACTCCTTGAGCCCGCGCGCGCCGCCGATGCACTCCGTGACGTTCTCGCCCGTGAGCTCGAGATGCACACCGCCCATGACGCTGCCCATCTCCTGGTGGATGCGAAACGCCGCACGCAACTCGGCGAGGATGTTGTCGAAGCGGCGCGTCTTGATTCCTTCCGCCGTCGATTCCGTATTGCCGTGCATAGGATCGCAGATCCAAAGGACGCGCGAGCCCGTCTTGCGCACCGCGCGGATCACGCGCGGCAGATGCGCGTCGACGTTCTTCGCGCCGAACCGCGTGATGAACGTGAGACGGCCGGGCTCGTTGTTGGGATTCAGCACGTCGATGAGCCCTTGCAGGTGCTCGTTGGTGCTGCCGGTTCCGATCTTGACGGCGATGGGATTCGCGATGCCGCGAAAATACTCGACGTGCGCGCCCTGCAGGTCGGCCGTGCGCATCCCGATCCAAGGATAGTGCGTCGTCAAGTTATACCAGCGCTGACGATGGGGCAGGAAGCGCGTCTGCGCTTGCTCGTACGGCAAGTGCAATCCTTCGTGCGACGCGTAGAACTCGACGCGGTGGGTCAGCGGCATCGGTTCGCCCGTGATCGATTCGAAGAACTCGAGGGAATCCGAAACCGACTGCACGAGCTTGTGATATTCGGCGGCAAGCGCCGATTCGCCGACGAACGCGAGATCCCAGTTCTCGGGGTGATGCAGGTCCGCAAAGCCGCCGTCGATCAAGGAGCGTATGAAGTTGAGCGTGAGAGCGGCGCGCTCGTACGCGCGCAGCATGAGCTCCGGGTCGGGCACTCGGTCGGCGGCTGAGAAGGGGCTGCGATTGATGAGATCGCCGCGGTAGCTCGGTAACGACAGCCCGTTGCGAGTCTCCAAGTCCGCGCTCCGCGGCTTGGCGTACTGCCCCGCCATGCGTCCGACGCGGATGATCGGTTTCTTGAGCCCGACGAGCATCACGAGCGACATCTGCAGCAGAATCTTGAGCTTCTGCACGATGCTGTCGGACGTGCAGTCGTCGAGATTTTCCGCGCAATCCCCGCCCTGCAACAAGAACGCCTCGCCGAGCTGGGCAGCCGCGAGGTGGCTCTTGAGCGCCTCGATCTCCCACGTCGTCACGATCGGCGGCAGCCGGCTCAGCTGGCTCACGACTTCGTCGAGCTTGGCCCGGTCGGGGTAAGTAGGCTGCTGCGCGGCCTCGCGGGTTAGCCAGCTCGCGGGATGCCAGTCGGCAACGGGGCGTGCCTGAGTCATGCGCGAACTATACCGGGTGGGCGCGAGCTTCGCTCGCGATTGCCCCTCAAGATCGCGAGCGAAGCTCGCTCCTACAAAAGATCGGCGCCAAACGCCGTCCCACGAGG
>Ga0209640_10001508_pt1 | contig 19753 bp, 17 predicted proteins | sample RifCSP10_1_FD_184018 | JGI IMG/M metagenome (GOLD analysis project Ga0209640, IMG submission 184018) | Soil microbial communities from Rifle, Colorado - Rifle CSP2_sed 10_1 (SPAdes) (version 2) | ecosystem: Environmental > Terrestrial > Deep subsurface > Rock core/Sediment | place: Rifle...
GACGTTATTTGGAGTGACGGAGTGCTGGAGTAATGGATTGAAACGCAATACTCCTGTACTCCAACACCCCATTTCGCTCATTCGTCTCTGAGAAATCCTTTTGCGCAGCCGGCAATCAGGTTGTTTCAGCGGTCTGCTTCAGCTGAGGCGCAACTTGATACTACCCGGTAAACGCTTAGCCGGCGTTTCGGCGCGAACGTAAACCCTACACCCGCGATCGACTCAGTGGTAGGACAGCTTGTCGTCGGGATCGGAGCCTTCACTGTCGAGCAGCGGCTTACGTCCGGCGAATCCGTCTTCGATCCGGTGCCAGAAGACGACCTGAGGTTCGCCGAGCTGCCAGCAAAGAAAGACGACTTCGGCGCCGAGCATGCACGGGAAATCGATCAGCCCCTGCTCCACGCCCTTGCACGTGCAGCCGTAGGCGTTGATCTCGTCGACCCAGCCCTGCACCTGGCCAATGAGCTTGGCGATTTCGCCGTCTTGGCGCAACCGGTCCATAAGGTTCGGCGCGTCGGCGTCGAGCTGCTCCCTGCGGATCACGGATTCACTGGCGCCTTTCAAGCGCCGGATATTTTCCAAAATTTGTTCGACCAGTGGGCGCAGCTTGGGCAACAAATCGTTGGCTTCGTTGACGGTGAAAAGCCGCGGAAAATTGGCCGACGGATCCATGGCGGAAGTCTAGCGCTTTCGCGTTGCAGAGTCAGCTTGCGGGGTCAGAGATTCAATCCGCTGCGCAGCTGGCGCAACAAAGCGATGTTGTCCGAGTGGCCGGTCATACAAGCCGTAATGGCGCCACGGATCGGCCGGCCGAGCAGATAAAAATCGCCGAGAATGTCCAGGATCTTGTGGCGCGCGAGTTCATCGGGATAGCGCAAATCAGTATTGATGATCTTGTCGTCGCCGATAAGGATGCAGTTGTTTAGCTTGCCGCCGCCCGCCAGTCCCATGGTCTGGAGCTTCTCGATATCGCGCAGAAATCCGAAGGTACGCGCCGGGGCAATCTCGCTCTTGAAGAACTCCGGCCCGCCGTAGCGGTAGGTGTGCTCCTGCTCGCCCACCGGTTCAGGATAGCGCAAGAGATAGTGAACCGAGAAGGTTTCAGCTGGCGCGATGCTAATTGACTCGCCATTCTTGGCCTGAACCTCGTATCGACGATCGACCACGATCTCGGCGCAGTCTTCGGCTTGCTCTTTAATCCCCGCCTCTTCGATCGCCTGGCAGAATTCCAGGGCGGAGCCGTCCATGATCGGCACTTCGCCCTGCACCTTGACGAGCAGATTGGTGATGCCATAGCTATGCAATACGGCAAGAAAATGTTCGACGGTGCCGATCGCGAATCCCTTGGACCGCAAAGACGTGGCGTAGCCGGTGGAACCGACGTAATCGAGATGCGCCGGCAAGGTTACGTCGCCCGAAATTCCAGTAAACGCGACGCCGCGGTTGGCCGGCAGCGGATGGAGAATCAATCCGGTCTTCACGCCGGAGTGAAGCCCCTGCCCCGAAAGCACCACGCTCTTCTTTAAAGTTTTCTGTTTGATCGTCCGTGGCGAAACACCGTTTTTCGGCGTTGCCGCCGCCGCTCGCGCCGCGCGTGTTTTCTTGGTGCTGTTGCCAGGCTTCTTGGGCGCGCCCGTCCCCGGCATTTCGCCGAGAGCGCGCTGCACGGTCAACAATAGACCGTCCAACGAAACCGGCTTTTCGATGAAGTCGAAGGCGCCGAATTTCGTCGCCGTCACGGCGGTGTGAATGTTGCCGTGGCCCGAAACCATAACGACGTTGATTTCCGGTTCCTGGCTCTTGATCTCTTTCAGCAACCCGATACCGTCGACCTGCGGCATCCAAATGTCGAGCAAAACCAGTTCCGGCCTTTCTTCTTTGATCATTTCCAGAACGCGGCTGCCGTCGGCCGTATCTACGACGCGGTAACCCTCATCGGCTAGGACTTCTCGGATGGACTCGCGCACGCCGTCTTCATCGTCGACGACCAAGATCGTCTTCTGTAGGGTCAACTCTTGCACCGATCCTCCCTCAACTTTTGTTTACGACTGCGCCGCCTTTTGCGCGATCTCTTCGTTACCGGCAGCGCTAGCGGAAACCGGAAACTCGATCGTGAAGCGCGAGCCCTTCGGTTCGTTGGGCCAGGCGCGGATATAGCCGCGGTGATCCTCGATAATCTGGCTGACGATGGTCAGCCCCAGGCCCGTGCCGTTTTCTTTGGTCGAAAAATAAGGCTCAAAGATTTTCGTACGGATTTCCGGCGCCAGACCACAGCCGTCGTCCGTGATCTCCAGCGTCACTATAGCGCGCGCCCGGTCGTAGTTCGTCGCGAGCTTGATTTCGCCGTTGCCGCCAACCGCGGTCACCGCGTTGTCCAAAAGATTGATGAGCACACGCTTGATCTGCTCTCGATCGAGCTCCACGGGCGGAATGACGCCGCCGCGAAAATGAAACTGCACGCCGTGATGTCCTTCTTTGAAAAGAAACAGCGCCTCGCGGACAATCTCGTTGAGATCGTCCGAGACCAGCTGCGCCGACGGCAAGCGCGCGAACTGAGAGAACTCATTGACAAGGTTTTTGAGCTCATCGACCTGCCGGATGATCGTGGTCGTGCATTTGTCGAGGATCGCGCCGTCGCTTTCGAGCAACTTGGCGTAGCGCTTGCGCAGTCGCTCGGCGGAGAGCTGGATCGGCGTGAGCGGGTTCTTGATTTCATGGGCGATGCGCCGGGCGACTTCACGCCACGCCTCCATGCGCTGCACTTTTTGAATTTGCGTGATGTCCTCGAGAAAGAGCATGACACCCAGGATCGAGCCGTCATCGTCGCGCAAGGTGGCCGCATTGACCATTAACGTGAGCAGGCGATCCCGCAGTGAAAGCTTAAGCTCACGCTCGACGCTTTCGCGTTCCATGACGCTGCCGAGAATCCCGCCGATCTCCCGGAGGGCTTCGTCGCGGAAAACTTCCTGATAATTCTTGCCCACGGCTTGTTCCGCCGAGACGCCGAGAATCTGTTCGGCGGCCTTGTTCCAAGTCGTGATCTTGCCGGCCGGATCGACTGACACCACGCCCGCCGCGATATTGGCAAGCAGGGTTTCGACCACTGTCCCGCGGTGCTCGAGCTCCAGCTTGATCTGCTTCAGATCGCCGGTCATCTGATTGAACGATTGCATCAGCACGCCGATTTCATCATCACGGCCACCCTCGATTCGATAGTCCCAGTTCCCCTGCGCGACCTCGTGGGTGCCCTCCGCGAGTTTTTGGATCGGCACGGTTATGCTTCGGGAAAGATAAATACCGCACCAGGTGGCCGCAAAGATGATCACCAGCGTGATCAAGAGCATCGTCAGCAGATAACTATTCTTAACCGGCGTCTTAAGAAACGTGAGATATTTATATTGTTCGTAGGACTGGGAGATCTGCACCGCGCGCTTGGAAATGCTTTTGGGCACGTAGTAGTCGACCACGACCACGCCGCGAATACGTTTATCGCTGTCGTAAAGCGGCACGCCGCCACGAATAACATCGCCGTCGCCGAACACTTCCGTGCGCGTGACCTCGAGCCCGCGCAAAGCGCGTTGGAGGAACTCCTCGTCCGGCTTGATCACGCCGCCGGTCGGCACTTGCTGGTTGACGGCGACCATATACGGCTGGCCGTCGGGCGCAAAAATCTCCACCTTGCCCAGGTTGTATTCGCGCTGCTTGGCTTGCACGAAATCCTTGAGCGCGGCGCCTTTTTGGGAATCGACCAAACCTGCTGCGGTAACTCGCTGGCTCAGCTGGCGCGCGTAAAAAATCGCGTTGTTGGCGGAATTCTGATAGTAGGTTTGGCCAATTTCGAGTGAGCCTTGCAGCGCGCTGTCGACTTTGGAATCGAACCAGCGGTCAAACGATCTTGTCAGCAATCCGCCGGCGATGATGAACAGTAAGACGCTGGGCACCAAGGACAGCGAGACGAAAGCCAGAACCAACCGTACCTGAAGGCGCGAACCGAGGATGCGCCGCCGGCGCTCGACCACTAACTTGACCAGGTTTCGGACCACCAAAAAAACCAGCAGACCGAGCAGGATAATCACGAGGTTGATCAATAGAAAAAAAACGACGTTGCTGCCCGTGGAGGATTCGGGCGCGACGTCGGGCAGCTGGACCTCGAGATAGATCAACGCCGCGACCATCAGCGCTGTGATGAGGATGACGATCGCCTCGCGCTTGCGCCGCTTAGTTTCCTCGCGCCTGAGTGATTCCTCAACGAAACGGGCGGGATTGGCGGATTCCATCGGCTATGCCGGCCTAAAGGGCAAGCAGCTTGGTGAACAAGGATAGGGCATGTTGCAAGTTCTTAAGCATCTCAAAACGTTTCACCGTTTGTCTCCAACCGACCCATGACGTGAATTGGTAGTTTCAGCTAGCTGCTCGAAGTTCAACAAAAAGTTTACCTTCTAAAGAAATAAAGGACAAGTGAAACGATGATGCTTATCAGGATGCATGTGGTGATCGGAAAATAGAAGGTGAAGCGTCCCCGCTGGATCGTTATATCGCCGGGGAGATGGCCGATCCAAGGCAATTTACCGGCCAGCGAAAGAACCAGCCCCAGTGCCAATAGAAGCAATCCAAAAAAGATTAGCGTTCTGCCGAGGTCCGACATCGCGCAACTCCGTTTGCATCAGGCGAATGGCTCGCCCGTTCTGAGCGTACCGTACTCAAAACAGAGAGGGCTGTTTTTTCATCCCGCCGCTCGCCGGGTTATTTGCTTCCCGGCCGAAATGAGCGAAGGCCAACGGTGTGGCAACCCGCCCGCGCGGCGTTCGATGGATGAAACCGGCTTGAATCAAAAACGGCTCGTAGACGTCTTCGATGGTATCCTTTTCTTCGCCGATGGCGGCCGCCAGGGTTTCGACGCCGACCGGACCGCCGGCGAATTTGTCGATCAAAGTCAGCAGCAGCATGGTATCCATCTTATCCAAGCCGATCCGATCGACTTCGAGCATCTGCAGCGCTTCGTCGGTCACCGCCTTGGTGATCGTGCCGTCGCTTTTGACCTGGGCAAAATCGCGCACGCGGCGCAGTAAACGATTGGCGATACGCGGCGTGCCGCGTGAACGGGATGCGATCTCGGCGATGCCGTCGCCCTGCTCGCGCACGCTGAGGATCGCCGCCGAGCGCTTGAGGATGCACGCGAGCGCCGCGGTGTCATAAAAGTCCAGACGATGAATGTGACCAAAACGATCGCGCAGCGGCGAGGTCAACAACCCCGAGCGCGTGGTCGCGCCGATCAAAGTAAACCGCTTCAAGTCGAGCTTGATCGACCGCGCCGAGGGTCCTTGCCCGATCATAATATCGATCTGGTAGTCTTCCATCGCCGGATAGAGCACCTCTTCGACGACGTGATTCAAGCGGTGGATTTCGTCGATAAACAGGATGTCTCCCTCTTCCAGGTTGGTCAGCAGCGCGGCCAGATCGCCGGGGCGCTCGACCACCGGACCCGAGGTCGCCTTGATATTCACGCCCATTTCGCGCGCGATGATGTAGGCGAGTGAGGTCTTGCCCAAGCCGGGCGGACCATGAAACAGAATATGATCTAAAACGTCGCCTCGTCCGCGCGCCGCGGCAATGGCAACCTTGAGATTCGCTTTCACCTGATCCTGGCCGACGTACTCGTCAAATCCGCGCGGGCGAAGATTGACTTCGTAACTTAGATCTTCGTCGGTTTTGTTGCTGCTCAGCATGGAAATTGCGCTCTCACCCCCGTCAGACGGTCACGGGCTCAGGCGCCGGAGCGTTTCCTTCAGCACGTTTTCCAGCGAATGGTCGCCCTTCTTGAGCACTTCCCGCACCATCTTTTCCGCGTCAGGTCTTTTATACCCCAGATTGACCAGCGCTGAAACTGCGTCGAGTAAAAGCTGCGAGCTGCCGTCGGCTTTGGCGCTCTCCGTACCGGCCGGCGCGAACGTCGCAAACCTGTCCTTCAACTCGACGATCATCCGTTCGGCGAGTTTTCTGCCCACTCCCGGGATCGCCACCAGGCGCACTTGATCGCCTTCTTTCAGAGCGCGCGACAGTTCCTGGGCCGGTATGCCGGACAAAATATTGACCGCCAGCTTGGGGCCGATGCCGGAAACGCCGAGGAGTAACAGGAAGAGCTGCTTTTCGGCCGGATCCTGAAAGCCGAAAAGCTGCAGCGCGTCTTCGCGCACATGCGTGTAGATTTGCAGGGTCACGGCTGCCCCGATCTCCGGCAAGCCATAGAAGACATTGAGAGGAATGAAAACTTGATAGCCGACCCCGCCGACGTCGATAATCGCTTCGCCGGGAATTTTCTGCGCCAGGGTTCCGCTAATGTGCGCGATCACTTTAGAAGCGAGGTCAAGGCTAGGGCGTGCCTGCGCACGCAGGCTCAGCGTTTGACGGCCAGCTCGAGGCAATCCCGCCAGCTGGTTTTGTGAACGCGTTCGTTCAATGGCTGAATTACGGCTGTTTGAAATGCCCGCCGGTGGATATGACAGATGGCAGCTGCCAGCGCATCGGCGGCGTCGGCGCGCATGGCGCCGCGCACACAGAGCAACGCGCTCACCATTTTTTGCACCTGTTGCTTGCTCGCCCGCCCGTATCCGACCACGGCCACTTTGATTTCCGCGGCGGAATACTCCGCAACGCCGATTTGATGCTCCGCGGCCGCCAGCAGCGCAACGCCGCGCGCCTGTCCGAGCTTCAAGGCACTCTGCACGTTGCGCGAAAAAAAAACCTTCTCGAGACTCACCGCGGTCGGGTGATAGTGCTCGATGATCTCGTGCAGGCTGCGATAAATCTGGCTTAAGCGCTCGGCTAAACAAGCCGATGTCGACGTTCCAATGATTCCGTGGGATTGGTGGCGAAGCTGGTGCCCTTCACACTCGACGAGTCCCCAGCCCGTGACCAGCGAACCGGGATCGATGCCGAGAATAGTTTCGCGATCGGGCCGCCTGGCGCTGCTCTTTAGCGTCGGCGCCACCTATTTAGCTCGCCTTCTCCATCAGTTCGGTGGGAATATTGAAGTTGGCCGACACACTCTGCACATCGTCATGATCCTCCAGCTCTTCGGTGAGCTTTAAGATCTGCTCGACGTGTTTGGCATCGACATCCACGGTGTTCTTCGGCATGAGCGTCACTTGGGCGCTGGCGACGGCGATTTTTTCGTGATCGAGACTATCTTTGACTGCCGCGAACGCTTCCGGCGAGGTCACCACCTCGAAGATTTCGTCCTCTTCGCGGACATCCTCGGCGCCGGCTTCGAGAACGATCCCCATCAGCCGTTCTTCATCGACCTGAGACTTCTCGATCGCGATCAAACCTTTGTTATCGAACATCCACGAGACACAACCGGTCTCACCCAGGTTGCCGCCATGCTTGGTAAACAGCCGCCGAATCTCCGACACGGTGCGATTCTTGTTGTCGGTCAAAACCTGCGCGATAATCGCCGCGCCACCCGGGCCATAACCCTCGTATTGGATCTCTTCGTAGGTCACACCCTCAAGCTCGCCCGTGCCCTTCTTGATGGCGCGCTCGATGTTTTCGTTGGGCATGCTGTTGCCGCGCGCCGTCAGCACCGCAGTGCGCAACCGTGGGTTGGCATTGATATCGCCGCCGCCCATACGCGCCGCCACGGTGATTTCTTTGATGAGCTTGGTAAAGATCTTGCCCTTTTTGGCGTCTTTGGCGGCCTTCTTATGCTTGATCGTGCTCCACTTCGAATGACCGGACATAACTTAAGCCTTCCCTTTAATTTCGCTCGTAACCTAACACAATCGCCACGCCGGGTAAACCATGCGAAAACTGTTCAAAGGTTCAAGGTTCAAAGTTCAAGCAGAGAGGAAACCATCTATGACGTCACGAACGCTCTAGCCGCTGCCTCTGCCCGACGGGGGTCGATAGGATTAAGAACCGCCGATTGCCTTTTTTCCCAGCGCGCTTTTCGCTATACTCCGGCCACAATGCATCAGCCTATACCGCAGAGCATTTTTCATTTCGGCCGTCCGATTGTGAAGCGACTTGGGAGCGCGCCTTTGTTTTTTGCGCTCGCGTTAGCTATCGGCTGTTCGGTGCCGCCGGCCAAAGTGCGCGTTCCGGAGCCGACGCCAATCGGGCTAAGCCAGACCGGCATCGCCTCCTGGTATGGCCCCGGCTTCCACGGCAAGGCGACGGCCAGCGGCGCGATTTACAATCAACACGATCTCACGGCGGCGCATCAAACCTTGCCGCTTGGCACGCGGGTCAGGGTGACCCATCTCGAAAACGGCAGGAGCACCGAAGTGAGGATCAATGACCGCGGCCCATTCGCTAAAGATCGGATCATCGACCTTTCGTACACGGCCGCTCAGGCGATCAACATGATCGGCCCGGGCACGGCGTTGGTACGCGTCGATGTGTTGGACAGCCCGGTTAAGCTTCAGACCATCCGAGCCGCGCTCGATTACACACTGCAACTGGGGTCTTTCACGCAACTGGAGAATGCCCAGCAACTGCGCGATCGTCTGGCGCAAGCTTTTCCCGAGGTGACCGTCGCGCCTTTAGCATCGAAGGACGCCACCTATTATCGCGTGCATCTGGGAACCTTCTCGACTCGAAGCGACGCCGAAGAAAAAGCGCGGCAAGTCAGCCAGGCCGGTTATCCGGTCATGATCATTGAGAAATAAGTGGATCAGCCGGTTGCGAGGACGGTTTCCGCACGTTCGCTGCACGGCACCTGCCGCCATTGGTTGTTTCGCGTTCGAACCTTCCGGCTTGCAATTCGTCGCAGTCGCGGCGGGCACCCGGAAACCATCTTGGAAGTGGAACCACCGAGCGGCCTGCGATTTGAGTTGGCGCGGAATCGCGGTTCAGTTACCGCTTAGAAGCAGGTAGCGAGCGCCTTCTCTGGCCACCCGGCCTTCGCGCATGAGCTTTTCCAAGTGGGCCTGCACGGAAAATTCCGCGACCCGTTGCAGCGCTGCCGACACATCGACATAAATCGTCTGTGTAATATCGCCGATGCTGTCGCGCCCGGTCTTCAGCGCGGCGATCACCTGCTGCTCGCGCTCGAGGCGATGCTTGATGTATTCCCGGATCTTCGCTTCCGGTTTACCGATCAACGGGCCATGCCCCGGCAATATTAAGCTGATGTCGAAGCCGAGCAGGCGCTCGAGAGTTTTCATGTAGTCGGTCATGTTACCGTCGGGCGGATGGATGACCGCGGTGCCGTAGCCGAGGATGTTATCGCCGCTGAACAACACTTTGTCGCTGTCCTCGTAAAAACAGCAGTGCCCCGATTCATGCCCCGGCGTATGCAACACCTGCAGCTCGCCGTCGCCGACCGCGATGCGATCATTGTCATCATACTGAAAATCTTCACCGCCCAGGTAGCCGCGCCGGGAGCGGTGAATGCCGAGCTTGGCGCCGCAGCGCTTGCGCAGCGCCAGGGCGCCGGCGCAGTGATCGCTATGAATGTGCGTGAGCAGGATCTTTTCGATCTTGTTGATGCCCATCGCCTCCGCTTGTTCGATGATGCCGTCCATATTCGAATCGGCGCTCAGCGCCACGTCGATGACCAGGCCGGTGTCGTTTCCGACGATATATTGGTTGGTTCCCTGCAGTGTCATGATGCCGGGATTGTCAGCCGTGAACTTTCCGATAAACTCCGGTGTCGCCATAGCAGTCCCCTTCAGCGGCAGTGCCGTCGTCGAGAAAAATTGAATTCGCAAAAAAAAACGCCAGCGAGGTTTTACCCAGTTTCGCCAGCGCTTCTCGCCTGGTCATCAAATAAGTTTCTGGTTTCTAGTTCCTCATTCTGGTTTCCAGTTAACTAGCAGATTGCTGAAAAAACTCTAATCGCAGGCTGCTCAAAAAGACTCAGAGGCGAGGCGCGCGAAAATCGACGAGCGGAGGCGTACTTAGCCAGTACGTTGTAGCGAGACGATTAAGCGCAACGAAGCATATGAGTCTTTTTCAGCGGCCTGCTAGGAACTAGAAACTCGGAACCAGAAACTCTTTCGAAGTCAGTTCATCAGTTCAGCAGCAACTGTCGCAACACGTATTCGAGAATGCCGCCGTGGCGATAATAATCCAGCTCCGCCGGGGTGTCGATCCGGCAGATGACTTTGAATTCCGTCGCCTTGCCGTTATCCGCGGTCGCTTTGACGGTCAACTCCTGGCGCAATTTGAGATTCGCCCCGATGCCGAGAATATCGAACTTCTCGAAACCGGTGAGGTTGTGGGTTTTGAGATTCTCGCCGGGCTTGAAAACCAGCGGCACGATCCCCATCCCGATCAAATTGCTGCGATGGATGCGCTCGAAGCTTTCGGCAATTGCGGCTTTGATGCCGAGTAAACGCGGCCCTTTGGCCGCCCAATCGCGCGATGAGCCGGTGCCGTATTCTTTGCCGGCGATGACCACGAGCGGTGTGCCTTCCTTCTGGTACTGCATCGCCGCGTCGTAAATCGACATTTGTTTTTTATCAGGAAGATGAACCGTGATGCCCCCCTCAGTGCCCGGCGCCAGCATGTTTTTGAGCCGAATATTGGCGAACGTGCCGCGCATCATCACTTCATGGTTGCCGCGCCGCGCGCCGTACTGATTGTAGTCCTTGGGCAACACGTCGTTGTTGGTTAAGTAACGCGCCGCCGGGCCGTTTCTCTCGATGGCGCCCGCCGGCGAGATATGATCTGTGGTGACCGAGTCACCGAGCAGCGCCAGGACGCGCCCGCCGGTGATCGGTTTGGGCTCGCCCGGAGTCTTCGTCATGTCCTCGAAATAGGGGGCATGGCGCACGTAGGTGGACTGCAGGTCCCACTGGAACAGCTCGCCGCGCGGCACCGGCATTTTTTTCCACCGCTCGTCGCCTTCAGTCGCCTGGCTGTACTCTTTTTTAAACATCTCCTGGCGCACCGATTTACGCATGGTGTCGTTGACTTCCTGCGGCGACGGCCAGATGTCTTTCAGATAGACCGGCTTGCCCTGCGGATCGTGGCCCAGCGGATCGTTGTAGAGATCGACGTTCATGCTGCCGGCCAGCGCATAGGCGACCACCAGCGGCGGCGAAGCTAAATAGTTGGCGCGCACATTGGCGTGAATGCGCCCTTCGAAATTGCGATTCCCCGAGAGCACCGCAGCCGCAACCAGATCTCCTTCCTGGATCCCATTGGCGACCGGCTCCGGCAGCGGACCGCTGTTGCCGATGCAAGTCGTACAGCCGTAACCGACCAGGTGAAAACCGATTTTTTCCAAATACGGCAGCAGACCGCTGTCCTTGAGATATTCGGTGACCACTTTCGATCCCGGCGCCAAACTGGTTTTCACCCAGGGCTTGCGCGTCAAACCCTTCTCGACGGCTTTCTTGGCTAACAAGCCCGCGCCGATCAGCACGGACGGGTTGGAAGTATTGGTGCAGCTTGTGATAGCGGAAATGACCACGGAACCGTGGCTCAGCTGAAACTTATCGCCGTTCAGCTGCACCGTGACGCTCTTGCCAGCGTCGCCGCTCTTCATCAAGGACGGCAGCGCTTCATTGAATGCTTTCTTGCTTTCGGTGAGAGGAACGCGATCCTGCGGCCGGCGCGGGCCCGCCAGGCTCGGCACTACCGTCGCCAAATCGAGCTCGAGTGTATCGGTGAACATCGGATCGGGCGACGCATCGGTACGGAACATCCCCTGCTCTTTCGCGTAAGTCTCGACCAGTTGAATTTGATGTAAGTCGCGTGCGGTCAAGTCCAAATAACGCAGCGTCTCTTCGTCCACCGGAAAATAACCGATCGTGGCGCCGTACTCCGGACCCATGTTGCCGATCGTCGCGCGGTCGGCCAGGCTCAAACTGGAAAGCCCGGTTCCGTAGAACTCAACGAATTTTTCCACCACGCCTTTTTTGCGCAGCATCTGCACCACCGTGAGAACGAGATCGGTCGCGGTGGCGCCTTCGGGCAGCCTGCCGTGCAATTTGAACCCGATCACTTCAGGGGTCACCATGATGATCGGCTGGCCAAGCAGCGCCGCCTCCGCCTCGATACCGCCCACTCCCCAGCCGACGACGCCCAAGCCGTTGATCATCGTCGTGTGCGAATCGGTGCCCACCACCGTGTCGGGATAGGCGAACTGCGCGCCACCCTTCGTGGCGCGGAACACCACCGGGGCAAGATATTCGAGGTTGACCTGATGACAAATCCCGGTATCCGGGGGTATCAGCCGGAAATTGTCGAAGGCGGTCTGGCCCCAGCGCAAGAACGCATAGCGCTCGACGTTGCGTTCGAACTCGAGCTCGGAATTTTTGTGAAACGCGTCCGCCGTGCCGAAATAGTCCACCTGCACCGAATGGTCGATGACCAGATCGACCGGCACCAAGGGATTGATCTTTTTCGGATCGCCGCCGAGCCGCTTCATCGCTTCGCGCATGGCGGCGAGATCGACGACCGCGGGCACGCCGGTCAAGTCCTGCATCAACACCCGCGCCGGCATGAAAGCGATTTCTTTCTCCTGCTTCGCCTTCGGGTCCCAGTTAGCCAAAGCCTCGATATCGGCTTTGTTAACGTGATGATTGTCTTCCTGGCGCAGCAAGTTCTCCAGGAGAACTTTCAAGGAAACCGGCAGCCGTGAGACGTTTTTGAAGCCCGCCCGCTCCAGTTGATCGAGTCGAAAGATATCGTAACTTTCGCTGCCGACTTTCAGCACCTTGCGCGCGCCGAAACTATCCACGTACGTCTGAGCCATTGAGAACTCCTTATAAAAGGTATAGGTAGGTTGCTTATTTTGTAGCTAGCGTGGCGCGATAAAGCAACAGCTCGAACGCCGGATAACTCGGAAACTGGCGGCAAGGACAGCACCATCGGCCCGCCTTTGTAGCCGTAACAAAGAGTTTGTCGCCCGCGCAGGTGAATCGAACTTCACGTTAGGGTTAAGAAAAAAAGGAAGACCTCATGACCATGAAGAGAACTATGGCAGTCGCGATCTACTTTTTAGCGCTAGTGGTTTTGTGGAGTCATCCCGCCGCGGCTCAAATGACCCGGATCAACGTCGGCTACAGCGCCATCAGCGGCGATGCGATGCCGGCTTGGGTTGCCAAGGACGCCGGAATTTTCGAAAAGAACGGCCTCGACGTCCAGCTGGTATTCTTCACCGGCGGCACCACGGCGGTGATGGCGCTCGTCTCCGCCGACACGCCGATTGCCCAGTTGGCGGGACCGGCTGTCGTCAATTCGGTGATGGCGGGCTCCGACGCCACGTTGCTCGTCGGCGGCGTCACATCGCTTAATTATTATTTGCTGTCGCGCTCGGAAATCAAAACTCCCGAGCAACTCAAGGGCGGTACCGTGGCGATCAGTCGCTTCGGCTCGGCGTCCGATTTTATCGCCCGCTACGCCCTGTCAAAGATCGGTTTGGCTCCCGGAAAAGACGTCACACTCGTGCAAATCGGCAGTACGACGGCTCGGGTGGATGCCACTTTAACCGGACGGGTTCAAGCGACGGTGGTGAATCCGCCGGCCAGCATTATCGCTCAGAAGCGAGGAATGAACATACTGGCCGACCTGCCCAAGCTCGGCCTGGTCTACCAGCACACCGCCGCGGCGACAACGAAAAAGTATATCCGCGAGCACCCCGACATCGTCCGGCGGTATGTGAAATCGCAAGTCGAAGCCGTCCATCGCATTTATACGGACAAAGAGGCGGCCATACGCGCGTTGGCCAGGTTTATTGGCCGAACGGTCGAGCGCGACGTGCTGGAGAAGACTTGGGAAAACATGCTGAGCGAGTCAGTTTTGCCAAAAAAGCAGTACCCATCCGTGGAAGGTTTGAAGACCATACTGGCGGCCGAAGCCAAAGGGAAATCTTTCAAACCGGAGGATTTCTTCGACGCCAGTTTCGTCAGGGAACTAGACAAGAGCGGCTTCACGGACGGGTTATATAAAAAACGCTGACAACGTCTCGGTCCGGAATAGATCTCACCGCGCAGGCGCGGAGTACGCCGAGAAAAGAATTCTAACACGACAGAGAGCCCAACTCCTCAAGCTGGGCCTCTGCGGTGAAATGGCTCGGGTTGCAGCTGCGCGCGCTGCGCATTCAACGAGATGCTTGCCTACCTTTGCGTTCCTTCGACTACGGTCAGGAATGAATTGTTTCCTACCTTCCGACCTCGAATGAACCCGGAAAAGCGCAGAGCGGATTGCTTCACGTTGGCTCAGCACGGCGGAAGCTAGCCCAGGCCGAATGCTTATCCAGGAGAAATCTCGCTAGCAGCCTCAACCCGGTTGATCAATGGCTCGCCGATCAGCTATGGTCACGGGTCAGGCGCAAAGGAGGTCGGGCATGCCCATCGCAAAAATTCGCGGCGTCAATATCAACTACAAAATTCTCGGCGAACGCGGCCCCTGGCTCGCGCTATCGCCCGGCGGCCGACGCGACTTGAGCGGCATCGAGCTCCAGGCACAAGAAGTCGCCAATCTCGGCCACCGCGTCGTCATTTTCGACCGGCGCAACTGCGGCGCCTCTGATGTCGTCATCGATGGGAATGAATCGGAATATGAAATCTGGGCGGATGATATTCACGAGCTGCTCTCGCAACTCGGCGCCCTCCCCGCCTTCGTCGGCGGCAGCTCATCGGGTTGCCGTACCGCGCTGTTGTTTGCGCTGCGCCATCCCGAGTCGGTGCGCGGTTTGCTGCTCTGGCGCGTCACCGGCGGCCGCTTCGCTTGCGAGCGTCTCGCTCAAGAGTATTACGGCCAATATATTGAAGCCGCGCAGCAGGGCGGCATGGCAGCGGTCTGCGAGATGGAACATTGGCAAGAGCGCGTCAAAGCGCGACCCGAAAATCGTGAAGCGTTGATGAAAATGACTCCAGAGCGCTTCATCCGCGTGATGTCGCACTGGCGCGAATATTTTCTCAGGGGCGCCGACCTGCCCGTGATCGGCGCTACCGAGGAAGAGCTAAAATCCATCAATGTGCCAGCCTGCATCATCCCCGGCAACGATAACACTCACGGCCGTCAAACCGGCGAGAACCTCGGCCGGCTGCTGCAAAAAAGCGAAGTGCATGTTTTGTTTCCAAAGCACTACGATGAAGCACTCAGCCCGAGGGAAGAATGGGACGAAAAAGCCGGCGAGATGGCAGCGCTGTTCGCCGGTTTCATCAAGCGGTCCGCTACGGTCTGAGTAAAAGAACCACAGAGCGCGGAGAAAAGATGTTTGATTCAATTGAAGCGATAAAAGAAAAAATGGTTCTGGTTTGCAAGGTGCTGCAAAAACAGCGGGTGATCGATGGCTACGGCCATTTGACGGTCCGCCTCGCCGACGGTCGGATTTTGAGCACGCCGCACATGCCGCCCGGCAAAGTCGCATTGCGCGATCTGATCGTCATCGACGCCGAGGGCAAGAAACTCGAAGGCGCCGGCGAACCGAATGGCGAGACGCCGATGCACACGTCCATCTACAAGGCACGCGCCGATGTCCGGTGCATTTTGCACTACCACCCCGACGAAGTGATTGTCGTTGCCGCTACCGGTCAAGGGATAAAAGTTCTATCCAATAGCGGTGTCCACTTCCATCGCGGCACGCCGATTTACGATTCTCCTTTGCTCATCCGAACTCATCAATTGGGCGACAAAGTCGCCGCTGCACTGGGCGATCGCAGTGCCGTGTTGTTGCGCGGCCATGGCGGCACAGTTGTGTCGAACAACCTCGACAATTTGCTTCGGCTCGGGCTGGATTTAGTCCGGGCCGCGAAAATTCAGATCATGGCGGCGTCCCTGGGACCGCTGAAAACTCACAGCCAAGAAGAGTGCGAGCAAATGCTCAAGGGCCATGCCCAGCCCAACGCCCACCGGCGCTACATCGACTACTACATTTCCGAAGTCGTCGATTGAAATCCAAATAGCGGCGGAAGCCCGCGCCACTTGGCACACTGTTGGTTATCCCCCGACCGTACGGCGGCAGGCGACGTCGCTTCGGTCCAGTAAGCAAAAGTTTACAGACCGCCGCGGGGAAACATTTTCCGTGCCAAACTCGTGAGATTTTTGTATTTTCATGACATCGGCCGGCGCGACAACACGACCGTCGGTCGAGAGGTTTGCTCCGAGTCAGTGAGTTCCAACACTAAAAAAGAGGAGGCATACCGAGATGGCGGACAGGCCAAAAGTTTGTATCGATCGCATTTTGCCGAGCCAGCTGAGGCGCCCACAGCATACCCTGCGCGTCAGAGGCGGCACGCGTGCGATAGCGCCGATCGGCAAGACCTGGATGAACGGGTCGACTTTGCGCGTTCGATTCATCGGCGGCACTCCGAACGAGCAGGCAATCGCCCGGGAACAGGCCGGCTGGTGGGGACAAGCCGCCAACTTGAAATTCGAGTTCCACAATGCGCCCAACGCCGATATCCGTATCACTTTCGATTCGAACGACGGCGCGTGGTCCTATGTCGGCACCGATTGCCGCGGCATCCCGCTCAACCAGCCGACCATGAATCTTGGTTTTCTCGACGGCGGTACCGCGGCCCATGAGTTCGGCCACGCGATCGGCTTGGCCCACGAGCACCAAAACCCGCGAGGCGGCATCCAATGGAACGAACAAGTGGTCATCGAAGAACTCGCAAAGTCGCCGAATTTCTGGGATGAGGCAACCGCCCGCCATAATGTCCTGCGCAAATACAGCGTCGATCAAATCAACGGCACCGACTTTGATCCGGACTCGATCATGCTCTATTTTTTCCCCGCATCGTGGACGCGCAACGGAATCGCGACCAAGGCCAATGAAGTTCTGTCCGCGCTCGACAAACAATTTATCGCCGGCGCCAAGATGTATCCAAAGACCGGCGCCACGACCACGAGCGCGGCCGTGCTCGAAGTCAATGCCAAGCGCCGCACCGCCGCAACGATCGGCAAGTTCGGCGAAGAAGATCTCTACCGCTTTAGCGCGCCACGGGACGGCCGCTACCGGATCGACACGCGCGGTCCGACCGACGTGGTTATGAAACTGTTCGGCCCAAACAGTGAAACCGCATTGATTGCTGAAGATGACGACTCGGGCATCGACACTAACGCGCTGATCAACGCGGACCTCATTGCCGCCCAGTACTTCGTCCAGGTACGCCATTATAACCGCGCGAGCGGACAGGGTAAGTATTCGATCAAGGTACAGCGGCTCTAGGCTTTCGGCCGGCGACCGAGCGAATTGGGGTTGGAGTACAGGAGTATTGAAGTATTGGCTTTCAATCCATTGCTCCAGCGCTCCACCACGCGAGCAGTCCAAACGACGCCTATGTTTTAGCGAGACGATTGGGCGCAATCAAGCCGATGAGTCCTTTTCACCAGCCTGCTTTGGCTAGCTTAGATTCGCGGGACCAGGCGCTCTGGAATATCTTGCATGCGCTTCGGTCCGCGGGTAAAGTCGGGCCTCGCATGCTTCAGCCATCCAATTGAATCCAAGGTTAACTCATGGCCGGTGAAAAAAACGATTTCGCAACCATCCCCGCTGGACTGAAAACGACCGCTGCCGCCGCCGAGTTTGTCGAAAATGTAACGTTGGAGGCGATCCCCACCGAAGCCGTTCGCATTGGCACGCGCTGCCTGCTCGACGGCCTCGGCCTCTTCGTCGCCGGCTCCGAAGAGAGGACCGTTCAGATTCTCGCCGATGATGCGCAGCAGACCGGCGGCTTGCCGGATGCGCTCTTATTGAGTCGAGGAGCCAGCCGAGTGCCCGCGCCGATCGCCGCGCGGGTGCTCGGCACGGCCGGCCACGCTCATGATTGGGACGATAGTCAGGTCAGCGTCGACCCGGCACATATGTACGGTCTACTCACTCATCCTACCATCCCACCATTGAGCAGCGCTCTGGTCACGGCGCAGAAAGTCGGCGGCGTCGACGGCAAGACTTTCATGCTGGCATTTTTGGCCGGCTTTGAAGTCGAGTGCAAAATCTCCGAGTGGATGCTGCCGCAGCATTATATCAAGGGAATGCACTCGAGCGGTACGGTCGGCACGTTCGGCGCTTATGCGGCGGCCGCAAAGCTGCTGCAATTGACCGGCGACGAACTGCGCAGCGGCTTCGGCCTCGCCGCCAGTTTCGCCGCCGGCATTCGCTGCAACTTCGGCACGATGGCGAAACCGCTGCATGTCGGCCGCGCGGCGGAAAACGGTGTAACCGCCGCGCTGCTCGCGGCGCGCGGTTTCACAGCGGACCCCGATGCGCTGGACGGGCCATGGGGATTTTACGCCGTCCACGGCGGCGGCGTCAGCGCTGAAAAACTATCCCAGGGTTTCGGCAAAATGTGGACGATCGTTGAACCTGGTGTCTCCATCAAGCCGTATCCCTGCGGCGTTCTCACGCATCCAACGATCGACTTGATGCTCAAGCTCGTCACAGAGCACGACGTCAAGCCGGATGACATCGTGGCGGTTCGAGTTTACGCGGGAACCAACATATTGAAACCGATTCGCTATCCGGTAGCCGCCAATCACCTGCAGGCAAAATTCTCGCTGCCGGCGGCGCTGGCAATGATCGCGCTCGCGCGCGCGGCGGGTAAACGCGAGTTTTCGGACGACTTCGTCGGATCGTCGCCGATGCAGGCAATGCAGCGACGTATTACAACCGAATTGGACCCCGAGATTGAAAAAATGGGCTTCGACAAAATGCGCTCGCGCGTCGCCATTCGACTCAAGGACGGCCGGACTGTCGAAGGGCGAGCTGACGAGCGCTACCGCGGTGGCCCGGAAAACCCGCTTAGCGATGCCGAGTTGGAAACTAAGTTGCGCTCATGCTGTGAAGGCGTTTTGGACCCTACGGCTCAAGCACAATTGATCGACGCGGGATGGTCGATCACGCGGCTCCACGACGCCAGTCGACTGATGCGAATCATCAATCAGTTTTGACTCCGCTGATGTTATCGGCTCGTGGCGGCGGGGTTGATTGTAAATCCGTCTTTAGAGAACGTTAGGGCGACTTTCGACGTGCAAAGATGAATCGCCGGCAATTCACTAGGAACATTTTTGTCACCGGCGCAACCGCTGCACTCGCGCGGTTTAACATCGTGCGCGCGCAGAGTCCCAAGCTAAGAGTCGGCGTGCTGCTGCCCAAGTCCGGTTTGCAAGGATTGATCGGCCAATCCTGCCAAAAAGGCGCGGATCTCGCACCGGGCGTCATCCGAGACTTGCTCGGCGTCGACATCGAACTGATGAACGCCGACACAGAAACTAACGTCGATACCGCACGGACGCGCGCCGAGAGATTGATTCAAGAAGGCGCCCACTGCCTGGTCGGCCCGTTCGATTCCGGCGCTGCCGCCGCCGTTTCCCAGGTCGCCGAACAGCGCCGCGTGCCGTTCGTCATCAATATCGCCGCCGCGCCGCAGATCACGGAACAGGGCTATCAATTCGTTTTTCGCAATTTTCCGGTGGCCTCCGAGCTGGTCACCAACGGTCTGACTCTCATCAATGATCTCTTCCAGGCTAGCGGGACAACGCCGCGTACTGCAGTGTTCATGCACGTCAACGATACTTTTGGACAAGCCAACGCAAGAGCGATCGGCGCAATCCTGCCGAAGCTCAATTTGCCGTTTCAGCTCGTCGAAACCATCTCTTACGACCCGGCCGCGAGAGATTTGTCGGTCGAGGTTGCCAAAGCGAAAACCACTCAGGCTGATTTTCTGCTTCTCGTGTCGCGATTGAACGACGCCATTGTGCTGCGCCGCGAGATCGTCAAACAGCGCTGGAATGTCATGGGCGTCATAAGCCCGGGCTCGCCCGGCATGTACGAGAACCAATTTTACCG
>Ga0209640_10001509_pt1 | contig 19748 bp, 20 predicted proteins | sample RifCSP10_1_FD_184018 | JGI IMG/M metagenome (GOLD analysis project Ga0209640, IMG submission 184018) | Soil microbial communities from Rifle, Colorado - Rifle CSP2_sed 10_1 (SPAdes) (version 2) | ecosystem: Environmental > Terrestrial > Deep subsurface > Rock core/Sediment | place: Rifle...
GGATCTGCATTATCACTTGATGCCGCTCAACGACGCCATGTTTATCGAGATTAACCCGGTCCCGGCGAAAACCGCTCTCGGCATGCTGGGCAAGATCAGTCCCGAAGTGCGCCCGCCGCTGGCCCCGCTTTCGGCGGAGAATGGAGCCAAATTGCGAGCCGTGCTGGCGCAGTATGGGTTGGTGGAAGATGTTTCCTATTAATCATGCTCTAGCCGCCGTCCTCGGCGGCGCCTTTCCGCCGGATTGCGCCGGGGACGGCGCTGTGAGCGAGTAGGAATGAACCAGAATATACAAATAAACGGGATTGTGCTGGACTTCCGCCAGATTGCGCCGGGGACGGCGCTGTGAGCAAGTAAGAATGAATCAGAGCATACAAGTAAACGGGATTACCCTCAGCTATAAGGAATGGCATGGCAAGCACGGCCCCCTCATCTGCCTGCCCAGCCTGACCGGGCACAAAGGTACCTTCGACGGTCTTGCCGAACGTCTTTCCCCTGAATATCACCTTTATGCCCTGGACTTACGCGGCCGCGCCGAAAGCGACAAGCCCGGGGAAGGATATGGTTTTGCATACCACACCCGAGACATTCTGGCTTTTGCAGACCGCCTGGGAATAGAATCCTTCAGCATCATTGGTCATTCCTTCGGCGCCACCGTTGGCGTATATCTGGCATCCATCCGCCCGTTGCGGGTGAAAAGCCTGGTGATGATCGACGGTGGTGCGGACCCCAAGGAGGAAGTATTGGAAGCCATGCGCCCGGCGCTGCACCGCCTGGGAATAACCTATCCTTCTATGCAAGCCTATTTGGACTCGATGAAAGAAATTCCGTATTACCATCCATGGACAAAGTCCCTGGAGCGCTATCTGCGGGATGACGTGCAAGATCTGCCGGATGGATCGGTGCGATCGAAAACTTCTCCGGAAGCCATCGAAAAAGACCTGGACATTCACTTCTACTACAGCATGTGTGTGCATTTTCCAACGCTGCAGTGCCCCACCCTGTTCATCCGTCCCAGGAAGGGTCTGCTGGGTGACCGGGCGCATATCCTGGACGAACGCGAAGCCGCCGCTTTTGTCAATTGGATCCCAGACTGCTGGCGCGTGGATCTGCCGGATGTCAACCACTACACCATGATCTTGAACGATCCGCCCCTGGTCGGCCCGCCCATCCGTGCATTTTTGAGCACCGTGTATTCCGATGAAGTTGTGGAGGTAGAAGCGTGAAAATCGCCCGTTTTGCGGTGGATGGTATTCTCCACGAGGGCATGGTCCGCGAGGATGGAAATTTGGTCGCGGCCGGTGGAGCAGTTTATGCTCCCGAGCAGGTGGTCTGGCTGCCTCCGGTCATCCCGAGCAAAGTCCTGGGGCTGGCACTCAATTTCGCCGATCATGCTGCTGAACTCGACATGCAAACCCCTCCTGAACCGGCGCTGTTTTTTAAACCAAACAGCGCCTTAATCGGGCATCGTGCCCCCATTGTTTACCCGACGGGCGTCGAGTATATGCATTACGAAGCGGAATTAGCGGTGGTCATCGGCAAGCGCTGCCGGAATGTGCCAGCTGACCGGGCCGGTGAGGTCATCGCCGGCTATACCATTGCTAACGATGTCACGATTCGCGATTTTGTTCGTGACTTTTACCGGCCTCCGGTGCGCGCCAAGGGTTATGATACCTTTGGACCGGTAGGTCCTTACCTGGTCAGCCCCGACGAGATTCCGGATGTGAATGATGTGGAGCTGCGGGCTTACGTCAATGGCGAACTGCGCCAGAAAGGCAATACCTCCCAGCTAATCCGTTCGATTCCTGAACTGATCGAATTCATTTCGATGATCATGACTCTGGAACGCGGAGACATGATTTGGACCGGAACTCCAAAAGGGATCTCGCACATTTACCCCGGAGACGAGGTGCGCCTGGAGATCGATGGTATCGGGGCTTTAGAAAACTTTATTGTTGCGGAAGAGGAGAGCAGTTAGAAAGGCAGGTATATGATCAATCATTTTATCGATAATGCGTTTGTTCCTTCCCTGGACGGGGAATCCTTTGAAACCCATAACCCGGCCAACAACAAGCCGATCACTGAAGTCGCCTCTGGTACGGTCCGAGACGCGGACCGGGCGGTGAAAGCGGCTCGCCGGGCTTTCGATGAAGGTCCCTGGTCGCGCTTACCTGCTGAAGAACGCGCCAGAGCGCTGAGACGCATCGGCGACCTGATCGAAAAGCACGCCGATGAGATCGCCGACGTAGAAATCGAGGATACCGGCGTGCCTACCAGCCAGATAAAGAAGGGCGCCATCCCGCGCGCCGCTCAGAACTTCTACTTCTTTGCAGACATGGCCGACAAGATCACCGGCGAGTCCTTTCCAAAAGATGGCGAATTCATGAACTATACCGTGCGCCGCCCGGTTGGAGTCGCCGGTTTGATCACGCCCTGGAACGTGCCGTTTATGCTTGAGACCTGGAAAGTAGCCCCCTGCCTGGCAGCCGGCAATACCTGCATCCTCAAGCCAGCCGAATGGGCGCCCCTGTCCGCCAATAAGCTGGCGGAAATCATCCAGGAGGCCGAGCTTCCACCTGGCACCTTCAACGTCCTGCATGGCATTGGAGAGCAGGCCGGGGCCGCCCTCGTTGCCCATCCGGGCGTGCAGTTGATCTCTTTTACCGGCGAAACTGCCACCGGTCAGGAGATCATCCGCAACGGCGCCGGCACCCTCAAACGCTTTTCCATGGAGCTGGGGGGCAAGAACCCGACCATCATCTTCGAAGATGCTGATCTCGAGCGGGCCCTGGATGGCGCTATCTGGCAGGTCTACTCGCTGAACGGCGAGCGCTGCACGGCCGGCTCTCGCTTATTGGTGCAGGAGTCGATCTATAGCGGTTTCGTGAACCGGCTTGCCGACCGGGTGCGCAGCATCAGGGTCGGTGACCCCACAGATCCTGGAACAGAGGTAGGTCCGCTGATCCATCCCGAGCACTGGCAGCGGGTGAGGGGTTATATGGATGTGGCTCGCCAGGAGGGCGCCACCATCCTGGTTGGCGGTGATCGGCCGCCCGATCTGCCGGAAGGCAATTACTTCCAGCCCACGCTGATCGTCGAAGTGCGTAATTCCATGAAAATTGCCCAGGAGGAGATCTTTGGACCCGTACTGGTGGTTATCCCATTTAAAGACGACGAAGAGGCCCTGCGGATCGCCAACGATGTCAAATACGGCCTGGCAGCCTATGTTTGGACCCGGGATATGGCGCGGGGTCACCGTATCGCCGAGGCGATTGAGTCGGGCCTGGTTTGGATCAACTCACAAAACGTGCGCGACCTGCGCACGCCTTTCGGTGGTTCTAAAGCCAGCGGGATCGGTCGCGAAGGCGGCCACTACAGTTTTGATTTCTACACGGAACTGACCACCATCCACGTTGCCCTGGGAGAACATCGTATTCCGAGATTAGGTACAGGAGGTAATAGGTAATGGGAGCTCGAACGGGCAAAGATGTATTAAATAAGCTGCGGGAGGATTCTCCGGAAATCTGGTACCGCGGCGAGCGGGTTCAAGATGTAGCCGCTCATCCGGCGTTTAAGAATGGGTTGCGCAGCCTGGCTGAACTTTACGATTTGCAGTGGGAACGACCCGCGGTAATGCTGTTTGAATCCCCCAGCACGGGAGACAAGGTCGGGCGCTCGTACATGATTCCTCGTACGATAGAAGAGCTCAAGAGCGTCAGCAGAATGATGAAGGTCTGGGCGGATTACCACCACGGCATGATGGGTCGCGCGCCAGATTATCTCAACCGGGCGATTTCGGGCTATGCCGGTGGCGCGCAATTCCTGGACGAACAGGACCCCCGCTTTGGTGACAATGTCCGCAACTACCACGAACTCATCCGGGAGAATGATCTCTGCCTGACCCATACCCTGATCACACCCCAGGCGAACCGCGCTGTCGGAACTGCCGAACAGGCTGATCCTTTCCTGGCGGCCCGCGTGAAAGAGGAGACCGATGCCGGTCTGGTAATCCGCGGGGCGCGCATGCTGGCGACTCTGCCCATGGCGGACGAGATCATGGTTTTTCCCTCGACCCTGCTCAAAAACCGGCCGGAGGACGCGCCCTACGCCTTCGGTTTGGCGCTGCCCTGCAATACCGAGGGGTTGAAGTTCTTGTGCCGGGAGAGCGTAGATTATGGGCGCTCGAAGTATGACCACCCCCTGGGCGCCCGCTATGAGGAACTGGATGCCGCCGTTGTGTTTGACGATGTGTTCGTGCCCTGGGAGCGGGTGTTCTTATACCGGGATGTGGAGGTTTGCAACCAGGCCTATTCCAGGACCGGCGCCATCGTCAACATGGCTCACCAGGTAGCGATAAAAAACGTTGCCAAAACGGAGTTTTTGCTGGGATTGGCGTCGCTGATGGCGCACACCATCGGCATTGAAGTTTTCCAGCACGTGCAGGAGAAGCTGGCAGAGATCTGGATCAACCTGGAAACGATGAAAGCGTTCTTGCTATCCGCTGAGGTGAACGCCGAACTGGATGAGTATGGCGTGATGCGCCCGGCCTGGGATCCCCTGGACGCTGCCCGTAACCTGTACCCTCACCTGTACCCGAAAATGATCCATTACATCCAGCAGCTCGGCGCCAGTGGATTGGTAGCCGCTCCCACAGAAGCGGATGTCAATGGACCGCTGGCGGAAGAGATCCAGCGTTACTATCAGGCTGCCCGCGCCGATGCGCACGAACGCATCCCGATTTTCCGGCTGGCGTGGGATACGGCTCTTTCCGCTTTCGGATCCCGCCAGGTGCTCTACGAACGCTATTTCTTTGGAGATCCGGTGCGAATGGCCGGCGCTCTGGTGAATTCTCACGACTTTAGCCCCTATATGGATGTGGTCCGTGACTTTCTGAAGCGCACACAAGCGGATGCAGGGGCGGAGGCCGCCCAGGCCAAGGCTGCCGAGGCGGAAGCGACTGAAGCAAAGGCTGATAGCGCATGAGTAAGACGGTTAGTCCTGACCAATTTCGCCAGGCGATGGGGTTATTTGCTACCGGCGTGACCGTAATCGCCACCGAATACGAGGACGAGATCCACGCGATGACCGCCAATGCGGTGACCTCGCTGTCCCTGGATCCCGTTCTGGTGCTCGTCTGCGTGGGCAAGCGCGCTCGCACGGCAGAGTATCTCACCCAGGAAGCAGGCTTTTCGATAAACATACTGCGGGAGGAGCAGCAGGCCCTGTCCAACTATTTTGCGGGAAGCTGGCAGGCGGACAAGCCGCCGCCGTTCCGCTTTGTTCATTGGGGCGCTCGCCCGCGTTTGCAGGGCTGCCTGGCCGCGCTGGGCTGCGAGTGCTATAAAACGATCGAAGGCGGAGATCATTGGATTGTTATCGGTAGAGTCCTCGATCTTCATATCGGGATCGAGCCCCACTGGCCGCTGCTTTTTTATGCGGGGCGCTACGGGCGTCTGGCCCCGGCCGAACGCACCCCTGCGCCCGATCTGGGATGGATCGAGGTTCCGGTGCAGGTCTTCTACGATCCGTGGAAGCGGGAGTCGGGCTGAGGGAGATATTTATGGGAGGAGTACTGCCATGACATTTAGCATTACGCGGGCGGGGCACATCGAGTATCGCGTTACAGATCTCGAGCGAGCGCGTAAGTTTTACTGCGACATCCTGGGTTTCCTGGAGATCGATCGGGATTCCGAGCGTCTCTACCTGGGAGGTCTGGAAGAACGCGAACATCACGGCTTCGTTTTGCGTCAAGCCGCATCGCCTGGTGTATCGCACCTGGCCTTCCGGGTTGCCGATCCGGATGACCTTGGGCGCCTGGCGGCTCTCTATGAGGAAAACGGCTGCCCGACACAGTGGGTCCCGGAGGGGTTTGAGCTGGGCCAGGGCAAAGCGCTGCGCGTCCAGGATCCAACCGGCTTGCCACTCGAGTTCTACCACGAAATGGAAACCCGCCAGTGGATGCTGCAGCGCTTTGACCGGTACCGCGGCGCGAACGTCATGCGCCTGGACCATTTCAATTGCCAGGTGCCTGGCGTGCAGGAGGCCTATGATTGGTTCACCCGGACCCTGGGCTTTTACGTATCCGAGATCACGGTAACCGAAGATGACCCGCCCAGCCTGTGGGCTGCCTGGCTGCATCGCAAGCAAAACGTGCACGATATTGCCCTGATGAACGGCAAAGGCCCGCGCCTGCACCACGCCGGTTTCTGGTTAGCGGACCAGGCCAGCGTGCTGCGGGCTTGCGATGTGCTGGCAGCCACCGGTTACGCCGACAACATTGAACGGGGACCGGGACGGCACGGGATCAGCAATGCTTTCTTTGTCTACATTCGTGATCCCGATGGGAACCGGATTGAACTGTATACCAGCGATTACCTGATCCCTGAGCCGGATTGGGAGCCGATCCGCTGGAGCATTAACGATCCTCGGCGGGCGACTTTTTGGGGGCACAAACCGCCTTCCAGCTGGTTCGAAGAAGCCGCCCTGGTCGAATCGATAGAGACGGGAGAGTTCCTGCCGGTCACCGAACCACCAATTCGGGATCGGCCGGAGTTTGTCACTTAGTCGATTAGTCGATTAGTGATTGGGCAATTAGTCAATTAGTCAATTAGTAATTGGGTAATAAGGGATTAGGCAGTGAGGGAATAGGTGATACGGAATTGGACGCGTAGGGATAAGTATATCGGGTGCCTGGTTGCCTGATTGACTAATCGCCTGATCGCCTGGTTGCCTAATCACCTGATTGACTTATTGCCTGATTACTCTAACATAAGGAGGGCTGCTATGGGGCATACGTTGGCGGAAAAGATTCTCGCCTTTAAAGCCGGCAGAGAGGAAGTTTATCCCGGCCAGTTTATCAATGCCCGGGTGGACCTGGTGCTGGCTTCGGAGCTGTCCGGTGTTCTTGCCATTGAAGAGTTTGAGAAGATCCGGGGGGCGCGCATTTTCGATCCGCAGAAAGTTGTGCTGGTAATGGATCATTTTACCCCGGCAAAAGACATCAAGAGCGCCGAAATCGTAAAACGCTGCCGGGAGTTTGCCCGCGCGCAGGGCGTAACCTTCTTCGACGTGGGCCGGGCGGGTATCCAGCACGTCCTGCTGCCCGAGAAGGGCCTGGTTGCCCCTGGCGACCTGGTCGCTGGCGCCGATTCCCATACCTGCACCTACGGTTTCATGGGAGCGTTCGGCACCGGCATTGGCTCGACAGACGCAGCGGCTGCCATGGCGTTGGGCGAGATCTGGCTCAAAGTTCCCGAAAGCATTAAATTGGTCTACCACGGCCGGCCTCCTAAGTGGGTCGGTGGAAAGGACCTGATCCTTCACACGATCAGCGCCATCGGCGTGGATGGGGCGCGCTACCAGTCCATGGAATTCACCGGCGAAGCGCTCGATTACCTTGCTATGGCCGATCGCTTCTCCATGGCCAATATGGCCATCGAAGCGGGCGCCAAGACCGGTCTTTTTGCCGCCGATGAAAAGACTCGGGCATTCATCCATGAGCGGGGAAACCGCAATGGCAAGTACTGGCAGCGTGACCCGGACGCGGAGTACGCCGCAGTCTACGAGTTCGATGTTTCCGAATTCGAGCCTTTTGTCGCGGTGCCTTTCTTGCCGGAGAATGTCAGACCGGTTTCCGAACTGTCCGATATCAAGATTGACCAGGTAACCATTGGGATGTGCACCAACGGCAACCTGGAAGACCTGCGCGCCGCCGCGGAAGTGATGCGCGGTCGCCAAATTCACCCCGACGTGCGTGCCGTGATCATTCCCGGCAGCCAGAAAGTGTATCTGGATGCCATGCATGAAGGCTTGATCGAGATATTCCTTGAGGCGAACTGCTCGATAAGCACGCCTACCTGCGGGCCTTGCCTGGGCGGTCATATGGGCGTGCTGGCTTCCGGTGAACGCTGCGTTTCCACCAGCAACCGCAACTTCCGCGGTCGTATGGGTCACCCGGAGAGTGAAGTGTACCTGGCAAACCCCTACGTTGCCGCGGCTTCCGCCATCGTTGGCTCTATTGCCTCCCCCAGTGAAGTGCTTCATGGATGAGCGCGCTCAGGATGAGCACGCTCACGCCGAAGATCAACACACAGCGCAGGCTGTCGCCCGCTTTATGTCTGAGCACGACCAATTTGCTCGCCACCTGGGAATTGAGCTCCTCGAGCTGCGCCCCGGCTACAGCCGTGTCCGTCTATCCCTGGAACCGTATATGGTTAATGGGCTGGGCCTGGCGCATGGGGCGGTAATCTTCGCGGTAGCCGATTTTGCCTTCGCGGCGGCCTGTAACTCTTATGGAACCGTGGCGGTGGCATTGAGCATGGATGTGCATTTCCTTTCATCCTCCAGACCAGGCGCGGTCCTGTTCAGCGAAGCGCAAGAGATCCGCTGCGGCCGCCGAACTGCTCTTTACCGCCTTACGGTCAAGGATGAACAAGAAAATCTGATCGCCGATCTACATGGAATGGCTTACCGTAAGGACACTCGCTTTTTGGAGAATAAAAATGACGTTTGAAGCGCTTCACCAATCCACGCTGGGGGAATTATTGAGCATTCAGGCAACCCGCTATGCTAACCAGCCCTTCCTAAAGATGGGCGCCTACCAGTGCACCTACGCTGAAGCGGAATACCAGGCGACTGCGCTGGCAGCCGGATTTCGGGATCTCGGTCTGCAGACTGGCGACCGTCTGGCAGTTATCCTGCCGAACATCCCGGCTTTTGTAATCACTTTCTTCGCCGGGATGAAAGCCGGGCTGATCCTGGTTCCGATCAACGTCCGGCGGCATCCCACCGAGGTACACGCACGCCTGTCCCGGACGCGTTCCCGGGCGCTGGTCACCTTTTCTGAGCCTGCAAATTATGAGGGTCTGGATCACCTGGAAATTGCTTTTTCCTTACAGCCTGACCTGCCCAGTCTTAAGCACATCATCTCCGTTGGCAGCCAGCACGAGAGAGCCCACGCCTGGGAGCAGCTCTTTGCCTATACCGCCCCGCTGCCCGTACCCAATCTCAGCCCCCGTTCGCCGGCAGCTATCATACATACGTTGGGCAGTTCCGGCGAGCCGCGCGGCGCACTGCTCACCCATGGTGGTCTGGTGCGCAACGCCGCAGACCTCTCTGCTCACCTGGGCTGTACACCAGATGATGTATTCTTGGGCGCAGTTCCTTTCTCCAATACATTTGGGTTGACCGCCACTATTCTGGCGTGCACTGTGGCGAATGCCCGGCTGGTTTGCTTGCCCAGGTTTCATCCCAAGGAAGCCTTGAGGCTGGTTGAGGAGGAGGGTGTAACTGTGCACAATGGGGTGCCTACGATGTTCGCCATGCAACTCAACCACCCGAGTTTCAGTTCCCGAAAGACGTCCAGCTTGCGAACCGGAATTATGTCCGGTGCTCCCTGCCCGCCTGAGTTGGTCAAACGCGTGCGTAATGAGATGGGCTGCCGCATCCTGGTCGCTTACGGTCTGACCGAAGCTTCTCCTGCGATTTCCATCACTCGCCTGGATGATGGTCCTGTCACAGCCATTGAAACGGTAGGTAGACCGTTGAATGGCGTTGAGATCAAAGTGGTCGGTCCAAACGGAGAGGCGCTGGACCGCGGTGAAGAAGGGGAACTCCGGGTGCGCGGCTACAACGTTATGCTGGAATACTGGCAGGACCCGCAGGAAACTGCCCGGGTGCTGGATCAGGATGGCTGGCTGCATACCGGAGATCTGGCTGTAGTCGATCCCAATGGTCCGGTGAGGATTGTTGGGCGGGTCGACGATGTTATTAATCGCGCCGGATTCAAAATCTACCCCGGCACGGTAGAGATGGTGCTGCGCTCCTATCCCGGTGTTAAGGAAGCAGCAGTAGTTGGCATCCCCGATCTGGTCTATGGCGAGCTGTCCTGCGCCTGTGTTGTGCGGATGAACGGGGCAGACTTCGCCACGCAAGACCTCCTGGCTTATGCCGGCGAGTACCTGGCCGATTATGCATTACCTGACCGCGTTTTGTATTTTGACGCCCTGCCTCGCCGGGGCACTGGTCCGGTCCGCAAGTATTATCTTCGTGAACGGGTGCGCATCCGTGGCCACGCGTGGAAGTTCGGTAAGAATATCGATACCGACGCCATCATCCCAGCGCGCCATTGCAACACAGCGGAACCGGGCGAATTGGCTCAGCACTGTCTGGAGGACGCAGATCCGCAATTCGTGGCGAGGATGAGCCGCGGCGACTTGATTGTCGCCGATACCAATTTCGGTTGTGGTTCCTCTCGAGAAGTCGCCCCCTTGGCCATCAAAGCTGCCGGGGTCTCGGCGGTGATTGCCAAATCCTTCGCTCGCATCTTCTTCCGCAACGCCATTAATATTGGGCTGCCTATATTGGAGAGCGCGGAGGGCGTTGACGGCATTCGAGAAGGCGATGAAATCGAGGTTGAACCTACTACCGGCACCATCCGCAACCTGACCAGCGGTGAAACCTACCGGGCTGAGCCCTTTCCAGATTTCTTAAAGCGGATCATAGATAAAGGTGGGCTGTTGGCATACGTCGAGGAGCGCCTGCAGGAGATTAATCATGATCGCATTTGAACTCACCGAGGAGCAGCGCGAAATGCGCGATCTTGCGCACCGTTTTGCCGAGAAAGAGATCCGCCCGGTGGCCGCGGAATACGACGAACGGGAGGAAGTTCCCTGGCAGGTCATCCAGAAAGCTGCCCAGGCTGGTTTCTTATCCTATTACATTCCAGAGAAATATGGTGGTGGGGGGATAACCGATATGCTCACCCATTGTGTGGTGGACGAAGAGCTTTTTTGGGGCTGCGCCGGTGTGGGAACGATTCTGGGCGGAACTAGCCTGTGCGCTACTCCAATTTTGATCGCTGGCAGCGAAGATCAGAAAGCCTTATATCTTTCTAAATTTTGTGATCCGGTCAGTCCAAAGTTGGGCGCATTTGCGCTCACCGAACCATCGGCCGGCTCCGATTCAGGCAACTTAATTGCGCAGGCGCACCGGGAGGGCAGATACTATGTCTTAAATGGCTACAAAACCTTTATCACCAACGCGGGGATCGCCGACATTTACGTGGTCTTTGCCACCTTGGACGTCAGCCTGGGTCATCGCGGCATCACTGCCTTCATCGTCGAAAAAGATTGGGATGGCCTGCTGCCCGGAAAGAAAGAGAAGAAAATGGGAATTCGTGCCTCGCACACCGCTACCCTGGCGTTCGAGGATTTGCGTGTGCCGGTGGAGAATCGGCTGGGCGAAGAGGGTGAAGGCTTCAGGATAGCCATGAAGACATTTGAAACTACGCGCACCCACATCGCCATTGCCGGCGTTGGCCTGGCTCGGGCCGCGTATGAATATGCGCTGGACTATGCCCAACAGCGCGTGCAGTTCGGCAAGCCCATCATCCACCACCAGGCGGTCGCCTTTATGCTGGCGGATATGGCTACGCAGATTGACGCAGGTCGGCTACTCACCTGGCGGGCGGCGTTTCTGGCCGACCTGGGAGTGGCTTGCACCAAAGAGGCCAGTATGGCGAAGGCTTTCACCGCGGATATGGCGATGCAGGTCACGACCGATGCCGTTCAAGTACTGGGCGGGTATGGGTACATGCGCGATTACCCGGTGGAGAAATGGATGCGAGACGCCAAAATCATGCAGATTTATGAGGGAACGGCCCAAATTCAACGCTTAATCATCGCCCGGCATATCGCCGGCAATCAATAAGGAGGGTTCATGAAAACCTATAACATTGGGGTTATTGCGGGGGATGGTATTGGTCCAGAAGTAGTCGCCGAGGGACTTAAAGTTCTGCGGGCTGTCACTGCTGGCGAGGACTTCGATTGCAATTTGGTCGAATATCCTTATTCTGGGGATTATTATTTAAAGACAAAGGAGCTGGTCCCCGAGCGGGTGATTGAGGAATGGCGGACGCTGGACGCGGTCTTTCTCGGAGCCATCGGTCATCCGGATGTGGAGCCTGGGTTAGTGGAACGCTCTGTGATCCTTGGCTTGCGGTTTGGTCTGGACCTGTATATCAATTTACGTCCGATCAAGTTATACGCCGCCCACCTGTGCCCGCTGAAAGATAAAGGGCCGCAGGACATTGACTTTGTCGTGGTGCGCGAAAACACAGAGGGTCTGTATGCCCAAATCGGTGGCTTTTTGAAAAAAGGCACACCTGACGAAGTTGCTACGGTTACTGGAGTTTACACTCGCAAAGGTGTGGAGCGCGCCGTTCGTTACGCCTTTGACCTCGCCCAGCAGCGGGCCGCTGGCCGGGATAATGGACGTCCATCTCGCCTTACCCTGGTCGATAAGTCCAATGCCATCCGGCCTCAGGATATCTGGCGGCGCACCTACGATGAAGTCGCCGAAGAATATCCGGAGGTAGAGAAAGACTACGCGTACGTGGACGCTTGCACGATGTGGATGGTAAAAAAACCGGAGTGGTTTGATACGATTGTGACCACCAATCTGTTCGGCGATATCATCACCGATCTGGGAGCGATGCTTCAGGGTGGTATGGGCATCGCGGCTTCCGGCAACCTGCATCCTGGGAAAACCTCCATGTTCGAGCCCATTCATGGATCCGCGCCAAAGTATGCGGGAAAGAACGTGGCCTGTCCTCTCGGTGCCATTATGGCCGTAAGCATGATGTTCGATTACCTGGGAGAGAAAAGAGTCGCTCAACGGGTAGAGAACGCCGTAGCTGACCTGCTCGCCAGCGGTGCGATTCCTTCCGCGGATTCTCGCAGCGGCCTAAGCACGTCGCAGATTGGCGATATGATGGCTGAGGCCGTCTCCAGGCAAGCTAGACTTGTTGAAACTCGATCCTGATGGTAGGATAAACCGAGTATGCCGCGCGACGCTTCCGTCGACCAACACCGTAGCTGGAGACCGCCAGGAGATAAATGTTTAGTAAAGTTCTGATCGCCAATCGAGGTGAGATTGCAGTGCGCGTCATTCGCGCCTGCCGTGAGCTGGGTATGCAAACGGTGGCGGTATATTCAGAAGCCGATCGCCAGGCGCTTCACGTTCGCCACGCCGATGAGGCCTATCTTCTTGGTCCTGCCCCCTCGCGCGGATCATACCTGCGTGCCGACAAAATCATCCAGATTGCCAGGAAATCTGGCGCTGGAGCCATCCATCCCGGTTATGGCTTCCTGGCAGAGCGGGCGGATTTCGCTCAGGCTTGCCTGGATGAAGGTCTGGCGTACATCGGGCCGAAGCCCTCTTCAATTGCGGCCATGGGTGATAAGGCGGTGGCCCGCGCTACTGTAGCGGCCTCAGGTGTGCCAGTCGTACCAGGAACGGAAGGTGAAGGCTCGCTTACGGATGAGCAGCTCTTAGATTTGGCTCCCAAGATCGGTTTTCCACTGCTCATTAAAGCTACCGCCGGAGGCGGCGGCAAAGGCATGCGTGAAGTCCGAAATCTGAAGGAGATGCCCTCCCTGTTGCACTCCGCCCGCCGCGAGGCCGAGGCCTCTTTCGGAGATGGCAATGTTTACCTGGAGAAGCTGGTTGAAGGTGCCCGGCATATCGAGATACAGATTCTGGCGGATAACCACGGCAATGTCATTCATCTCGGCGAGCGTGAGTGCTCGATGCAGCGCCGCCACCAGAAACTTCTCGAAGAATCGCCTTCGCCTTTTGTTGGAGATGACGAGGAGCTGCGCCAGCGCATGGGGGAAGTGGCTGTACGGGCGGCCCAGGCAGTGGATTACCTCAATGCTGGGACAATTGAGTTTCTGGTGGATAAGGATAAGAATTTCTTCTTCCTGGAGATGAACACGCGTTTACAGGTGGAGCACCCGGTAACGGAGATGGTGACCGGGGTGGATATCGTCAAAGAGCAAATCCGCATTGCCCGCGGTCGCCAGATGCGCCATACCCAGGAAGACATCAACTTGAATGGCTGGGCGATTGAGTGCCGCATCAACGCCGAGGACGCCTATAACAACTTTCTGCCCTCCACCGGGCAGATCAGCCATATGATCATTCCCACCGGACCCGGCGTCCGAGTGGATACTGGGGTGTATCCAGGGTTTGAGATCTCTCCTTATTATGACTCCCTGATCTCTAAATTAATCGTGCACGGCGAGACCCGGGGAGAAGCCATCCTGCGCATGCGCCGGGCGTTGGAGGAGTATAAGATCGTTGGAGTGCGCACCAACATTCCCTTCCACCAGCACTTGATGGATTCCCACCGCTTTATGGGTGGCCAGTATGACACCCGTTTCGTGGAAGAACGTTTTTCAATGGATGCTGCTGAGGAGGGCAAAGAGGACCTTTCTGAGATCGCGGCCATCCTGGCTGCGCTGGTAGCCCACCAACAGACCGAGCGCGCTGCCCACATTATTCAACGGGGCGAGCGCGATACCAGCAACTGGAAGTGGGTCGGACGCTGGGAACGTATCCATCGTTAATCGCTCAATTCTAGCTAAAAAAGCTTGCTTATGAAATACGTTGCAACAATTGGTGATCGTGAATATATCATTGAGATCGTGGATGAGCGCCACGTCGTGGTGGACGGTGTTAATTATGAGGTGGACTTCGAATCGCTCAGTGGGCAGCCCGTACATTCCTTGCTGGTAAACGATAGATCTTTCGAGGCGCACGTATACCCGAGCGATGAGGGATGGCAGGTGCTGTTGCGCGGCAACCTGTACGAGCTGCAGGTCGAGGATGAGCGAGAACGGCGCTTGCGCGCCTCGATGGGCGGTGGCCCGATCGCGGCCGGAGAATATCATCTAAAATCGCCGATGCCGGGTCTGGTGGTGGCGCTCCCGGTTGAGGAGGGGCACCAGATTAAAAAGGGGGATGTGCTGGTTATCCTCGAATCCATGAAGATGCAAAATGAACTTAAATCGCCGCGGGATGGAACGGTCTCTCGGGTTCGAGTTAAGCCCGGCGACAGCGTCGAGCAGAAAGAAACCTTGTTGAGCGTCCTTTGAAAAGCCTTGCGAAGGTTTCCGTTCGAGGCAGTGGAAGACCAACCTTCGCAAGGCTGTATGTAAGTCAGCTTGATGACAGGAGCATAGCGTGGCCCAAAACGGTCAAGAGCTTGAGATAAAACTTTACGTAACCAGTCTAGATTCGGTTGTCCGGAAGCTGGAATCCTTGGGAGGGCGTCTCACCCATGCCCGAAAGCTGGAGACCAACCTGCGTTTTGATACTCCTGAGCGCGACCTGAGCCGGTCATATCAAGCCTTGCGTCTGCGCCATTACGAGGTTGACCGGGTGACTTACAAGGGTCCCAGCGAGTTTGTGGAGGGGGTGCGCTCGCGCCGTGAAATTGAATTTAGCGTGGACAATTTCGATGCCGCTCGTGAGCTGTTTGAATCTCTGGGATTCCAGGTGTTTTTTATTTACGAAAAATATCGCGCCGCCTATGAGGTAAATGGGGCCGAAGTTTCTGTGGATGAGCTCCCCTATGGAAATTTTATTGAAATCGAGGGGAATGATGCCGGTAAAATCCGGGCCGTTGCCGAGAAGCTGGGCCTGAATTGGGAAGCGCGCATCTCCGACAGCTACACAGCCCTGTTTGAAAACCTGCGCAAGCGTCATGACCTGCCGTTCAGAGATCTGACTTTTGAAAATTTCCTGGGCAGACAGGTCACTCACGAGGATCTCGGCGTCCAGCCTGCCGATAAACCAAGCTAATTCTCAGTGCCAAATGGCTTTCTGCAGGCCTCGCGGTCCAGAAGAACGCCGCCGGGGACGGCGGCTGAGCAGTTGGGGGACGGCGGCTGAGCGGGTTGTGCACCGAAAGCCAGGAAAGATCGAACTTATGCCAAAAGACTACAGCCTCGAGATAACCCCGGCCAACGCCCAGCGGCGGCAGGAATACACGCAAGACGATGCCTGGATCACGGAGTTCCTGCAGCGCACTCCCGTCGGTCATGTCGCCACCCGCTGGGATGAACAACCTTTCATCACGCCGACCACATTCTGGTATGATCCTGGGCGCCATGAGATTTATTTCCATTCCAACATCATCGGCCGGGTGCGGGCCAACAGTGAGCGATTTCCTGAGGTGTGCTTCGAAGCCAGCATAGCTGGCAAGTTGCTGCCTTCCAATGTGGCTTTGGAATTCAGCATACAGTATGAGAGCGTGGTTGTCTTTGGAAAGATCCGGGGGTCGGAGGATTTTGAGGAGAAGCGCCGGGCGTTATACGGGTTGATTAAGAAATATTTCCCCGAAATGGCGGCGGGCGAGCACTACCGCCCGATCACCGATAAAGAACTTAAACGCACTTCGGTGTACGCCATTGCCATCGAGAGCTGGAGCGGCAAGCGCAATTGGATGGAACGCGCCGAGCAGAGCGACGAATGGACGCCATTAGGCGAGGAATGGTTTGGCTGAGAAACTGGCTCTTTGGGATTTAGCGTGGTAGGGGCTCTCCTTTTTGCACGCGATTCCCGATGAGCGGAGAAATTTCTTGTTATAATTATCCATGAGGGGATGAAAATTTAATAGGCTAAACCAGTTACAGATCGACAGGAGGGTACTATGGTAACGAAAGAAATGCCGACATTTAAAACGAGCATTGACATTGAAGCAGGCAAGCGCCAGCAACTGATTACCGTGCTTAATCAGCAGCTGGCAGACACCTTTGACATGATGAGCATGATGAAGCAGGCTCACTGGAATGTCAAAGGTCCCCAGTTTATCGCCTTGCACGAGCTGTTCGACGAAATCGCTAACGGCCTGATCCCCTACGTGGATATTATTGCCGAGCGCGTCACAGCTCTGGGCGGCATGGCCATGGGAACGGTCCGAATGGCCGCACAGGCTTCTCGCCTGGACGCTTACCCAACCGATGTGGTGAACGGCCTGGAGACGGTAAGAGTAGTCGCCGACCGGCTGGCTGATCTGGCGGCCAGCACCCGAGAAGCAGGTGACCGTGCTGAGGAACTGCACGATATGGACACCAATGATCTCTTCCTGGAGGTGTCCCGGGACCTGGATAAGTGGTTATGGTTCCTGGAAGCCCATTTGCAGGGCGAGTAATCTGAAGGATCGAGATGAAAAAGGCTCCAGGAGTCTCGTAGCCCTGGAGCCTTTTCGATTGTGCGTATTGCTCGCTTCCGCCAGTTTATTGTTACTCGGATGACTTCTCGCCCTGGATTCGCCAGCCGAAGATGGCGGCCAACAGCAGGGCAAAAGCCACGGCGTTTAGCAAGGTTTGGATCACGCTAATGATGATTGTCACGAGGCCCAATTGGCTGGTCGCCAGTCCCCTGGCCTGGAGGGCGAAAGGCAGCCAGCGGCTGAGCGCTGTTCCGGCCAGGGAGGTCACGAAGAAGATCACCATGGCGCCTATCGTCAGTTGTGCGACGCGAGGGTGCCGCCGCCAATATGCGATTGCCAGGGCGAAACCGGCCAGCCAAACGAGATAAAGCGGCAGCTGAATGAATGCAGCAATAAATTGGCCGATCATAGATGCAGAATTCTCTAATTTCTCAGGCGTTCGAAACCTGTTAACCGAGCTTACCCGCGGTCCATTGCACGCTCTCGGCACGCACAAGGGTTCCCAACAACTGCCGGATTAAGGATTGGAATCTTTCAGGGTCTCCGGAGGTTAAGAAGCGTACCTTCCCGGATTGGCCTTCCGGTGCATGCAAACTGTGCTGGTCGAGCAGGCGCCCGACCTGGCGGGCGATTGCCGGAGCAGGATCGATCACCCTTACCCGGGGTCCCGCAATTCTTTGGATGGCGGGGATCACAAATGGATAATGCGTACATCCCAGCACTACTGTATCGATGCCCTGAGCCAGCATGGGATCGAGAGCGGCTTTAATAATAGCCCGGGTCTGGGGCGACTCTAAATCGCCGGCTTCGATTTGGTTTACCAGCCCAGGGCAAGTATCCTGGAGCACGGTGACGCCGTTGGCGAAGCGCTCGATAACTGAAGCATACAGGGCACCCTGAAATGTCGCCGTTGTCGCCAGCACGCCTACTACGCCGCTTTGCGTATATTCGGCAGCGGTCTTGACTGCCGGTTCCATGCCCACAAACGGCACCTCAGGAAATGTCCGGCGTAAATAATGAAGCGCAGATGCAGAAGCAGTGTTGCAGGCCACCACGATCAGCTTGGCGCCCTGATCCAAAAGGTAGTGGGTAATATCTTCCGCAAAGGCTCGCACCTCTCCTAAGGATCGAGGCCCGTAAGGTACGTGCGCCTGGTCGGCCAGGTAGATAAGATTTTCATTGGGATAAGCCCGTTGAACGGCTCGCAGCACCGAAAGTCCGCCGACGCCAGAGTCGAAGATGCCCAGAGGATCACGTTTCACGGTTTACGTTTCACGCCTCCTTACGGCCGCTTCCACAAATGCTCTAAACAACGCTCGCATTTGAGCATATTCCGTCAGCCACTCCGGGTGCCACTGCACCGCCAATCCAAAGGGGTGGTCGCCAACTTCCAGGGCTTCCACCAGGCCATCCGGCGAGTAAGCCGTAGCTAAAACGCCGGGCGCCACGCGGCGAACAGCCTGGTGATGCAGGCTATTGACCATAGAATAAGATTCTCCTAAAATCTTTGCCAGGCGACTGTTTTCGTCAATCTGTACATCGTGGGCCAGGTAATCGCGTGGCCAATCTGGGTAGAAATCATGCTTTAGCGCGCCGGGGCGCTGGGTGCTGATGTCAGCATAGAGCGTTCCGCCCAGGCCTACGTTAATCACCTGCAGTCCCCGGCAAATTCCGAGAAACGGGACGCCATTGTCTATGACATTATTTAATAAGAGGAACTCTATCCGGTCGCGATCGGCGTCGATTTCGGACACTTCCGGCCTGGATTGCTCCCCGTAGACACTGGGCTGGATATCGCCGCCGCCAGTAAAAAGAACGCCGTCCAGATGGCGGCTCAGCTCCATTAACGTACTATCTGGCAAGCCCAAGGGGATAATGACGGGACAGGCCCTGGCCTGAGACAAAGCTTTTAGGTAAGCGTCCGCGACTGAAACAAATCGGGCGCCAGACTTGCTGGTAGTATGCGCGGCGGTAACTCCGATCAATGGTCCTGACATTGGATGTGAAAACGAAAAAAAGGTGCAGCGCTATAAAAGGGCTGCACCTAATTAAACCAGAAAATGACCTGATTTAGCGATTAAATTTCTGCTTGAGGCGGGCGCGTTTTCCGGTGCGCTCACGCAGAAAATATAACTTTGCGCGGCGAACATGCGCCCGGCGGTGGACCTGCACACGATCGATCAGAGGAGATCGTTTAAGGAAAGTGCGTTCAACGCCGATACCGTTGCTGGCGATCCGCCGCACCATGAAACCCTCGTTGTTGCCGCTGCCGCTCAGGCTGATTATGGTGCCGCGAAATTCCTGGATCCGTTCGTTGGCGCCTTCTCTAATGCGCAGGAATACGCTGATCATGTCGCCAGGATAAAGGTCCGGGATATTCGGGTTTACCGGTGCTTCAACAGACTTAAGTAAATCATTCATAGTGAGTACCTTGCTCTAATTCTCTTTAAGATAACAGGCAAAACAAAGCCGCCTGAGGCGGCGCGGTTTGGGATTATACCATGCCCTGTTAACCTTGGGAAGTATTTTTTGCTTCCTGTCACGGCTTTCTTAAACTCGGTCATCATTCGTTTGCGGGAGCACTTCGCACCATCGAATTGCTTTCAGATGGCGGCAGGGGCGATTGCTTCGCTGCGCTCGCAATGACAGCTATGTGTGGCCTGTGCTTTCAGGCGGCTTTCAACATCTTGATGCCAGGCCAGCTCTCTATGAGCTCTGTAGAGCGCAC
>Ga0209640_10001510_pt1 | contig 19745 bp, 18 predicted proteins | sample RifCSP10_1_FD_184018 | JGI IMG/M metagenome (GOLD analysis project Ga0209640, IMG submission 184018) | Soil microbial communities from Rifle, Colorado - Rifle CSP2_sed 10_1 (SPAdes) (version 2) | ecosystem: Environmental > Terrestrial > Deep subsurface > Rock core/Sediment | place: Rifle...
GAGCCGATCCGGCGAGATCCCGGGAAGGGAGAGAATTTCCGACAGCGCCGCGCGGGCGTCCCGGTGAACACCCGGAATGTCCGGCGCCTCCCCACCCGACCAGCCGTACCCGCGGTAATCGAAGGCGAAGACCGTGTACCCTTCCCGGACGAGCCAAAGGACCGACTGGACGTGAGTACTGATGTTTTCCGCGTTGCCGTGGAGGAAGAGAATCGTCCCGCGGGAAACACGGCCGCGCGGGGACAGGAGCCAGCCGTGGAGCGGAATGCCGTCCTCCGACGCGAACCGGATATCCTGTCTCGCGATGTCCTCCAGTCCGGGAACCGGAACGTGATCCCGCGTCGGGTGGAAAAAGAGGGAGCGGCACCCCGAGGACGAAAGGGCAAGCGCGAGGATCGCAAGGAACAGGACGCGGAGGCGATCGGTCATTTCCAGAGATTCGGGTACCATTTCGTCACGAACCGGGAGGTGAGGCCCGGGCGCAGGCCGACACGGTTCCCGACGAGGTCGATGATGGACACCACCAGCAACAGGGGAAGCAGCATCGTCGAGAGAAACACCCTTCCGACCGGGATTCCGCATCCTTTCAGCCCCTCGAACACCCGGATGCCGAATACGGATCGCAAGAGGAAATACAGGACGCCGTACAGGGCGCTCAACGGCATGCAGGTCAGCACCATCAGGCTCTCGAACGCCCTGTCCACGGCGGGGGAAAGGAAAAACCGGTCCCGCCCGGAGCCGGGTCCCTTGTGGGTGTTGACCTCCCCCGGGCGCCACAGTTCGAGCGCCCACTTGACCATGATGTAGGAGATGACGTAGACGGAAATGGCCGCCACATCCGGCACGGAACGGAAGTACGTCTTCTGATGCGGAAGATAGACGGCAGGGATCGGCAACGAGCGGATCGGAATTCCCGAGTCCCCGGCTTTCAGGAGAAGTTCGGTTTCCATCACATAGCGTTCCTTGTGAAGCGCGACGGACTCCACCACGGACAGCGGGTAAAGGCGATACCCGCATTGGGTGTCGTCGATGTAGCGGTTGGCCGCGAGGCAGACGTAGAACCTGGCGACCAGCATCGAATTCCTTCGGTGGACCGGAATCGCATCTTCATCGGCCATCCTCGATCCGACGATGACGGATCCGGGATCGTTCCGATGAGCGTCGAAAAACCGCGGGATGTCCGCCGGGTCGTGCTGTCCGTCCGAATCCAGCGAGATGACGGCGTCGAATCCCCTGTTCCGGGCTTCCGCGAACAGCAGACGCAGACAATGGCCCTTCCCGCGGTTTTCCGGTACCCGGATCACCAGGGCGCCCGCGTCCTCCGCAACCTGCGAGGTGGCATCGGTAGAACCGTCGTCGGCCACGATGACCGTCGGCAGGAATGCGAGCGCCCCCTTCACTACGGCACCGACCGTCTCCTCCGCGTTATAGGCGGGGATGATCGCGCATATCGCGTTGATTCCACTCATTCCGCGTCCTCGACGACCCGCCCGGACTTCCGTGTACGCTGGCGCTCGAGCGCATCGATCAGGGAAGGAAGGAGAAGGATGGTCGAGAGAAGGCAGAAGACCCCCCCGAGGCACAGCACCGCGCCGATGGACGCCAGCCCCCGGTAATGCGAGAGGATGAGGCTTCCACAGGACGCCAACGTCGTGGCCGAGCAGAGGGCGATGCTTCCCCCGGTCCGGCGAAGCGCCTCCGCGGCTCCCCCGACGGGTCTCTCCCGGCGGGATTGCATGAAATAGATGCCGTAGTCTACCCCGAACCCGAAGACGAGCGCGATCCCCGCAACATTGAAGAAGTTGAAGGGGATGCCGATCGCTCCCATCCCACCGACGGTGAGAAGCGATCCCGCCGTCACCGGCAACATCACCAGCGCCACATCGCGGAAGCGACGGAAGTGAAACCACACGATGATCCAGTTCGCGGCGAAGGCGATGAGAGTGGCGAGGGTGCTCTCCCGAACGATCGAGGACCGGATCTCCTCGAAGATGAGGGAGGGGCCCGTAAGCGCAAAGTCCGGCCCCAGGGCCCGCACGTCTTCCTTCATGGCGGCGAGAGCCCCCTGGTCCCATCGTCCGCCGGGCGGTGTCAGATGAGCGGCGAGCGCGTTGCGGGACCCGTTGAAGAAATACGCCGCCCGGGGGTCTCCCGAGCGGGCAAACCCGGGCAGGTCGACGACCCCTTCCTCTCCGAGGGCGTGGACGATCCCCGCCGCATACGCCGGAAGGCCGCCCCCCGGAACCATCCCCTGCGCCTCCATCTCCTGCCGGATCGCCCTCTCGAGACCCGCATCGTCGTACCGCTCCGGCAGCCCGGCATCGGACAGGAGTCTCCGGGACTCCTTCTGGGCGTGGGGGGGGGGTACCAGCATCGCCGGGGATGAGAACGCTTCCACCATCCCCGCCCGCCTCCAACGCTCCGCCTGGAGTTCGAGGGCGTCGAAATCCGCGGCGAGCCGCCGGTCGCCGTCCGCGCGCGCCACGAAAAAGAGCGGCTCGCCCTTCCTCCCGAATTTCTCCTCGATCACGCGCTGGACCTTCTCCACCTTGCTGTCAACGGGGCCGATGGCCTCGACCCCCGCGTCGAACCGGGTTCGCGCCGATCCGAGCACCGACAGGAAGAGGAAGATCGAAAATGCCACCAGGATGGTTCCGCCTCTCCCTGCGACCAGCCGTTCCACCCGGCCCGTCGGGACGCCGCCGGGCCTCCCCGCCTCGATCCGCGCCGGGGAAACCTTCGCGAGCCAGGAGAGGAGGGATCCCATCACCAGGAACGAGGACAGGAGGCAGAACAGGATCCCGAATCCGGCGACGACCCCCAGCTCGTGGAGCCCCCGGAAGCTGGTCACGACCACGGAGAAGAAGGAGATGGAACTGGTCGAGGCGCTGCTGAGGAGCGCCCTCCCCGTTTCGGAGAAGGTGGTCTCCAGGGCTTGAAGGGGCGGCCTTCCGCCCCGGAATTCCCCGGAGAATCGATCATAGGTGAAGATCATGTAATCGACGTACAAGCCGATCAGCATCGCGGCGACGATGCTCGTAACGATATTCAGGCCACCGTAAACCAGGTAGGCGAACAGGAGCGTCCACGAGAGGGCGGCGAACAGCGTCAGGACGAAAATCCCCAGCACGGCCAGGGGAGGACGAAAGGCCAGGAAAACAAGAAACAGCACGAGGACGAAGGAGGAGGCGAAGGAGACGGCCATGTCGCGCCAGATCACGGCGGACGACTCCGCCGCGCTCGCGTACCCCCCCGCAAGACCGACCTTGATCCCGGCGTCGGCCCCGTCGGAGACCTTCGCCGCGATCCCGGCCACCTCCCGGTACAGCGCGGCGACGAACGCCGTGTCCCTGGAGGATCCCCCCGGACGCACCATCAAGAGGGCGACGGTCCGGTCCGCATCCATGTAATACCCGGTGGAAAGGTCGATCCCCTTCGTGACCGTCCTCCGGAGCAGGCTCTCCCGGACGATCTCCCGGAGGTTCAGCGGATCCCCGGAAATCCACTCCGCCTCGAGCGGGGAAGCCAACGGCGAGAGCAATGCTTCCCGGTTCCTGCGGATCTGGCGCCGGATCCCTTCCGGGGACAGGCGCTCCGAAAGACGGCCCACCCCTCCCGAATCGAGGTACGCCGGGAAATGTTCCCCGACGAACCGTCCCCGGGATCGCATCAGGTTGTAGTCGACGGAAGCGACCCTCGGTGACGCGGCCAACTCCTCACCGATCGTCTCCACCGCCTGGATCAGCCGGTCCGGAGATCTCTCGCGCGATGAGACCACAAGGACCAGGCTATCCATCATGCCGAAATCCTCGAGGAACCCCCGGAAAGCGCGGATCGTGGGATTTCCCTCCGGGAGGACGTCCAGGAGGTCCGTCCGGACCGGGATGCGCGCCACTGCCGCGCCGGAAGCGGCGGCGGCGAGCAGAAAGACGATGGCGATCTTCCCCGGTCGGGCGTCGATCATGCGAGCCAGTCGTAGAAGGAACCGGGTCGTCAATCAGTCGGGCTTTCGCGCGATGGTGGTTTTGCTGGCCCCGGGGAGAAGGTACCTCCCGCCGCTTCCTGCGAACAGGCCCCGGGCGAGCGCGCCGAACAGCATGGTGGCCATCCGCGGCAGAATGCGCGGGGGGATCGTGTTGCGGCCCGGGAACGTCCGAATCTTCCCGAAGCCCGTCTCGGCGAGCATCATCGTGAGCACGCGGGGCGGAAAGTCGAAGAGATGAAAGGGGGGATCGTACAATCCGTCACCCAATCCGAAAGGGGAAAGCAGACGGACGACCGGCGTGGTGTCGGGAACCCGGACCAGAAGCACCCCGCCCGGTTCGAGGAGAGCGAACACCTTTCTCAACGCGGACATCGGATCGAAGAGGTGCTCCAGAACATAAAACATGGTGATCGCGCGGTATGCCGCGCCCGGGCGGGAAAATTCACCGAGGGTTCCCAAGCGGACGGGAATGCCTTTCGCCGAGGCGGCGGCAACCGTCACCGGGGACGGGTCGACCCCTTCCGCGTCCCACCCCCGATCCCGCATCAACGCGACGAATCCTCCGTACCCGCACCCCACATCCAGGAGGCGGGGTGGACCGGACCCGTTCCTCAACGCATCGAGGTGGTCGGCCGCTTCCCGAAAGATTTCCCCCATGAGACGATTCCAGCCCGCCTCCTCCCCGCCGTCCCGGCCGTGATACTCCCCGTAGAGCGCGGGGAGCTCCTCCTCCGGAGGCTTCGGGTGAACGTAAACCAACCCGCATCCTCCGCAGCGGACGATGGGGTATCCTTTCCGGACCAGGACGGGTTGCGGCGCATCGCGGCCGCAGAGGATGCATGGGGTGAAACACGTCTTCGGCACTTTATTGAACCCGCATCACCGGGGGTTACGCGTTGAGTCCGCCCGCCGCTTCTGGGTTCCCTGCCGATTGGGACTTCACGTATTCCGCGATGGTATCGATGGATACCAGCACCTTCACCGCCAGTGCGCGATCCTCGATGGCGACGCCGAACTCCTTCTGGATGCAGAGCACCAGTTCCAGCGCGTCGATCGAGTCGAGTCCGAGGCTGCCGGGCCCGAACAGAAGCGCATCATCGTCGATCGAGTCAACCGCCGTGGAGAGATTCAGGCGAACGGACAGGATTTCCCGGATCTTCTTTTTCGTTTCATCCACCACTTCCAGCGCGTTTCCTCCTTCTTTCCCGTCGAGGAACCCGGGGGATGCCCTTTCGGCAATCTTTTTATTTTATGGCGCGAAACGACTCCAGGCAACGGAAAAGTCTTTCGGAAAACACCCGACGTGCCGCGACCGTGCAATCCGTGCGGTCTTGCGGGAGGTGATCCGTCCGGCCCCGGTCTGCGTTCCCGAATGGAGCAGGGAACGGAGAATGCCGCATGGAAACGGAACGCATGATAACCTTTCTCCTTGACGGAGAGAGGCCGCATGGAGGTTTAATATTCCGGTAATGGCCCGAAACGGGATCGCCCTGATCACCGGCGGCAGCAAGGGGATCGGGGCCGCCATCGCCCGCGCCCTGGCGCGGGATGGCTTCGACATCTGGCTCAACTATCGATCGGACCACGAAGCGGCGAAGGAAGTCGCCCGCCAGGTCGGCGAGTCGGGGAGGGTCTGCACGCTTCTCCCTTTCGATGTGGCCGATTCCGGCTCGGTCAAGGGCGCCCTCGCCCCGATGCTCGAAACGGAAAGTCCCCTGGTCCTCGTCAACAACGCCGGCTTCCGCAGGGACGCCCTGTTGGTCTGGATGGAAGAACCGGATTGGAAGGAGACCCTTTCCGTCCACCTGGACGGTTTTTTCTTCGTCACGAAGATGGTTCTGTTCGGAATGCTGAAGAGAAGATCCGGGCGGATCATCAATATCGTCTCCACATCGGGACAAAGCGGCGTGGCGGGCCAGACGAACTACTCGGCGGCCAAGGCGGGGCTGATCGGCGCAACCAGGTCGCTGGCCCTGGAGGTCGCCAAACGGAACATCCTGGTCAACGCCGTTTCCCCCGGATTCATCGAAACGGACATGACCGCCGGCCTTCCCCTCGACCGGGTCCTGCCGATGATCCCTTTGGGGCGGATGGGGAAACCGGAAGAAGTAGCCGAGGTGGTCGGTTTTCTCGCATCGGGAAAGGCCTCCTATATCACCGGGCAGGTCTTCTCAGTGAACGGCGGCGTCTATCTGTAACCCGTCCGGAATCACGCTTCCGATGGCCGCGGAGCGCCTCCTCCCGCACCGCGCGCCGATGCGGCTCGTGGACACGCTGGTCTCCGCGGGCGACGGTTGCGCGGTGGCCGAATCCGTCCTTCCGCGATCCGCCATGATGGCGGACGCGGAGGGAAGGATCGACGAAGTCGCGTTCGTGGAGTTGATCGCCCAGAGCTACGCCGCCTTCAAGGGATATACGGACCGGATGGACGGCAAACCGCCGGGGGAAGGATTCCTGGTCGGAGTGCGCCGCCTCGGGATCACCGGCTCGGCGTACGCCGGCGACCGGCTCCAGACGTCGATCCGGACCGTCGCCGCGGTCGGCGGGTTCGCCGTCGTCGAGGGCGCCGTCACCCGAGGTGACGAGACCCTCGCCTCGGGGACCCTGAAGCTGTGGCTGGTCGATCCGGACGCGGACGGGGATGATCGATGAGCGCACTGCGGAAAGGGATCGCCGCCTCGGCGATGGAGACCTTCGCGGGGACCGGGGCGGAGACGGGCGCCCGCCGCTACCGCTTTGGTCCCGGGTTTATCGGCTTCTCGGGCCATTTCCCGGGAAATCCCATTCTCCCGGCGATCGTCCAGATTCGCGCCGCGGTGTCCCTCGCGGAGGAGGAAGGCGGGAAGACGCTGCGCCTGGCGGCGGTGCGGTCCGCCAAATTCCTCGCGCCGATCCGTCCGGACGAAGACGTATGGATCCGGGTTCGGCGGCGCGTCGAATCCGGGGTCGATATCTGCGACGCCACGCTCTCGGTCGCCGGGAAAACGGTCGCCGCCTTCCAACTCGAACTGGCGGAGGGAGAGACTCCCCGATGATCACGCCGTATTTCACCACAGGGGAAGGAGCGCCCGCCCCGCTGCGCGCAACGGTGTTCGGACGCGTGCGATTCGAGGAGGTCGATCCGCTCGGGATCGTCTGGCACGGACGGTACGCAAGCTATTTCGAGGATGCCCGCGTGGCGCTCACCGACCGGTACGGCATCGGCTACCTCGATTTCTTCGAAAAAGGAGTCGTCGCACCGATCCGGAAGCTCCACGTCGACTACTTCCTCTCCCTCCGTTTCCGGGAACCCTTCACCGTCGAGGCCGTGCTCCACTGGACGGAAGTTCCCGGTCTGAACATGGAGTTCATCCTCCGGAACGAAGCGGGGGAGGTAGCCACGACCGGATACACGGTCCAGTTGATGCTCGACGCCGACCGGAATCTCCTCATGCTCCCCCCCCCCTTCTACCGCGAATTCCTCGACCGGTGGCGGAAAGGAGCGCTCGCTTGAACGAGGTCCTTGTCACCGCCACGGCCTCGGTCACCGGGCTCGGGCCCGACCTGGAAACCACCTGGCGGAGACTCCTCGCGGGGGAGACGGCTGTCCGGCCGATCCGGCGGTTCGACGCCGGCCGCTATCCCGCGCGGAACGCCTCCTGGATCGAGGGACTGGAATCCCGTGGGAACCGTTCCCTTCTGTACCCGCTCCTCGAGCGGTTGCTGGACGGGTTCGGTCCCCTGCCGCCGGACTGCCGCCTCGTGACGGCCACGACCAAGGGTTGCATCGACACCTTCGAGCGGGTGCGGAAGGGCCTTCCCGGCGTTATTGGCGACATTCCGGTTTCCGGGCCGCTGAGGTGGCTCGCGTCAAGGCTGGGGTTGAACGATCCGGGCGTCAACATCAGCAGCGCATGCGCCTCCTCGACGATCGCCGTCGCCCGGGCCGCCGCCATGATCGAGTCCGGGCGCGCCGAGGCGGTGGTCGTCGTCTGCATGGACCTCGTGAGCGAATTCGTCTTCTCCGGCTTCAGTGCGCTGCAGGCGCTGGACCCCGCCGGCGGCCGCCCCTTCGACCGGAACCGGAACGGCCTTTCCCTCGGAGAGGGAGGAGCGGCCCTGCTGATGATGAGCGCGGAGACGGCCCGCGCGAAAGGGATCCGCGGGATCGGGTCGGTCGTCGGCTGGGGAGCGGCCAACGACGCCACCCACGTCACCGCCCCCGCCCGCGACGGTTGCGGCCTGATTCAGGCCGTCCGCCAGGCAATGGCGAAAGCGTCGATCGGACCGGGCGACATCTCGGCCATCAATGCACATGGGACGGGGACGGTTTACAATGACGAGATGGAGGTAACGGCATTCGAAGCCGTCTTCGGATCCCGCCGCATTCCGCTGAATTCGCTCAAGGGAGCCGTCGGACACACCTTGGGCGCGGCGGGCGGGATCGAGGTCGCTGTGGGCCTGCGGTCGCTGGCCGACCGCACGCTGCCCCCCACCGCCGGGTTTCGGGAGTCCATGGATCGGTGCGGCTTTCCCGTAAGCCCCCTCCCGCAACCGATCGGAGGCCGATACCTGCTGAGCACCAATTCCGGCTTCGGCGGGATCAACGCCGCCCTTGTCCTGAAGGGGAACCCCGAGTGACCGGCTCCGTCGTCGCAGGCATCGGCTGGATGACTTCGCAGGGGCCGGGCCGGGGCCGGGAGGCGCGGGAGTTTTCGATGACCTCGGGCTCGATCCCGCGGGTCACCTGGGAAGATGTATCCCCCGAGCCGTTCCTCCGGTTCGGGCGACTTCCGCAATATTCCAGGGTGGGCCTCGCCGCCGTCGCGTTCGCCCTGCGCGACGCCGGGATGGAACATTGGGAAACGAAACGTTCCGCGGGCATCGTGGCCTCGACCCGGCTGGGGTGCCTCGCCACGGATATCGAGTATTACAATACCGTCCTCCCCGAGGGCGGCGGACCGCCAAGCCCCAACCTGTTCTCCTCCACCCTCCCGACCTGCTTTCTGGGGGAGGCGGCGATCCGGTTCGGCCTGACGGGCCCGACCCTCGTCGTCAACGATCCCTCCGAAGACGCCCTGGGCGGGGTGCGGATGGCGCTCGAGAGCCTCTCCTGGGGGGAGTGCGGGACGATGCTGGCGGGGCATATCGATCTCCCGGCGGATGAGGCGCTCCCGGGGATCCGCACCCCGCACGCCGGCGGGCTCTTCCTGGTGCTGGAGAATGCCCGGGTTCCGTCCGCCAGCGGCTACGGCGCGCTCGACCTGTCCGAAGGAGGCGCCGTTCGGCACGACGGAGTCGGGATCGCCGACCTGGTCGAGCTCGTTCGCGCATGCCTTTCGTTTCCGGGAACTTCATGAAAATGACGCTCGTCTATCCCTCCTGGCGCAAGCTGGACCGCCAGACGGAATTCCACCTCCCCCCGCACGGCCCCGTCGTCTTCGCCGCCACCGTGCCGCCCGGGGTGTCGCTGACGTTCGTCGACGAGAACCTCCAGGAGATCGATTTCGACGCCCCCTGCGACCTGGCCGGGATCTCCGTCATGCTGACCTGCCAGTTGCCGCGGGCCTTCGAAATCGCGAGACGTTACAGGGAACGGGGTGTCCCGGTCCTCTTCGGCGGCATCGCCGCCATGCTCCATGCCGAGGAGGTCGCCGCGCACGCCGATTCGGTCTTCCTGGGGGAGGCGGAGGGCCGCTTCGCCGGCGTCCTGGACGACTTCTCCGCGGGCCGGCTGAAAAAAACCTACGACTACATGAACTCCCCTCCGGACATGGCGTTGATCGGAACCGCCCGGCGGGAGATCCTCGCGCGCGACCTGTACAACTACCGGGGAGTCCAGATGCTCGACCTGGTCCACGCCTCCCGCGGATGCCGCTTCAACTGCTACCCCTGCTGCAGCGCCTTCCTGGGAGGGAAAACCTTCCGCCCGCGCCCGATCGATCGCGTGATCGAGGAGATGGAAAAGATCCCGAACAACCGCCTGTTCATCGTGGACAACTCCCTGGCCCAGGACCGCCAGTGGCTGATCGACCTGTTCACGGCCATGGCGCCGCTGAAGAAAAAATGGGTCTCCCACCCGATCCTCGACGACGACCGGATCCTCAAGCTGGCGGCCGACGCCGGCGCCTGGTATGTCTACCAGGCGGTGTTCGACACCTCCGACCTGATCCGCAACCGGATCCGGAGATTGAAAGACCACGGGATCGCCGTCGAAGGCACGATCCTCCTCGGCACCGACGAACAGGACGAGGATTCGATCCGGCGGCTCGTGGACTTCCTTTTGGAGGTGGGGCTGGACGTGGCGGAGTTCACCATCATGACGCCGTTTCCTCATTCCCCCCTCCGGACGCGGATCGCCGCGGAAAACCGGCTGTTGAGCGACGACTGGGGAGAGTACACCGCCGACCGGGTGGTGTTCCGCCCCCGCAGGATGTCCCCGGAGAAACTCCAGGAGATGTACCACTACGCCTGGGACACTTTCTATGCGGACGGTGGTCACCAGATCAAGATGGCCGGGCTGTTCGCGAAGGTGATCCGGCGGGAGATGGAGGACGGCACCTGTTACCGTTTCAACCCCCGTCGGGAAAGGTCCTTCCCGAAACCGGCGGATCCGGGATGCTGAATCCCGATCGGGTCCTGCTGGTCCATCCCCTCGGCTATCGCGCCGACGCCGCCTCCGCCGACATCTCGCGGATCGCCAACATCGTGCCGCCTCTCGGGCTCGCCAGCATCGCGGCCTTCCTCGAACGGCGGGGCATCCGGACCACCATCGTCGACGGCTTCGCCCGCCCCGGTTCCGACCGCGCGCTCCGCGACCACCTCCTCGCGGAGCGTCCCGCGTTCCTCGGCCTCAGTTGCACCACATCGAGCTTTCTCGACGGAATCCGGATCGCGGAGGCGGCCCGTGCGGCGCTGCCCGGCATCCGTACCGTCTTCGGGGGTCCCCACGTTTCCGCCCTGAAGGAGGCTCTCTTTCCACGCTTCCCCGCGATGGACTTCGCCGTGGTCGGGGAGGGGGAAGAGACTCTGGGGGAACTGATCGCGTCGGGGGGCGAGAATCCCGGGAACATCCGGGGGATCATCTTCCGGGAAGGCGCGGAAGGGATCGCCCGGTTCTCCGGCTTCCGGGACCGTACGATCGAACTGGACACCCTCCCCTTCCCGGCGTACGAGAAGCTGGACGGGTTCCCCGACGCGTACAAGCTTCCCATCTTCAACTATCCGCGGGTGCCGAACACGAGCTGCATCTCCAGCCGGGGCTGTCCCTATTCCTGCAGCTACTGCGACCGCTCCGTCTTCCGCCGGGGCTTCCGGTACAACTCCGCCGAATATCTCTACGAGCACCTGCGTTACCTGAAGGAACGGTTCGGCATCCGGCACGTCAACTTCTATGACGACCAGTTCACCTTCCACCGGAAGCGGGTCGAAGCGTTTACCGGGATGATGATCGACCGTCCCCTCGGGATGACCTTCAACTGCGCCGTCCGGGCCGAGCACGTGGACCCGGAGCTGCTCCGACGCATGAAGGCGGCCGGCTGCTGGATGGTCAGCCTCGGGATCGAAACGGGCGACGAGCGGCTGCTGGCCGAGCACCGGCAGCATGCGGACCTGGACCGCATCGCCCGGACGATCGGGATGATAAAAGTGGCCGGGATCCGGGCGAAGGGACTGCTCATGATGGGGCTGCCGGGCGAGACGGAGGCGAGCATCCGGCGAAGCAGGGACTACGTCTTTTCGCTCCCGATCGACGATTTCAACCTGGCCAAGTTCACCCCCTTCCCCGGCTCGCCGATCTACGAGACGATCCGCGAGCTGGGCGATTTCGACGAGGATTGGGAAAAGATGGATTGCATGCATTTCCAGTTCGTCACGAAGGGGATGACCGCGGCGCGGCTCGAGGAACTTTACCGGAACTTCTATCGTTCCCACTTCAAGAGGCCCGGAGTGTGGATGGGGTATGCCGCCATGCTGTGGCGATCGCCCGACAGTTGGCTCCGATTCGCGCGGAACATGGGCGATTTTCTCGAATTCGCCCGCACCAACCGCCGCCTTATGGAAAGAACCTGCTGAACGCGATGCGGCCGACGGTCCAACAGATGAGCGTCGCCCCGATCGCCATCACGGGCATGGGCTGCATCTGCGCGGCCGGGAGGAACCTGCCCGATTCCATGGAAGCGCTCCTCCGCGGCGAACGCCACCCGGCGCCGCCGGTTCGCTTCGCCAGCGACCACCCGGTCCGCTACCCCGTGTTCGAGGCGGCGGATTTCGAGGAACCCCCGGATCTCCTCCGGACCAGCGCCTTCGGGCTGCACGCGGCCCGGGAGGCGGTCGCCGACGCCGGGCTCGACCGGAAGGCATTGGGCGCGCTGCGGGTGGGAGTCTGCGTGGGAACGACCGTCGGCACCGTCGTGAGCGAGGAGACATTCTGCCGCGGGTACCTGGCCGGACACGTTCCGGACATGACGCCCATCCGGCGGATCCTCCGGAGCAATCCGGCGGACGTCATCGCCCGGGAATTCGGCCTCTCGGGCCCCCGCCAGGCCGTGGTGACCGCCTGCGCGTCCGGCACCGACGCGGTCGGTATCGCCGGCTCGTGGATCCGGGCAGGCCTCTGCGATGCCGCGATCGCGGGCGGGGCCGACGAACTGGGAAGAATCACCTACATCGGGTTCATCTCCCTCATGATCACCGACGATTCCCCGTGCAAGCCGTTCGATCAGCACCGCAAGGGATTGAACCTCGGGGAAGGGGCGGCGATGCTCGTCCTCGCCTCGGAGCGGGCCCTCCGGCGGACCGGGATGCGGGCGCGTTCCTTCCTGCTCGGCTACGGATCGGCGGGCGACGCCTACCATATGACCGCCCCGCAGCCCGATGGCGCGGGGCTGCGAAGCGCGATCTCGGAAGCCATGGCGACCGGCGGCGTTTCCTCCGCGTCCGTGGCGTTCGTCAACGCCCACGGCACCGGAACGCCCGACAACGACCGCGTCGAGAGTCGTGTCCTCCACGACATGCTGCCCGGCATCCCTTTCCTCTCCACGAAAGGGTACACCGGGCATACCCTCGGGGCCGCGGGGGCGATCGAGGCGGTGTTCACCGCCGCCTGCCTTGAGATGGGGAACATCCCGGCCAATGCCGGTTTCGAAACACCCGACCCCGTGATCGGGCTCACCCCCGTCCGGGAAGTCACCGCGGTCTCGGGAACCGTCGCCCTCTCCGAATCGCTCGCTTTCGGGGGAAACAACTCGGTCGTCGTCCTCGGCAAGGCATGAGCGGAACGGGCCGGATCGTCATCGAGGGGGTCGGAGTGGTCGGCGGCTTCGGCGGCGGCGCCCACGATCTGTCACGCGCGTTGACCGGTAGCGCCTGCTCCCCGGGGACCCTCGAATTGTCGACGGGATCCGGACCGGTCACGATCCCCGCCTTCCGGGCCGACGTGTCCCGACTCGAGGAGTTCCTCCCCGCCCGCACATTGCGGCGGATCGACCATTTTTCGCGGCTCGGTCTCCTCGGGAGCCACCTTGCGCTCGCGGACGCGGAACTTCCCGAAGCGGAAAGACCCCGACTGGGGATCGTCATCGCCAGCGGGTACGGCGCGACCGGGAGCACCTACGCATTCCTCAAGTCGTTCATCAGCGACGGCGACATCGGCGCGTCGCCGACCAGTTTCTCCAGCTCGGTGCACAACGCCGCGGCCGCCCACATCTCCATCCAGCTGGGCGCAAAGGGGCCAAACCTCACCGTCAGCGACGTTCACCTGTCGGTTCCCTCCGCACTCGCCACCGCCCGGATCTGGCTTGCGGAAGGAAGGGTCCAGCGGGTCCTGTTCGGCGCGGTCGACGAGCTGTCCGAACTGATCGGCTACATCCGGCACCGGACGCGGGACGCGTCGCCGGCCGGCCCCATGACCCCGTTACGGACGGAGATGGAGACGTCGATCCCCGGGGAGGGGGCCGCCTTCCTGCTCCTCGCCAGGGAGAGCGCGTCCCGGGGCGGGTATTGCACGCTGGACGCATCGACCACGGGAAGCCTGCCGATTCCCGGCCTTCCCTTTCCCGAACCGGGGTTGCTGGTTCTGGGGGCGGACGGCTGCCGCGAATCGGGTCGACGATACGCGACGGTGGCGCGAAACGCCCGCGTCGCGTGCTACACCCCCTTGTACGGGTCCATGCCGGCCGGGCCGGCCTTCGACCTGGCGGCGGCCGCGCTCATCCTCAAGGGGGGACGCGTATACCCTTCCCCGGGCGGGGGCTTCCTCGACTTCCCCGCAACGGTTCCCGTCGGCGGCGAACCGGTCGGCGCCGATCGGGTCTCCTGCCTCACGCTCGCCGTGGACGAGGCGTACGGATTGACGACGCTCGGAAGGGTGGAACCGCAATGAGGAGGGTACTATATCGCATCGCCGGCATGATCCTTTGCGCGGCGCTCCTCCTTGGGGTGCCGCAACCGGCCGCCGCCGAGAGGGTGCCGCAATGGGAGCTGGGCGCGGGCGTCGCCGGCTTGATGCTGCCGGACTACCGCGGCTCGGACGAGGTCCACAGCTACCTTCTGCCCGTTCCCTACATCATTTACCGCCTGGAGTGGCTCAAGGCCGACCAGACCGGTATTCACTCGAAGCTGTTGCACTGGGAACGGGCCGAGGTCAATCTCAGTCTGAGCGCGACGCCGCCGGTGCGCAGCAAGAGCAATCGCGCGCGCGAAGGCATGAGCGACCTCGATCCGATGGTCGAATTCGGCCCATCGCTGGACATCCACCTGTGGCGCAGCGACGGTCGCCGCTTCAAGCTCGACGTGCGCACGCCCGTCCGGGCGGCGTTCACGATCGAGTCGCATCCTCGAGACGCCGGCGTGAGTCTCTCGCCCACGCTGAATTTCGATGTCGCCGGCATCGGCGGCAAGCCGTGGCAGCTCGGGTTGCTGGCCGGGCCGATCTTCGCGACGCGCCGTCAGCATCAATATTTCTACGGCGTGCCGGAAATCGACGCGCGTCCGGATCGCCCGGCGTTCGATGCGCGCGGCGGCTATGCGGGGCTGCAGTTCCTTGTCTCGTTGTCGCGGCGATTCGAGAAGGCGTGGTTCGGCGCCTATGCCCGGTACGACACGCTGCGCGGGGCCGTGTTCGAGGACAGTCCCCTGGTACGCCGCCCCTACTACGTTTCCGCGGGCTTCGCGCTCGCGTGGATACCGCTTCAATCTTCCAGGATGATCGAGCGCGAGGACTAGTGCCGACGCCGCCGCGAGTCCCGTCGCCCCGACCGGGGAACCGGGGGAACCTTTGCCCCCTTTCTCCTGTCCATATCGCGGGGTTCGCCGCGTTCCATCTGTACGTGATCCTCCTGTTCGTCGACATCCGCACGGCGCCGCTCCCGTTGCTCGCTTTCCTCCTCGCCTGCGCCGTCGCGCCTTTCCTGCCCCGCGTCGGCTTCTTCCTCCCGATCGTCGGCCGGGGGAAACCGGGGGAGAAGGGCGTAGCGCTCACGTTCGACGACGGGCCGGACCCCGAGGTCACCCCCCTCCTCCTGGACCTTCTCGACCGGCACTCGGTTCCAGCGACGTTCTTCGTGACGGGGGAGCGGGCGGCCCGTCATCCCTCCATTATCCGGGACATCCTGTCCCGCGGCCACGCGATCGGCAACCACTCCTACCACCACTTCCCGTTCCTGATGCTGAAAGGGATCCGGACACTCCGGCGGGAGATCGAATCGACCCAATCGTGCCTCGCCGGGTTCGGCATCCTCCCCCTGGCGTTCCGGCCCCCCGCCGGGATCACGAATCCCCTCCTCCGGCGGGTCCTTCTCGAGCAGGGAATGTTTTGCGTCAACTACAGCTGCCGCGCCGTCGACCTCGGGAACCGGCGGATCGGGCGGCTCTCCGAAAAGGTGCTGAAGGCGGTCTCCCAAGGCGACATCATCGCGCTCCACGACGTCGCGCCGCGACATGCCGGGACGGAGCGCCTCATGGCCGAATTCGACGCCCTGCTCCGCGGATTGAAGGAGAAGGGTCCGGAGGTCGTTCCCCTCGCCCGCCTGATCGGCAGAGATGTCATGCGGAGGGGGGGATTGCCCGGCGAGGCGCATCCGGCGGCGCTTTTTTACGACGGGTTGGCGGCCGACTACGACCGGGAGCAGTTCCGTTCCCCCGTCTCGATCGTCAAGAAGACAGAGTACGCACTCTTCGAGGAGCGGCTTCCGTCGCTCTTCTCCCCGTCGGACCGGGTGCTCGAGATCGGCGCCGGCACCGGCATCTTCACCCTGGCGATCGCGCGACGGTGCCGGGAGGTGACGGCCGTCGACATCTCCGTGGGCATGCTGGAGATACTGAAAGGGAAAGCCGCCGGGAAGGGACTCGGCAACATCCGGACGATCGTGGGAAACGCGGAAACGATGGACCTCGATGGACCCTACACGGTCGCCTGCGCCTTCTCCTCCCTCGAATACATCACGGACCTCCCGGTTTTTTTCCGCCGCCTCGCGGATCACATCGAACCGGGAGGAACGCTGTATTTCACCATCGCCCGACGGTCCCTGTTCCGTCTTTTCGCGCAGGTCGGCAACGCGATTCGCCAGGGGTTGTGGCTGAAAGCCCATCGCCGGAGGGATATCGAGGCCATCCTGTCCGCTTCGGGGTTCGAGGAGATCCGGATCGGCTCCCATCTCTTCAAATCCTGGTTGTCCGGAGGAATCCTCCTGGAGGCGGTGGCTCGCCGCCGCATCGAGCCGGACGTCCAGCCGGCGGGATGCTGAGCGCGAATGCGTCAGGGAGATCGATACCGGCGAGCCTTCCCCGGATCCAGGTCGGGCCGCCTCCCCCTGTAGAACCAGGCGAGAAAAATCCCCACGGTCGACAGGATACCGGCCGCCCCGCCCCATCCCACCCATAAAACGAAGAGAAAGAGCCCGGAGAGAATCCCCGCGGCCACCGCCGCCGAAACGGCCAGCGAGATGGCATATCGCGGCACGCGCACGTTAATGGCCGACTCCGAGCACTTCGCGAAGGGGAGCGAACCGCAGGTTGACGAGCAGTCCGGAAAGCTTCCCGGGGGTCGAACGCAGGTTGAAATAATGCATGATCCACCGGCTCCATGGAAGTTCGATCCTCGGCGGCTCCTCGTCGAATTCCCACGGGTGGACGTACACCATCGCCGCATCCCCACCCGCATTCATCCGGCGGATCCTCGAGAGAACGTAGAAATACGGGGTGAGGCGCAACGGCAACCCCCCCGTGAAGGGGAGATGTTCCCCGAAGCAGCGTACGGTGGTCAAGGGGAACTCGAGGATCTCCCCGTCCTCCGTCGGGATCCGGCAGGGCGCGGTCGGGAAGGAGCGGTCCCCCATCCGCGTCAAGGGGACCATGCTGGAATCGTAACGGATCCCTTTCCGCCGCAGGACCCGGAGCGCCCACATCGTGTGGGGCCGGATGGACCACTCCGGTGCGCGGTACCCGACGACGCGCACCCCCCCGGCGGACGATATCGCCTCCATCGAGCGGTCGACGTCCTCCGCGAACTCCTCCTCGGACATCTCGAACACCCTCCGGTGGTAATGGCCGTGGGTGGCGATCTCATGGCCTTCCTTCGCGATGTCGGCGATCAACCCCGGTTCGCGTTCGGCGATGTACCCGAGGACGAAAAAGGTGGCGCGGGCCCGATGTTCCCGTAGGAGGGAAAGGACCTTCGCCGTGTTGCGGGTCACGCGGCTCTCATGCGCGTCCCACGTGGAGACGTCCCCGGACCGGCCCGTCCCGCAGATGTGATACCAGTCTTCCAGGTCCACGGTCAGGGCGTTCCGGCAGGTCGTCACCCTTCGCTCCCCTCCGTTCCCTCATTCCGTATCCCGTGCCCGTCGACGCGCCGCGAGAAGCGATTCCCCTATCCGAGCATCGTTTTCCGCAACTCCGGGTCGTAGCACGCAGGGATCAGGGTCGCCACCCTCCCCACCACGGGCCACGGATCCGATGCCGACAGCAGATCATCCGGAATCGAAAAATCGAAGAAGCGAGGGTTGAGGTGGAACCGTCGCGGGTTCCCCACGAAATGCATCAGGTCCCCGTGGAGCAGGGATCGGCTCCGAACGCCTACCCGGTACTCCCGCAGGGGAGGAACATCCCCGTCGATCGCCATCCGGCACAACAGGTGCGGGAAATCGACGCCCGACAGGATCGCATGGTGCAGCGATCCCCAGAACCGGGGATTCACCTCGAGGAGCTTCGGCCTGCCGTCCCTCGGGTCAACCCGGAACTCCGCCATCGCCACGCCGGTCCAGCCGAGCGCCGAGAGGAGCCGTTCCGTCGTCCGGCAGAGCGTTTCGTCCAGCACGCTCTCCCGGAGGGTGCTGGGGCCCCCGCCGACGGGGTATTCCCGCAGGCGACGGTAGGCGAACGCTGCGCGCGGTTCGGAGGAATAGTTCATCAGCACGCCCACCCCCAACGCGGCCCCTCCCGGGGGCAGGAACTCCTGAAGGATCGGAGACGGATGGACGGCATGCACTTTCGGATACTCTTTCCGGAGTTGCGAGGGGGTTTCCACCCGCACGATCCCCCGCCCTCCGGAGGAAAGCCTGGGCTTGATGAGGAGGGGGTATGGGAGAAGCGAAGCCATCGCGCGAACGTCCACCGGCCCTTCCGGACGGAACGTGGCGGGACACTCGACGCCGTGGGCCGATGCGAACGACGCGAGCTCTCCCTTGTCCTGGACCCGGATCGCGAGGTCGGCGGAGGCGAAAGGGAAACGCGCCATCCCCTCGAAGCGGAGACGGTTCCGGGCGATCAGGACCTGGGTGCCGAATTCCATCGCGAGGACCACGTCGTGTCCGCCGACGCGCAACTCCTTTTCGAGCGCATCCAGAAAGGCTCCCGGAGAGGTTGCCGGCGGCGGGTGAAGGAACCGGCGCGAACAGTATCTCGAAAACAGGGCGGGCGCGAACCAGGTCCTCTCCCCCACCGAGACACGGTACCCCCGTTTCCCGAGAGAACGGGCAGCCGCCACCGTCTTGTTCCAGAGTCCGTCGAGGATCAGGACGGCCGGCATCGCGCCCGGCGTCACGGCGCATCGACCCGGGTCTGTGCCGCTCCCCCCGTTTCCGTGACCCGGACCTCGGCTCCCAGTGGCAAGGTAAACGTGCCCGGAGGAAAATCGGGATTGAGGGTCACCCCGGAGAACGTCGTCTCGGTCCGATCCCCGCGGGCTCCCTCCACCACGATGCGCCGCAGAATCCCATCGACGGGATCCTGGTGGATCCGGATCGATGCGATGGAGCGGGACAGCATCTTCGAGCGCGGGATCAACCGGAGGACCACCTCGTCGTGCGACCGAAAAAGGTCAACGTGGAATCGTCGTTCCAGTTCGGGGAGGGAGGGGGAGATCCCCGATTCGAAAAGACCCAGCGCGGCGCGCGTCCCGAAATCGTCCTGCATGTCCCTCCGCTCGGCCTCCTTTCTCTTCGGATAGTAGGTGGTCACCGTTCGGCCATCCATCACCACGATCCTTTGTTCAGGGCTCTCCACTTCCCACCGAAGCGAGTCCGGCTTCCGGAACGACAACTTTCCCCTGGACACCACCTCGTTCTTGAGGAGCGGGTCCCGCTTCCGCTGCACCACCGCCGCGCTCAGGCCGCCGACTCCCTTCTGACGTTCGCGGTCCTCCTCGAACCAACGGGCCCTCTCCGCTCCCGAGATCGTCTTTTCGCCCGGGGCGGTATCCTCCGCGAGGCTCGGCCGGGGGGAAAAGAGCAGCGCAAGGAGCACGGCGGAAGCGATCCACCTTAGTGCAGCGTCTCGCAAATAT
>Ga0209640_10001511_pt1 | contig 19736 bp, 17 predicted proteins | sample RifCSP10_1_FD_184018 | JGI IMG/M metagenome (GOLD analysis project Ga0209640, IMG submission 184018) | Soil microbial communities from Rifle, Colorado - Rifle CSP2_sed 10_1 (SPAdes) (version 2) | ecosystem: Environmental > Terrestrial > Deep subsurface > Rock core/Sediment | place: Rifle...
TCGTACTGACTGGGGAAGCTCTCGTACAACACGATGTCCGTGGCCAACGCCACACGGCCATGCGCACCCTCGAAGAGGTCATGGCTCGCGAGGGCGTTCTCCGGCACGCGGCCTTCCAGACTCTTGTGGAACGCCTCCACGTCGTAGATGCCCTTGCCGACATAGATGCCGGAACCAAAAAGATCCTGGTAGACGTCGGAGACGGCGCGCGAATAAATGTCGATGGCGGTGTCGCCCGAGTACAGTCGCGAAAAGAGCGAGCAGTTGCCGCTTTCAGGGGAGATCTCGACGCGAGGCTGGACGACCGTATAGCCGGATCGCACACGGCCGGTCGCAGCGTCGAACTCTGCGCGGTTGAGCGGATGCGCGAGCGCGCCGGCCAGGCGGGCAACCGCACCTTGTGGGAGCCGAGTGTCAGCATCGACGGTGACGACGAATCGGACTTGGCGCAGTGCGGCGGCGTCTCCCTCGTGAAGAGCAAAGCCACTGTCCGTCTCTCCCAACACGAGGCGGTTGAACTGCTCGAGCTTGCCGCGCTTCCGTTCCCATCCCATCCAGCAGCCCTCAGCGGGGTTGAACTGCCGGCGGCGGTGGAGCACATGGAAGCGACGGCGGCCCTCGCGGCCGTGTCGGCCGTTCAGCATCCGGATGCCGTCGACCAGGGCCGCTTCGATGGCTTCATCGTTCGCTGTGTTTTCGACCGGCGCGTCTGGGGGATCGGTGAGCAACACGAACTGCACCGAGGATGCAGGATTCGCGAGATAGTGCTCCTCGAGTCGCTCTAACAGCTCCTGCGCTTCTTTGACGCTGCCGACGAGAGCGGGGACCACGACGGCCGTACAGCAGTCGGGAGGGATCCCACGCTCCAGCTCAAGTTTTGGCAGCACGCGTGGCGGCACAACGCGCGTCACGAGCCAGTGCACCACTGTGACGGCGACCACTGATCCGGGCAGCAGTGCGACAGCGGTCCCGACGACCACTGCCATCGTAGATGCGCCCACGGCCCAGAGGTACAGGACAGGCAACGCCAGGGCGGCGACGATCCCGGAGGCGAGCGCAGAGCCATAGAGCGGGCCGGCGTACCGGAAGCCCCATCGCCAGGCTGAGACGCGCACCGGGAGTCGGCTGCCGAGAGCGCGTTCGAAGGTGTCGCGCCCGTCGCCGATCAGCCAGTAGCCGATGTGGGCAGCGGTTGGGCGCTGTGTCTTCGACCGGCTGGCATGCGTCACGACGCGTTCCGCGACGTCAACTTCTGTGTGATGTGCCCAGTGCGCGATCTCCTCGACGGCGACCCGGTAGCGGTCGCGCGTCTCGAAGTCCATCCGCTGGTAAGTGCCTGCCGGGTCTGTTCGCAGGATGGCCTCGACGCGGCTCGTGTCTTCGAAAAACGTCTTCCATGGGATCGTGGCGATTACCCCGAGGTTCGCCAGCGAGCGCGCGACGCACTCGGTGTCTTCGATCGGCACGCTGTCGAGTGCGGGCATCTTGACAGGGGGCTTCAGATCGGGCACCAGGCGACCGAGCGCCGTCACCAGCAGCTCGAGACATGCCAGCCGGAGCAGCGCCGGAAACGCCCAGAGCTCTGCGATTGTCAGCGACGAGCCACCTTGCTGGTACGCCTGCGTGAACGCAGTGGCCCCGGCGAGCGATGCATGGAGACTGGACGCCCTCAGGAACGTGTGCGCGAGGACGTAGGTGCGCGGGAACCGCTGTTCGGCGCCCTGCGCGACCGCGGGGAGTCGTCGATAGAAGCCGGATGGCAGATCATTCTTGATTTGCCGGGTCGCGCGCTCCACCAGGTAGTCATTGTCGAGAAGCCACTCGGCCGCCTTCGCCGCCTCAGGGGGCGGGTCCGCCAGTAACACGCGCGCGCGATCCAGCCACCTTCCGATCGAGCCGACGCGTTCGAGCGAGTCGAGCGGCTGCGCGCGCGGTTCGAGTGTCGTGTGCCGTTCGCTGAGCTCCCGAGCGGCGGTCTCAAGCGCCGCGCGCGCCGGCTCGGGCGCCGGCATGCTCATGATGCGGCTTGGTGCGGCAGACGGCCCCCGGTCGCCGCCGGGGCCATCGTGAAGTGCACGCGCCTCACGCGAGGCCGGACGATCAGAAGGGGGACGGGGCTGTGCAGGACGAGGTCGGCGGCCACGCTGCCGTACGGCACACTGGTGCGCCCGCTGTGGCCATGAGACGACAGCACCACGAGATCCACGCCTTCGTCCTCCACGAGGCGTTCGAGGCGGGTTCGAACGTCACCGTCTCGCAGCACGATCATGCGGGGCGGTGAGCCGCTGGTTCCGAATCGGGCTCGCAAACAGTCGAGGTACGCCGTTGCGACGCGCACGTTGCGGCGCGTGATCTGCTCTTGCAGATCGACATCCTCTGCATCGAGCGGACCGACCTCGGTCAGCCCTGGATTGGGCACGACGTGCGCCACGAGCAGTTCTGCCGCGGCACTGGCAGCCACGCGTACCGCGAGTGGCAGCACACTTTCCGCGCGCGGGGAGCCGTCGACAGGTACGAGCACGCGCCGATATCGCCCAATGGACGCATCGATCGCGACCGGCGCCTGCACGATGAGCACCGACCCTGGCATCTGATCGAGCAGGGCCTGAGCCAGTGCCCGGTCGGCTGATTCGGCTGGGTCGCAGCGGCACACGACCGTGAGGTCGACATGGTGGCGCTCAGCCCACAGACGGATCTGATCAGCGGCCCTGCCCTCGATGACCTCCGTCGCGACCGTGACCTCACCGCGGCTCTGACGCGCGAGCTGGTCCAGATGCTCTCGTGCTTCGCGCCGCCGGATGTCCCATTCCAGCGGATCAGTCGGTGACTCGCCGGCCGTCGCGCCTTCCACCAGACGAAAAAGCGTGACGCGCCCGCTGAAGGCGCGTGCGATGGCCAGCGCATGTGGGATCACCAGTTCGCCGCCAGCAGCGCCATGGACGCAAGCGGCAATGTGCCGAAAAGCTATCTCAGGCGCAGCGTCAGTGGCGGTCTTCTCGTGAATCAGCGCAGTGCCCATCGTGTGTTCTCCTGAATGCCTCTGGCATTCGGGTCAAGAGAGCAATTGCTTTGCCCAACGGCGATTCACGATGTGGGGTCGAGCCTTCATGAAGTCGAACCGTCGGAAATGCAACGCGAAGCCTGGGGAAAAATTCAAACGGCATGGGAACTAATCCATAGGAGGCTCACAATCGATCGAGACATTCGGGCAGTTGACCATGAGGTTGAAGCAAGGCCTTGGACGCGCGTGGCCGCGAATGGCGTAGGCTACAGCTCGACGCTTCCACGCGCCGTGGGCGTCCTCCTCCTCTGCCGGTCCGGTGTTCTGCTGTCCAATGAAGGCGCAGCGGGCACGGCAAGCTTGCTCAGCGTTTCCGAATAGACGCTTCCATCTCCCCCCACGACCGTCCACTCGCCCAGGAGTTGCCGGCTCTCTTCTTCGATCCGGTAGACAACGAGACCGGCCATCGTCCCACTGTAATAGCTGACCGCGAGGGACCCGCCACGCGCGATTCCCACACCGACCGCGGACGGTCGTAGCGACGCACCGCGTTCGGGGCCTTCGGGAAACATCCAGGTGAGGATGAGCGTGTTTTGATAGCCGGCGATCTCGACGAAGCCTCGATACTCGCTCCCGGTCGGATCGACGCCTTGACAGAGATACAGCCCGGCAAGCTCGGATTGCTCGGCGGATCTCGCAGCGGGCGCTGCAAGGCCCGTCATGAGAAGAACGAGCGCCAGAGCGGACGAATAGATGCGGCTCATATCGTGAGTTCCTCGAAGTCGCTTGCCGACTTCTAGCAGGACGAGGAGCAAAATGCGGACCGTCGATTCTTGATGGGAGGTGAACGTGCGCCTCGATGACGCTGCAGGTTAGCGCAGGCGCTCTGCGATCGCGATCAAGAGTCGAACCAGCATCACGATGGGCGCACCCAGCAGAAGAATTGCGAACGGGAGCGCAATCACGATGAGGACCAACAGTACGGCGTCCTCGAGCAACGTGCTGACTTTCACCACGTCGATGTCCCTCGCCTATCCTCGACCAAGAGCGGCTGGGCGCGCGTATCGGCTGGCGCGTCAACAAGGTCGCCGCTCATGACATCGGCGACGGTGAGCAGGGCCAGTCGCTCCGGCCAATCAATCAGCGCCAGCGCAGTATCGCGGTCGGTGATGATGCCAACGGGTGGCCATCCGGCTCGTTAACCACCACGAGATCGCCGACGTGGTGAGAGTCTTCATCAGCCTGGCAGCCTCGACCACTGAGGCGCCAGGTGTCGTAGCAACGACTTCGCGGTTGCAGACCTCTCCAACCGTCATGGTGCACCCCTTCTTGCAAGGATCCTGCTAGGAACATGGGCCGGACGTGGACCCGCATGGCGCGGCCGAATCGCTTGTCATACCGCGTGTGGCGCAGGTGTGCTGTAGGAGTGATGTGCCTGCTGGGGATGGCCTTCATCCTAGCCGGAACACTGTCCGGCAGCGACCTCAGGGACGACCCGTTCGCATTTCTTCAGCCGTGGGTAGCGGTATCGCCTGGAGATCTCGAGCGCGTAGACGCGGGCGAGGTCATCGTACGGACCCTTCCTGGCAAGAACAGCCAATTGGCGGTGTTCGGGGTCGCGCGCTTGCACGCGCCTCCCGACAGGCTCGTGGCCTGGACGCACGCCATCGCCGACCTGAGGCGAAGTCCGTTCGTCCTCTCCGTTGGGAGGTTCTCAGATCCTCCGGTGCTGGAAGATCTCGAGGGCTTGCGCCTCGATGATCGAGATCTCAATGCAATTCGCGAGTGTCGGCCCGGCGACTGCGCACTGAAGTTGGGGGTACACGAGATCGATTCGCTGCAGCGCACGGTGGAGGAGGCGGGCGCTGATTGGCAGGAGGCGCTTCAGGTCGAGTTTCGCCGCGTGCTCCTGGCGCGCGTCAATGCGTATCGCTCGAAGGGGTTGGCCGGCGTCCCGCCCTACGTCAACGGAGGGAGCGCTGTGCATCCTGAGGAGGTGTTCGCGGCGGTCATGGCGAACTCTCCTTATTTGCCGCGCCATCTCCCGGATCTGGCGGCACAGCTCGAGGCGTATCCCCAGACGCAGAGTCCGCAGGTAGAGTCGTTCTTCTACTGGTCCAAGGATGTGTACAACGCGGCGAAGCCTGTTGTCACCGTCACGCACGTGAACATCTTTCGCTCGGAGGATGGCGCACCCGCACCTGCGGTAGTCGTCGCGGGAAAACAGATCTTCGCCAGTCACTACATGAACGGCGCGCTGGGGCTCACGATGGTGCTAGGGGGCACGTCGGACGATGCGGGCTATCTCGTGTACCTCAATCGTTCACAGCTCGATCTGTTCGGCGGAATCTTCGGCTTCCTCAAGCGATCGGTTCTCGAAGGTCGAATCCGCCGCGACACCCCGAAGATCCTGCGTGGATTGCGCGACAGGCTCGAGAGTGGTGAGCCGCATGGCGGGCGCTGACTCGAACACGAGCTACGCCGAACAATTTGTGGCCGAAGAGAAAAGTTTCGGAACTTGCCGCGGCCGGGTGAGCCGACCCCAACGAGGCCACCAGGCGTGGCGCGGTCCTTGCGGTGAGGCGGCGGGCGCACGGTCGCACGACGCGGTGGTGATGACGGGCTCGACTAGGAGTGATGCTATGAGTTTCAAAAATCGCGATGAAGCCGCCACGATCCTCACCAAACGGCTTAGCGCCTATAAGGGCCAGAATCCCCTCGTGCTGGGCGTGCCGCGCGGCGCGGTTCCGATGGCTCGGATCATGGCTGACGCTCTGGGAGGCGAGCTCGATGTCGTGCTCGTGCGCAAGCTGCGGGCGCCCGGCCAGCCCGAGCTGGCCATAGGCGCCGTCGATGAAGCCGGGGACGTGCTGAAGGGTCCGTATTTCCATATCGCTGACGAAAACTATGTCCGAGAAGAAATCCGCACACAACAAGAAATCCTACGCGCGCGCCGCGAGATGTATACGCGGGCACAGAAGGCCATCGACCCTGCCGGGCGCATCGTCATCATTGTCGATGACGGGATTGCGACCGGGTCGTCCATGTTGGCGGCGATTCGCTCGGTGCGGGCCCGGAAGCCGCGGAAGATCATCGTCGCGATTGGCGTGGCGCCCGATCAGTCACTCGAGCGGATGAGGGCCGAAGCCGACGAGGTGGTGTGCCTCGAGACGCCGTTCGACTTCTATGCGGTCGGTCAGTTCTTTGCGGATTTCTCCGAGGTGACCGACGAGATGGTCGTCGCGGCGCTGTCGCGCCCGGTGCATGCATAGCGGCCATGCGCCTGCAGGCTCTCGGGCGCGACGCGGCGCTTGCCGCCGAAGCGGTCCGCGACGCGGTTCGTTTCATGCGGGGGGTCCAAGACGACACGAGCACAGGCACGCTGACGAAAACCGACGCGTCGCCGGTGACAGTCGCGGACTTCGCCGTGCAGGCATTTCTAGTATCCCGCCTCGCGCACACTTTCCCCGGAGATCCGATCGTGGCAGAGGAGGATTCGACCGCGCTGCGCGTTGCAGATGCCGATCCGCTGCGCCGCCGCGTGGTTGAGCGCGTGAGGCAGATGCTCGCACCCCACCGCGCAGGCCCGGGTGGAGGTGTGCGCGGTGGGGACCCGGCTCTGCCGGATCTCGAGCCCGAGACCGAGCAGGTGCTGGCATGGATCGATCGGGGAAGTGGCGCGTCCGGCCGTCGGTTTTGGACGCTCGATCCCATCGATGGCACCAAAGGACTGCTGCGCGGAGGTCAATACGTGATCGCGTTGGCCATGGTGATTGACGGGCGCGTGCAGGTCGCGGCTCTGGGATGTCCGCGGTTGTCAATGACCACCGGCCCCGCCTCGCCGTCTGTCCCCGCCGACTCCCCGGCACATGCCGTGATGATGGCTCTTGAGGAAGATGCCGAAGGCGGTGTGGCCGTCGCCGTTCGCGATCAGGGCGCATGGTGGATGTCTCTCCGCGGCGACAGTCTGATGCGCCTGTCTGTGTCGACTGAGACCAATCCGACGCGGGCGCGGGCGCTGCATTCGTACGAGCCGGGCCACGGCGATATCGCTTACGTGCATCGCACGCTTCAGAGCCTCGGGACCTACACGCCGCCGATCTTGATGGACAGTCAGGCGAAGCATGTGCTGTTGGCGGCCGGCGCGGCCGAGCTGCTGCTGCGGTTTCCCACCGACCCGGCTTATCACGAGGCTATTTGGGATCAGGCGGCCGGCTCCCTGCTCGTCGAGGAGGCGGGTGGACGCGTCACTGACACTGAGGGCCGCTCTCTCGATTTCACGACGGGACGTCGGCTACTGCGAAATACCGGACTGGTCGCCTCCAACGGTCTCCTCCATGACGCCGTGCTCGACATGATTGGGCAGCGGAGCCTCCGGTAGATCGATCCCCCGGGCCAGGTGCTCCAACGAGCGCCACGGTGGCTGCGCGTCGAACCCGTACTGGCCGACGATCAACAGCGGTGTGCCACGTTCGAGGACCTGACCTCGTTTTCCAAGCGTCCACCCGTCGCCCCACTCGTAGATCCAGATCGCGTCGCGCTCCAACAGGCGGACACAGGCGTGGGAGGCAGGATAGCCGGGCAGCGTGTAGCTGTGCAGCGCAAAGCCCCGCACGTTGTCGAAATTGAAGTACCACTCCATATACCACTGCGGGTTGACCGAGCTGTGCCGCCCGCGTGAGCGCCAGTTCAGATGAAACAATCCGCTCGGCGTCGGGTACGCGCGGCGCCCGGAGCTGACCGGCCCCCACCGAAGGAGTCGCCCCTGCTCATAGGCCGCGAACGCCTGCGCCGCTTGATCAACGAGGAGTAGCTTCGAAAGACGGGACTCGGCGGGATACGAAAGCGGAAAAGGGCTGTAATGCAGCTCGTCGTCGTACCAGACCGATGGAACAACCAGGTAGTCCAGTCTGCCAAGGTGCGCAGCGTCCGCCCGATTGAGCTTCTCGAGAATTGCAAGCTGCGAGGCCGTGAACCGCGAGCCGAGATTGCGTCCCGTGTCAGCGAGCTGTTCGACGCGGTACTGGACTGCAGTGCCCGGTCGATGCTCCGCCTGTGCGATGGGGTGTGCTTGAACGGGCACTAGACCGATTGCCGAAAGGACAACGAATGCGCGCAATTGTGCAGATGACACGAGCGTCTCTCTCGAACGACCCGTCCCATGCCTTGGAGTGAACTGATGCAAGGCGATGCGCAATAAACGAGCCGACCATTACGAGGGACATCGCACATCCAAGTGCACGCGCAGCCGAAGGCCCAAGAGCTGCATGCGGTTCTATCGCCGCGAGGACACTCGGCCGGCAAGAGCGAGGGCTATATGGCGCGTATGAAGGGCAGCATCAAGCGACTCGTGACAGAGAAAGGGTTTGGGTTCATCGCCGCTGAAGGCGGCGTTGAATATTTCTTCCATCGCTCCGCATGCACCAACGGCACGTTCGATCAATTGCGAGAAGGTCAATCGGTGAGCTTCGACGTGGGTCAGGGCCCGAAAGGGCCTCGGGCGGAGAACGTCAGAACTGAATGAGTTCTCTCCTACGGCGCGCCACTCGTAACGCAGATTCTTTGAACCCTTGGCGCTGCTGAGTCGGCAAATTTTCTGTACAGGTGTCAAGAATTCCGCAACCGCAATCAGCTTGGCGATTCGACCCATCGAGAAACAGATCGCAAGGCGCCTGTTTCGTCTTGGTCGCGAAAGGAATGCGTGTTGCTGACTGCCCTTGCTCTTTGAGCGAGGGGCAAACAAGGAGCGCGAAAGATCGGGATTGACCCGGAACGCACACCAGACCGTGAGGACAACCATGGGCAAGACCGCAACCGCGCGTGGAACCGTGGGCAGAACGATCGAGGCAGTTGAGATTCCGGTTGGAGCCACCACCCTGAACGCAGACTTGCGTGTGCCTCCCAACGCAAAGGGACTGGTCATCTTCGCGCACGGGAGCGGCAGCAGCCGGTTCAGCACGAGGAATCGCCAAGTCGCCGAGTTCCTTGGCGAGCAGGGGTTCGCGACGCTGCTGCTCGACCTGCTCACGTCGGACGAGGAGGCGATCGATGTCCAAACCGCGGAATACCGATTCGACATCGCGCGCCTTGGACCCCGCGTGAGCGCTGCCGCCGACTGGGCGGCAGCGCGCGCGGACCTCGGGGCGCTGCGCATCGGGTGCTTCGGGGCGAGCACCGGCGCTGCCGCGGCGTTGATCGCGGCAGCCGAACGGCCGGCAACGATCGCAGCCGTGGTGTCGCGCGGAGGCCGTCCCGATCTGGCCGGTGACGCGCTCCAGCGCGTCGAAGCGGCGACATTGCTCATCGTGGGTGGCCACGACGAGCCGGTGATTGACCTGAATCGTGAGGCCATGCGCCAGATGCACGCGCACGTGGAGCTCGAGATCGTGCCCGGCGCCACGCATCTATTTGAGGAGCCTGGCACGCTCGAGCAGGTGTCAGGTCTGGCCGCCGGGTGGTTCGCACGCTACCTCAGCGGCGGGACATCAGGCCCGCGCGTCGGGAAGCGTGGATGAAATGGAGGTAATCCCATGACTGACGGGGAACTGTTGGATTCGGTCGAGGATGCCCTCGACTGGGAACCGAGCATCGATGTGAGTGACGTGGACGTTAGGGTTGACGGAGGCGTCGTGACCTTGCGCGGCGACGTGGGTACATATGCGGAGAGGCGAGCCACCGAGCAAGTCGTGTTGGGCGTGTACGGCGTCAGGGGCGTGGCGAACGATCTGACCGTTCGGCTCACTCGTACACTCGAACGCACCGATACCGACATCGCACAGGCGGCCGTGAACACGCTGAGGTGGAACACCCAGGTTCCAAGTGATCGAGTCTCCGTGGCCGTGAGCGACGGGTGGGTCACGCTACGGGGCATGGTCGACTGGCAATACCAGCGTGATGCGGCCGAAGGGGCGGTCCGGACTCTCGCCGGCGTGCGCGGCATCACGAATGAAATCTCCGTTGGACCACGCGTCCAGCCGGCGGACGTGCAGACGAGGATTGAAGCCGCGCTCAGGCGGAGCGCGGAGATCGACGCGCGCCGCATCAACGTGAGCATCTCCGACGGTCGTGTCAGGCTGACCGGGAACGTGCACTCGTGGGCCGAACGCGATGAGGCCAGGCGCGCGGCATGGGCGGCCCCCGGCGTGACGGGCGTTGAAGACCAGATGGCAGTTGTCCCATAGGTTGTGGAATCCGTCTCAGGCGGATCCCGATGCGATTCACTCGTAAGGAGGAGTTCCATGGCACCCAGAAAAGAAACTGAGCTTGTTCCGAGCCGCCTCATCCGTGATCCGTTTGCGTTGATGCGGGAGATGACATCCGAGTTCGACCGGACGTTCGGCGAATCCGCGCGGCCATTCTTCCGCTGGCCCTCATTGCGCAGGCGAGCCATCTCGGAGATCGGCTGGTACCCGGAGATCGATGTGTTCGAGAAGGACAACCGTCTCGTCACGAAGATCGATCTGCCCGGAATGAAGAAAGAGGACGTCAAGGTGGAAGTGACCGATGGCCAGCTCGCCATCTCCGGCGAGCGGAAGCGCGAGGCAGAGGAGAAGGGCGAGGAGTTCTATCGGTGCGAGCGGGAATACGGCAGCTTCTACCGCGCCGTGCCGCTGCCGGAAGGCGCCAAGATCGAGGACGTCAAGGCCACGTTCACAGATGGCGTGCTCGAGGTGAGCGTGCCGCTGCCGGCGCGGCCAGAAGCGAAAGTGCGAAAGGTCGAAGTTCAGGAGGTTGCGAAGGCCACCAAGACAGCGGCATAGCCAGCACACGCGACTGTCTCGCGGTGTTACGTATTCCGCGATCGTGGCGGTGTGCTGATCGGCGGGCGTCCGGGCATGCGCCCGCCGATCAGGCTGAAGGCTGAACCTGCTGACGATCCGCTGAGGGTTCGATGGGCCGCTCGCCCTCCTCGTACAGTTTGTCGATGACGGCTCGCCACCGCTCTTCGACCACACGGCGCTTCACTTTCATGGTGGGCGTGAGCTCGCCTCCCGAGACAGTGAATTCGGAGGGGATCAGCGCAAAGCGCTTGATCGTCTCAAAGGGCGCGAGGGTAGCATTGACCGCGTCCACAGCCTCCTGAAACAACGCGACGACCTCGGCGCGGGCCACAAGCGCTTCGCGTGTGCCGCCCGGACGGTTCAGGGCGGCGAGGCGGCTCTCGAGTGCGGGAAAGTCCGGCACGAGAAGCGCGGCGATGAACTTGCGGCGATCGCCAATCAGGACGGCCTCGGCGACGAGCAGGTGGCGCCTGAGCTCGTTCTCGATGGGTTGGGGCGCCACGTGCTTTCCAGCCGAAGTCAGGATGAGGTCCTTCTTTCGATCGGTGATCGTCAGGTAGCCCTCTCCGTCGAGGGTCCCGATGTCGCCAGTGTGAAGCCAGCCATCCGGCTCGAGGACGGCTCGCGTTGCCTCGGGCCTGTTGTAGTAGCCACGCATGATGTTCGGCCCGCGCGCGAGGACCTCACCGTCTTCAGCGATTCGCAGCTCAACGCCTGGAACCGCGGGGCCCACGGTGCCGAACTTGGGCCGGTCGAGCGGATTGACGGTCAGGACCGGTGACGCCTCGGTGAGTCCGTAGCCCTCGATGATCGTCAAGCCGATAGCGTCGAAGAACTCCGCAATCGTGCGCGGCAACGGCGCGCTACCGGAGACGAGCATCCGCAGTCGACCGCCGGTGGCCTCACGAATCTGGTGAAAGACGAGTGTGTCGGCCAGATGGTCCTGCAGCGCGAGGAGCGGGCCCACCGGCCGGCCGTGGCGCACGAGGGCAGAGCGCCGCAGGCCCACCGCAACGGCCCAACGAAAGATGGCCTGACGGATCGCCGACGCCTGCGCAGCCGTCTCGTGAATGCGGGCGTACAGCTTCTCGAAGACACGCGGCACCGCGGTCATCAGCGTCGGCCGTACCTTGACCATGTCTCGCGCCAGGGTCGCAGGCGATTCGGCAAAGGCGACGGTGGCGCCGGCGTACAGATACGTGTACACCACCATCCGCTCGAACGCGTGGCTGAGCGGGAGGAACGACAGCGCGACATCATCGGCCGTGACTCCCAGCACGTCGACTGCCGCCTCCACGTTGGACAGCAGGTTGTCGTGCGTGAGCATGACGCCCTTCGGCTCGCCGGCCGTCCCGGACGTGTAGATGATCGTCGCCAGCGCGTCGCGGTCAATGGCGGCAACTCGGTCCTCGAAGCGGCGCTTGTCGGCGGTATCGGTGGTGAGGCCCCGGTGACCGCGTGCGGCGACGTCGGCGAGGGTCACCACGCCCTCGGGCCATGACCGTCCGTCAGCGTCCATCACGAGGACCCTGGCGAGACTGGGGAGTTGCGCTCCTACGACGGCAATCTTCTCGACCTGCGCCCGATCGGAGACGACGGCCAGTGTCGCACCGCAGTCGTTCAGCAGGTAGCGCACCTGTGCAGGTGTGAGCGTAGGGTACACCGGCACCGTCACGCCGCCCGCAGCCAACACAGCCAGATCAGTGACGCACCATTCCGGCCGGCTCTCAGCGACCACCGCAACGCGATCACCGCCGGAGAGGCCGAGTCCCGTGAAGCCCAGACTCAGGTCTCGAACGCGCGCGAAGAGATCACGGCCGGACATCTCGACGAACGTGTCGCCACGGGTCTGGCGCAGGACGGGACGGTTCGGGAACCGCCCGGCGGCTTCAAGAGGGAGGTCGGCGAGCGTCTTGACGTGTGGGTTGATCACGTGAGCCACTCCGGGCTGGTGTCGCAGAGCGCGAGCTCGTGGGAGTACGTCGCGCGTCGTGCTCAGCCTTGGGCGCACCTGTTGGGACTGATGCATGTGTCACGGTGTCCTCCTTGTTCGTCGAGAGGTCCGACGAGGAGAAGCAAAACGCATGCGACTCATCAAAGGTCCGCAGTTGACGAGATCCTGGCGAGCCTTGACACGACACGTGCGGAAAATATCGCCGTGCGTGAGAAATACTGCGGGCAGCAGCTGCGATGCGCTGTGCGAGGCAGCGAGTGCATTCGGCGGCGAGTCACGTCGACGCGCGCCGAATGATGGCGCGGTCCTTGCGGCCAGGACGGGGAGTGCTGCATGGCAACTGACGATGTCCTCGTGATGTCCGAGGAGTCGCGATCTCGGGCTCGTGGCGCGGGAGAGAAGCTCGAGCGTGAACTGCGCAGGTGATCTCCAGGGAGGCCTGATCCGCGGGCATCCGACGAGGAGAAAGGCATGGGAGTTCCAATGACGGACACTGACACTGCCGCTGACCACCTACACACACCGACCGTCGAGTGTCCTGTGTGCCACTCGCATGGCGCGCAACTTCACCACGATATTCGCAGTTCCCTACGCTATGTCTGCGAGAGGTGCCTGCACGAGTGGCAAATCGAGCCCGCAGAGGAACCGCCCGAAGTGGACCCCACTATATCCACGGTGCCGCCGAAGGGAGGGAGCTAGGCGCTGCGCAAGCAACGCGAGGAATACCTGTGTCCCCTGACACGCTGATCGACTTTTTCGACGACCTTGCCAAGGCGCACGGGCTGTTTCTTGTCTACGACGATGGTTTCAGGACCCGAAGCTATTCGTACGAGGAGGTTGGCCGCGCGGCGCGCGGGTTCGCGGCGCGTCTCGCCGCCGCCGGTGTGCGCAAGGGCGACAAGGTCCTGTTCTGGAGCGAAAATCGCCCGGAGTGGGTTGTCGCGTTCTGGGGCTGTCTCCTCGGCGGCATTATCGTGGTGCCGATTGACTATCGCACATCGCCTGATTTTCTGGCGCGAATCAGCCGAACGGTTGCCGCCAAGCTGGCCCTGATCGGCGAGGACGTTCCGCCGTTGACGGCGACACTCAACGTCCCCATATGGAAACTGCACGAACTGGAGTGGCGCGATGGATCTCTGCCACCAGTCGCGGTCAGCCGGGATGATGTGGCGGAGATCATCTTCACCTCGGGCGCGACCGGCGACCCGAAAGGCGTGGTCATTACGCATCGCAACGTGCTGGCGAACATCGTGCCGGTCGAGCGCGAAGTGAAGAAGTATCGCGCGTGGGCCCGCCCGGTCTTCCCGCTGCGATTTCTGAATCTGCTGCCGCTCAGTCACATGTTCGGCCAGGCGATGGCGACGTTCATCCCGCCGATGCTGCCGGGCACCGTGATCTTCATGCGCGGCTACAACCCCGCGGACATCGTCACGCTGATCAAGCGCCGCCGGGTATCGGTGCTCGTGTCGGTCCCGAAGATTCTCGATGTGCTGCGCACGCATGTGCTTCGCATCGCGTCCAATGCGGCCGCCGCGGGACCAAAGGTGCATTGGGTGTTCAGGTGGTGGCGGTATCGGCGTCTCCATCGCCTCTTCGGGGTCAAGTTCTGGAGCTTCGTCGTCGGTGCCGCGCCCCTCGACGCAGAGCTCGAGGCGTTCTGGTCGGCGCGCGGCTTCGCGGTGATTCAGGGGTACGGCCTGACGGAGACGGCCCCCATCGTCAGCGTCACGCACCCGTTCCACATCCAGGCAGGGTCCGTTGGCAAGACGATCGCCGGCGTGGACGTGATGATCGCACCCGATGGTGAGATCCTCGTACGCGGCGAGAACGTCACCAGCGGCTACTTTCAGGCCGAGGTCGAGACTGCCAAGGCGTTCGAAGGAGGTTGGTTCCACACGGGCGACATCGGCGAGATCGCGCCGGACGGCCGGCTCTTCATCCGGGGCCGCAAGAAGGAAGTCATCGTGACGCCCGAAGGGTTGAAGGTCTTTCCAGACGATGTTGAGCGCGTCGTAAATCAGATCTCAGGGGTGCGCGACTCGGCGGCTGTCGGCGTGGCCAGTGGACCGGAGGCCCTCGGCGAGCGCGTACACGCCGTGCTCGTGGTCGAGCCGGGTGTCGATCCCGACGCCGTGGCTCGCGACGCGAATGCTCGTCTCGAAAACCACCAGAAGATTCGGCGTGCACTGGTGTGGCCGCACGGGGCGTTGCCGCGCACGGAGGGGACGGGGAAGCTGAAGCGCGCGGCCATCCGTGAATGGGTCCGGACCGGCGCAGGGCCGATCGCCGCCGGACCTGCCACGGACAAGTTGTCGGAGCTCGTGGCGAGGTATGCGGGGCGCGGCGACCTGTCCTCGGCGACGACGATCGATGAACTCGGGCTCAGTTCACTCGAGCGGGTCGAGCTGATGGTCGCGCTCGAGGACGCGTTTCAGACGCGGCTGGACGAAAAGGCATTCTCTGGCGCGCATGACGTGGGACAGTTGCGCGCGCTCGTCGAGGAGACGGCACGCGGCGAAACGGAACCCGCGGAGGCGCTGGAGTTTCCTGCGTGGAACAGATCCTGGGCCGCGCGGGCGTTCCGCCGCATCAGTCTGCCTGGGTTCATGCTGCCGCTCACGCGCGTGTTCGCCTGGATCCGGGTCGAAGGGCGCGAGCATCTGGACGATCTTGAGGGACCGGTGATCTTCGCGTCCAACCACCAGAGCTTCATGGACACGCCGGTCATCATGGCAGTACTTCCGCGGCGCTGGCGGTACCGTCTGGCGCCGGCGATGGCCAAAGAGTTTTTCGCGGCGCACTTCTTCCCGGAGGAGCATGGGCGCATGCGTTGGTTCGCGACCAGCGTGGGGTACTACCTCGCTGCGCTCGTGTTCAACGCATTCCCGCTGCCGCAGCGCGAGGCCGGGGCGCGGCAGACGCTGCGCTACATGGGCGACCTGCTCGAGGGCCGGTTCTCCGTCTTGATCTTTCCTGAAGGACACCATACGGACACCGGCGAGATCGATCGGTTTCGCCCGGGCATCGGCATGATTGCCTCGCGGCTCGATGTGCCCGTCGTGCCCGTTCGGCTCGACGGGGTGGACCGGGTGCTGCATCGCACGTGGCACATGGCGCGGCCCGGACATGTCCGGGTGGTATTCGGCACGCCGATGCGGCTGAGGGGTGCGGACTACGACGCGCTCGCCAAACAGGTGGAAGACGCCGTGCGCGGCTTGTTGTTGTAAAAAGTTGGAAGCGGTCGCCTATGGCCGCCGAGTCGATGTGAGATTTTCCCCAAAATGTCGTGCGAAAACCCGCAGCGCCACCGGCGGCTCGGCCGTCCCTCGAACCTCTTAGTCCTCGGCGTAGTTGCCACATTCTGCCGGCCACATCTGTTTCTGAGCTCCGGGAACGACGCTTGCTCTCTTCTCAGCAGGCTCCCGGCCTGACGACGCGCGTCTGGACGGGCGCACTGGAGATTTGGAGCTCATGCCGGTCACACTCCCGGCGATTCCGGCGATGGATGCCTGCGCCGCGCTACGCGGCCGGGACCTGCTTTCGATCCGCGATCTCACGCGTGGGGAGCTCCTCGCGCTGATCGCGCTTGCTGCCGACCTCAAGCGACAGCCGGCGCGTTACGCAGGGCTGCTGAGGGGCAAGACGCTCGCCCTGATCTTCGAAAAGCCGTCGCTGAGGACGCGGGTCTCGTTCGATGTGGCGGCTCATGACCTGGGCGGACATGCCCTGTATCTCGCACCGCAGGAGATTGGCTTGGGCCAGCGCGAGGCGATCGGTGACGTCGCCCGGACGCTCGATCGGATGGTGCACGCGATCGCGGCCCGCACGTTCGCGCACGTGACGGTAGAAGGGCTGGCACAGGCGGCGTCGATTCCTGTGATCAACGCACTCAGCAACTTCAGCCATCCGTGTCAGGCGCTCGCCGACTACTTCACCATGCGCGAGGTGAAGGGCAGGTTGGACGGCCTGCATCTGGCGTTTGTTGGCGACGCGAACAACGTCGCCAACTCGCTGATCTTTGGCGCAGCGCTGCTTGGCGTGCGCATGACGATTGCCTCACCTCCGGGCTACGAGCCGCGCGCTGACGTCCTTCAATGGGCGCGGCGGCACGCCTCCGCGGCACAGGATGCGTGCCGGGTGACCTCCTCACCAGAAGATGCTGTGGACGGAGCCGACGTCGTGTACACGGACACCTGGATCAGCATGGGGCAAGAAGCCGAGGCGGATGAACGGCGGCGTGCGTTCGCTGGGTACCAGGTCACTGACGCGTTGCTGGATCGTGCCGCGCCGGATGCGATCTTCATGCACTGTCTTCCGGCCCATCGGGGCGAGGAAGTCGCCGCTGACGTGATCGAATCGCCCCGTTCGGTCGTGTTCAGGCAGGCCGAGAACCGCATGCACACGGAGAAGGCGTTGCTGCTCGCGCTGCTGGGATACGGGGAATAACGCATGCGACCGACCGTGCTGATCGCGATTGGCGGCAACTCACTGATTCGCGCCAGCGAGCCAGCCACGGTGGTCGCCCAGCGGCGTCACGTGGCGGAGACGTGTTGCGCCATCGCAGATGTCGCCGCCCGCGGCTGGCAGGTCGTGCTCACGCATGGAAACGGCCCGCAGGTGGGTGCCGCGCTGCTGCGGTCGGAGCGCGCCGCAGCAGAGGCCTACGAGCTCCCGTTGGACGTCTGTGTCGCAAGCACACAGGGGGAGATCGGGTTTCTGCTGCAGCAGGCGCTTCGCCAAGCATTGCTGAGGAGAGACCTGCGCCACACCGTTGTCACGGTGCTGGCCCAGGTCATCGTCGCGCCAGATGATCCGGCCTTCGCACACGCAAGCAAGCCGATCGGTCCCTTCTATTCGCGCACCGAGGCAGAGAGACGTCAGCGAACTGGTTGGACGATGGTCGAGGAGCCACCGCACGGCTACCGTCGCGTCGTGCCATCGCCGGAGCCGCTCGAGATCATCGAGGAAGGCGTGATTCGCACGCTCGTCAACTCTGGTGCGATCGTGATCACCCTTGGCGGGGGCGGCATTCCCGTCGTCCGACGTGACCACGAGCTCGAGGGCGTCGAGGCGGTCGTCGACAAGGACCTCGCGTCCGCGCTCCTGGCGATTCGGCTGGGCGTCGACGTGTTGTTGATCTCAACCGACGTAGACGCCATTTGGCTGGATTTCGCCAGCTCGCGGGCTCGCGCGCTCACCGACGTGACGGCAGATGAATTGCGCGGCTATGCAGTAGCCGGCCAGTTTCCTCCAGGCACGATGGGTCCGAAGGTGGAGGCGGCGCTGCGATTTGTCGCCGCCGGCGGTCGCGAGGCGATTGTGACGTCGCCCGACCGACTGGTTGCGGCGCTCGAGGGACACGCCGGTACCCACGTCTTCGACCGCGTTCCAGCGGCCGGACACCAGCGTGGGCTCGTCTCAACCGGAGTCAGTCGTGCGTAGGACGAACTGAGGGGCATCATGATTGCCGAACGTTATGTCGAACTCGAAGACTTATACGGCGCGCACAACTACGACCCGCTCGACGTCGTGCTTGAACGCGGTGAGGGCGTCTGGGTCTGGGACGTTGAAGGCCACCGGTACCTCGATTGTCTGGCCGGGTATTCCGCCGTCAGCCAAGGACATTGCCATCCGCGCATTCTGAAGGCATGTACCGAGCAGGCTCGCCGCTTGACGCTCACGTCACGCGCCTTCAGGAACGACCAGCTCCCGCTCCTGTACGAGCAGCTCCACGAGCTGACCGGCATGGAGATGGCGCTCCTGATGAACTCCGGCGTCGAGGCCGTAGAGACGGCGCTGAAGGCCGCGCGCAAATGGGGCTACACGCGAAAAGGGATTCCTGCCGGCCAGGCGGAGGTCATCGTCTGCGCCAACAATTTCCATGGCCGCACTATTACCGCGGTCAGCTTCTCGACCGTTGACCAGTACCGTGAGGGCTTCGGCCCGTTCACGCCGGGGTTTCGCGTGATCCCGTTCGGCGATGCGGATGCACTGGCGGACGCCATCACGCCGAACACGTGCGCCTTCCTTGTGGAGCCGATCCAGGGGGAGGCTGGCGTCATCGTGCCACCCGACGGGTATCTTGCGAAGACGGCTGAACTGTGTCGGGAACACCACGTGCTGTTCATGGCGGACGAGATTCAATCGGGGTTGGGCCGAACCGGCGCGCTGTTCGCCTGCATGCACGAGGATGTCCGTCCCGATGTGTTGATCATTGGTAAGGCCCTCTCCGGAGGCTTTTATCCTGTGTCAGCGGTCTTGGCGTCACGCGACGTGCTGGGCGTGTTCACGCCGGGCGATCACGGCAGCACGTTCGGCGGCAATCCGCTCGCGTGCGCAGTTGCGCGGGCCGCGCTCAACGTCATCGTTGAGGAGAACCTGGTGGAGCGATCGGCGCGCCTGGGCTCGTACCTGCTCAACCGTCTGCGGTCGATTCCGACGTCGATCGTTCGTGACCTGCGCGGACGCGGACTGTGGATCGGCATCGAACTGGTCCGTGAGGCACGGCCGTTCTGCGAGGCTCTCAAAAGCCACGGCGTCCTGTGCAAGGAGACTCACGAACGCGTCATCCGGCTGTCGCCGCCGCTGGTCATCACCGGTGACGAGATCGATTGGGCGGTCGAGCGCATCAAAGACGTCCTCACGACCGCCGTGTGAGAGGCATGCCATGGATCGCATCCGCACGCTGATACTGGGAGCCGCCGGCCGCGACTTTCACAACTTCAACGTTGTCTACCGAGACGACACGCGATACGAGGTGGTCGGGTTCACGGCGGCCCAGATCCCGAACATCGCGGATCGTCGATACCCTCCGGAGCTGGCCGGCCCGCTCTATCCGCAGGGGGTCCCGATCTTTCCTGAGGAGGAGCTCGCGGCGCTCGTCGAGCGGTTCGACGTGCGACAGGTCGTCTTCTCTTACAGCGACGTGTCGTACCCCTACGTCATGCATCGCGCCGCGATCGCCCAAGCGGCTGGCGCCGACTTTGTGCTGCTCGGTCCA
>Ga0209640_10001512_pt1 | contig 19733 bp, 21 predicted proteins | sample RifCSP10_1_FD_184018 | JGI IMG/M metagenome (GOLD analysis project Ga0209640, IMG submission 184018) | Soil microbial communities from Rifle, Colorado - Rifle CSP2_sed 10_1 (SPAdes) (version 2) | ecosystem: Environmental > Terrestrial > Deep subsurface > Rock core/Sediment | place: Rifle...
CCCGGATGCGCCTCCGTCACCTTCGACCAGCCGATCTTCCTCAAGACCCACGGGGAGCAGGTGCTCTACGTGAACGTGGAGGGGAAGGGGATCGTCACCATCACCGGCTGCTGCCACCCCGGGGTGCTCGCGTTGCTGGAGTACGCGAAAGAGAACTTCGAGGGGTTCTCCGTCTTCCACGGCGTGTACGGCGGCCTGCACATCTCCCCGTTCGAGGAGTGGGGCCCCCCGCAGGAGGAGGTGCTCGACAAGCTGCAGACGTTCAACGTCCGGAAGTTCGCCTGCAACCATTGCACGGGCGAGACGGCGGTGCGGAAGATGCGGGAGCGCGGGATGCCCGTGGCCGGCGGCACCGGGCGCCACGGGACGAAGAGCGTCCTCTACCCGGGGAACGGGGACACGATCGACTTCTGAGCGCTCCCTGGCGGAGTCGCCGCAGGAGGGGGGGCAGAGTGAGGTAAAGCGCAGCCGTGCAGGTTCATCGCACGGCGAGCCACGAACGGAGCCCCGCCCTCCGAGGCGACGCAGCCGAAGGGGGAGTCCCGGAGGCGCAGCGCTAAGCGTTCCATCCTTCGATGAGCTTGTAGACGATCTCCGTCATCTCCCCGATTCCGGCCACGGGGATCCGCTCGTCCACCCCGTGGATCTTTCCGTGCTCGGCGCGCGGGAGCAGCACCGGCATCAGCCCGTACGTGGGGATGCCGATCGACCGGAAGAAGCGCGAGTCGGTGAATCCGGTCGACATGTACGGCACGACGACCGCGTCGGGATGGACCGCGAGGATCGCCTCCTCCATCGCTCCGTAGAGAGGGCCCATCGGCGAACCGTTCGGCTTCTCCGCGAAGAGGATCTCCACCGGCACGTTCAGGTCGGCCACCATCGCGCGCACCCGCCCCGCGACCTCTTCCGGATCCTCGCCCGGGACGATCCGGGCGTCGACCGTCCCCTCGGCCGACGCGGGGATCACGTTCGGCTTGAACCCCGCCGCGAGCGTCGTCACCGCGTACGTGTTGCGCACCAGCGGGTCGATCTCGGGGAATTTCGCCACGAGGGCCTCGAGCGCCTCGGCCTCCCCCGCGCCCCGTTGCAGCGCGTCCACGTCGAGGTCCACGTACCCCTTCGCGCGCAGCACCCGCAGCATCTCCCGCACCGGTTCCGTCAGCCGCGCCGGCTCCCGGAGCTCCGCCACCCGCGTCAACGCCCGGATCAGCCGCGCCGGAGCGTCCCTCGCCGACGGCCGGCTGCCGTGCCCCGCCCGGCCCGACGCCGACAGCCTCATCCACACCGGCCCCTTCTCCCACATGTTCAGCAGGAAGAACTTTCCTCCCCCGCCGAAGATGTCGGTCACCCCCACGCCGCCCTCGTTCATCCCGTACGCCGCCCCGATCGGGAACGGCAGGTTCCGCACGAAATATTCCGCCCCCTCGACCCCCCCGACCTCCTCGTCCGCGTTGGCCACCAGGAACAGCTTCCTCCGCAGGATCCCCGCCTTCGCGGCGCGCAGCGCGGCGCACCAGTGCGCGACTCCCAGGCCCTTGGTGTCCAGCGTCCCCCGCCCGTACAGGAAACCGTCCCGGACCTCCGCGGAGAACGGCGGCACGCTCCACTCTTCCGCCCTTGCCGGCACCACGTCCATGTGGTGGATGAGGACGAGCCCCGGCTCCTCCGTTCCCCCCGCGTGGCACAGCACGTTCGGCTTCTCCGGCCGCGCCCCGAACGTCACCGGCGACAACCCGCTCTCCCGCAGCGCCCCGCACAGCAGTTCCGCCGCCCTCCGGCAATCCCCCGGCGGGTTCGACGTGTCGATCCGCACGTATTCGGAAAGCAGCGCGACCGGGTCCGTCATTGAACTTCACCCCCGTTTCGGGATACATTTTGCTGGTCGCCCGCGGTGGTCCACATCGCGCGCCAGGGGATCGAAACCATGCCCAAGGCTCTCCTCACCGGCGTCACCGGACAGGACGGATCGTACCTCGCCGAGTTCCTGCTGTCGAAGGGGTACGAGGTCCACGGCCTCATCCGCCGCGCCTCCACCTTCAACACCGGCCGGCTCGACCACATCTACGTCGATCCGCACGCCGCCGGCGCCCGGCTCTTCCTGCACTACGGCGACCTGACCGACGCCGGCCAGATCACGAACCTCATCTACAACGTCCAGCCCGACGAGATCTACCACCTCGGCGCGCAGAGCCACGTGCGCGTTTCCTTCGACATCCCCGAGTACACCGGGGACGTCACCGGCCTGGGAACCACCCGCCTCCTCGAGGCGGTGCGCCGCGCGGGCGGCAAGGCCCGCTACTACCAGGCCTCCTCCAGTGAGATGTTCGGCGCGAGCCCTCCGCCGCAGGGCGAGAAGACTCCCTTCTACCCCCGCTCCCCGTACGGGGCGGCCAAGGTCTACTCCTACTGGATGGCGGTCAACTACCGGGAAGCGTACAACATCTTCGCCAGCAACGGGATCCTGTTCAACCACGAATCCCCCCGCCGCGGCGAGACGTTCGTCACCCGCAAGATCACCCGCGCGATCGCGATGATCAAGGCGGGGACCCAGAAAGAGCTGTTCCTCGGCAACCTCGACGCCCGGCGCGACTGGGGATTCGCCTACGAGTACGTGCAGGCGATGTGGCGGATGCTGCAGCACGACCGCGGCGACGACTTCGTCGTCGGGACCGGACAGTCCAACTCGGTGAAGGAGTTCCTCGAGGAGGCGTTCGCCTACGCGGACCTGGACTGGAAGGAGTACGTGAAGATCGACAAGAAATATTTCCGGCCCACCGAGGTGGTGAACCTGATCGCCGACGCCTCCAAGGCGAAGAAACTGCTCGGCTGGGAGCCGAAGGTGACGTTCGGGGAACTGGTGCGGATCATGGTCGACGCCGACCTGGAGGACGCCGGGCTGGCCACCCCCGGGGAGGGCCGCAAGATCCTCCTCTCCAAGGGCTTCCCCATCGGCTCGAGGCTATAACCCCCGGAACCCCAGAACCGGAACCCCAGAACCGAACCCCAGAACCGAACCCCAGAACCGGGACGTTCCTAAAAGTCCCACAGAACCGGGACACTCCTGGTTCCCGGCTATCATGGAATGTTGTGCCGACATGAAGAACGATCCGCAGGAGTGTCCCCAATTTGGGGGACTTTTAGGAACGTCCCGGTTCTGGGGGTGAGATGAGCGCGTTCGCGGGGAAGAAAATCCTGGTGACCGGCGGGGCGGGGTTCCTCGGGGTTCCCGTCATCTCGCAGTTGCTCGGTCGCGGCGCGCGGCAGGAGGACATCGCCGTCCCGCGGTCCGCGCGGTACGACCTGCGGCGGCCCGGGGCGTGCGCGGAGGTCGTCGCGGGGCAGGACCTCGTCATCCACCTGGCGGCCAACGCGGGCGGGATCGGCTGGAACCGGGAGCACCCCGGTTCCCTTTTCTACGACAATGCCGCCATGGGGATCCACCTGATGGAGGAGTCCCGCAAGGCCGGCGTGAAAAAATTCGTCCAGATCGGGACGGTGTGCGCCTACCCGTTCCAGCCGCCGCACATCCCCTTCCGCGAGGACGACCTTTGGATGGGGTATCCCGAGCGGACCAACGCCGCCTACGGCATGGCCAAGAAAATGATGCTGGTGATGGGGCAGGCGTACCGGCAGGAGTACGATTTCAACGCGATCTACCTGCTCCCCGTGAACCTGTACGGTCCCCGCGACCACTTCTTCGAGCCGGAGAAATCGCACGTCATCCCCGCGCTCATCCGGAAGTTCGTCGATGCCCGCGAATCCGGCGCGCCGGAGGTGATCGTTTGGGGGAGCGGTTACTTCAAGGGCACGCCCGTATCCCGCGAGTTCCTCTACGTGGACGACGCGGCCGAAGCGATCGCGCTGGCGGCCGAGCGGTACGAAAGCGCCGAACCGGTGAATATCGGCGTGGGACGCGAGGTGGCGATCAACGACCTGATCGCCATGGTATGCGAGATGACCGGCTACCGGGGGAAGGTGGTCCGCGACCTGACCCGGCCCGACGGGCAGCCCCGGCGCTGCCTCGACACCTCCCGCGCGAAGGAGAAGTTCGGCTTCGTCGCCCGCACTTCGTTCGAGGACGGGCTGCGCAAGACGATCGCCTGGTACGAGCAGGCGCGCCTCGGCCGCCGGAACCCATAACGTGTCGAACCGACGAGACGAAGGGGGATAACGTGAAGCGCGTTTTGGTCACCGGCGGAGCCGGGTTCATCGGGTCGCACCTGTGCGAACGGCTGCTGGCGCGGGGGGACGAGGTGCTGTGCGTCGACAACTTCTTCACGTCGCGCCGGCAGAACATCTCCCACCTTTTCGGCCACCCGTCGTTCGAGTTCATGCGACACGACATCACCTGGCCGCTCTACGTCGAGGTCGACCGGATCTACAACCTCGCCTGTCCCGCCTCCCCGGTCCATTACCAGTTCGACCCGGTGCAGACGACGAAGACGAACGTGCACGGCGCGATCAACATGCTCGGGCTCGCCAAGCGCCTCAAGGTGCGCATCCTCCAGGCCTCCACCTCCGAGGTGTATGGCGACCCGGCCCAGCATCCGCAGACGGAGTCGTACTGGGGCAACGTGAACCCGATCGGCCCGCGGGCCTGCTACGACGCCGAAACCGAGATCCTCACGGAAGACGGCTGGGTCCCGTTCCCTTCGCTACGGCAGGACACGGCGGTGGCGACGTTGACGGAGGCGGGGGAGATCGAATACCACGTTCCCGACGAAGTCATCTCCTATCCGTACGTCGGCGAGTTGTTGCGCTTTGCCAACTCCAAGTACGACTTCACGGTGACACCGAACCACCGGATGTACGTGCGGAGCAAGACCGGAAAAAAGAGATTCCTTCGGGCGGATGAGGACCGCTACTGGAAGGCGTGGAAGGTCCCGACGGGCGCCGATTTCCAGGGCGGGGAGATCGAGTGGTTTGAGCTCGGTCCGCCGCCACCCGACGCGAAGGTCCAGGTCGCCCGGATCCGTATGGACGATTGGCTGGAGTTTCTCGGCTACTACATTTCGGAAGGGTGTGTACACGTCCGGGAACGAGTGCGCGAAGTGAATGGCCGCGATTACGAGGTCAGGGATTACAACGTCCTGATCGCGCAGGCGGAGGGCGACAGCCGGGACCGCATGATCGCCTGTCTCGATCGCCTTGGCTTCAAATATTTCACCTCCGACGACCACCAGCTTCGAATCTGCAGCAAGCAACTCGCCGAGATCCTGACGCCGTTCGGCAAGGCGGCCGACAAGTATATCCCGCGGGAGTTCCTTGGGCTTTCACGGCGCCAATCGACGATCCTGCTTGATGCCCTCATCCTCGGTGACGGATCCCGTCGCGGTGAGAGTGTTTGCTACTGGACCAAATCGGGACGTCTCGCCGACGACGTGCAGGAGCTGGCGCTGCGGTGCGGATACGCTGCATCGAAGTCGCTGACGCCCGGCCGCGACATTTATCGGGTCAACCTCCGTCCTCCGGTCGAGGCGAATCTGGTGGAACCGGAACGGATTCGCTACGCTGGCAAGGTCTACTGCGTCGACGTCAAGAACCACGTCATCTGCGTGCGCCGCCACGGGCGGGCCGCTTTTTGCGGCAACTGTTACGACGAGGGCAAGCGTTGCGCGGAGACGCTCTTCTTCGACTATTATCGCCAGCACAATTTGCAGATCCGCGTCGTGCGGATCTTCAACACGTACGGTCCGCGAATGCACCCGAACGACGGCCGCGTCGTCTCGAACTTCATCGTCCAGGCGCTGAAGGGCGAGCCGATCACGCTCTACGGGACGGGGAACCAGTCGCGCTCCTTCTGCTACGTCGACGACCTCGTCACCGGGATGATCGCGATGATGGACCAGGACGAGCTGGTCGGGCCGGTGAATCTCGGAAATCCCGGCGAGTTCACGATCCTCGAGCTGGCGATGATGGTCAAGGAGCTGACCGGCTCGAAGTCCGAGATCGTATTCCAGCCGTTGCCGCAGGATGACCCCGTCCGCCGCCGCCCGGATATCTCGCTGGCGAAGGAGAAGCTTCACTGGGAGCCGACGATCCCGCTGCGCGAGGGTCTCACCCGCACGGTCGCCTTCTTCCGGGAGTTGGTCGCCGCCGGGAAGTAGCCGACCGGTTTTCATACGCATGGGCCGATAAACGGTCTTTCGACGTACTCCTTTCCGCACCGGTCCGTCCCATCGCGGTTCGTTTTCGCGACTGAAACCCCTTCCTTTACGGCTGTTTTCCGGTCCCCCCGCGCCATGGCCCCGCCTTGCAGCCTCCCGGCCCGCCCCTTGCTCCTCCCTCCCTCCAACGAACCCCAGAACCGGGACGTTCCTAAAACTCCCCCAGAACCGGGACACTCATCGCCCGAGGGGGTTTCCTCCGTAGGAGCGGCCCCAAGAGTGTCCCTCTTTTGTGGGAGTTTTAGGAACGTCCCGGTTCTGGGGTTCCGGTTTCGAGGATCAAGTGAATCCAGGGAGGGAGGGAAACGACGATGAAGAAGGCGCTGCTGGTCGGCATCAACCGGTACCCGGATCCGCGCAACGAGCTGAAAGGGTGCGTCAACGACGTCCGCCAGGTGGCGGGGATGCTCAAGGAACGGTACGGCTTCCCCGGCGACGCGGACATGCGCCTCCTGACGGACGCCCGCGCCACCACGAAGGCGATCCTCGACGGGCTTGCCTGGCTCACCGCGGGGGCCTCTCCCGGCGACTCCCTCGTATTCCACTACTCCGGCCACGGCTCCCAGGTGCCCGACATGAGCGGCGACGAGACCACCGACCGGCTCGACGAGATCCTCTGCCCGTACGACCTCGACTGGAAGCGTCCCCTCACCGACGACGACCTCGCCGCCGCCTGCGCCGACGTCCCGCGGGGCGCCCTCCTCACCGTCATCCTCGACTGCTGCCACTCCGGCACGGGGCTGCGCGATTTCATCCGACCCCGCGGCGTGATCCCGCCCGAGGCCCCCGACCGTCACCGTTTCCTCCCGCTCCCGGAAACCTCGCACCCCGCGCCGCGGAACCCCCGCCCGCACCGCACCGCCCGCCGGTTCGGCGTCGGCGTGACCCGCACCAACGCCGTCCTCATCGCCGCCTGCAGGGACGACCAGACTTCCGCCGACGCATGGATCGACGGCGGCTACCACGGCGCACTCACGTACCACCTCTGCCGCAACCTCGCGAACGGGGGCCGCGATCTCACTTACCGCGCCCTCGTCTCCGCGACCGGGACCACCCTTTCCCGCGCCGGCTTCGACCAGGTCCCCCAGCTCGAGGGCCCCGCAAAATTGCTCGTGCTGCCATTCTCCGCAGCGTAGTGTCCGGCGGAACGACCAGGTGCCGCGCCATGTCCGATACATTCGGCGTCTGTCGGGAAATGCCAGGAAAAGGTATGCCCATGAAACGGACCGGGGCAGGGTCTTGGGGTTTACCGTTCAACTCGAGGTGTGGCATGATGCCAAGTGGAATCCGATTGTACGATATGACGGTTCCCATGGGTTTCCACATAAGGACGTTTTTCGCCGCAACGGGGAGTCGCGAAAGGAGCCGTTGAAAATGTCGTTCAAGGAGGCGCTTGTATTTGCGGACAAGGACATCAGGGACCGCTGGGAAATATATCTTCAACGGTTCCTGCGGGGGGATTGGCCGTGACGAAATTTGAGCGATTGAATTCCGTTCTCGGATACGAGTTTGATCGTTACGTCATGGAACATCCGGATTTTGCGGAGAAGATTCCGCCGGGCGCCATCGTAGTCCTTCAAATGGAAGGGGAGGATGCTTTCAACAAGTGGGCCCGAAACATCGCCGAGCTTCACCGTGGTAAAGATGAGCCCATCCTCTTCGTGCAGGTAAAGGGGTTGCGTCCCCCCAAGTCCCGCCTCATCCGCCCCGTCATCTCCAAGTCCGCCTGAATTCCCGGTTCGCTGGTGGCGATATCCGCAGGAGGGCCGCGCTTGCACCCGAAGTGGTACCTGGTGAAGACGAAGGCGCTCAACGAAACGCGGGTCCATACCCGCCTGACCGGCGCCGGGTACGAAGTCCTCTTCCCGAAAATCCGCAGGAAATCGAAGCGCCAACGCGGGCTGTTCGAGTTGCGCCCGCTCTTCCCGACCTACCTCTTCGTCCGCTTCGACGGCGACGAGCTGAAAACGATCAAGTACACCCACGGCGTCGCACGGGTCATCTGCTTCGGCATGGAGCCCAGCGAGGTGGGGGAGGAGATCATCGCCGTCGTCCGGGCGCGTATGAACGAGGAGGGGATCGTCACGCTGGAGGACCGGAAGATCACCCGGTCCCCGGGCCAGCGGGTCAAGATCGGGGAGGGGCCCTTCGCGGGATTGGACGCCATCTTCATCGAGGAGCTGCCCGACCGCGAGCGCGTGGTGCTGCTGCTGGACGCCGTCTCCAGCTACCGGCTGACGATCGAGAAGGATGCGCTGGAATGATTACCGATCGTCGTTCCGCGGCGGAGAATGTAAATGGTGTAGTATGTAAAATCGTACCAATCGCTTCGCCCGGCAACAGAAACGATGTGTCGCGCCGAAGAAGATCATATTGTTTTCCGACATATTTCCCTTATTCGTGAGGGCGAATGGGCGGTAGCCTTCACGCGATCCGCCACGAGATGGGCAGCACCGTTGGAACCTGGAACCGCAATACAATACAGGGATCCGCAAAACAGGGACGTTCCCGAGAACTCCCGTTGAACCGGGACGCACTTTGAGGGGGACACGACTCAAGGGTCGGTCCCGATCCGGGCGAGTTCTCGGGAACGTCCCTGTTTTGCGTATCGGCGTCGTGGCGCTCATCGCGTTCACCGCCGCTCTCGCCGCCGCAACCGCCCATGCCGCCGACCTGTTTCTTACCGGCGAGCGCGAGGTGTACCTCGCCGTCGACAAGCTGAACGCGATGGGCCGCCTTCCCGGCTTCCTCGCCAATACGAGGCCTTATTCCGTCGCCGCCGTCCGCGCCGCCCTCGACGACGGCAACGCCGCCTCCCACGGCTTCGGCTTCGATGCACAACTCGCCCGCTGGGTTTCCCACGCGACCCGCCAGACCTTGCTGGTCCGCGGCGCCGCCGGCCTCGAAGCGGACGAGAAACGCGAAACCCGTGCGATCGAAGGCGGCGTCCCCACGCCCAAGGGCGTTTCCGGCCGATTTTCCCTCCTCGCCAGGGAGGATTCGAACCCGTACGTTTCCGCCCACGCCTCGGCCGCGACCTTCTTCGGCGAAGCCGGGGACGACGGCACCCGCATCGGAGAGACCGCTCTTGAAACCGGCTTCCCGTACGCCGCCCTTCAGTTCGGCAAGATCACGACCTGGTACGGCCCCGGCCGCCGCGGCGCCCTCCTCTTCACGAACAACGCGCAGAGCTATCCCGGCGCGCGCTTCCACAACCCGCTCCCCATCCCGGTCCCGGGGTTCTTCTCCTTCCTCGGGAACGTGCAGTACGACTTCTTTCTCGCCCGCATGGAAGAGAACCGCCCCATCCCGCACCCGCTCCTCTTCGGGATGCGCCTGGCGGCCCGCCCCGGCCGGTACCTCGAGATCGGCGTCTCGCGCGCGATGATGTACGGCGGCCACGGGCACGCGAGCGGCATCGGAGCGTGGTGGGACGCCTTCAAGGGGTTGGAGACGAACGACCCCGGGGAAGAAGGGTTGGTCAACCAGGTCGCCGGGTTCGACGTCGCCCTGACGCTCCCCTTCCGGTTCCAGCCGATCCAGGCGTACCTCGAGATGGCGGGGGAGGACGAGGCGGGCCTGCTCGGCTCTTCCACCCCCGCGCCGTCCAAGTTCGCCTATGTCGCCGGAGTCTTCCTCCCGTCCCTGTTCGGCAACGCGGCGTACGACCTGCGGGTCGAATGGGCCCGCAACCATTGGCGCGGGAACGGCCCGGCGTGGTACGTCCATGGGACCTCGGGCGGCGGCTACGCCCACTTCTACCGCGGCCGGGTCCTCGGCCACCCGATGGGGACCGACGCGCAGGACCTTTCCGTCCAGGGGCACTGGTTCCTCCTCCCGTCCACGTATCTCGAGTTGACCCTGGCCCGCACCGACCGCTTCTCCGCCGGCCCGTCGAAAGAGCGAACCGACCGCGGCTCCGCCGGGATCGTCGGGTGGCTCTCCGAAAACGTCCGCGCGGAAGGGGAGATCGCCATCGAGAAGGTGAAGAACCCCGCGGGCCTCCCCGGGTCGACCGCCGAAGACGCCTCTTTCCGCGTCGCCTTCTCCTACCAGCTCGGGAGCGGGAAATGAAAAGCGTCGGTGTATGCCAGGCGAAGACCCACCTGTGCGAGTTGCTGGACTTCGATCGCGATGCATCATATGATGAGGCATCAAGAGTCGCGAGGTGCTTCACATGAACCAGATCACAGTGAGGGGGATCGCCCCCGAATTGGAGAGGGAGATTCGCCGCAAGGCGAAGGCCACGGGAAAATCCCTGAACAAGGTCATGCTCGAACTGATCGGCGGGTCCGCGGGGCCGGAAAAGGGCCGGAGGAAGCCGGCGGGAGCCTCTCTCGCCGAACTTGCCGGGGGGTGGTCGGAGAAAGAGGCCCGGGAATTCGAGGAATCGGTGCGGGTTTTCGAGGAAATCGACGAGGCGACGTGGAAGTGAAGCTCCTTCTCGACACCAGCGCGTACTCGGGGTTTCGCAGGGGAGTCCCTTCCGTGGTGGAAAAGATCTCCGGCTCCGACGCCGTTCTGATCTCGCCGGTCATGCTGGGGGAGTTGATGTTCGGTTTCCGCAAAGGCGGGAAGTTCGAGCAGAACATGCGGATGCTGCGGCGGTTCCTTGGCCACGAGGCGGTGGAAATCGCCCCGCTGGGCGAAGTCACCGCCGACCGGTATTCGCGGATCGTCATACAACTGAAGAAAGACGGAAGCCCGATACCGATCAACGACGTCTGGATCGCCGCCCAGGCGATGGAGCACGGCGCCGAGCTTCTCACGTCCGATCGCCATTTCGAACAGGTCGCCGGCCTGGCGTACACGATCTATTGAAACGGACCCCCCACCGCACATTGCCGTCTGAGCGTCTACTATCCCCCCCGGCAGGTGAAAATGAATAATCTTCGGCGACTTCGCACGAACGTCCCTGTTCTGCGGTTCGGCGTTGCGGCCACCCTTGCGGTCCTGATCGCGGCGTTCGCGCTCCTCGCGGCGCCCGCCCTCATGGCCCCGGCCCTCGCGGCGGAAGGCTTTGGCGACGGCGCCCCCCAGTCCCCGGCCCAGCTCCCGGCCCTCCCCCCCGGCCTCTCCCCCGAGCAGGCGGATGTCGCGAGGCAGATGCTGCAGGCCAGCCCCGAGGCCCGCAAGGCGATGGATGCCGCCCAGGCGCAGAAGGACGAGGCCGACTCCCAGGCGAAGAAACGGGCGGACGCCGAAGCGGCGAGGAAAGAGCGCGCCGCGAAAGGGGAAGCGGGCGACGCCGCGAAGGCCGACCTCGCCTCCCGCTACGACTGGAAAAACTCCGTCTACGTGTCGAACCTCTTCTCGAAGCGCCTTCGCGAAGCGGAGGTCCGCACGCTCGGCCATTTCGGCCACGAGCTGTTCGCCATCCGCTCCGGCGGCGGCGCCGCCCTGGAGAACATGCCCGTCTCCCCCAACTACATCGTCGGCCCCGGCGACGAGATCGTCGTCAAGATGTGGGGTCGCGTCGAGGGGACGCAGCGGATGACGGTCGACCGGGACGGCAAGATCTTCTTCCCGAAGTTCGGCTCCCTCTACGTGGCCGGCAAGACGTTCGAGGAGCTGAGAAGCTTCCTCAAGGCGAGAGTCTCCACGATCGCGGAAGTCAGCTCCGACGTCTCGCTGGGCCAGATGAAGGGGATCCGCGTCTCCGTGATCGGGGAGGCCATCGCCCCGGGCTGGTACAACGTGAGCTCCCTCCACACCGTCCTCCAGGTCCTCGCCATGGCCGGCGGCGTCAAGGACATCGGGTCGCTCCGGCGGATCGAGCTGCACCGCGGCGGGCAGACGATCCAGACGATCGACCTGTACGACTTCCTCCTGAAAGGGGAGACCGGCCCGGATGCCCGCCTGCTCCAGGGCGACGTGATCTTCATCCCCGTGGTGGGGAAGCTGGTGGCGCTCGCGGGGGAGGTCCGCCGCCCCGCCATCTACGAGCTGAAGGAGGAGAAGACGCTTCTCGACCTCGTGCGGATGGCCGGCAGCTTCGCCCCCGCGGCGTACAAGCGGCGCGTCCAGGTGGAGCGGCTCGAGGGGCACACGGCCGGCATCGTGCTTGACGTCGACGCGGAGGAACTGGAAAAGAGCGGAAAGGAGTTCGGCCTGGCGGACGGCGACATCGCCCGGGTGCTCCCGATCGCCCTTGCCGACGTGAACGCCGTGACCCTCGAAGGGAACGTCATCCGCCCCGGCCGCTATGAACTGAAACCGGGCATGACTGTAGGAACGCTCCTCAAGGACGGGAAGGACTTCCTGCCCGGGACGTATTTCGACTACGCGCTCCTCACCCGCCTCGTTCCCCCCGACCTGCACAAGGAGATCCTCCCCCTCAACCTGCGGGAGATCGTGCTGGAGCGGAAGACGGGGGCGGACATCCCGCTCCGGGCGCAGGACACGGTGACGGTCTACAACCGCTCCGCCTTCCGCGACCTGCCGAAGGCGACCATCTCGGGCGAGGTCCGGCTGACGCACAAGGCGCCGGGAGTATCGTTGAGCCCCGATGTTCGGCTCACGGCGGAGCAGGGGCTGGAGCCGTCGACAAAGGAGGAGAGCCAGGTCACGACCGGGAAGGTCGCCCTGGGGGCGAAGACCAAAAAGGATTTCCTCCTCTCCAGGATGACCGCGGAAAGCAGGGCCGACAACAACGTCCTCACCTTCGAGATCCAGGCGGGGATGCGCGTGGCCGACCTCGTCCAGATGGCCGGGGGCCTCACCCGCCTTGCGTCCCTCGAGCGCGCCGAGGTCGTCCGCGTCGACGAAAACCGCGCGTACCGGACGATCTACTTCCATCTCGGCAAGGCGGTCGCGGGCGACCCGAACGAAAACGTCCTGTTGGAAAACGAGGACCATGTCCAGATCCACTCGATCATGGAGACGCGCTACAAGAAAACCGTCACGGCCGCGGGGGAGGTGAACAACCCGGCGGAGTACGTCCTCACCGACGGGATGCGGCTCTCCGACCTGCTCTTCAAGGCGGGCGGGTTCCGGGAGAGCGCCTACACGAAAGAGGCGGAAGTCATCCGCCGCGAGATCACCCCGCAGGGGGACCTGGTGAGGACGCAGACGTTCGAGGTCTCCCCGGATAAAGCGCTTCGGGGCGAAGCGGGCGCCGACCTCCCCTTGAAGGAAAACGACCTGGTGGTCATCCGCCAGATCCCCGACTGGTCGCAGAAGATCATGGTGGTTCTCACGGGGGAGGTGCAATTCCCCGGAATGTACCCCGCCCGGAAGGGAGAACGCCTGAGCTCGGTCGTCGCCCGGGCCGGCGGGTTCACGAAGGACGCGTACCTGAAGGCCGCGCAGTTCATCCGTGTCTCCACGCAGAAGACGCAGCAGGAGGCGATCGACAAGCTGATCGACGAACTCGAGCTGGAGGTGGCGCAGAAAGGCCAGCAGGTGAGCGGGGCGCTGGACAAGGAGGACCTGGAGGCGAACAAGGAGCTGGTCGCTTCCCGCCTCGCCATCATCGCGCAGTTGAAGAAGACCCGGGCCAAGGGGCGCGTCATCATCCGCCTGGCGGGCAACGGGCAATTCGCGGGGTCCCAGGGGGACGTGCTGCTGGAGGACGGCGACCGGCTTGAAGTGCCCAGGAAGATGAACGTGGTCAACGTGGTGGGCCGGGTCTACAACCCCACGGGCGTGGTGTTCGATCCGGCCCGCGACTCGGTGGGGTACTACCTCCGGCTGGTCGGCGGCCCCACGGAAACCGCGGACCGCGACCACATCTTCCTGCTCAAGGCGGACGGCTCCGTGGTGACGCGGGAGACGTCGAACACCGGCTTCTTCGCCTTCGGCGAGCGGGGGCTGATGAGCGCCCGGGTGGAGCCGGGCGACTCGATCCTGGTGCCGGAGAAGCTGGTCCAGACGCGCTTCATGAAGGAGTTTAAAGACATCACCCAGATCCTGTACCAGATCGCCGTCACCGCCGGCGTGCTGATCGTGGTGTTCTGAATCCGGTGGGATGAGATCGGCGTGGTTGCGGAGAAGGAGAAAATGACCCGATCGGAGCTCCTGCGCGTCGCCGCCCGGGATTACATCCGCTCCCGGCGCTGGGCGGAACTGCGGGAGAAGGGTGCGCGGACCGCTGCAAAATACGGGGTGAAATCCGAATCCGACGTCGACCGGATCCTCCACGAATTTCGCGGGAAATGAGGGTCGTCCTTGACGCGAACATCTACATATCCGCGCTTCTCGTCGGGCGTGGTTGCGAGGAGATCCTGACGCTGGGCCGGACGGGTGTCATCCAGGTCCTGTCGTCGCCGGAGATCATCGACGAAGTCGCATCGGTGCTGCGAAGAAAATTCCACTGGAGCCCGGCGGACCCCGCGGACGCGAAGATTCTCGCCTTCGGGGTTGCCGGCAAAGCCGACGTGATCGTGACCGGCGACAGGAAGCACCCGTTGCCTTTGAAGAAATACCGGGGAATCCCGATCGTTTCTCCCGCGGAATTCCTCGAGCAGATCGGGTGAACATGCAGATGGGAATGAATAGTCTTCGGCGCCCCGCCATCTGCTACCGGATTGCCGTCACCGCCGCGTCTGCCCTCGCGGTCCTGATCGCGCTGTCCTGATCCGCCGGTTCGCGTAATTATCCTTGTGGCAGGGTTAATATTTACGTAAAGTGTCCTCTATGGAAGACCAATACCGTTCCGTGATCCGGCAGAAGATCGTGGATGGCGAGGCGGCTCCCCCCCCGCCCTTTACGCGAAGGGACGTGTGGTTGCCGACCGTGCCGGGAAAGGCCGTAGCGGTGATCGGCATGCGGCGCGTCGGAAAGACCACGCTCCTCTGGCAGGTGCTGGCCGACCGCCTGGCCCGTGCGGCCGACGACGCCCCCGATCCGCGCCACGGGTTGATGTATTTCGGTTTCGAGGACGAGCGCCTTGCCGGTTTGCAGGGCCGCCACCTCGACCTGCTGGTCGAAGAGTATTTCCGGCTGCACCCGGAATGGCGGGATCGGCGACGCGCCACCTTTTTTCTGGACGAAATCCAGCTGGTGCCCGGTTGGGAGCTGTTCGCCCGGCGCCTGCTGGACACCGAGAAGATCGACCTGTTCCTGTCGGGCTCGTCGGCGCGGCTCCTTTCCCGGGAAGTGGCCACCAGCATGCGCGGCCGTGCCATGGAAGCGGTGGTACACCCCTTCAGTTTCCGGGAAAGCCTGCGCCATGCCGGATGCGAGCCGAAAAAAAACGCGGACCGCATGACGAAGGCCGAACGCTCGCTGCTCGACCATCGCCTTCCCGATTACCTCGAGCATGGCGGCTTTCCGGAGGCACAAGGTCTGGACGTGCGTAACCGCACGGAACTGCTGCGCGGCTATGTGGATGTGGTGTTGCTGCGCGACGTGATCGAGCGCTACGACGTGGCTCAACCGCGCGTGTTGCGCTGGATGGCGCGCCAGCTCCTTGGCAACGCGGCCGGCAGCTTCAGCGTCAACAGATTCCATGCCGACCTCAAATCCCAGGGCGTAGCGGTGGGCAAAGACACCCTTCACGACTACCTCGGTCACCTCGAAGACGCCTTTTTACTGCGCAGCCTGACCGTCGCGAGCGATTCCGAGCGCCGCCGCCGGGTGAACCCCCGGAAGGTGTACCCCGTCGACACGGGCCTGATACCGGTATTCGACCGGTCCGGAAAGGCCAACCTCGGGCACGTCCTCGAAACCGCCGTGCTGCTGGAACTGGAGCGGCGTGGCGCCGAAACGGCCTATGTGCGGACGGAAGGCGGGTTCGAAGTGGATTTTTTCGCCCGCCATCCCGACGGCCGGGAGGAGCTGCTCCAGGTTTGCGCGAGCCTGGACGATCCCGATGTCCGCACCCGGGAGATCCGCGCCCTGCAGGACGCCGCGACGCTGTATCCCCGCGCCGACCGGCGGCTGATCGCCTTCGACGCCCCTCCGGCGTTCGCCATGCCCCGCGGCATCACGTTCTCGCGAGCGGCGGAGTGGCTGCTGTCGTGACGTTCGCCCGGATCCTGCACCAGATCGCCGTAACCGCCGGCGTGCTGATCGTGGTGTTCTGAGCGATGGAATCCGGCGGCCTCCCGTGCTACGATATCATCAGTTGTTTACACCTGTAACAACCGGAGTGGACCCATGAAAACTTCCGTAAAGAGCGTGCGCGTCGACGACGGGACGGCCCGGGACATCGAGCGTCTTCGGCGCGGCCGGCAGGCGACCTTCTCCTTCATGGCGTCGGAGCTTCTCGCCGAGGCGACGAAGATGCGCCGGTGCCCCGGGGTGGTTTTCGCCGACGGACCGTATGGCCGGAGGGCAAGGGTCGAAGGGACGGGCATCGAGGTCTGGGAGGTGCTCGCGGCCTGGCTGGCGATGGGAAAGGACGAAAAGCGCCTCAGGAAGGCGTACGCATGGCTTTCCGACCGGCAGTTGCTGGCCGCCCTCGGGTATTATCGCGCCTACCCGAAAGAGATCGACGAACTCATCGAAGCGAACCGCGTCGACGAACAGGCTGTCCGTGAGAGAATCCCCTTCGCCCGCCGGGCCCACCGGTGAAGGTTTGCCTCGACGAGGACATCAGCCCGGAAGTCGCCTCCATTCTCCGGTCCATGGGCGTGGATGCGACCAGCGTGCACGAGGCGGGAAGGCAGGGGTTCTCCGACCGGGAGCAGCTGGAGCTCGCATCCGCCGAGGGACGGTGCCTGGTGACCCGCAACCGGAACGACTTCATCCTCCTGACGCAGGAATTCTTCGCGAAGGGGTCGCCCCACGCCGGGGTTCTGATCGTCCCCTGGACGGTCCCCCCGGACAACTTCCGGCTCGTCGCAAAGAGAATCGCGCAGTACGTCAAGCACGCCGGCGATTCCCCGTCCGAATACCTGTTCGATTTTGTCTGATGACGAAACTTCGGCGACTTCTCAGGAACGTCCCTGTTTCGCGGTCCGGCGCCGCGCCATCTGCTACCGGATCGCCGTCACCGCCGGCGTGCTGATCGTGGTGTTCTGAGCCGCTGGAAGAAGATATGGTACGATATCGTATGATACTAATCCGTAGGATATGCAGGGATCATGCGATTCTATGACCGGGAGCGCGAGCTGGCGAAGCTCCGCGAGATCGCGTCCCTCTCCCGGGACTCTTCCCACCTTGTCGTCATCACCGGCAGGCGGCGCGTCGGCAAGACCGAACTGATCCGCCGTTTCGCCGCCGAAGGGGAAGAGGCCCTTTACTTCTTCGTCTCCAGGAAGAAGCCTCAGATCCTGCTCGAGGAATTCAGGGACCTTGTCGCCGTCCGGTATCCGCTGCTGAAGAGGGCGACGTTCTCCGGGTTCGACGATTTTTTCCGCTTTCTCTTCGACGTGATGAAAGAACGGCCGCTCTTCGTCGTATTCGACGAGTTCCAGAACTTCCTTCATGTCGATCCATCCGTATTTTCCACGATGCAGGATCTGTGGGACCGGCAGAAGGACTCCATAAAGGGTGCGTTCGTCTGCATCGGGTCGGTCCAGACCCTCATGCGGGACATCTTCGAGGGCAGGAAGGAGCCGCTGTTCGGCCGGGCGACGGCACGGATATACCTCGAACCGCTGGGCCCGGACACGGTGGGGGAGATCCTTTCCGATCACCGCCTCGCCGCGGCGAGGCATCTGCCGTTTTTCTTCACCCTGTTCGGCGGGGTACCGAAGTATTACTTCCTGCTCGATCGGTACCGCCTGTTCGGCAAGCCGCGGGAGGAGATCGTCCGGAAGCTTTTCTGCGAGGCGGACGCCCCCTTGCAGAACGAAGGAAGAGAGCTGCTCATCGAGGAATTCGGCAAGAACTACCATCTCTACTTTTCGATCCTGCAGGTGATCGCGGGCGGAGAGACGCAGATGGCCAGGATCGCGGACGGCGCCGGCATCAACGTGAACAGCATCAGCAAATACCTCGATGAGCTCACCTCGCACTATCAGGTGATCGAGCGCAGGGTCCCGGTCACCTCGTTCGACCGGGAGCAAAAAACCGGCCGGTATTTCCTCGGCGACCCCGCGCTTCGCTTCTGGTTCCGGTACATTTACCGGCACCGCAGCCTTCTGGAGATCGGGGACGAAAAGGAGTTGACCGGGATCATCGGCAGGGACCTTTCGACCCTGATGGGGACGTCGTTCGAGGACCTGGTCAGGGCGCTGCTCCTCCGGCGGAACGGCGATCGGCTGCTCCCGTTCCGATTCTCCCGGATCGGGGGATTCTGGTCCAGGAAAGGGGACGTGGAGGTCGACATCGTCGCGCTGGACGAAAAGGAAGAAAATATTCTCATCGGGGAATGCAAACTGTCCGGCGCCCGTTTCACCCGGCGGGATGCGGCTCGCCTCAAGGAGAAGGCGCGGTCCATCCGGCGGCGCGGAAAGGGGGGCAAGGAGCATTTCGCCCTGTTCTGCGCAGATGCCGTTTCCGCGCGGGAGAAGGAATCGCTCGGGAAGGAGGGGGTCACGGTATATGAACTCAAGAATCTCCTGGTGGCGTGACCGTCCCGGTTCTGCGGTTCGGCGCCCCGCCATCCGCTACCGGATCGCCGTCACCGCCGGCGTGCTGATCCTGGCGTTCCGATCGGCTCCTGATGAGTTCATTGCAAATTCCGCGTGTGCTCTTTGTATAGGGGTGATATTATAACCCCTATAAAGGCGATCTTGATTCGCCATTCGAGGCTGCGCTTTGCCGATGGCGGATTGGTCGAACTGAAGCTTTGGAGCGTGCCCGCGTCTTCAGATAAGCCCCACGGGTTCAAATATTCGCTGTCGACGTGGAGAGATGGAGGAAGGGAAAATGAGAGTGAGGAAGCTCAGCTTCGGGATTAAAAGCATGGACGAGGTCATGTCCGACTTCGCCTTGGCGGCAAAGGCGTTGGAACGGGGCGAGCACGTCGTACCGAAGGAGGGGCTGTATTTCACGGACCTGCGGGCCTTCCGCAGGGCAATCACGGACCAGCGTCTTGCCGTTCTGCGAACGATCAAGGCGAAGGATCCGGAATCGGTTTACGAACTGGCGAAGATCGTTAACCGGGACGTCAAGAACGTCTCGGCCGATCTGGCGATACTCGAGGAACTGGGACTGGTCGAGCTGAAGAGAACGAAAACCCCGCGGGGCAAGGTCAAGCCGACCGTTTCCTACGATACGATCAATCTGGACATTGCCGTCTGAGCGTCTGCAACCCCCCCCGGCAGGTGAAAATGAATAGTCTCCGGCGACTTCCCGGGAACGTCCCTGTTCCGCGGTTTCGGCGCCGCGCCATCTGCTACCGGATCGCCGTCACCGCCGGCGTGCTGATCGTGGTGTTCTGAAATTCCGATGCGCCGGAAGAATGGATCGTACGATCTCGTATGATACGAATTCGCAGGATAAGCGAGGGCAAGGAGTAGGATGACCTCCCGGCGGCTCCCCTATGGGTGGGACTACGACATCGACGAGGACCGGTTCCGGGAGATGCTGGCCGGGCTGGAGACGGAATTTTACCTGACCGGCGGCACGGCGGCCTCCTCCGACTGGGATCTGATCCGCTGGATCGAGGCGCCGGACGTCGAACGATTCAAGGCGGATCTGGACCGCCTTGGGGAGTCCCTTATCCTTGGG
>Ga0209640_10001513_pt1 | contig 19731 bp, 20 predicted proteins | sample RifCSP10_1_FD_184018 | JGI IMG/M metagenome (GOLD analysis project Ga0209640, IMG submission 184018) | Soil microbial communities from Rifle, Colorado - Rifle CSP2_sed 10_1 (SPAdes) (version 2) | ecosystem: Environmental > Terrestrial > Deep subsurface > Rock core/Sediment | place: Rifle...
GCGCACTACGGTCCAACAGATCTACCATGGCAGAGAGTGATTAACAGAAACGGTGGATTGGCACGGGGCTACACAACAGGGGGTTTTGAGGCCCACAAGCGCGATTTGGAGGCCGAAGGCGTGCGTATTGACGATGACTTCCGAGTCATGGATTTTAAGGAGTTATTGTGGCAACCGCCGCACCAAGACCAGAACTCATTGCCATTGTAGGACTGACAGCCAGCAATAAGTCGGCTTTGGCGCTCAAAATCGCCAAGAAATACAATGGAGAGATAATCGCCGCTGATTCCCGGACCATTTATAAAGGCATGGATATCGGGACAGCTAAACCTACCAGCAATGACCAGCAAAAAGTGCCCCATTGGGGATTGGATTTGGTTGAGCCGGGGCAGAGGTACAGCGCCTTTGAGTTTAAAGAATACGCTCAGGCTAAGATTAAAGAAATACAAAACAGAGGTAAATTGCCGATTTTGGTAGGTGGAACTGGCCTGTATGTAGATGTTGTACTGTTTGATTTTGGCTTCCGGACGCCACCTGATCCAAAGTTGCGGGCAGAGTTAGAGAAGCTAAGCGTGGAAGAACTACAGGGAATCATCCATGAGCAGGGCTTGCCTATGGCCAAAAACGCCCAAAACCCACGCCATTTGATACGAATTATCGAAACCGGCGGCCAAATTCACCACCGAAAAACTCGACTTAAGCCGGGTGTACTGCTGATTGGATTAATGCCACCTGATGAGATTCTCAAAGCCAGTATCGCTAAGCGGGCCGAGTCGATGGCCAGTCAAGGCCTTATAGAGGAGACAAGCAAGCTGATACAGGCTTACGGCCAAAAAATCCTAGCTGGGACGGCCGGAATCGCTTACAAAGCAGCAATTAAGCTTATCCGGGGCGAGATTAATGACGACCAAGCAGTAAAGCTAATGAAGCGATCCGAATGGCAGTACGCCCGGCGCCAAAAAACTTACTTCAAACGCAACCCCCATATACATTGGTTTGCTGATCCTAATACCGCTTCTGAATACATATCACGCATGCTGAAAGTCCAGCCGTAGTTTGTCTTTACAAACTACGGCTGGGTGAACAATTTGATTTGAGCTCCGGGTAGCTTCTGCTACAATTAGTAACAGAGGTGAGGTGATGATTGAGCAATTGTTTGGCTCCAAAACCAGGATTAAGCTGCTGAAGCTGTTTTATAGCAATCCAAATCGTTCATTTTATGTGCGCGAAATTACCCGTAAAATCGACGAGCAGATTAACTCGGTTCGCCGCGAGCTGGCTAACTTACTAAGCGTTGGCATTATCAAATCGGACGCCAACAATAACCGGCTTTATTACGAAGTCAACCAGGCTTACGAATTCTATGCGCCATTGGCGATGATTTTCGGCGGTGTAACGGCCGCCAAAACTCCTAAAAAGTCTACCAAGGCCGTACCAGCCAAACTCAAGGCTGATGTGGCACCAGAACACCCCATGGCCAAAGCCGTGCGCGGCGTGGGTAAAGTCGACTTGGCAATCCTAACAGGCCAATTTACCAGAGATGACAGGGCCGGGGTTGATGTAATAATAGTTGGCGATATCAATCCATCCAAAGCCGACAAATTCATCGCTGAGCTGGAGAAGTCGGAGAATAAGGAGTTGAGCTACACCACAATGCCACTTTCTACCTACGAATACCGGATGCAAATCAAGGACCGTTTTATAAGTGATGTTCTGGCGGCTAAGAAGCAGGTCATAGTTAACACCCAGGACTTGCCAGTATAAGATGGAACTACAGTATTTCGGTGCCAATTGTCTGCGGATTTCGACCAAGAAGGCCCAAATTGTTATAGACGATAATCTCGACAAGCTTGGATTGAAGTCGGTTACCAAGCCGACCGATATCAGTTTGCATACCCAAGCCGGCATTCCCTCAAAAACAGCTCAATTTACGGCTGATATGCCCGGTGAGTATGAAATCTCAGGCATAGTCATACATGGTATTGCCACCCGGGCTCATATTAATGGCGAAACTAAGAAAAATGCCGTTGTATATATCATAGCCGCCGACGACATGAGAATCGCTGTTTTGGGGCATATCTATCCCGATCTGAGTGAAGACCAACTAGAAGCCGTCGGTCACGTCGACATCGCCATTGTTCCTGTGGGTAATAATGGTTACACGATGGATGGCGTAGGTGCGCTACAGGTTATTAAGAAAATCGAGCCAAAAGTGGTCATCCCGACCCATTACGCCGATAAATCAATCAAATATGAGGTTCAGCAGGTTGAGCTAACTGAAGCGCTCAAGAATTTAGGCATGGAGCCGGCCGAAACCCTCGACAAATACAAGCCCAACCGCGCCGAGTGGACCGACACCGCCAAGCTTATTGTCCTAAAAAGACAGCAAGATAGTTAATAATTCTTAGTTCGTAGTGATTAGAATTCTATTAACTATGAACTGTGAACTATGAACTAATCAGGCCTTTTTTCTTGAGAGAACGAAGGGCAGAGGTACTGATTTTGACTTTGACCTTTTTGCCGTCCACGGTTAAGGTCTTGACCTGCAAATTGGGCTTCCAGACCTTTTTGGTGTGGCGCTGAGAAAAGCTAACATTGTGGCCGTACTGCTTACCCTTTTTATCAAAATCGAGTCTCTTCATAGTCAAGGAGTAATTCTACAGGCTATAACAGATAAAAGCAATATACTCACAAAAGTGTCCCAGCTGGGACACTTTTGTGATTTGAGTGTCTAGATGACTAGAACCTAAAACCTAAAACCTGTAACCTATGTTTATGAGTGATACGATGCTGGCCCTGGTTATAGCGCTACCGGTGTTGTTTATTTCTATGTCACTGCACGAGATGATGCACGCCTATGCCGCCGACAAGCTGGGTGACCCGACCGCTCGGCTAATGGGCCGCATATCTGTTAATCCGATACGCCATATCGACCCGATTCTGACTATTGCACTTCCGCTCTTGCTTATCCTGAGCGGCGCTCCAATTGTCTTTGGCGCCGCCAAACCGGTGCAGGTGAATTTTAACCGCTTGAGGCATCAGGAATTTGGCGGCGCCATCGTGGGCATGATAGGCCCACTGACTAATCTGTTAATTGCCATTGTGGCGGCATTGATTTTCAACCTCCTCACGCCCGATTCTGAGTTGTTTTATAAAATTTTAGGCTTCACTATCCTTATTAACGTCGGGTTCTTTGTGTTTAACAGTATCCCATGGCCGCCGCTTGACGGCTCACGGCTACTTTATGCCTTTGCCCCAAAGCCGCTGCAAGAGATTATGGAATCCATTGAGAGGTTTGGCATAGCCGGACTAGTTATCTTTATCTTCCTGTTTTACTCTTTAATCCAGCCACTGTCGCGCGTTATGATTGGGCTAATAAATCTTTTAGCTCCCGGGCTTGACCTAAACATCCTCATCCCCGGTTAAACGGTCCCAAGTAAATTTGTCTAGTCCAGACTCTGCACATTTGGGTGAAACGCAAGGCGCTATCGAGCAGCGCCCGCAGGTGTATTTAAATACATTGAGGACGCAGCGCAGATAAGCAACGCCGCGCGATTCGCCAAAAGCAACGGCGGCGCAGCCAGCTTGGCTGGCTGGGGCGGCGTGCAAGTCTGGGTGGTATAATGGAAGTGGTCGGTAACGGCACAATATATTTTCTGAACATTAAAACATCTTAGGGAGTCTTATATGCGGATCGGTCCTCGGACCGGGCGTGCGGACACCCACTTTGCATTAGCAGAGTGAATTGAGTGCTTCACCGACCGACAAAAAGCCCGACTTCAAATCGGGCTTTTTGCGTGCTGATAACCTCTGCTAAAGTAATAGGGTCGGGGCGTAGCTTAGTCCGGCTAAAGCGTACGGCTGGGGGCCGTGAGATCGCCGGTTCAAATCCGGCCGTCCCGACCAGATTTGAACCTCACCGACAATGGATAGTCAAAACTTGGTGAGACCAAGTAAACTATCTAGACAATAAAGTTAAACAAGCGTGAACTCAGAGCGCCACTGGCGCTCTTCGGGTTCAAATCCTCTCGCCCCGACCACATCTGTTATTATTGACTGGTGAAAACGCTGAAGTTTGACCACGACCTAGCCCAGCTGATATTAGAAGGTAAGAAGAACTCAACGTGGCGGTTGTATGATGATAAAAACCTATCGGTTGATGACGAAATAAGAATCGTAGACAAGGTAAAGACGGATATGTCGGATACCTGGCAGGTTATCGGGCATGCCAAGGTCAATGAGGTGGTTGAAAAAAGGCTAGGGGACGTTACAACCGAAGATATGAAGGGGCATGAGCTATTTAATTCTGATGAAGAAATGCTGGCAAAGTACCGCAGTTATTACGGCGAGCGAGTAACCCTAGATACGCCAGTCAAAATAATTTATTTCGATTTCACTCCAGTAACAGGCGAAATTCCGACTGGTGCGATGCTGCTAGAGGAAGCTAAACTTTATACCGATGGCGGTTCACGGGGAAACCCGGGAGAGTCAGCCTGTGCTTATGCCATCTCTAAAATGGATGGAACTGTTGTAGAAAAAGCCGGGTTTTACATCGGTATAGCTACCAATAACCAGGCCGAGTACTACGGCCTCAAACAGGGGCTTGAGCGCTGCCGCGACCTGGGAATTAATAAAGTAACTCTTTATTCCGACAGTGAGTTGGTGGTCAACCAGATGAATGGTAAGTATAAGGTCAAAAACCAGGAGCTGGCGCCACTGAATCAGGAGGTCAAAGCCATATCTGATTCGTTCGAGAAGGTCACCATCGTTCATGTGCCACGCGAGCTCAACAAAATCACCGACTCCGAAGTTAACCGCATCCTAGACCAACAGGAAAAAGCTCGCCATCGAAAATCTTCGGGACGGTGAGAAAAACAAGATGGTCATTCATCGCTCAAAATAGGTGAATCTGCGGAACTCCCTTCGGTCGGCCTAAAGGCTGGTCCTCGATTCTGCCTATTTCTCACTTTTCGCTCCCTCTGTTTGCTCGAGTGTTTTTCAAGAAGCAGCCATGCTTAACCAAAAGAAAAGCCTCCGGCGTAACGTCCCGGAGGCATGGGGCCTTGCGGCCCAACGGTGGAGGTTAAGCAGGTGTGATATTGAACACACCAGCCCTGGTGTCAGGATTGTAAAGAGCACCGAAGTGCTTGCCGGACAGTTCTGGATCTTGGCTAGAAATCTGTCCTCTGACAGAGAATGGATGCTGACCCGTCTGACGCTCTACGCAGTCGATCTGGACTTGCAACAAGCGACCAACCCTTCGGCCATATCCAGGTTGTCCAGTTACCGTGAAGACGCAATCCAGCCCAGGCTCTTCCTCTCTTTCTCGGAAGAGTGCCTTAATCAGCGTCCAGGTGCCGGGGCCGGCGAGGATGTCTAGGTACTGGTTAAACGGAAGTGCCATAACGGCTTACCTCCTATGTACGTCTCCAGGAGGGAGCTGGAGAACCTCCCTTGTCACCAGAGGTGACGACCTATCCATACAGATAGGGATTATCCTTATATTATACCTCTTTTGTATCTAAAAGTCAATTATGCTACTGCTTAAAAAACGCTGGTAAAAAATAAGCATTTGTGCTATGGTAACAGTGGTCGGACTGATAGTTGGTCGCTGAGTCCCTAAAGGACTCAGAGGAAAGTCCGGACAGCACATGGCAAGACAGTTGCTAACGGCAACCGGGAGCAATCCTAGGGAAAGTGCCACAGAAACGATACCACCAAGCCCCTAAAGGACTTGGAAAGGGTGAAAGGAGTGGGCCCTCCTTTGCGAGGGATAAACCCGTCGCAATGGCGGGTGAAAGTAAGAGCCCACAGCGACCGCGTGTGAGCGCGGGAGGAGGTAAACCCTGTCTGCTGCAAGGAGATATGTCGCATACGAGCAGCCTGCTCGCGGCTATCACAAAGAAACCCGCTTGAGGCTATCGGCAACGGTAGTCCCAGATAGATGGCCAACCACTGACAGAATCCGGCTTACGTCAGCCCGACCACCTAAAAACTCCTCGGATGAGGAGTTTTTAGTTACACAACAGAGGTGAAATAGCGTGAGCGTTGTTGACTTTTAGGAGTAAAAGAGGTATAATAAGGGGATAATCCCTATCTGTATGGATAGGTCGTCACCCCTGGTGACAAGGGAGGTTCTCCAGCTCCTTCCTGGAGATGTACCTGAAAGGAGTGGTCGTATGGCCACTGAAAAGCAGTACAGGATTGTGAGGGGACCCTCTGAACTGGGCTTGATGTTCGCTCTGTTCGACAAGGAGCGTGGTGCGAGGCAAGTCACCTTCGTCATCGACTGCTCTCCCGACTCCTTTCCGGAACTGCCGGTTGGCGTCGAGGTAACACAGTTGGTCAATGACGGGGCCGGCAATTGGCTCGTTAGTGGTACCGATGGAGTGGACAAGCCCTACCGGGCTTACTACAACAGCCACAAGCGTTAGGGTACCTTCGCGTTCGCGAATACGACTCTCGTCTCTCGGCACAACTCCATTTTCGACTGAACTCTTTCAGGACTGGGAGGCGCGCTAAAAGCGCGCCTCCCGTAAGACCCAACTGGGTCTTTTTTATTTAACTTTTGCTGCCTTAACTACTTCTTCGAAGGCCTTGGGCTCATTGACGGCTAACTCGGCGAGGATTTTGCGGTCTAAAGAGATATTGGCCTTCTTCATTCCATTAATTAGCCGGCTGTAGGTAGTGCCGTGACTACGCGCGGCGGCGTTGATTCGGGCGTTCCAGAGCTGGCGGAAGGTGCGCTTACGGTTACGGCGGTCGCGGTAGGCATATTGCAAAGATTTTACAGCTGCCTGTTTGCCCGATCTAATAGTCCGGCTGCGGGCGCCGATGTAGCCACGCGTGGCTTTGCGGATCTTTTTGTGCTTTTTATGAGCAGCAACACCTCGTTTGGCGCGCATTATAAGTCTCCTCGCAAAGCCACGCGAGCTAAGAGCTGAGAGCTAAGAGCTGAGAGCAGAAATGTAGCGGCTAAGGACTCTAGGCTAAGGACTCTAGGCTGAACCTCAAAAGGAAGCAAAGACATCCTATACTCCCAGTTTCCTTTTAAGGTTCTTGGCTTGTTTGCCGGTTAAAGTTGCTGTTCGGGATAGGCGGCGCTTGCGCGATTGGCTTTTCTTCTCCAAAAAATGGTTAAGCCGAGTGTGCCGGCGCATTACTTTGCCGGTCTTGGTTATTCTGACCCGTTTCTTGGTCCCGCTGTGCGTCTTTAGCTTTGGCATTTCCACTCTTCCTTATAATGAAACTTAACATTCGGCCGGCGAATTGGGGCTCAGAATCTACGATAACACTTTCGCCCAGTTGTTCTTTAACCCTGTCCGCCAGCTTATAGCCCAAATCACGATGGGCCATTTCTCGTCCCCGATAGACTACCGTAATTCTGACCTTATGTCCAGCGTCGAGAAACTGAGTAACTTTCCTAAGTTTAACACCCATGTCGTGCTCGCCGATTTTGAGACCGAACCGCATCTGTTTAAGTTCGGGCGCCTTGGCTTTCTTGCGGCTTTTTTGGAGCTGTTTTGTACGCTGGTACTTAAATTTACCCCAGTCGACTATGCGCACCACCGGAGGTGTAGAATTAGCGCTGACTTCTATCAAATCCAAGCCGGCCTCGCGCGCCGCCGCCAATGCCTCGGTTCGGGACAATACACCAAGTTGCTGCCCGTCTTCGCCAATAACTCTAAGACTATCGGCCCTAATGGCCTCGTTTATCCTGGGGTCTTTGGCGATGTTAGACACTCCTCACGATTTAGATTGATAATAACAGAACTTCTAGAGCCTGTTCAAGGGAATTTATACCAATATCGATTCCATGGCTGGTTGGCGGTACTGAAGGGCTTCTGAGATGTGTTCGGGTTTGATGTCTGAGCTACCGGCCAAATCAGCGATAGTGCGGGCGACCTTGGCGGAACGGACGTAGGCTCGAGCGGATAAGTCCAATTTGGCCGCGGCGCTGTCCAATAACTCCTTAGCTTCGGGTCTCAGTTTGGCTCGTTGGCGGACCTCGCGGTTACTCATTGAGCCGTTAAAGCGAGGTCCGCCAAAGCGCTGCCTTTGTAGCTCATAAGCTGCCTCAACGCGCGGTTTGATAACCTCGGTCTCGCTTGGCCTCTCTCTATTCTCCAACAAGCGCTTATGGTCAACACCGTGTACGGGCAAATGCAGGTCAATACGGTCTAAAATCGGCCCAGAGAGCTTCTTCTGATAGCGAGCAATAGACGAAGGCAGGCAAACACAAGGCTTGGAGGTGCCAAAGTAACCGCAGGGACAGGGGTTCTGAGTGGCTACCAGAATAAAATCGGCTGGGTAGGTAGCAGAATCCTTTACGCGCGCAATCGTCACCCGGCCGTCTTCCATCGGCTGGCGCAGGGCTTCCAGACAGTCTTGGCGGAATTCCGGCAACTCGTCAAGAAAAAGCACACCGCGGTGGGCAAGCGACGCCTCGCCGGGCTTTGGCTTCGTACCACCGCCGATTACGGCCATAACAGAGGCCGTGTGGTGAGGCGAACGGAACGGACGGGCAGTGATTATCTTATTATTCAGCCCGCCCACCAGGCTGTGCAGGTGCGTGACTTCCAGTACCTCCAAGTGGTCCAAATCAGGCAAAATACCGCACACGGCCCGCGCCAGCAAGCTTTTTCCGGTTCCCGGTGGTCCGTGAAGCAAGATGTTATGGTGGCCGGCAGCGGCGATTTCCAACGCCCGTTTGGCAATAGGCTGGCCGACTATCTCTGAGAAATCTATTTCCGGCCGTTCGTGAGCGCTTTTGCTTATTTTGCCGCCGCCGGTTTTGACGGATTTAAGAGGAATAATATTAGCCAGATCCAAGAATACGTCTCGCAGGCTGCCAGCGGCCTTAATCTCAATTCCTGGTACTAACATGGCTTGCTCCAAATTAGATCTGGGGATGTAAATAACAGATGGAATCAGGCTCTTAGCAGTTAGCAGACGGCCGATAAGCCCTCTCACGGGGTTTAACGAGCCATCCAGGCTTAATTCGCCCAACAAGACGGCTTTATCGAGTTCTTCATCCGTTATTTGCTTGGCGCTAGCCAGTATGGCCACAGCCATCGCTAAATCGAGACTGGTTGAGTCCTTAGGTAAATCAGCCGGGGATAGATTAATGGTCACGCGTTTTTTGGGAAATTCCAGGCTGCTGTTGGCAAAGCTGGCCCGCAGGCGGTCCTTAGCCTCGTTCACGGCCTTGTTGGCGTAGCCTATTATGGTGATTGATGGCAGGCCGTTGGTGATATGGCACTCCACATCAACCGGCAGGCTCTCCATTCCCGAATAATCGATGATGCTTTTGACGCTCCCGGTCATGCGGACATTGTGCCACTAAACATTCAAAAAATTAATTGCTAGCGTTTATTTAAGTTCATGGCGCTTAGTTCGTAGTTCATAGAATTCGGGTACGCAAAAAAGCGAAACGGCCTGGGATTTGCAGGCCGTTTCGTAGGTTTGTTGGAGGTTTTGGAGGTTGGTTTTGCGGACTTTTTATTAGAGTGTTTTTCATGGAACAACGGCTTGCGAGGAAGCCGTTGTTTCAGATCGTTTTTGTTTTGAGCACTTTTTTTATTCAAGTGCCACCATCATCTTATATTTACCTATAAATCCTTGTCAACAAGATTTTTAGGCTTTTTATTACAAACCTGTGGATAAGTGACCCTCGTCACAGCCTCGGGCCAAACCGCTCACGCGCGGACGGTAGGCTGTTTGAGTTGCGGCTTACGCTAATATCGCATCTCCACAGCCTACCGGCCCGGCTCCGCTTGGGTAAGGCTAAGTTTGGCCCGAGGCTGTGACTCGCTTAAGCAAAAAAGGAGCTATTTTCGCGACTCGTGGAATCCTCGCAATGCTTTCAAAAGCCATAATCTCGCTTTAGCAGATAGCTTTTTTGTGGCTTGTTTTAGTGTAAGTAACTATTTAGCTATAACTTAAATTATAAAGACGTTGCCGCGCGACCAAGCAAACCAACTATGGCAAAAATGGTGGGACGAAATGCGAGACGAATGGTTTAAAATTGAAGTTTTACAGGATTATTACGCCGAGGATGCCGGACCATCTCTTGATAGCTGGCTTAATGGGAATAAACAAAAGAGTATTAAGCTCATGAAGAAGGATCCAGGCCCTAAATTCACAAAAAATTGCCAGGATAAACTGAAACAAGGACTTGAACTCCTCAGAATTCATGTGGTTGAAGAGCCATATACACCTTATATTGAATGGGAAATCGAATTTTATAAACGGGCATCTATGCCACTAAGGGGTGAAAAGGTCTATCTGTTAAACAGATCAGACGCAAAGGATTTAGAGCTTCCTACTGGCGATATTATGATTTTTTATAAAAAACGGGCAGTGGTGAACAAATATAATTCGCTCGGCCGTATGACGCATCAGACTTTCTATGACGAACGCGATGACATAAGACATTTTTTAAAGCTTCGAAAAAAGCTCATTGAGCTTGCCAAACCGTTATGACTTTTTGTTCGATTTTAGTAAAAAATTTTGAATTTCGATTAAGCCAGAATTTGCTGCCATTTTAATAATGGTATTAGTCCAAAATGAGGCATTGATCGACCATGAGAAATAGCAAACCTAGGTTTAGAAAATTGTTTGGTTTTTGTTCAACAGGTTTAAAATTCAGACCTTTGTTGTATAAAAGTCAATGTGTATAAGTGCCAAAAATACAGCTTGTTATTGTGGAAAACACAATAGATGTTTATTGACTAAGCATTAAAAGTGTAGTATGCTGCCAAGCGTAAGTTCCAAAACCAAAACTTACTTGCGGGCCGGTAGAGTTTGAAGCCCGGATGACGCTCGAACCGCGCGAAAGTGCGGCCAGAGCGGTCAGTCAAAAGCCATAGGGCGGTAAGCGCTATAAAGTAATTTTACAATGGGCGCATTTACCGTCCTGGCTTCCATTTTTATTCAATTCAGATCGTGGTAAAAACGCTCAAGCCCACAAGCTTGAGCGTTTTACTTATGGCATAATGAAAACCAATGACGCGCGCCGGCAAAGTTAAATTATCGTTTTTTTTCTCTGTACTTAGCCTTTTGGGATTGATTTTGCTGATGGGAATGACCAGCCCAATCAAAAATATCAGCTTTGCCCTGGTGTTTTTTGTGGTACTTTTCTTGTTTCTAGTCAGCTTCGGACACCTGTTAATTTACCTGCGAAAGGGCCAATTAGGGCCAAAAAGCCTCAGCCGAATCGTCATTTTTAGCGTATTTTTAGTGTTGCTGCTGATGTTCAGCAGCTCCCAATCTCTTAATTGGGTGGACGGGCTGATATTGCTTCTGGTTTTAGGCGGTTTGCTTTTTTACAGCAGTCGCCGCGCTTAGTATAATAATGATATGAAGAACGAAGGTGGATCTACTTTCGAGCTGCCAACTCAACCTGAAGCACCTGAACAATCAGTTGAGCAGGTTGAGGAAAGAGCTATTGAGAAGCAGCGCCCGGCCGCCCAGGAAGCCGCTGTTGGTATGCGCGCTCCCCAGCCTGGAAGCACGGCTGTAACAGATGCGCCTGTCATTCCGCACGCTCCAGCCGCCCCGGCCGTGCCGCCCGGCGATGACAAGGCCAAAACCGGCCCCGTTTCAGCTGTAACAGCCGATTTAAAAGCCGATGATGCCGATTTGATTGAGAAAGAGTGGATAGAGCGGGCCAGACTGATTGTGGCCAAGACTCAAGATGACCCGCACCGCCAAAAAAATGAGATGAGCAAGGCCAAGGCTGATTACATACAAAAACGCTTCAACAAGATAATTAAGACAGACGAAGCCACAGCATGACGATCCTATTGGTGTTGGCCGCTTTTTTGACGCTGGTGTTAGCCGGCTTTGGCTTTGCTTACGTTTACATCAGGCGGCTGTACCGCGAGCAAAAGAATTATGAGCGCGGGCTTAAGATGGTGCCGCTACTTATCCATTTGCCGCCTATCAGCGATGATACCGATGTTTCCGGTCGCGACAAGCGGGATGTGATGGATGAAAATATTTCGCGGGCCGTTACGCTTTATAGTATCTTATCCAGCACCGCGCTGAAGGGCTTTAAAGCCCGTTTTTACGGGCAGCGGCACATCGCACTGGAGATTATCGCTAATAAAGGCTTCGTACACTTCTACGCGGCTGTGCCAGTGCCTCTGCTGAGTGTAGTAGAGCAAGCTATCATCAGCGCGTACCCGGCCGCCAAGCTCGAGGAAGTAGCTGAGCACAACATCTTTAGCCCGGTGGGTCGAATTACTGGCACCATGGGCGGTGAGCTGGTGCTAAAGGAGAACTATGTTTACCCGATAGCCACCTATCAAGATATTAAGCGCGATACTATGCAGGCGCTGCTTAACGCGCTCTCTGTATTGGATAAAGATGATGGTGCCGGCGTGCAGATACTACTGCGGCCGGCGCATGATGCCTGGCGCAAGACCGCCAAAGCCGAGGCCGAACGCAAGCGTACGGGTAAGTCCACCGGCGGTAAGATGGAAAAGGCCCTCGGCGGGACTGCCCAGATATTTACGGCGCTGGCCAAACCGCCCGAGACCGGCGAGACCGCCAAACAGGAGAAACCGCACGAAATCAGCTCGCTTGACCAGTCGATAGTCCAATCCATAGAAGATAAGACGCGCCAACCGGCCTATGAGGTTTTAATCCGTGTAGTGGCCAGCTCTAACCTGACACACCGCGCTCAAACCATTCTTAACAACATCGTGGCTACATTTTCGCTATATGACGCGCCGGGCAAGAACGGTTTCAAGTTTGTACCAGCTAAGGATATAGACAGCTTTGTGACGGCCTATATCTTAAGGTTTTTCCCTCAGGAAAACAGTCGTAATGTGCTGAACGCAACTGAATTAGCGACGCTTTTTCACTTCCCGGATCAACAGAATATTCCAACGTCACAGCTGGAGCGGCAGCCGTCCAAGCAGGTTGACGGCCCGCGCAACGTGCCCGAAGAAGGTCTGCTTTTGGGATACAACCTCTTCCGCGGTGCCAAAAAAGCCATTCGTTTAACCGTCGAAGACCGCGCCCGCCACATCTACATAGTCGGCCAAACCGGCACTGGTAAATCAGTCTTCATGGAGAATTTGGCTCTTCAGGACATGCTGGAGGGCCGTGGGTTCTGTTTTGTGGACCCACATGGCGATGCTGCCGAGCGATTGCTCTCAATGGTGCCTAAAGAGCGTACAGAGGACGTTATTTACTTCAGTCCGGCTGACATGGACTACCCATTAGGCTTAAACCTGTTTGAGTTCCAGACGCCGGACCAGCGCGACTTTCTGATTCAGGAAGCCATCAACATGCTTTATAAACTTTATGATCCAGGGCGCACGGGAATTATCGGGCCGCGTTACGAACACATCTTCCGTAACGCCGCCCTGACGGTCATGGCTGGCCCGGAAGGCGGCACCTTCGTCGATATCCCAAAGCTTTTTCGCGATCCGGCCTATGTTGAGCAGAAATTGCAGCACGTAACAGATCAAAACGTGCTCGACTTTTGGCGCAAGGAGATTCCCCAGAGCCAGCGCAGCAACGAATATGGAGAGGTCACCAGCTGGTTCGTCTCCAAGTTCGGTGCCTTCTTGTCAAACGAAATGATGCGCAATATCATCGGCCAGACCAAGAGCGCTTTCAACCTGCGCGACATTATGGACGGCGGCAAAATCCTACTGGTCAACCTCTCGCGTGGACGGACGGGCGATCTCAACTCCAAGCTTCTAGGAATGATATTCGTCATGAAGTTCGAGGTGGCGGCCATGAGCCGCGCCGATGTACCGGAAGATTACCGCCGCGACTTTAGCCTGTACGTTGACGAGTTCCAGAATTTTGCCACCGACAGTTTTGCGGACATCTTGAGCCAGGCGCGCAAGTATCATCTTAATCTGATTGTCGCCAACCAGTTTAGTACCCAGCTTAAGGAAGAGATTCGTGACTCGGTATTTGGTAACGTCGGCACGGTGGTAAGTTTTCGCGTCGGGACCGAAGACGCCGAATTTTTGGCTAAGCAACTGGCGCCGGTTTTTGGCATTGAGGACTTACAGTTCCTGCCCAACTACAACACCGCCGTACGGATGATGATTGGCGGCGTTCCGGTGCAGCCTTTCAGTATGGCTACTTTGCCGCCGCTCGGCAATCCTAATCAACAGCTGTCTGATGCCTTAAGACAGCTCTCAGCAGCCAAGTACGGCCGACCAAAAGCCACGGTTGAGTCCGAGATATTTAAAAGACTCGAGACCAAGCCAAGGCAGCCATCTTTGGGGCCTGGCAGCCCACCGGTCAACACGCCTGCGCCTTGGCCACCGCCGTCTTCACGACCACTCCCTAGCCCCTCAACCCTAACGCCTCAACCCTCTTCTTCCGGTTCGTCTTTCCTCGACGAGTGGTTGGCTAAACGCAAAGTCGCTTCAGGCGCCAGTAACGCGCCATACCAAGCAGCTGTGCCAGCCGCCTCAACCCCTTGGACGATGTCTTCAACAGCACCAGCGGAGCCATCTATTAGAGCCCAATCGGCCGAACCCCTCGACTCCGCTCGGGGCAAGCCTCCAAAGCCGGAGCCGCCCCAAGCAGCTCCGGAACCTATGCCGACAATCAAAAACGACAGCGGCGAGTTCAAAATCAAACGCGATGTGGCTGACAGCGAACACCCTGAGACGACCGTACGGATTGACAAGGACGGAAACATAAGTTACGTAGAATAAAAAACCCAGCTGGGTGCTGGGTTTAGGAGGGGAGGCGCGGAAAGGGGATTACGCGCCTCCCCATGGTTGAAGTGCGGGAGGGGCGCGGCCGGTGGGTGGTGCGCCCCTCCCTTTCCGAGAGAAGAGAATCCGCTGCCGTCATGCGGACTCGACCTCCCCTCGGGCTTTTACGGGTCATCGGGACCCGCGAAGAATCGAAGCCTAGTTAAGTGGTCGGCGTTGAAGGCGCTTTTGCGCCGCCTCTTCCTTCTCTGCGCGAATGTTTGAGACGGCCAAATCGAGCCAGGACCAGACTAAGTACAACGCCAAGCCAATGAACAGCAGGAAAAACGGTCCGACGAAAGTGAGCAGGAAGACGCCCTCTTTGTCCTCGATACCAACCGGACCGAGCAAGACGTAGATCGTCGTTGACACGTAAACCACATAGGTCAGGAGAATGAGCAAAGTAATCATCTCACACTGTCCTTTCTCGGCCGGCTAGGCCGCGATTCGGCGGGCAGGGATTTTGAAACCGTGATCACGGCAAAGTTGTCCAAGATTATCTTCCCTGAGAGCGTCGGTGTATCCCTTGCCATAGGCCGCACGAATGAATTTGGCCATTGTGGCAATCCATTCCTCGGACCAGTTGTCCGTCTGGGCAGCTGCGTTGACCTCGTCCCAGAGCTTCATGAGCCGGATGTCGATGTCAAGCTCCAGAAGGTCTATTCTGGTTGGCTGTGCCAGCATGTCGCCCTCCTTGGGCTCGTAGGCTTCAAAAACTTAACGTGCAGCGATCCGTTTGGATCACATCACTGAGATTATCAAATCCCACTGATCTGGTTCAAAAGGTAGGAGGGGAGGCGCGGAGCGGTGGGGCTCACGCGCCTCCCCATGATGCGGACTTACGGTGTCCGCCGACCGTTGGAGCCCTAGTTGTCTTCTCCGAGTATCTGAGAAATATCACGGACCATGAGAAATCCCATGATCACCGCTGCCACGACGTTGGCGAGAAACCAACAAACTCCAGTTCTCAGAGAAACAGCCTCTCCCGCCAGCGCACCGACCATCAGCACGAGACTGAACATGACCACAGCGGAGAACACAACGATGATCTTGTCGTGCATGGTTTTGTCCTTTTTCGTCCGCCACTAGCAGTGGCCGGTAGCGATGAGGATTGCTAATCCTTCGATTCTACTGAGCTAGCAGGCTGTATCCGCTAAACCCGATGAATCCCAGTGGCTTCGCATGAGAAAGGACATCGTGAAGCTCTTGTAGCCATCGGGTCGAGAGTTCGTCTAGCTCGACTTGTTCGATGGTGGAATCACCGCATACCGAACAGTTCAGCGGCCAGTCCTTTTTTTCGAATTCGTGACCGCTGGAGCATCTGAAGGTGCGGAAGCCTTGATCAACCTGCCTGTGATACGGTGCGCGTGGGCAAAGGTCGTAGTACGCGCGGCTGGCTGGCACAGGTTTGAAGCATGTGCACTTTCCAGCTTCAATCTCCTCCAGTTGTTTCTGCAGCCACACCTCGAACTGTCGCTGGCGTCTCTTCAGCCGCCAGTTTCTAAAGAAAGTCATCACAACCTCCCAGTAGGCTTCAACTTTAAAAGTTCTCCCTTCCGAAAGACGCGGAAAAGTGGATATATTATAACTCTAAAGTTTGATAAAGTCAACAGGGGTCAGGGGCGCGCAAAATGAACAAATTTTACACCACAAAAAGCTTGTCTTTGGCAGCCAAATTAGGTACAATATTAACAGAGTGGTAACACCTTATAAATTACCTAAGAGAGGGTTTGTATTTTAGTGACTGCAGATAAGTCAAGTACCAAACAAAAATCGAGCTATGATGCCAGCCAAATTCAGGTCCTAGAAGGCCTGGAGCCGGTGCGCAAGCGCCCGGGGATGTACATCGGCAGCACTGGGCCGGAAGGGCTACACCATTTGGTTTGGGAACTGATTGATAATGGCATCGATGAAGCGCTGGCTGGCTTTGCTGACCAGGTACACGTGGAGATGCTGGAAGACGGCGGCATAACTGTTATAGACAATGGCCGCGGTATTCCCACTGACAAGCATGCCAAGACCGGCAAAAGCGGCGTAGAAACGGCGCTGACCATCCTACACGCCGGCGGCAAATTCGGCGGCGGCACTTATAAAGTTTCCGGCGGCCTGCACGGCGTGGGAGTCAGCGTAGTCAACGCCTTGAGCGAAAAACTGACGGCAACGGTCTATCAGAAAGGCAATGAGTATCGCCAAGAGTTTGAGTTCGGCGCGCCCAAAACGCCGCTGAAAACCGTCGGCAAAAGCGGCAAAACTGGCACTGAAATCACTTTTTATCCGGACAGCAAAATCTTCCAGTCGACAACCGACTTTGATTACGAAACCATCATTGACCGGCTGCGGCACCAAGCCTATTTGACAAAAGGCGTGCGCACTTCCATCCTGAACCACAAAACTAATGACAGCCGGGCGTTTTATTTTGAGGGCGGCATTGAAAGTTACGTACGGCATTTGAATATGGGTAAGGAACCGCTCGATGATGATGTATTTTATGTCGAAAAACAGATTGAGGACGTTGTTGTAGAAATTGCACTACAATATACCGATACGTTCTCCGACACGGTTATGCCGTTCGCCAACAACGTCTTTAACCCGGACGGCGGTACGCATTTAACCGGCTTCCGCACGGCGCTGACGCGCGTGATTAATGACTACTCGCGCAAGAACGGCCTTATCAAAGACAAAGAAGAAAATCTGTCCGGCGAAGACGTTCGCGAAGGCCTGACCGCCGTGATTTTGGTTAAGATTCCCGACCCGCAGTTTGAAGGCCAGACCAAGAATAAACTCGGCAACCCCGAAATTAGGGGATATGTTGAGCAGGTGGTTGGCGAGTGGCTGAACTATTACCTAGAAGAACATCCATCAATCGCCCGCAAGATTGTTGGCAAGGGCTTGCTGGCAGCGCGCGCCCGCAAGGCGGCGCGCGCTGCCCGTGACAACATCATCCGCAAAGGCGCACTGGAAGGCGCTAACCTGCCGGGCAAACTGGCCGACTGCGCCACCAAAGACCGCTCTCAGGCCGAGCTGTTCATCGTCGAGGGCCAATCGGCCGGCGGCTCCGCCAAAGACGGGCGTAACTCCTACTTCCAAGCCATCCTGCCGTTGCGGGGTAAGGTGCTCAATGTCGAGCGCACACGGCTCGATAAAATGCTATCCAATACCGAGATTCTTAACCTGATTCGGGCGCTTGGCGTCGGTATTGATGAGCAGTTCGACATGGCCGGTCTGAGGTACGAACGTATCGTGATGATGACTGATGCCGACGTTGATGGCAGCCACATCCGTACGCTGCTGATGACACTGTTCTTCCGCCACCTGCGACCGATTATCGAAGGCGGCCACCTCTACGCCGCCCAGCCGCCGCTTTATGCCATCACCGCCGTCAAGAAAAAGCACTATGCTTACTCCGATGAGGAGCGTGACGAGATTCTGAATCATCTGACTGAGGAGCGTAAAGCCAAAGGCGCCAAAATCAATAAGGACGAAGACCGCCTGAAGCAGGCTGGGGCTGCCATCCAGCGCTACAAAGGCTTGGGTGAGATGGACGCCGAACAACTGTGGGAGACTACCATGGACCCGGCCAACCGCGTTCTGGTACAGGTCAAAATAGAGGATGCCGAGAAAGCCGATGCCATCTTTAGCAAGCTAATGGGAACAGAGGTGGAGATGCGCAAAAACTTCATCCAAAGCCACGCCAAGTTCGTTAAGGACCTGGATATTTAGATGGACGACAGAGCCAAGGGTTTTTTGCCGACGATTGGTAAGCACTCCAAAACCGTCTTAGATCGTAGCGTCGAAGAGGAGATGGAGACCAGCTATCTCCAATACTCCATGAGCGTTATCGTCGCCCGGGCACTGCCGGACGTACGCGACGGACTCAAGCCGGTGCACCGGCGTATTTTGTATGTCATGGACAAAAACGGCTTAAGAAGCGGCTCTAAACACACTAAAAGCGCCCAAATCGTCGGCGATGTGATGGGTAAATACCATCCCCACGGCGACACCGCCATTTATGATGCCATGGTACGGTTGGCCCAACCATTTAGCACGCGCTATATGCTGGTAGACGGGCAGGGCAACTTTGGTTCAATGGACGGCGATCCGCCGGCAGCTTACCGATACACCGAAGCCCGTATGACTCGCGCCGCCGAGGCTTTACTCGAAGATATCGATAAAGAAACCGTTCCTTTTCGCGACAACTTCGATGGCACGCATCAAGAGCCGGAAGTATTACCAGCCAAAATGCCCAACCTACTGCTTAACGGCCAGCTAGGTATAGCCGTAGGTATGGCTACCAACATCCCGCCACACAATTTGGCTGAGATTGTCGATGCCACTGTTGAGCAGATAGACAACCCTGAGGCGACGCTAGACGATCTGATGAGACATATCAAAGGTCCAGATTTTCCAACAGGCGCCGTAGTTTACGGTAAAGAATCTATCCGCACGGCTTTTGCTACCGGCCGCGGCGGAGTAGTAATGCGAGGCGTGGCCGATATTGAAGAAGCCAAAGGCGGCCGATACCGCATTGTTATCACAGAGATTCCGTACGCCGTTAATAAGGCTGGATTGGTGGAAAAAATCGCCGATTTGGTCAGGGAAAAACGCCTCTCGGGCATCAGCGATATCCGTGATGAAAGCTCACGCGGCAGCGTACGAATCGTCATAGACCTGAAAAAAGACGCTTATCCCAAAAAGATGCTCAACCAGCTTTATAAGCTTACGCCTTTGCAAACGACCTTCCACTACAATATGCTGGCACTAATTGACGGTATCCAGCCGCGGGTGCTCGGTTTGCAGGATATCGTTAATGAGCACATCCATCACCGTCAAGCGGTAGTACGCCGACGCACCGAGTTCGAGCTTCGAAAAGCCCAAGAACGGGCCCATATCCTTGAAGGTTTGAAGATCGCACTTGACCATATCGATGCCGTCATTAAGACCATCCGAGCCAGCCAGACACACGAAGAAGCTCAAGTTAATTTGGTCAAAG
>Ga0209640_10001514_pt1 | contig 19726 bp, 16 predicted proteins | sample RifCSP10_1_FD_184018 | JGI IMG/M metagenome (GOLD analysis project Ga0209640, IMG submission 184018) | Soil microbial communities from Rifle, Colorado - Rifle CSP2_sed 10_1 (SPAdes) (version 2) | ecosystem: Environmental > Terrestrial > Deep subsurface > Rock core/Sediment | place: Rifle...
CCGCGCGACCCGCCGTCTTCTCCGTGGGCCGTCACGGCCATCGTGCGGCCGTCGCGGCTCAAGGCCACCGCGCCCCCGAACTCGTCGAAGGCCTCCGCGGTCGCGCTCTTCACGTACGCCTGCTGGCTCCATGTGCTGCCCGCGCGTGTGAAGAAGTACACCGCGCCGGACTCGGAGGCGGCGTCATCGTCCTGCTTGCCGTTGATGCCGCGCCCCGAGCTGTCCTCCAGCGAGGCGCCGAGCGCCGCCGTGTTGCCGTCGCCGCTCAATGCCGAGCGCGATCCGAACCAGTCATTGGCGCCGCTGTTGGACGCCTTGAGGAAGGCCTGCTCCGACCAGGTGCTCCCCATGCGGACGAAGACGTAGGCGGCGCCCGCGGAGCGATCGGCCGCGCGATCGTTGTCGCATCCCTGAGGGTTGACGCCCGTGCCCAGGCAGTCCTCGTCGAGTGAGCTGGCGAGCAGCGTGTTCCCGTCGTCGCTCAGGACGACGTTGACCCCGAACGAGTCGCCAGCCTCGGCGTTCGAGGCATGAATGTACGCCTGCTGCGCCCACGCCCCTCCGCTCCGGGTGAACACGTAGACGGCGCCCGCGCCGCGTCGCATGTTGTCCGGCGTGCCGTTGACCTGGCGGGGAGAGCCGCCCTCGTCGTAGCTGCCTGCCGCCAGCGTGTTGCCATCGGCGCTGAGCGAGACGCTGTAGCCGAACATGTCGGCCGCGTCGGGGTTGGCGGCCTTGACGTAGGCCTGTTGCGCCCAGGCGTTGCCGTCTCGCGTGAAGACGTAGACCGCGCCGGCGGAGGTGGCCGAGTTGTCGGCTTGGTTGCCGTTGATGCCGGCTGCGCGGCTGTCTTCGGAGATCGCTCCGACCGCGAGCGTCGCGCCATCGTCGCTGAGCGCCAACGACACGCCGAACTGATCGCCGTCACCGAAGCTGTCGGCCGTTCCCGCTTCGCCGGTGTTCGAGGCCTTGACGTAGGCCTGCTGCGTCCACGTGGCGCCGGTGCGGGTGAACACGTACACCGCCCCGGCCTGCGGGATCGACTCGTCGTTCTGGTTGCCGTTGACGCCGGTGGCGTTGCTCGCCTCCCAGTACGCGGAGACCGCCAGAGTGTTGCCGTCGGCGCTGAGCGCCACGGCATGGCCGAACTCGGCGCTCATCTGCGGGTTGGATGGCTTGACGTAGGCCTGCTGTGCCCATCCGCTTCCGCTGCGAACGAACACGTACACCGCGCCCGAGCCGTATGCCGAGTTGTCGTTCTGGTTGCCGTTCACGCCGCGGGAGCCGCCGCTCTCGTGCGGCGCGCCGATTGCCACGGTGTTGCCGTCGCCGCTGATGGCCGCGCCGTAGCCGGCGTGCCCGTCGAGCACGCCGCCGCACCCGAAATGATCGCTGGCTTCGGTATTGGAGGCCTTGAGGTAGGCCGTCTGTCTGAGCTGTGCGGTCGTCAGCGACGCCGGCGACGACGCCTGCCGTCCGGAGGTCTCGAGCGCCGCGCCCGCGGCCGCAACGAGCGCTATCACTGAAGCCAGACGCAATCCCACCCGCATCACGCCTCCAAGGGAAACCAGGTTCACGGGTTCTCGGGTGCTCAGGTGCTCAGGTGCTTAGGTTCAGGTGCTCAGGGTGCTCAGGTGCGCGGAACCCAAGCACCCGAACCTATGTACCCGAACCCAAGCACCCAAGCACCCGAGCACCTGAGAACCCGCATTAGGACTTTGGCGCCGGCTCGCCGTAGTTTTCCGTGCGGAAGATTTCCTTGCCGCTGTCGGTGGCGACGATCCGCGCGCGCTCAGTCAGGTTGAGGTACGGGGCGCCGCTCTTCAAGCGTCGGCCCGTCAGCGTGAGCTTCATCCCCTTCTTCACGGTGTTCGGCGTCCAACCGAACGCCCTGGTGAGCTGCTGCGGTCCGCCCAGCTCGGCCTGCCATCTCACGGTCTTGCCTTTGTCGTCGGTGACGTCGAACACGATGTGGGCGTGAGGATTGACCATCTTCAGCTCGACGACCGTTCCCGTCACGACGATGACCTCCTGCACGTAGCGGTCGGCGTCGCCATGATGCGCTCGAGCCTGGCTCGCGAGGCCGAAGAGACCAGCGGCCACGACGCACGTACACAACAGGCCTTTCATCATCGGCGGTTACCTCCTGAAGGGGTCATTGTCGAGAATCTCTCACTATTGCCAGGGTCTGTCAAATCGGATCCGCGCCGCCGTCGGCGTGAAAAACCTCGCGTTGCCGCGCTGCGCGGCCGGAAGGTATAGTCGCGTCTCGGGAAGGGCACGACATGACAGCGAGCTACAGGAATCCGATTGCAGGCGTCGCGGCATCAGCCGTCGTGTGGCTGTCGTGCCTGGTGTCGACGAGCGGCCAGGCCGGGCCGGCGACGGGGCCGCCGATGGCGGAACAGGTCTTCAAGAACGTTCAGGTCCTCAAAGGCCTCCCCGTGAACGAGTTCATGGGAACGATGGGGGTGTTTTCCGCGGCGTTGGGCATGTCCTGCGAGGACTGTCACGCGGCGGGTGACGCCGACTGGTCGGTGTACGCGAAGGACAGCCCGAGGAAGCAGATGACGCGAGTGATGGTGCTGATGATGGCCACCATCAACAAGACTCACTTCGGCGGCCGGCAGGTCGTCACCTGCTACACGTGTCATCGCGGCAGCGCTCGCCCACGAGCCACGTCGAATCTGGCCGAGCTGTACGGCACGCCTCCTGACCCGGACCCGAACGCGGTGTTCGAACAGGCGCGCGGGGCGTCCCCGGCAGAGGAAATCTTCAGCAAGTACATTCAGGCGGTCGGCGGGACCCAGCGCGTGGCCGGCTTGACGAGCTTCGTCGCCAAGGGAACCAGCGCGGGCTATGGGCCGGAGAACGAACCGCGTCCGGTCGAGATCTACGCTCGCGCGGGTCAGCGCACGACGATCATTCACACCTCCGGCGGAGAGAGCACGACGACCTACGACGGCCGCGCCGGGTGGATCGCGGCGCCCTTCAGACCTGTGGCGGTGCTCGCCCTGAGCGACCAGGACGTCGATGGCCTGAAGCTGGATGCCGAGCTGTCGTTCCCTGCCGGCATCAGGCAGGCACTCACGAGGTGGCGGGTCGGCCTGCCGTCGGTGATCGACGACCGCGACGTGCAGGTCGTCCAGGGAACGAGTGCGCGGGGGATGACGGCGACGCTCTATTTCGACATGGAGTCCGGCCTTCTGGTGCGCCAGGTCCGGTACGCCGAATCGCCGGTCGGCCGCATCCCCAGACAGACCGATTACGCAGACTACCGGGAAGTCGCCGGCGTCACGATGCCGTTCAGGTGGACGGTCACCAGAGTGGACGGGCGCGACGTGTTCGAGCTGACCGAGGTCCAGCCGAACGTGGCCATCGACGCGGCGAGATTTGCACGGCCGGGGGGGAAATAGGGTTCTAGGGTTCTCAGGTGCTCAGGTGCTCAGGTGCTTAGGTGCTCAGGTGCTCAGGTGCCGGTTCTGGTTCTCAGTACCCAAGCACCTGAGCACCCAAGCACCTGAGCACCTGAGAACCTCACCCTCGTACCCCAAGGTACTGGCTCTTGACGTCGTCGTTTGCCCACAGCGTCCCGGGGTCCGACGAGTGCACGATCGTTCCCTGGCTCATGACGTGCGCGTAGTCGGAGACCTGGACGGCGAAGGCGGCGCTCTGCTCGACCAGCAGCACCGACATCCCTTCCTGCCGCAGCCGGCGGATCAGTCGAGCGACCTCGGCGACGAGCGCCGGAGCCAATCCTTCGGTCGGTTCATCCATGACGAGCAGGGCGGGGTTGGCCACGAGCGCACGCGCGATCGCCAGCATCTGCTGTTCGCCGCCGCTCAGCTCGCCTCCGCCGTGATCGCTCCGTTCCGCCAGCCTCGGGAACAGATCGAAGACGCGGTCGACGTTCCATTCGCCGGCCGCGCCGCCTCGACGAGCGGCAATCGCCAGGTTTTCCCCGACCGTCAGCGACGTGAAGATGCGCCTGCCCTGCGGGACCAGGCTGATTCCCGCCTCGCGGATCTGGTGGGGCGGCAGTCGCGTCGTGTCGAGACCGTCGAGCAGCACGCGACCACGGCGGGCCGGCGTCAGGCCGGTGAGCGAGCGGCAAAGCGTGGTCTTGCCGACGCCGTTGCGGCCAAGAACTGCGGTGACCGTGCCGCGCTCGGCGCGCAGCGTGACTCCCTGCAGCACGTGGCTCTCGCCGTAGTACGTATGAATGTCGACCAGCTCGAGCATGCTTGCAGTATGACGCCGGGTTGAATTTCCTGGTCGAAAAGGTCGGAAATTCAACCCGGCGTCGTTTCAAGCGCCCAGGTAGATTCGCTGAACCAGGTCGTTCGCGCTCACCTCGTCGCGGTGCCCCTCCGTGAGGACTTTCCCCTGGTGGAGCACGGTGACGCGCTCGGCAAAGGAGAGCGCCACGTCCATGTCGTGCTCGATGAGCAGGACGGCGACCGCTGGATCGAGCTCCTCGAGAAGGGTCCGCATGGCGACCCGTTCAGGTGCGGAGAGTCCGGCCATCGGCTCGTCCAGCAGCAGCAGGCGCGGTTGCCCGGCCAGGGCGAGCGCGACCTCGAGCCGGCGTTGATCGCCGTAGGCAATGTGCCTCGCGCGCTCGTGTCCCAGGCGGGAGAGCCCGAATCGGTCCAGAAGGCTCAGCGCGCGTTCCACCAGATCCGGGTACGACGCGAGAGTCCGGTGCATCGTGAAACGCCGCCGGTCGAGCGCCGTGCACGCCAGCAGCAGGTTCTCCATCGCTGTCAGATCGGGAAACAACCTGATGATCTGGAACGTCCTTGCGACGCCGCGGGCGGCGCGCTGATGCGGCGCCAGCCTCGTGACGTCCGTTCCAGACAAGAAGATGGCGCCGCTCGTCGGCCGCAGCTCGCCGCTGATGACGTTGAACAGGGTGGTCTTGCCGGCGCCGTTCGGCCCGATGACGGCGTGCCGCGCACCGGGCCGCACGGTCAGGCTCACCTCGTCAACAGCCTTGAGCCCGCCAAAGTGTCTCGACACGCCCTCCAGGCGCAGGCAGGGGATCATGGCAGAAACTTGAAAGTTCAAAGTCTAAAGTTCAAAGTCTGAAAGTAAGTGGAAAGTGCACGGGGCCTCTGCGGGGGGCACAGCGTACTTCGGAACCTACTTCTCCACTTTGAACTTTGCACCTTGAACTTTCTCCTATCGCCCATACAGCGGCTCTCGAAGATACTCGGCAGGGTCGTACGTCCAGAACTGCGAGACCTTCGGATAGGTCTCGATCACAGTGTTCTGGAGTTCACCGTTCACACGCTCGACGCGCCGGATGTACACGTTCTCGATCGGGTTGCCGTACCCGTCGAGCTCGACCGGCCCGCGCGGCAGGTCGGACGGCCTCGCGTTTCGGAGCGCCTGGACGAGAGCAGCCCGGTCCTCCACGTTGCCGCCGATGGCGTCGATGGCTGCCACGAGCCACTTGCCGCCCGTGTACATGCTCTCCGAGTAGTAGCTCGGCACCTTCTTGAAGCGCGCACGGTAGGCCTTGGCGAAGATTCGGTTGGCCGTAGTGTCCAGCGCCGCGCTGTAGTGCAGCGCCGTCACCGTGCCGATCGCCTCGTCGCCCATGAACGGCAGCACGTGCTCGTCGGTCGTCGTCCCCCCGCCAATCAGCCTCACGCGGCCCTTCAGCCCGAACTCCTGGTATTGCCTCATGAACTGGAGCGCCGACCGGCCGAGCAGGAGCGCATACACTGCGTCGACGTCTCTCGGAATCTGCGCCAGGTACGGCGCGAAGTCGTGCACCGACACGGGGACCCAGATCCGCCGCCTGATTCGGCCGCCCTCGCCCATGAACGTGCGCTCGAAGCCGCCGACCGACTCCCATCCGAACGCGTAGTCGAGCGCGATCGTCACGACGGATCGAAGACCGAGCGTCCGATAGGCGTATTGGCCGAATGCGTGGTTCGGCTGACTGCCGCTCCAGCCGGTCCGGACGATCCACTGGCTCCGCCGCCGCTGCGTGAGGTCATCGGCGGAGACGACCGGGTACACCATCGGTATCTTCATCGCGTCGATGTACGGTGCAAGGGCGTATCCGGTCGACGACAGCAGCGCACCGGCCATCACGTGGACTTCATCGCGCTCGACGAGTTTTCTTGCCTTCGTCAGGCCTACCGCCGGAATCGCCTCGTCGTCTTCGACGATGAGCTCGATCCGCCGGCCTCCGGCGCGGTAGCCGACCTCGTCGAGATACATCAGGAACCCGTTCAGGATGTCGCGCCCGTTCTGCGCGCTGCCGCCGGAGAGCGGGACCATGAACCCGATCTTGATCGGGTCGCGGCTGGATCCTGGCAACGGTGTCTGCCCCCAGAGAACGCCGCCGGCCGCCAGCACGGCGAGCACGACGAGTGAAAGTGGAAAGTTCAAAGTGCGAAAGTTGAAAAGTAAGTCAGGAAAGTGTACTTCGTACTTACTTTCTCACTTTGAACTTTGCACTTTCTACTTTCAAGTCACGTCGCCGCCCCAGATTCCACAATCCCTGCGGCGCCCAGAGAATCGTCATGATGTAGACGATGCCCAGAATGAGCAGCCACCGCGCCGTATAGGCGCTCATCACGTTCTTCAGGAGCACGATCGCGCCGGCGCCGAGCACTGGACCGACGAGCGTGGCCGGGCCGCCCAGCGTGACCATCAGGAACAGCTCGGACGAGGCCGTCAGGTCCAGATAGGTCGGGCTGACGAAGCCGTTGTAGTACGCCCACATGACCCCGGACACGCTGGCGAATGCCGCGGAGAGGACGTAGCTCACGTAGCAGTGCAGCCAGGTGTTGAAGCCAAGGCTCCTCATGCGTGGCTCGTTTTCTCGAATGCCTCGGAGTGTGAGCCCGAACGGAGATCTGACGAGCACCGCCATCAGGGCACTGCATACGGCGAACACGAGGAGCGCCACGTAGTAGAAGGGAAGCGGTCCTGTCACCGGCAGGCCCACGAGCGCTTCGAGGCGGGGAATCCCCGAGATGCCGTTGTCCCCGCCGGTCACCGGAATCCAGCGGTAGCTCAGGCCCCACAGGACCATACCGAGTGCCAGCGTGATCATCAGAAAGTAGACGTCGCGCACGTGCGAGACGATGAGCCCGAGCAGCGAGGCCAGGATCGTGCCCGTGAAGAAGCCGGCCGCAGCCGATGCCCAGAATCCTGCGTGATACGTCGTCGACAGCACGCCCACGCCGTACGCGGCGACGCCGAAGAAGGCAGCGTGGCCCAGCGACGGAAGGCCCGTGTAGCCGAGCAGCAGATCCAGGCTCATCGCCAGCATGGCCAGGATCACGATCTGCGTCAGGAGTCCGACCCAGTAGGCCGACAGAAAGGGTGGGCCGACGACGAGGAACGTCGCAAGCAGCGCGAGGAGGGGCAGCCTCCAGCGGATGTAGACGGCCCTACGCTCGGCCATACAGCCCGGTGGGCTTCAGCGCCAGCACGAGCACCATCGGCGCAAAGAGCGTGAAGTACGAGAGCTCGGGCACGAGCGCCTTGCCGAAGTTGTCGATCATGCCCACGACGATGGCGCCGACGACGGCGCCTTTGAGGCTCCCCATGCCGCCGACGATCACGACGACGAACGCCAGCGGCAGCAAGTCGAAATCCATCCCGGCGTATCCACCCAGGATCGGTCCGCCCATCACGCCGCCGAAGGCTGCCAGCCCGGCCCCGGCTGCGAACACGCCGCCCGAGAGCCGTGCGACGTTGATGCCCGTGGCCGCCGCCATCTCCGGGTCGTCGACTGTCGCGCGCACGCGTGCGCCGATGAGCGTCCTGTCGTTGACGATCCACAACCCGACGCCGACCAGCGCCGCCACGGCAATCACGAACAGGCGGTACCACGGAAAGACGATTTCACCCGCTTCCATCGAGCCGGCGAGCGCGGCCGGTGTCGTGAGCGTGAACGGGTCACCGCCCCAGATCATGAGCGCCGCGTCTCGAAAGAACAGCGCAAACCCCATCGTCATCATCATCTCGGCCAGCGGCTGGGCCGCGAAGCGCCGGAGGAAGAGACGCTGCACCAGCAGTCCGACGGCGGCGACTGTCGCGACGGCGACCACTGCCCCGAGGAGCAGACTGCCCGTTCGCGTCAACACCGTGTAGGCGACGTAGACGCCTAGCATGTAGAAAGAGCCGTGCGCGATGTTGACGATGCGCATGACGCCAAAGGCCAGCGTGAGCCCGCTGGCGATGAGAAACAGCAGCGCCGCGGAGAACAGGCCGTTGAGGGCCTGGATGATGAGGTAAGCCATTCAGGGTTCTCGGGTGCTCGGGTGCTTGGGTGCTCGGGTGCTTGGGTGCTCGGGTTCGCAGGTGCTCAGGTGCTCAGGTCCGTAGGTTCTCGGGTGCTTGGGTGCTCGGGTTCGCAGGTTCGCAGGTTCCCAGGTGCTCACGTGCTCAGGTGCTCGGGTCCGAACCTGAGCACCCAGGCACCTGAGCACCCAAGCACCTGAGCACCCAAGAACCCGCTCACTGCCCGCGGCCGCCACACAGACGAGGACGGCCGTTGTGGGAAATCCCTTCATATGCACCTCTGGATTCATGTCACTCGAAATTCACAATTCAAAATTCAAAATGCAAATCGTGCAAGGCCTTCATGGTGTGTCTTTGCATTTTGCATTCTGAATTCTGCATTACGCGTGTCAATCCCTAGTGCTCCAAAATGATCTTCATGCGTCCGGCGCTGTCGGTGCCGAGCAGCCCGATCGCCGCCTTCAGCTCCTCGAGCGGCATGACGTTGCTGACGAGCGGCTCGAGGCGTACCTGGCCTCTCTGGACGAGGGCGATCGCGGCGGGGTAGTCCTCGCTCTTGGCGACACGCGCGTTGATGAGGGCCAGCTCCTTGAAATACAGGTCGTAGAAGGGCAGCGCGCCTTCCTTGGCCGTGATGATGCCAAAGAGCAGGAGCCGGCCGCCGGAGCGCGCCATGTCAATCGCCGCCGACAGCGACGGCACGACACCGGTGGTCTCGATGATCACGTCGGCGCCGCGTCCGTCGGTCGCTTCCCGGACGCGCTCGAGGGCGCCCGCACCGCCGGCGATCGTCAGATCGGCGCCGAGCGTTTCCGCCAGCGCGCGCTTGTCGGCGCTGCGCGTGACGCCAATGACCGTCGCGCCCCGCGCCCTCGCAAGTTGCACGTGCAGCTGGCCGGTGACGCCAAGACCGAGGACGACAACGGATTCGCCGGGGAAGATGTCGATCTGCCGCTGCGCGTGGAGACACGTGGTCAGCACCTGGATGATCGGGGCGACCCGCGCCTCGACCGCGTCCGGCAGTGGGAACACGTGGCTCGGAGGGGCGGTCACGTACTCGGCGAACCCGCCGTCTCTGTCGCGGCCGACGAGGATGCCGTTCCGGCACAGGTGCGTCTGGCCGATGCGGCAATGAAAACAGGCGCCGCAGTAGAGCTGGGGATCGACGATGACGCGAGCGCCGGGTCGCAGTCCACTCGACCCGACGTCGGCGACCTGGCCGGCCATCTCGTGGCCCATGACGCGCGGGTAGCGGACGGGAATCGACCCGTTGAAGATCTTGTGGTCGGTGCCGCAGATCCCGCTGTGCGTCACGCGGATGAGCACCTGGCCGGACTCCAGGCTCGGCCGCGCCACGTCGTCGCGGACCAGCTCACCCGGGGCCGTCAGGACCATGGCCCTCATGGCTGAATTCGCGAAAGTGCGAAGTGCAAAGTGGAAAGTGAAAAGTAAGTTTGCAAGTGTACTTCCTACTTACTTCGCGAACTTTGCACTTCGAACTTCCCACTTGCAAGTAACACCTCAGGGTTGACAGGGTTCCGCGGCGCCCGACCGCTGAGGACGGCCACGACCTCCTCGGCCGCCTTGACCTGCAGCTCGACGAGCGACTCCTCGGAGTAGAAGCTCGTGTGCGGCGTGATGATGACGTTGTCGCGTCCGAAGAGCGGCGAGGGCGGCGGCGGTTCCTGCGTCATGACGTCGAGCGCCGCGCCGGCGAGCTGTCCCGCGTCCAGCGCCTCGGCCAGCGCCGCCTCGTCGACGATCGGGCCGCGAGCGGTGTTCACGAGGTAGGCGCCGCGCTTCATCTGACCGAGCGTGGCGGCGCCGAAGAGCCCGCGCGTCTCGGGCAGCAGCGGGCTGTGAACGGACACGTAGTCGGACGTCTTCAGCAGCTCGGCGAACTCGACACGATCCACGCCGGCGCGTGTGAAGACCTCCTCGGCGACGAACGGGTCGCAGGCGACGACCTTCATACCGAACGACTTCGCCTTGGGCGCTACGAGCTGCGGAATCCGGCCGAAGCCAACCAGGCCGAGCGTGCTGCCGCGCAGGCGATGAATCGGCACGACGGCCTTCATCTCCCACCGGCCGGCATGGGTTCTGGCGCTGGACGAGGGGATCTTGCGGATGAGCGCCAGCAGGAGCGCGAGCGTGTGGTCGGACACTTCGTCGATGCAGTAGTCGGGCACCTTCGTGACCACGATCCCTGCGCTCGTCGCCGCGGCCAGGTCGACGTTGTCGACGCCGATGCCGAACCGGGAGATGATGCGGCAGCGCGGCATCTGCTGAATCATCTCCGCCGTGATCTTCGCGTAGGTGACAAGCAGGGCATCGGCGGATGCTGAGACGGCAACGATCGCCTCGGGCGTGGCTTCGCCGGCCACGCGCAGCTCGGCGCCGATCGGCGCCAGCACCTGGCGGGCCGGCTCCAGGTTGGGAAACACGGAATCGGAGACAGCGACGAGCATAGTAGGCAGTAGGCAGTAAGCAGTAGGCAGTAAGCAGTCAGCAGTCGGCAGTAAGCAGTCGGCAGTCGGCAGTCGGCAGCGTAGAGCGCACGCTTTAGCGTGCGCGTGACCGTCGGCAGTAAGTCTAGCCCATGTTCGCCAGTCACCTCGCCGGCACGAGACGCTTCAGCTCCTCGAACCAGTTGACCACCACGTGGATCTCCCTGGCCGCCTTTTCGACGGGCACTCGCTCAATCGCAAATGTCCGGCCGTCCGGGGACACGTCGAAGCTCGAGAGGCCGGTCATGGCCAAGGCGACCGAGGGCTGGCCGGGCAAGGGCGAGGACGTCTCGCCCCGACCGTACGCGACCGGGACGCTCATGATCCCCTTTTCGGAGAGGTAGAGAATCTCCGTGCCATCGCGGCTCCACCGTGGAGCCGTTCCACCGGACCGAGAGATCAACTCCCGGCGCGTGTCCACCTGGGGGAACGGTCGCACGTAGACTTCGACTGCGCCCGACTCATCTGATTGATATGCGATGAAGCGGCCATCTGGTGAGAACGAGGGGAAGCTCTCGTTGGCGGCAGTGTTGATGAGCGGCCTCGGAGTGGCCTGCTCACCGGGCGAGTGAGTCCAGATGTCCAAGCCCGTTTTCCCGCCCGCCTTGGCGTAGACGAACTGCCGACCGTCAGGCGACCAGGCGGACCGCACCGCGCTGAAGCCCTGATCGGTTGAGAAGAGAGGCTCGGGTGTGCCACCGCCGTCGAATCGCATCGAATAGTAGTTGTACCTGCCACCGGCGTTGGACAGGAACGTCACCCGGTCGCCGTCCCTCGTCCATATCGGGTACGCGCTGTCGCCTGCCAGGGCCACGGGGGTCAGGAGACGGCGTTCGAGATCGTACACGCCGACTCCGAACGTGCCTCCTCGGTACAGCGTCAGCGCGACCCGCTTGCCGTCGGGTGAAAAGGCGGGATTGCCGGTCGATACCGTCTCATCAAGGCGGGCCACCTGCCGCCCCGAGCGCTCGGCGATGAAGCTCTCCGCGAAGGTATCGAGGCCGCCTGTGACATACGCCAGCGTCCCGGTCTGGGAGAGCGCGAAGTGGGCTCCGCCGTTGCTGATTCTGAGGCGCACATCCGGGACCACCTTGACCGGTTCTCCTCTGACCGTGAGGGCCTCGAGGTCGAACGGCGCTGCCATGAGCGCGTTTCCGCGCCAGAAGACGACATGGCCGCTCGCGGCATAGCGACCAGATGTCCCGCCGCGGAGCACGACGGTGTGTTGGCCAGTCTCGAGGTTGGCGACCGCCAACTGCTCCTCGTCCCACGTCGGTGCACCGGTCCAAATCGTGAAGAGGACCGCACGGTTGCCCGGCAGCACCTCAGGCCACAGGTGTGCCTGCTCTCTGGCCTCGACATTCATGTGCGTCAGGTCAACCGCCTCGGCCCCGGCCCGTGCGACTCGCAAGGGCTGTCCCCACTGGGGGCTGAAGACGACGGTTCCGTCCGTGCCCCAGCTTGCTCCGAGGGGATTCACGAAGTCGTGAAGTCGTGTGGCAGCCCCTCCTGCGAGCCGCAGTTGCTGCAGTTCTCCTGCCGAATCGGCGAAGAAGCCGACGACATCGCCTGCAGGGGAAAAGAACGGAGTCTGCACGTTCCCAACAGTCTCGAGTGGACGAGGTTCGAAGGCGCCCAGGCTCTGGTGCAGAAGCAGCCGCTTGGCGCCCAGACCAGCAACGTACACAAGCTGCCGGCCATCAGGGGACAGCGCGAGCGGAGAATTCCGGTCGAGGGGCACGCTGGAAGGTGTGCTGATGGTGAAGCGGGTCGGCTGGCCGCCCTCCGGCGTAGACGGTCTCGACAGCCACGCGACAGGGCCGACGATAACGGCCGAGAGCAGCGCGGCGGCGACCGGGAGTCGCCATCGCGTCGGCGCGTGCGGCGATTCGGCGGTTGCGGTCGGATTGCTCTGCCATTCCTCGATCTCGATCCGCGCGTCGCCGACGTGCTGCAGCCGCCGCTTCGGGTCCCGCTGAAGGCAGCGGCCGAGCAGCGTGCGGAGCGAAGGATGAAGTCCGGCAGGAAGCCGGATCCAGTCGACATCGGCACGCAGCACCGCAGCCAGCGTGTCCGACACCGTCGGGCCCTCGAACAGCGTCTTCCCTGCGAGCATCTCGTACAGGACCACGCCGAACGACCAGATGTCGGCTCGCGAATCGATCGCCGAGCCCCGCGCCTGCTCGGGGCTCATGTACGCCGCCGTGCCCATGATGACGCCCATCCGCGTCATCGCCGGGCTCGTCATCGTCGGCGACAGGGACACGTCGCTCGCGTTCGGGTTCGGATCGAATGCCTTCGCCAGGCCGAAGTCGAGCACCTTGACCGTGCCATCCGGTCGAACTTTGATGTTGGCCGGTTTGAGATCGCGATGGATGACGCCCTGGGCGTGTGCGGCCTCCAGCGCTTCGGCGATCTGTCGCGCAATCGGCATGGCGTCTTCGAGTGGAATCGGCCCCAGCGCGATCCGATCGGCGAGCGTGGGGCCCTCGACGAGTTCGAGGACGAGCGCCCGACCCTCTTCGAACCCGTAGATCGCCGCGATGTTGGGGTGATTCAGCGAGGCGAGGACCTGCGCCTCGCGCTCGAATCGAGCCAGGCGATCGGAGTCACCGGCGAACGACTCCGGCAGAAACTTCAGCGCGACATCCCGCGCGAGCTTCGTGTCTCGCGCTCTCCAGACCTCGCCCATTCCGCCAGACCCGATGTGGGTCAGGACTTCGTACGGGCCAAGGCGAGATCCGGCGAGGGTCACGCATCCTCCCAGACGGTCCGCGCGGTGTCGACAACGAGCTGGAGCTTCGCCCATTGCTCGTCTTCCGTCAGCAGATTCCCCTCGAGCGACGATGCGAAGCCGCACTGAGGGCTGAGCGCCAGCTTCTCGAGCGGCACGTAGCGGCTCGCCTCGTCGATGCGACGGCGGAGCTCGTCCTGGCTTTCCAGGGCCGGGACCTTGCTGCTGACGAGACCAAGGACGACGCCCTTGTCCTTCGGCACCAGGCGCAGCGGCTCGAAGGTGCCGGCGCGCTCGGACTCGTACTCCAGGAGGAAGACGTCGACGTCGAGCTGGTTGAAGAGCCTCTCGGCGATCGGGTCGTAGCCCCCCTCGGCGTACCACTGGCTCCGGTTGTTGCCGCGGCACAAGTGAATCGCCAGCACCACACCGGGCCGCCTGGCGCCTTCGAGGCACGCGTTGTCCACGCGAATGGCTTCGTCGAGCGCGTGCTCGGGGCTCACGCCCATCTCGCGCCTGATGTAGTCGCGCCACCTGGGGTCGAGGTAATAGCTGTATCGTGGCGCGTCGATCTGGACGTATGTCGCACCTTCGTTCACCAGCGCCTGAATCTCCGACCTGATGATCGGGACGACGTCCCACAGGAAGTCGGCGTACGTGGGGTACGCCTGCTCGCTGAGTTCCCGTCGGTACGCGATCGCCGGGAACTGGTTTGCGGAGGGCAGCGTCATCTTGATGTCGCCGGGGCTGTGTTGCCTGAGGAAGTCCATCTCGTGCCTGGTGAGACGCTTCTTCTGGCTGATCCTGGCGACGACAATCCCCGTGAGCCTGGCGACAGCCGCGCCGCCGCCTTCGGTCTCGGCGCCGCCCTTCCATGCCCTGGCAATCGAACCGTCATCGTCGAGGCCGTCGACTGATTCATTGAAGTCGCTCATGAACCCCTGGCGGCGCAACTCCCCATCGGTGAAGATCCGGAGGCCGATTTCCTTCTGGCGCTCGAGCACGCGCAGGATGTGGCGGTCCTCGACGTCTGTGAGGCGCTCGGGGGTCGTGCGGGGATCGCTGCGCGCGTCCAGTATTCCGCGTGGACGCAGAAGGCTGCCGACATGGTCGGCTCGGTGCATGGATCAGGCCCCGGTCGGAAACGCCAGCTTTGCCTTGCGGTCCTCTTCGGCCTTGATCCCGGGACCGAACAACGTCCGGAAGAATCCCTCTTTGACGAGCCGGGCGACCACGCTGTTGTCGACGACGGTGCGGAAATCGAACCCCTTCATCTGCGTCAGGAGTCTCGCATCGGTCTGCTGATCGATGACGGCCCGAAGAGCACCGGTCAGTACGTAGGGCACCCGTTCGAGGAGGTTGGCATTGGCGTAGCCGTCGTAGACGCGCTCCACGTCGGTCGAGGTCTGCTTGTCGTACACCTGATACGCCTTCACCGCGAACGCCTTGTCGTCGTAGAAGCGCTTGATCGCTTCGGCGTGCGCCTTGATCAACTGTTCCGGCAGCCTGGGGCTGGCCGCGATGGTGCTCCTCTTCATCAGGTACGTCGTGGCCGCGAAGATGTCATCGTGCTCGGCCAGGTTGCCAAGCACCTTGAAGCCGGCCTCTTCGAGTCTGAAGTAGGCGGGCGGCGTCAGCAGCGTGGCATCGGCCCGGCCCGAGGCCACGGCTGCCGCGCGTCCGTTGGCGTCGGCGCCCGCCGCGATCCACTGCACATCCCGCGCACTCAGTCCGAACTTGCGAAGAAAAGCGCTCGTGTAGTTGTACGGGGGATCGCCGATCTGACTCACAGCGATGGTCTTGCCTTTGAGGTCCGCGACGCTGGCAATGTCCTTCCGCGACATCAGCGCGAAGTAGGGCCGGTTGACCGAGGCGCCGACGACGGTCAGGGACGAGTCGCCCCTGGAGCTGGCCTGCATGACCGACTCGAGGTTGTAGCTGCTCATGTGCGCCTGGTCGCTCACGACCATGGCGATGCCGGCGGGATGTCCGGCGAAGACGAGCGTCACATCCAGCCCGTACTTCCGGTAGTAGCCGCCCTCTTTCGCGATGAACAGCGGCCACGAAGCCCCGCTCCGAGTGGGGTAGTTCAGCGTGACGCTTTGGAGCTGCTGAACCTCGGTGGGAACGCCGCAGAGCACGACGATGGCCGTGAGCAGGGCACACGCGCTGACTTTCATGGTGGCCGAGTATACACGCGAGCGCCTCCAGTCGTAGTTGCCGTGGCTAGCGGATCTTCCCCAAGACGACGGCGATGACACCACCAGCGATTCCACCGCGGACCAACTCGAGCAAGGGGTCGACCGCAGTCCTTGTCAGGTTCGAAACGTTGCTGATTCCATACAAGATGAAATCTGTTGTGAACCAGAGGAGGAAGCCGACAGCCGCCCCGATCTGGACGGCCGCTCCTACGTTCGAGGAGGCAGAACGGCTTCTGATCGCGAGGGTAATGAGCACCGCGTACGACAGAGTTCCGAGCGCAACAGCCCACACCAACTGCGCGTCTCGTGCGACACCCGTTGCCGACCCCACGTTCGCCGCATAGAAAGCGCCAAAGGCCAGATCGAAGATCAGGTATCCCAACGCATACAGGGCAATACCGCCGACCAGTGTCCCAGTCACGACTCGCTTGACGTCCATGTTGTCGTCCTCCTGCACAGAGTTCAGCCGCTCGACGAACCCAGGCGTTTATCGTTGCCGGCGCAACGTGTAGAGACGTCTAACTGATGAGCTGGCGGGTTATTGTAGCACTGCGTCGGACCCCTTCTCGAAGACGCCTGGTGAACACCACGACTGCTGCTCAAGCCGCGGTTCGGACGGCCACGATCATCGCCCACGCGACGTTGCCAAAGGCGTGCATCAACCACGATCCGAGAATCGAACCTGACTTGATCCGTATCCAGCCGAAGAAGAGCGCGCCGACAAGCACCAGTGGCAACACCGGCCACATCTCGGGCATGACCATCAGGACGAGCAGGTGTGGAAGCAAGAAGATGAACGCCTGCAGCAGGTTCGCCCAGAGAAACGGGAGTCGACGCGAGAGGCTGCCGGCGATGAGCCCACGGAAGATCAGCTCCTCGGTAAAGCCCGTCTGCAGGACTCCGTAGAAGAAGGCGAGCGCCAGCGCTCGCGCGCTGAAGCCGAGCCCGACGAACTGCCGCTGCGCCGATCCTTCCCGGGTGAAAGGCTCGAGCTCCGGCGACCAGACGAGAAGAGCGACGAGGCCGACGATGGAAAATGCGAGGCTGTAAGCAAGGTATCGCGGCACTCCTATTTGCAGCCCCGCCAGGCGGGCCACGTCCGCGAACGTTCGCTTGTGCCGCCATTTGTGGAACACGAAGAAGCCGAGAAAGGGTATGCCGCCGAGCACGGCGGCCTGGACGATGGCCGAGAACGCGGCATCTGCCATAGGCAGCACCCACCTCAGACTTGTTGCACTCGAGCCCAGAGCCCAGAGCCCAGAGCCGAGCGCCCAGAGCTTAACGTTTTCGTGCCACCAGCAGATCCCGCGGCGCGTCGAAGCGCAGGACGTCGACCAACTCGAAGCCCGTGGCGTCCAGTAAAGACCGGTATTCCTGCTCCGTTCGCTCGCGAGCATCGGGCTCGTTGGCCACCAACATGACCAGGTCTTTCAGGTTGGCAAGGTTCGCCCCCGAGAAGTCGGGCCGGAGCACCGACTCGCTGATCAGGAGGACGCCTCTCGTCGGCAAGGCGGCCGCACAGTTGCGCAGAATCGTACGGCAGGTCTCGTCGCTCCAGTCGTGCAGGATGTGACCGAGCAGAATGACGTCCGCGCCGGATGGATAGGGTCCCGCCATGAGATCGGCGGCAACCGCCGTGAAGCGGCTGGCGAGGCCACTGGCAGCGATGTTCTCGCGCGCGACCACACAGACCGGTTCCAGATCCGTCACGATCCCGCGCAGGTGTGGATGCCTGAGGCCGATCTGGATGACCTGTCCACCCGGGCCGCCCGCGACGTCCATGACGCACGTGTGAGGGGCGAAGTCGAAACACTCGGCGATGAGCTGTCCCTGCGGCACGCTGAACGCGTTCATCAACTGGGCAAACTCCCGCAGCCTCGCAGGATCGGCATACAAAGCCGCAAACGCGTCTTGCGGGGTGGTCCCCAACGCCTGCTGCCAGCGCGGGCTGTACTCGCGCAGCGCGTCCGACAGGTACTCGAACATGTGGTAGAAGGGATTGATCTTCGCCACGGCGCCAAGGTTGACAGTCGATCGCGACGAGCAGAACTGTCCCAGCTCGCTGTTTCGGAACAGACCGTCGTTGTGCTCGACGAGGTCGAGGCTGACGAGCGCCATCAGCAGCCTGCGGCACGCCGTCGGCCGGACCTGGACTTGCTTCGCCAGCTCGTCACACGTGATCGCGCCGTCGGCGAGCGCCTCGAACACGCCGAGTTCGTACGCCGACAGCAGCGCCTGCGAGTGTGCAAATCCGAAGGCGATCGTTGCCAGTTTCGTCAACGCCTGCGCCGCACTCGACGTGCCCGTGGTCGTCTCCATCGTCATTGTCTTCTCCATGGGTGAGTCTCAGGACATCCAGCGCACGATCCCGGCCACACCGTCAACGGCGACCTGTGCGCCGTCCGGGATTCGACGGGTGGCGTCGGCGACGCCGAGCACCATCGGAATCCCCCGTTCGCGCGCGAGCGAGGCGAAGTGTGACGTGCTGCCCCCGCGCTCGGTCACCACGCCGGCGACCTGACGCAGGATGTGTCCGAGCGCCGGACCGGCAACCCTCGTGACCAGCACGTCGCCTGGCGCGATCCGTCCGAGCTCGCATTCGCAGTTGATGACGACGGCCCGGCCTGCGCCCCAGCCGATGCCGGCGGGATGGCCGTTGAGACGCGGGTGCTGCAGCCAGATGTCCTCCGGCACGTGCGGCGCCTGCAGGTGGAGTGGACGCGCCTGCAGCAAGGTGAAGCCGTCCTCGTCCAGCGCCCATTCGATCTCGACGGGCATGCCCATGACGTCCTCGGCCCGCTGCAGCAGCCCGGCGAGCTCCGAGACCTGGTTCTCGTCCAGGCACGGCTCCTCTGCAAGCGCAGCCGACACCGCCTCGGCCGCCGGCGCGCGACGATGACCGCAGCGGAGCGCGTGATCCTTGCGACCCGGCGAGACATGGCGGATCGATCCGTCTCGATCGAGCTCGAATCGATCGGGTGTGACCTCGCCCTGGGCGATCGACGCCCCGAGCCCCAGTGTCGCGTTGACCAGCATCCCGCCATCGGCTGTCCGGCTCAGCCCGCCGCCGGCAGCGCGGGCCCGCACGAGCGGCTGCACGAGCACGGCCATGGAAGTTTCCGCGGGATCCAGGTCGTGACTCGCCATGTAGCGCAACGCGCGCGTGGACCAGAGCGCCGCCCAGCAGGCGCGAACCGCGGTCAGCAGCTCGGCCTCGTGCTCGAGCCCCAGGTAGCTTTCGAATTGCCCGGCAAAGCTCGATCCGAAGCGGTCCTCCACGAGGGCCGACGAGCGCACGACGCTGAGCGCGTCCGTCCCATCGACCAGATCGTGCCAGGCCTCGAGCAGCGGCTCGATCACGCCGGGCGCGATCGGCTGTTCGAGCAGCCCGAGCTTCATGCCCAGCGCGTGCTGCCTGGCGTCCGCGGGGTCGTCGCTGGCGAACACGGCCCGCGCCGATGCGTCCAGGCCCAGGGCGGCAACCTGATGCCGGTAGGCCGCGGCGTCGAGACAGAAGCCGTCTGGAATCCTCAACCCCGCCCGTCCGAGAGCGGCCAGGTTGGCGGCTTTGGGGCCGAATCGTGTCGCATCTGTGGCCTCGGACGACGACAAGGGGACGATGAACATAGGCGTGATCCAGAAAGTGGGAAGTCTAAAGTTCAAAGTCTGGAAGTAAGTATGGAAGTTCGCTGTCTGTCATCGAGTGGGCTGTCTGCGAACTTATCAACTTACTTTCCAACTTTGAACTTCGAACTTCCAACTTTCAGAGCGTCAGCGTACATGAGCTCCGTACCCCGGCATCGGATCGACGACGGTGATCTGCTGCACAGGGAAGTTGGAGATGATCTCGATGCGGTCCTCGTGGACGATCAGCATCTCCTCGATGCGCACACCCCAGCGGTACATCTTCCCGTGCTGGGTTTCGAGGGCGAAGACCATACCGGGTTTGATCTCGATCGGGTGATCGAGCGACCAGATACGCGAGATCACGGGCGGATCGTACTGGGCGA
>Ga0209640_10001515_pt1 | contig 19724 bp, 19 predicted proteins | sample RifCSP10_1_FD_184018 | JGI IMG/M metagenome (GOLD analysis project Ga0209640, IMG submission 184018) | Soil microbial communities from Rifle, Colorado - Rifle CSP2_sed 10_1 (SPAdes) (version 2) | ecosystem: Environmental > Terrestrial > Deep subsurface > Rock core/Sediment | place: Rifle...
GGATCTGGCGGGGCCCCTCCACGTTTCTCGAGAAAAGGACCACCCCGCCCACCGCCCCCCCCCGGATTTGCCCGGCCAGCCGGGACGGCAACGACTTCCCCTCGAATCCGACCATCAGGAGACCGGGGCCATCGGGCCGTCTCATCGGGCTCTCGCTCCTTCTTCCCGGAATTCGCATCCGCTACCGAAACCATTATCACAGTCTCTTATCCTAAGGGTAACAGATCCGTTTCCTGGTAGCGGGATCCCCGTTTCAGATAGCGCGGAGGGAAAACCGTGAGAGCCATGTTGATCGAAACGTTCGGAGGACCGGAGGTGATGCAGCCGTCGTACGTTCATCCCCCCGAGCCGGTCGATACCGAGGTGCTGATCGAAATCGCCTACGCGGGGGTAAACCCCGTCGACTGGAAGATCCGGGAAGGCATGCTTTCGGGCCTGTTCCCCCACGAGTTCCCCGTCATCCCCGGATGGGACGCGGCCGGGACGGTGAAGGGTGTGGGAAAGAACGTCACGGAGTTCCGGATCGGCGACCGGGTGTACGCCTATTGCCGGAAGCCGAAGGTCCGGTTCGGCACCTACGCCGAGTTCGTGACGATGGACCACGCCGCGGTGGCGCTCATGCCGAAGAACGTGGGGTTTGCCGAGGCGGCCTCTGTCCCCCTGGCCGGACTGACGGCATGGCAGTCCCTGTTCGACGCCGCGAACCTTTCCGCGGGGGACAGGGTGCTCATCCGCGGGGGGGCCGGTGGCGTCGGAAGCCTGGCGATCCAGTTCGCGAAGCACGCCGGCGCGAAGGTGTACACGACGGCCCGCAAGGCGAACCACGAGTACGTGACATCCCTGGGCGCGGACGTGGCCATCGACTACGCGGCGGAGGATTTCGTCGACGCCGTAAGGAAACGGGAACCCGGCGGGATCGATCTCGTCTTCGACGCCGTGGGGGGGGACGCGCAGCGAAAATGCTACCAGGTGCTGAAGAGGGGCGGCATGCTCGTTTCCATCGTGGACGCCCCGGACGAGGAGATGGCGCGTTCCTTCGGCGTGAAGACGGCGTATGTCTTCGTGTCGCCCGACGGCGAGCAGTTGCGCAGGATCACGGCCCTCGTGGAGAGCGGGGCCGTCCGGGCTCCCGTCATCGAGGAGATGGGCTTGAGGGACGCGGCCGAGGCCCAGAGGCGGAGCAAGGCGGGCCACGTCCGGGGCAAGATCGTACTGAAAGTCCGTTGAGGAGTTGCGCGGGCGACGCTATTTGACCGCGCCCATCGTGAAGCCCGCGATGAACCGGTCGAGGAAGAAGGTGTAGACGACGGCCACGGGGATGCTGGCGATCAGCGCCCCGGCCATCAGCGGGCCCCACTGGAAAACGTCTCCGCGCACGAGCTCCGTGGGAACCCCGATGGAAACCGTCTTCTTGAGCGAAACGGAGATGAAGGTCAGCGCATAGAGGAACTCGTGCATGGTGAGGGTGAAGGCGAACACCACGATCGTCAGGAGCCCCGAGACCGACAGGGGCAGGACGACCCGGGCCATCGCCCCCAGCCGGCTCAGCCCGTCGATCATCGCCTGCTCCTCGATGTCCTTCGGGATCGTCTTGAAGAACCCCATCAGCAGCCACGTGCAAAAGGGGATCGTGAAGGTCGGGTAAATGAGAATCAGCGACCAGAGAGACTCCTGAAGGCCCAGCGCGGCGGCGAATCGGGAAAGGGGGATGAACAGGATCGTGGGGGGAACGAGGTAGGTCAAAAAGATCCCGATCCCCAATGCCTCCCCCCAGCCCCTTGCCCACCGTGCCAGGCTGTAGGCTGCCGGGACCGCTACGGCGAGGGTGATGAAGACCACGGCCGTCCCGACCCAGAAGGTGTTGACGAGGTAGGTGACGAAGTGCGTGTCGAAGAAAAGAAGCTTCAGATGGTCCAGGGTGGGCGGCTCGTTGAAAAGGAACGGGTTGTTCAACGGGCTGAAGAGATCATGGTCCGTCTTGAACGTCGCGATGATCATCCAGTAGAACGGGAACGCCCCGAGGAACGCGAAGGTGGCAATCACCGCGTACAGCCCCCCCCGGCCTGCCAGCTTCCGGATGCCGGTCATCACACCACCTCGGCCCGGCGGGCCAGCCGGAGCATGAGGGTTGCGACGCCGGCCAGCACGGGGAAGAGGAACAGGGAGATCGCCGCCCCCTGGGCCAGATCCCCTCCCTCGATCCCTTTGAAGAACGTCCACGTGGACAGCACCTGCGTGGAGTGCACCGGCCCGCCGCGGGTCAGCACGTAGACGACCGCCATGTCGTTGAACGTGAAGATGAGCCCGAAGAGAAACGCGATGCCGATGATGGGAAGGGTCAAGGGGATCGTGATCTCCACGGTCCTGCGCCATCCCGCCGCCCCGTCGATTTCGGCGGCCTCGATGAGGTCCTGGGGGATCGAACTCAGGCCCGCCAGCTGGATCACGGTGGCAAGGGGGAGCAGTCGCCACACGTGGACCCCGATCACGGAAGCCATCGCGAGGCCGGGCCGGCCCAGCCAGTACATGTTGGTTTCGGGACCCAGCAGGGCGTCGGGTGTTCCCAGCAGGCCGACGGTCCGGAATATCCAGTCGATCGGGCTGAAGATCGAGTCGAGCATCCAGAGCCAGCCGATCGTGCCCAAGGCGATCGGCGCGGTCCAGGGCAGCATGACGAGGAACCGAGCGATCCATTTCCCGCGGAACGGCTTCATCAGGGACGCGGCCAGGATTCGCGAGAGGATGATGACCAGGGACTGGGACACGATGGCGAATATGAAGGTGTTCTTCAGCGCCAGCCGGAATACGGGGTCCGAAAGGATCGCTGCGTAGTTTTGGAAACCGACGATCCGCAGAGTCGGATCCCCGGTGGTCGCGTCGCTCAGGCTGTAACATATCGCCATAACGAACGGGAAGCCGATCATGGCCACGATATACGCGATGGCCGGAGCGATCATGACTTTCGCGAGAAACTCCGCCCGGTCCAGGATCCCCGTCTTCACCGGTGCTCCCTCGCCGGCTCCCGCGTTCGTTCCCGGCGTCATGACGGGCTCCGGTCGGGCGGCGTTCCCGTGCCGACGTTGCGGGACCGCGGGTCACCTGGACGGGGGGCGAGCGGATACGATTTCCCGCTTTCCGCGGGGAACCCGCCTGTTCGCCGGGGTTTCGCGATCATTGCTTTTCCCAGAAGCGTCTTGGTTCGATCCTCGTGCCCGTGCTCCGATCGAAGAACTTGATGTCCTTTTCCTTCACCGCGAACTCGCAGGGCTCGCCGGTCGCGATGCGCAGATCCACCGTCGACGGGATGTTGACGATCACCTTCTCGTTGGGGAACGTGTCCCGCATCGTCCCGTACAGCAGGCGATTCATCCCCAGATGCTCCATCCGGTGGATCTGGAGCCACAATTTCACCAGGGGTTCGCTGGTGTCATAAATCGATACCGGGAGGAACTTTTCGGGACGGAACCCCGCGATGTAGTCCTCCCGTTCCAGGAGATTCATGGGGGGCGACCCGAGGAACCCGGCCACGAACGTGTCCGCCGGCTCGTTGTAGACTTCCTGGGGCGACCCGATCTGCCGGACCTTCCCTTTGCTCATCACGACGACCCGGTCCCCGAGCCCCATCGCCTCCACCTGGTCGTGGGTCACATAGATGGTGGTGGTGCCGATCCGCCGCTGGAACTGCTGGAGTTCGTCCCGGGCCGATGTCCGAAGCTTCGCGTCCAGGTTGGACAGGGGTTCGTCGAGCAAAAAGACGCTGGGCTCCCGGACCACCGCCCGGGCCAGCGCCACCCTTTGTCTTTCCCCGCCCGAAAGCTCCCGGGGTTTCCGGTGGAGCAGCTTCTCGATCCCGAAGGTCGAGGCGGCCCATTCCACCTTTCCGGGGATCTCCTCCTTCGGGAAGCCCTGGGCCTTGAGCGGGAAGGCGATGTTCTTGAACACCGTCATGTGCGGATAGAGGGCGTAGCTCTGGAAGACCATGGCGATCTTCCGGGCGCGAGGGGGCATGTCGGTCACCACCTGCCCCCCGATGAGAATGTCGCCGGAGGTGGGCTCTTCGATGCCCGCAATCATCCGGAGAAGGGTGGTCTTACCGCAGCCCGAAGGCCCCAGGAGGACGAGGAACTCCCCTTCGGCGGTCGCGATATCCACCTGGTCGACCGCCCGCACATCGCCGAAATGTTTCGAGATCCCCCGGACCTCGACGAGCGCCATGGTGTCCGCGTCCCCCGTATCTCCGGTAATCGATTCAGGTGTGCAATAGGTCCCGACGCACGGGGGGCGTCAAGCCCCCCGCGCGCCGCCTTGCGGGTACTACTTCTTTCCGCCCACGAGGCCTTTCTTACGCCACTTCACGAAGATCGATTTGGCCAGGAGCTCGGCGTGCCCCACCGCCAGCTCCGGCTTCATCCCCCTTGCGCCGTGGGCCATCATGTTCGAGAGGACGAAGGTGGAAAAGATTTCCCCGATCGCCGGGCTCGAAGGGCCCGGGTGCCCCACGTTGGTGCTCCACTTATCCGCGTCCTTGAGCGGCTTGAGCTTCCCTTTGTCTTCCCCCGGGAGCGCGAACGGGTCCTCGTCGAACCAGGCATTGTGGAGGTCCCTGAGCTTTTTTGCTCCTTCAACCTTGGGATAGCCGCGGTCCCCGGAGGGGATCGGGGTGTCGAAGAAGGCCGGGGAGTTGTAGAGCTCGCTGCTGTACATCGCCTGATCGTAGTTCTCCACGAGGGCGAGGAGGAACTTCTTCGCCGTGCCGGCGTTTTTCGAATACTTGGGGATGATGTAGTTGTAGATCACGTGCTCGCTGGCCCACTGTGTCCCGCGGGGGCCTTTCAGCGCCGGAGTGAAGAAGATATCCTTGGCGATCTCCGGGACCTGCTTCTGCGCGGACCGGTAAGCCGAGACCGAGTTGAGGATGTAGGAGGCCCGGCCGGCGATAAGCGCCTGGTTGTTCGAGACGGCGGACCAGGCGAAGACCTCGGGGGTCATCGCCTCCTTGAAGAGCTTTGCCATGAAGGTGACCGCCTCGACGGTGTTCTTGTTGTTGAGGACGACGTTTTCACCCGCGTCCTGCACGCTGCTGTCGAAGGACCAGAGCAGTCCCCTTGCCGCCATGTCGGAGTCGAGTTCCTGGGACAGGCCGATGCCGAGCTGGATTCCCTGGTCCTTCTTGATCTTGCCGCCGTAGGTGATCAGGTCCTCCCAGGTTTCCGGCCCTTCCGGCTTGCCCGCCTTCTCCCACAGGCTCTTCCGGTAGTCCCCGGGATCGATGGTCCAGCCGGGGCAGAAGGAGAAGAACTTCTTGGTGAATGGGTTGTAGGAGGTCCTCCTGCAGAGGGAGAGCTGCTTGCCGAACCGCTTCTCGGCCTCCTTCACCACGTCGGTCATGTCGAGGACGCTCGGCTCGAACTGGGACGGGGACCAGACCCACTCGATCAGGTCGTGCCCCTGCCCCGCCGAGATCTCGGCCGCGGTGCGCGAGGGGATCTCGGCCAGCCCGATGTGGTCCACCGTGACGTTCACGCCGTTCTCCTCCCCCCACTTCTTGGTGAAACCGTCGAACCATTCCTTGTCGAACCGGGGGACGAAATGGGACCAGACCAGAATCTTGAGATCCTTCGCCGCGGCGTACCCCCGCCCGGGGATGATGATCGATGGTGCGACTCCCGCCGCGAGGGTCCCTAGTCCTGCCGCCTTCATGAAGTCCCGCCTGGAAATGAGCCCCTGTTTTGTTTTTTTCATCTGCCCCCTCCTTCCGCTGTCTGGGCCAAGACGTTAATGGGTGGAACGAGGATAATTTCGACGCTGGACGGTAACCTTGACCGTTCACCTCCTTCGGTTATTTTCCGCTGCGAAAGGAATCAGAGGAGATCGTTTCCTCATTACAATCAAACCCCGTGTCCCTTGTCAATATTCGGATGTTGTTTGGCAAACGCGGTTTCATAAAATTGCAGGATCCGGTCGTCTCAGGAAACACCCTCCCGAACGTCCATCGCGTCCCGTATACCGTCCCCCAGGAAGTTGAAGGCCATCACGGTGACCATGATGGCGACGCCGGGAATGGTGGTCAGGTGCGGCGCGACGAAGAGGAAATGCCTTCCCTCGCTGATCATCGCCCCCCAGGAGGGGGTGGGGGGCGCAACCCCGAGCCCCAGGAAGCTCAAGCCCGCCTCCGCGACGATCGCCCGCGCGATCCCGAAGGTGGCCTCGACGATGACGGGCGAGATCGCGTTCGGAAGGATGTGGACCCGGAGGAGACGCGCAGGAGGGGTGCCGACCGCTCTTGCCGACTGGACGAACTCCATCTCCCGGACCTTGAGGATCTGGCCGCGGATCAGCCGGGCGTACCCCACCCAACCGAGGGCGGACAGCGCGATGAGGACGTTGCGAAGCGATGGCCCGAGGACGGAGGTGATCGCGATGGCGAGCAGGATCCCGGGAAAGGCGAGAAGGACGTCGGCAAGCCGCATGAAGAGGTGGTCGACCTTCCCGCCGAAAAAACCCGATGCCGACCCGACAAGGAGACCGATCGCAAGCGACAGGGAGACGGTGCCCAGCCCCACAGCGACCGAGATGCGCGCGCCGTGGAGGAGGCGGCTCAGCAGATCCCGGCCCAGCCGGTCCTGCCCGAGCCAGTGGGACCGCGAGGGGCCGGAAAGCCCGGAGTCGAGCGCCTGCGCCCCCGGGTCGAACGGGGCGAGCAGGGGGGCGAACGCCGCCACGATCAGCAGAAGGACCACGACGGCGAGCCCGGCGACGGCCCCCCGGTGTCTTGCCACCCGCCTCGCGAGCGTTCTCCGGGAAAGCCGTTCACTCATACCGGATCCTCGGGTCGAGGCAGGAGTAAAGGAGATCGGTCAGGAGATTCACGGTCACCGTGCAGAGGGCGATGAACAGGATGCACCCCTGAACCAGCGGGTAATCCCGGGCGTCGATCGCCTGTACGGTGAGGCGGCCGATCCCGGGCCAGGAGAAGATCGTCTCCGTGATGATGCTGCCGGAAAGAAGCGCGCCGAACTGCAGGCCCAGCACCGTGAGGACGGGGATGAGGGAGTTCGCGAGCGCGTGGCGCACCACCGCGGCCCGACGGGAGAGCCCCCGGGCGGACGCCGCCCGCACGTAGTCCTGCCGGATCTCCTCCAGGAGCTGGGAGCGCAGCATCCGCATGAGGATCGCCGCCATCCCGGTCCCCATCGTCACGGCGGGAAGCACCAGGTGGCCGGCGGTCCCGTACCCCGAGACGGGAAAAAGCCCGAGGCCGATGGAGAAGACCAGGATCAGCAGGGGCCCCAGCCAGAAGTTGGGCATCGACAGGCCGAGCATCGCCAGGAGGCCGCAGAGATGGTCGAGAAGGGTGTGCTGCCGCATCGCGGACAGGATTCCGAGGGGAATCGAGAGGAGAAGAGCCACGGTCATCGAGGCGGCCGAGAGGAGGAGGGTCGCGGGAACCCTCCGGAGGATCTCCCGCAGCACCGGTTCCCGGCTCCGGAAGGAGGTGCCCAGGTCCCCCCGCGCCACTCCGAGGAGAAAATCGCCGTACTGGACGGCCAGGGGGCGGTCCAGGCGAAGCTCCCGGCGCAGTTCCTCCTTCTGGGCCGGAAGGGCGCTCTCGCCCAGCATGATCTCGACGGGGTCGCCGGGGATGAGATGGATCAGGAGGAAGACGACCGTCACCACGCCGAAAACGACGGGGACCATCTGCCGGAGACGGGAGAAAAGGTACCTCCTCATTTCCCGGCTTCCTCTCCCTTCCGGAGGGTCATCTCCTTGACGGAGGCGTAATCCTCGTCCGGTGTGATGACGAAGCCGACGAGCCGCCGGTCCCGGACGAGGATGTTCCGGTTGATCCAGAGGGGGAAAACAGGCAGGTCGCGGGCAAGGATCCGCTGCACTTTTCCGTAGATCGTTTTCCGTTTCTCCCGCGACGGTTCCCGGCGGCCTTCCTCCACCAGCCGGTCGACCTCGGGTTTCCGGTAGCCTCCCCGGTTGGCTCCCTCGGGGGGAGTCTCCCCGGAGTGGAAGGCGTAGTGGTAGATGTCCGGGTCCGCGATTCCGACCCAGGTCAGGGCGTACAGCTGGAAGTTCCCTTTCCGGATATCGGCGAAGAAGGTCCCCCACTCGAGGGACTGGATCTCCACGGCGATCCCGATCTGGCGCAGCTGCTCCTGGATGACGACCGCGATCCGCCGCCGCAACTCGTTCTGCGACGTCTTGTACGTCAGCCGGAAGCGGGGTTTCGGCCCCTCGCCGTCCGGGTCGCGGTCGCCGGCCGAGTCCAGAAGAACCCTTGCCGCGGCGGGGTCGTACGGCAGGGGAGGGATCCCTTTTTCATGGGCCCAGAAGCCCGGGGCGAGGATGGAGTCGGCAAGGTCCGCGTGGCCCTTCCACAAGGTCCGGACGATCGCCCCGCGGTCGATGGCCATGGCGATGGCCCGCCGCACCCGCGCGTCGGACAGGACCGGGTCAAGGAGGTTGAACCCGAGGTAGGAAACGTTGCTTCCGGCGTCCTCCTCGGTCACCAGGTTCCCGTTTTTCAGGGCGGCGGGGATCAGGTCGGGGTCCACTCCGTTCAGCACGAAGTTGACGCTCCCCTTCGTAAGTTCGAGGAACCTCACATTGCTGTCCGGGAGGAACTTGACGACGACCTTTTCGATGCCCGGGATCCCGCCGTAGTATCCCTCGAACCGCGAAAGACGGATACCGGCGTCGGGCTGGTAGTCGTCCACCCGGTAGGGCCCTGCCCCGATCGGGGGGGAATATCCCGCCGCCGGGGATCCGGCGGGCACGATCCCCCGCACCATGCCGGCAAGGAACGGGGCGAACGGCTCCGAAAGCCGGAAGACGACCGTGCGAACGTCGGGGGCCTCGATCGCCCGGATCGTTTTGTATGTCGACCGGTGCGGGGACCGGTTCCGGGGGTCAAGCATCCATTGAAACGTGTAGCGGACGTCCGCGGAGGAGAGCTCCCTCCCGTCGTGGAAACGCACTCCGCTGCGCAACCGGAACGCGATCTCGGTGGGAGACCGCTCCTCCCAGCGCTCCGCGAGATCCGGAAGGGGATTTCCCGCCGCGTCCATCCGGAGGAGAGAGGCGTGCGTCATCTGCAGGATCTGTGTCCCGTACGCGTCGGTCGAAAGCCGCGGGTCGATGGCGGACGGTGCTCCCGGGAAAGCGATGACCAGCTCTCCGCTGTCCACCGGCAGCCTCTGGGAACAGCCGGTCAGGGAGGATGCGGCGATGGCCGCCGGAAGCACGGCGGCGAGGAGGCGATGTCTCACGTCCGCCATCGTACCACGCGATCTCCCGTCCCGGGTTTTTGCGGGATGACGTCGGACTTCCTCGACGCTGACGGGATGTTCCCACGTCGCAGCGCAAAGACTGCGCGAACATGATTCGCGGATTCCCCTCCGGGGAAGTCGCCGCAGGCGGCCTCCCGGGGATCCGCTTGTTCGACCCCTCTTCCTGAATTAGAATGACAGGATGCACATATCCTTGCTGAAGGCGACCGCCTTCTTCTATCTTGCCGGGGCTCTCTTCTACCTCTACTTCATCGTCACGCAGAAGGAACGGGGAGCGCGCCTCGGCCGCATGCTGCTCCTGGTCGGGGTCATCCTTCACGCCGCCGGGTTCGCCCTCCGGTACGCGGTTGCCGGGTACACCCCCATCACCAATCTGTTCGAGTCGCTTTCGTTTTTCGCGCTGGCGATCGCCGCCACCTTTCTCGTCATCGAGGTCCGGTACAACCTGCGGGCCTTGGGTTCCTTCGTCGCTCCGCTCGCGTTCACCTTCAGCGTTTTCGCCGCATTCCTGCCGGGGGAAGTCGCGGGGCTGGCCCCGGCCCTGAACTCCTACTGGCTCCCGATCCACGTCCTTCTCCTGTTCGTCGGCGATGCGGTCTTCGCGATCGCCTTCGGGGCGGGGATCATGTACCTCCTGCAGGAGAAACAGGTCAAGAGGAAGAAAATGGGGGCGTTGTTCAAGCGCCTTCCCTCTCTCGACGTGCTCGACGACGTCAATTACCGGTGTCTGACGATCGGGTTTCCCCTGCTCACCATGGGGATCATCACGGGATCCATCTGGGCCGAATACGCCTGGGGATCCTACTGGAGCTGGGACCCGAAGGAGACGTGGTCGCTTATCACGTGGCTTCTCTACGCCGCTCTTCTCCACGGGCGGCTGACGGTGGGGTGGAGGGGGCGCAAGGCGGCGATCCTCGCGATCGTGGGGTTCGGCGCGGTTCTCTTCACCTTCCTGGGCGTCAACCTCCTTCTGCCCGGCCTCCATTCCTACTCCAGCCTGTCGCGGTGAGAGGGAGGGGAGAGGTTTTCCGATGGGGTACATCATCGTCATAGGCCTCAACCACCGGACCGCCCCCGTGGAAATCCGGGAGCGCCTGGCTTTCCCCCCGGAAGTGATCGGACACGCCCTCCGGGGACTCCTGGAGCGGGAATCCCTCCGGGAAGGGGTGATCCTGTCGACGTGCAACCGGGTCGAAGTTTGCGCGCTGGCGAACCAGGGCTTCCGGGGGACGGCGGAGGTCAAGGAGTTTCTGGCGTCCTACCACGGAATTCCGCTGGGGGAGGTGAACGGATATCTCTACCACTACGAGGGGGCGGAGGCGGTGCGGCACCTGTTCCGGGTGGCGAGCAGCCTGGACTCCATGGTGCTCGGCGAGCCCCAGATCCTCGGGCAGGTGAAAGACGCCTACGGGTACGCCGGCGAGTTCCGGTCGATCGGGCCGATCCTCGACAAATTCTTCACGAAGGCGTTCTCGGTGGCAAAGCGGGTGCGCACAGAGACCCGGGTGGCGAGCAGCGCCGTGTCGGTCGCCTACGCCGCGGTCGAACTGGCGAAAAAGATTTTCGGGGATCTTGCGGACAAGACCGTGATGCTCATCGGAGCGGGGGAAATGTGCGAGCTCGCCGCCCGACACCTCCTCTCCGCGGGCGTCAAGGGGATCCTGGTGACCAACCGGACCTTCGAGCGCGCGGTGAAACTCGCCGAGGAGTTCCGGGGTACGGCGGTCCGGTTCGACGAACTGCCGGCGCACCTGAAGAGGGCCGACATCGTCCTCTCCTCCACGGGGGCTCCGCACTTCATCATCCGGAAGCAGGAGGTGGAGGAGGTCATCCGGATCCGGAAGAACAGACCGATGTTCTTCATCGATATGGCGGTTCCCCGCGACATCGACCCCGACGCGAACCAGATCGACAACGTCTACGTCTACGATATCGACGACCTGAACAATGTGATTGAAACGAACCTGGAGGAACGCCAGAAGGAAGCCCGGAAGGCCGAGGAGATCGTGACCGAGGAGGTCCGGTCGTTCCTCCGGTGGCTCGACGCCCAGCAGGTCACCCCCACCATCGTCACCCTTCGCAGGAAGTTCGAGGAGGTCAAGGACGCGGAGGTGGCCAAGGCGGTGTCGGTTCTCGGGGCGGAGGATCCGAAGATGAGGAAGGTGGTGGAATCCCTCGCCACCTCGATTCTCAACAAGATCCTTCATGCCCCCATCGCCGCGCTCAAGAAGGACACCGACGGGAGGAACTCGATGGAGCTCGTGGCGATGGTCCGGGAGATCTTCGATCTCCCCGAACCGTCGGAGCAGGCCGGGATCGGGGAAGAGGAAAACAAGGAGAAGCCCTCGCGGGAATAATCCGCGGGAACCCGAAGGAGGGTGGGTTGGCCCAAAGAGATCCGGTGATCCGTCTCGGAAGCCGGGGCAGCAAGCTTGCCCTGTGGCAGGCCGAGTTCGTCCAGTTCGAGATCGAGCGGAAGACGGGGAAAAAAGTCGAGATCCGGAAAATCAGGACGACGGGCGACATGATCCTCGATGTCCCGCTCGCCCGCGTCGGGGGAAAAGGGTTGTTCGTCAAGGAGATCGAGGAGGCGCTCCTCACGGGCCGGATCGACCTCGCGGTCCACTCGATGAAGGACGTCCCCACCGACCTGCCCGAGGATCTCGCAATCGTTTCCATCACGCAGCGGGAGGACCCGCGGGACGCCTTCTTGTCCGTGAGGTACCGGCGCTTCGAGGATCTCCCGCAAGGGGCGAGGGTGGGAACGAGCTCCCTCCGCCGGCAGACCCAGCTTCTCGGGCTTCGGCCCGACCTTACCATCGAGAGTCTGCGCGGGAACCTCGACACGCGGATCCGGAAGATGGAGGAGGGCCGCTTCGATGCCATCCTCCTCGCGGCCGCGGGGCTTCGGCGCTTGGGATGGGAGGAAAAGATCACCGAGGTTCTCCCCGTGGAGATGTCCCTTCCCGCCATCGGTCAGGGAGCTCTGGGGATCGAGATCCGCAGGGGGGACGCGGCCACCCGCGAGGCGGTCTCGTTCCTCAACGATCGGGACACCGCCTTCGCGGTGCGCGCGGAGAGGGGCTTCCTGAAACGCCTCGAAGGAGGGTGCCAGGTCCCGATCGCTTCCTACGGGCGTACGGAAGGGGACCGCATCTTCCTGGAGGGGCTGGTGGGGCGGCCCGACGGATCCGAAATCATCCGCGGCAGCGCCGGGGGAGACGTCTCCGACCCGGAAGCGCTGGGCGTGTCGCTTGCCGAGCAGCTTCTCGAGCGCGGCGCGAGGACGATCCTGGACGAAGTGTACCGGGCGGCGGGAAGTTAGCTTCCATGTCACTCCAGGGGAAAAGGATCCTGGTGACCCGGGGCGAGGACCAGGCGGAAGAGTTTTCATCGATGATCCGGAAACGGGAGGGCGTTCCCGTTATATTTCCCACGGTTCGGCTGGTGCCCCCCGACGATCCTTCCGTTCTGGACGAGGCCTTGGCGCGCCTGGGGACGTTCGACTGGGTCCTTTTCACGAGCGCCAACGCCGCCCGGTTCTTTCTCGAACGGGCGGCGAAACGGGGGATCCGGGGGATCCCCGAGGGGGTCCGGGTCGCCTCCGTGGGCCCCGGAACGACCCGCGAGGTGCGGCGGCAAGGCTTTCCCGTCCATCTCGAGGCGAAGCAGCACACCGCGGAAGGGATGGTGGGGGCGCTGGCCGGCGAGGGGTTTGCGGGGAAGCGTTTCCTCCTCCCCCGCGCCCAGGAGGGCCGGGAGGTGCTCCCGCTTGTAATCGGCCGCCGGGGAGGTACGGTGGACATCGTGACGGCCTACCGGAACGGTCTGGCTCCCCGCGATGAGAAGGCCGCGAAGGAGATCGGGGAGAGGCCCCCCGACGTGTGCACCTTCGCGTCCCCCTCGGCATTCCGCAATTTCTTTCTCCTGCTGGGAGAGGAGCGCGCCGCTTCCGTCCTGTCCCGGAGCCGGATCGCCGTGATCGGAGAAGTGACGAGGCGGGCCGTCGAGGGAAAAAATTACCTCGTGGACATCATGCCCGAAACATTCACATTGGCCGGGATGCTGGAGGCGATCGAGAGGCATTTCGCCTCCCCGCCCCGCGGAGGGGAGTCTTCATGAGCTTTCCCGAACACCGCCCCAGGAGGCTGCGCAGGAACGAGGGAATCCGCCGGATGGTCCGGGAGACGAACCTCTCGGTGGACGATCTGATCTACCCCCTCTTCGCCGTCGCCGGCAGGAAGATCCGCAAGGAGATTTCCTCGATGCCCGGGGTCTTCCAGTGGAGCGTGGAAAACCTCGTGAAGGAGGTCAGGGACGTCCGGGCCCTGGGGATCCCCGCCATCCTCCTCTTCGGCATCCCGGCGAAGAAGGACCCGGTGGGGTCCGACGCATGCTCCGACGACGGGATCATCCAGACCGCCGTCCGGGCGATCAAGGGCGCCGTTCCCGACATCCAGGTCATCACCGACGTCTGCTTCTGCGAATACACCGACCACGGCCATTGCGGGATCCTCACTCGGGACGGCGACGTGGACAACGACGCCACGCTGGACATCCTGGCACGGAGCGCGGTGACGCACGCGCGCGCGGGGGCGGACATGGTGGCCCCCTCCGACATGATGGACGGGCGGGTCGCGGCCATCCGGAGGGCGCTCGACGAAGAGGGGTACGAAGGGATCCCCATCCTGTCGTACGCCGCCAAGTACGCGAGCGGTTTCTACGGACCCTTCCGGGAGGCGGCCGGGAGCGCGCCGCAGTTCGGGGACCGCAGATCGTATCAGATGGATCCCCCGAATGTCCGGGAGGCCCTCCGGGAAGTGGCCCTCGACATCCAGGAAGGCGCGGACATCGTCATGGTCAAGCCCGCGCTCGCCTACCTCGATGTCATCTGCCGCATCCGGGAGGCCTTCGACCTGCCGGTGGCGGCCTACAACGTCAGCGGGGAGTATTCGATCGTGAAGGCCGGCGAGAAGCTCGGGTGGGTCGACGGGAGCCGCCTGATGTTGGAGATTCTGGTGTCGATCCGGCGTGCCGGTGCCGACCTCATCCTGACGTACGCCGCCAAAGAGGCGGCGAAGGCGCTCGGGGAGTGACGGGGATGGCGGACCATCCGGGCACCCCCTACAAGGTCGTCGAGATCTCGAACGTCCACGACCAGGAGATCGAAGCGGTGTTGAATCGCCTGGCCGCCGAGGGATACCGGTTCGAATCGATTCATTTCGTGACCCAGCCCGGGACCCGCAGGCCCTCGATGGCGTTCCTCTTCTTCTCGCGGGTGCCCGCGGAAGAGGGAGGATGAGGGATGGCGTTTCGCTGGGAGGAGCAGAGAGCGTACTTTCGGGATGCCCGCCGCGCGCAATACCTCGCCCGCATCGTGGGAAAATCGGCGGACTTCATCATCGCCATGGCCCTCTGGCAGATCCCCGGCGCCGCCGGGGTGTTCGCCGCACTGTTCTATCTCCTGATGTGCGACGGCTTCCCCGGGGGGCGCAGCGCGGGGAAGTGGCTGACGGGCCTCAAAGTCGTCCGCGTCGACCGGGAACCGATGGATTTCCAGTCTTCCCTTCTGCGGAACCTGACCGTGGCCTCCCCGTTCCTCCTCTCCCTTGTCCCGGCCGTAGGCCCCTTCCTCGCCTACACCGTCGGGCTGGCGGTCCTCCTCATCGAGACGTATCTCGGGTTCTACGATTCCGACGGCCAGCGGGCGGGGGACACGTTCGCCGAGACGGTGGTGGTGGAATTCCAGCAGGCCGCAGATGACGTCTCTTTATCTGATTGACGGGCACAACGTCCTCTACCGCACCTTCTTCGGCCTTCCGCGGCTCTCGGCGCCGGACGGCATGCCGACCAACGTCGTGCTGGGGACCGCAAGGATCCTCCTGAAGATCCTCCGGGAGGAGAAGCCCGCAGCGATCGCGGCCGTCTTCGACTCCCCCGGGCCCACGCCCCGGCACGTGCTCTTCCCCGAGTACAAGGCGAACCGGCTCAAGGTTCCCGAGGAACTCCTGGCCCAGGTCCCCGTGGTGAAGGAAGTCATCGACGCCCTGGGGGTGCCAAGGATCGAGGTGCCCGGCGCGGAGGCGGACGATATCATCGGCACCCTGGCCCGGGTCGCCGAGGAGAGGGGGGTGGAGGTCGTCATCATTTCCTCCGACAAGGACCTCTACCAGCTGGTGTCGCAGAAGGTCCGCATCCGGGACGGCCTGAAGGAGAGAACGGTGGGGGAGGAAGAGGTCCGCGAAACCTTCGGCGTGGAGCCCGGCCAGGTCGCGGAACTGCTGGCCTTGGCGGGGGACCCCTCCGACAACATCCCCGGCGTCCCGGGAATCGGTGAAAAGACCGCATCCGGCCTGATCCGGGAGTTCGGGACGGTGGAAAACCTTCTGGCACATACCGGGACCCTCAAGGGAAAACAGAAGGAGAGGATCGAAAAAAACGCGGAGATGGCGAGACTTTGCCGCCGGCTGGCGGTGATCGACCGTAACGTTCCCATCCCGTGGGGGATCGACGACCTTGCGCCCCGGGGGATCCACCCGGAGAGGGCCGCCGCGCTCTTCCGGCGGCTCGGGTTCCGCAAGCTTCTCGAGGATCTGGACCTGAAACCGGCGGCGCTGCCGTTTGCCGGTCCCGGGAAGGCTCCTTTGCGGGATCGCGGACGTGCGGAGAAGGCCGGGGATCTCTTCGCCGCGATCGGGGGCGAGGTCCCTCCCCGGGCGGCCGTCGCCGCCTCGGGGAAGACGGGGGGGGAGATCGCCGTCGCGGTCCCCGGTCGGGGGGTCTGGTTCCTCCCGGACCGCGCCGTTCCGGATTTCGTCCGCCGGGTCGGCGAGGAAGGGGGGACGGTCTATCTGTACGAAGGAAAGGCCTTCCTGAGACGGTGCGGCGACTTCGTCCCCCCCGGCAAGGATCCGTCGCTGTTCGACCTGCAGGTCGCCGCCTACCTTCTCGCCCCGGAAGAGGGGACGCCGACCCTTGGTAAGCTGCGAGACCGGTTCCTTCCCCGGCACGGGGGAATCGGGGAGGAGACGGGGGAGCTTGCGGATCGAGCGGAGGAGATCGCCGCGCTGGGGGAGATCCTCGAGGAGAAACTGGCTACGGCTTCGCTTTCGGGGATCTTCCGGGAGGTCGACATGCCGCTGCTGCCGGTCCTGTTCCGAATGGAGGAGAAGGGGATCCGGATCGACCCGGGGATCTTCGGCGGACTGTCGGAGGAGCTGGCCGCGAGGACGCGGGAGATCGAAATGAAGGTGGCGGCGATCGCAGGGCCGGAATTCAATATCAACTCCCCCAAGCAGCTCTCCTTTCTCCTGTTCGAGAAACTCGGGCTGCCTCCGGTCAAGAAGACGAAGACCGGCTATTCGACGGATGTGGATGTGCTGGAGCGGCTCAAAGGCGCGCACGAGATCCCCGGACTCGTCCTCGAATACCGGACGTTCGCGAAGATCCGGTCCACGTACGTCGACGTCCTGCCGGGAATGGTGAACCCGCGGGACGGCCGCATCCACACGACGTTCCACCAGACCCAGACCTCCACGGGGCGCCTCTCCTCTTCCGACCCCAATTTGCAGAATATTCCGGTGCGCGCCGACCTGGGAAGGAGGATCCGGTCGGGGTTCGTGGCGGAACCGGGAGCGCTTTTCGTCGGCGCCGACTACTCCCAGGTGGAGCTGCGCCTGCTGGCCCACCTGTCGGGGGACGCCGAGCTCACGCGGAGGTTCCGGGAGGGAGAGGACATCCACGCCGCAACCGCCTGCGCCGTCTTCGACGTGCCCCCGTCCGGGGTTACGCCCGAGCTCCGCCGCAGGGCCAAGGTGATCAACTTCGGCATCCTGTACGGGATGAGCCCCTTCGGGCTTTCTCGGGAGCTCGATATCGGCGCCAAGGAGGCGAAGCAGTATATCGACCAGTACTTCCTGCGCTATCCGGGCGTCTACCGGTATATCGAGGAGCTCAAGGAACAGGCGAGAAAGGCCGGGTATGTCCACACCCTCCTCGGCCGGCGAAGGTTTCTCCGGGACATCAATTCCCGGAACAAGGTTCTCCGGGAGGCGGCCGAGAGGATGGCGATCAACACCCCGATCCAGGGGAGCGCGGCCGACATCATCAAGCTGGCGATGATCCGGGTGGACCGGGAGTTCCGGGAGAAGGGAATGCGCGCCGGCCTGGTTCTCCAGGTCCACGATGAACTGATCGCCGAGGCGCCCGAAGCCGAGGCCGCCGGGGTCGAGCGGATCCTGAAGGGTGCGATGGAGGGGGTGGCGTCCCTGTCGGTGCCCCTCACCGTATCCGTGAGCAGGGGGAAGCATTGGGGGGAAATTCATTGAGCCCGCCCGATCGGGGGATGAATAGTTATCCGGGAAGCCACGTCCTATGAGTGGGAACGAACAGGCGAACGTGCCGGATGAGAATCTCGTACGGGCTTCGCTTGCAGGCGACGAAGGGGCGTTCCGCGATCTGATGGAACGGTACAAACGGCGGGCATTCGGAGTGGCGCTGGGGATCGTGGGAGACGCGGACGAGGCCCAGGACGTGGTGCAGGACGCCTTCGTGAAGGCGTATTACAAACTGAGGGACTTCCGTTTCGGCTCGAATTTTTACACCTGGTTCTACCGTCTTCTGGTCAACCGGGCGATCGACCGGTGGAGGAAGACCTCGAGAACGCCCACGGTTTCCTTCGACGATGCATGGGTTTCCGGGGAAACGTCGGAATCGGAAGCCATGGTATATCCGAAGACCCCCGAGGAACTTGCGGGGAACCGGGAACTCGCGGAAGGGATCAGCCGGGCGATCGCGGCCCTTCCGGAGTACCACCGGACGGTCATCCTCCTCCGGGAAGTGGAGGGACTGGCATACGAGGAGATCGCGCGGATTCTGGATTGCTCGGTCGGCACCGTGATGTCGCGCCTCCATTACGCGCGGGCGAAACTGAAGGGCGCCCTCAAGGGGTTCCGGGGAAGGTAAGAAGATGGAATGCAGGGAAGCGAGACAGAAGATCCAGGACCTGATCGACGGCCGGCTGCCGCCCGGTGGGGCTGCGGAAATGCGCGACCACCTCAGGGCTTGCGGTCCGTGCGCCGCCGAGGAGGCCGAACTTGCGCGGGTCGGGGAACTCCTCCGCCTCTGGTCCGCCGTGCGTGTCGGGGAGAAGGAGGCGCAGCTTTCCGCCATGTGGACCCGGGTTCGGGCCGGGATCGAGGAGCGCAAAGAACCGTGGTACGCCCCTGTTCTCCACCGATGGTTCTTACTTCCCGCGGCGGCCGCGCTTGCGGTTTTCGCCCTCCTGTTCTACCCTTTCGATGGGACGAGGGCCCCGTTTCACCCAAAAAGCTTCGATGTCACTGTGGAATCCCTCGAATCCGACACGGCGACCGTGGCCCTGGTGGACAAGGGGGAGGGACTTCCACGGGTGATCTGGATCATCGAAAATGGGAAGACGTGACCGAAGGCCGGGGGCCTGCCTCCCGGCGGTTGCCTTCCTCGCTCTTCTCCTCATTCTTGCGCATGCCGTCGCCGCCGCCCCCGACGCGCCGGTTGCCGTCGACGTGGGAGTCGTCGTGGCTTCCAACGAGGGGGACACGATGGACCCGGCGCTCACCCCGATCCGGAACCAGCTGCACTCGATGTTCAATTACACCTCCTATCGGCTGGTCGAGCGCCTGAAGCGCACTCTTTCGGTCGGGGAAACCGGGGATTTCGGCCTGCCCGGGAACCGGTCGATGCGGGTGACGCCTGTCCCCGCCAAGGGGAACAAGGTGAGGCTCGCCGTCCAGATGATGGAGGCGGAGCGCAACCTCCTCACCACGACCCTCGGCCTTACCCGGGGGGGAATGGTGCTCGTGGGGGGTCCCCCCTACCAGAAAGGCGTACTGATTCTCATCATTTCCGCGGAATAACCGTCCTGTTGAATATCCGCAACCGCGGCCTCGTCATATCGGCGGAACGGGGAAACTTTCCTGCGGGAAGCCGGGTTATTCCCTGCAGGAAGCACCGAAGGCAAGGAGGTGGAAGCGATGAAAAAACTGATTGCGATAGCGGCTACGGCGGCATTTCTGGCGGCGGTGGCTCCTTCCCCCGCCCTTGCGGGGGACCGGGGATGGGCCACGGCCGGGAAGATCCTGACCGGGATCATCGGCGTGACGATTCTCGGCAACGCGATTGCGAATTCCCAACCCTACCCGGCCCCCGTCTACGCTCCCGCACCGCGGGTGTATTACCCGCCGGAAGAGGTCTGGGTCCAGGGCCGCTACGAGAGCAGGATCGAGAGGCGGTGGGTCCCCGGTCACTGGGAGATCGAGGGCGCAGGGCGCCGTTACGGCGATGACGATTACGGGGACCGCTACGATGACGGCTACGGGAGAGATCGCGGCCGTCGGATCTGGGTTCCCGGCCATTACCGGGACGTGGAGGTACGGGTGTGGATCC
>Ga0209640_10001516_pt1 | contig 19724 bp, 14 predicted proteins | sample RifCSP10_1_FD_184018 | JGI IMG/M metagenome (GOLD analysis project Ga0209640, IMG submission 184018) | Soil microbial communities from Rifle, Colorado - Rifle CSP2_sed 10_1 (SPAdes) (version 2) | ecosystem: Environmental > Terrestrial > Deep subsurface > Rock core/Sediment | place: Rifle...
CCGGATCCAGCACCAGTTTATCGCCCTCCAGCGCCACTCTTATGCTTTTTTCCAGAACCCTCGGATAGGTTACTTCGATCTGCCAGTTATCGCCTTGCTCCAGATCGACCTCCCAGGAACCGATGAAGGAGATGCTGCGAAAATTTTCCAATGGAAAATTCTGTGTGGCAGTATTGCTGAAATCGGCCGCTGGTATATCGCTCGCGACAGCGGTGTCCATGCGGGAAAAAGCAATTCGCCCGATACCAACCAAGACCACGACGACTATTGCCAGGAATCCGACTGCCAGGCCCAGACCAACATTACTCTTTCGCTTTGTCTTTGGATTCATCTCTATTCACCTCTTGATTGAATTTCGTGTAATACTCATTCAGGGCCTCAATATCCAGACCCAGTAGCTGCATAGTCCGGAACAGATTTGGTAATTCACTGCGTATGAACTCGGCCCGGCGCTCCTCCAGGATATTTTTCATTGCCTCTGTCGTGACGAAATAACCGATGCCGCGCCGGTTCTCGATGATCTGCCGGTCCAGCAGTGACTGGTAGCTGCGCGTCACGGTGTTCGGGTTTACACCCAGGCTGACGGCAAGTTCGCGTATGGAGGGGATCCGCTCACCACAACAGCATTGGCCGGTGATAATGCGGTCGCAGACCTCGTCCGCGATCTGGAGATAGATACCTTTGGGCTGGTTAAATTCCATGACTCACCTGTGTTTCACTGACCCGCAGCCAGGTCACATAACAGCAGAACAGTGGTGCGATAACGTAGAACAGTAACTTTAAACCTGTCACAATGACATGACCGAGATTTTCATTGATGCTCCAGTCCACACCCTCGAGACCGTTTTCAAACATAGTTTCCGACCCCAGCAACATTCCGCTTACTTCTCCGGAGAAGAAGATCAGGAAGGCGATACAGGCCAGCACACCCAGGCCGGCGGCCAGGAGGAAAACGGAGATAACGGTCTTGAACCAGCGCGCGCTCCGGAACCAGGCGCCGCCCAGGAAGAAAATGGGCTGGATGATCATGAAGACTGCGATAACCTCCCAGACTGCTTCATTGAAAGGAGTGAACAGGCTGTTGGACCTGCCGAACTGGAGTTGGTTAATGCCTTCGATGATTAACGACACCAGCGTGGTATATACCAGGATATAGAAGATAAAAAAGATGGAACCATGCAGGTAACGGGCCAGGGTTTTTTCCAGGGCCGAAGCCGGCAACAGCAAATAACCCTCGTTGAGTTTCTTGTTGTTCAGTTCCTTGAAAATGACGCTTACGTGTATGGAGCCCCAGATCAGGAGCATGCCTGTGAACCAACCGAAGTACAAATTATCCTTAAGATCACCAAACCCCGCGCCGGGTATGGCGTTCAGCATTATCATGATGGTGACGACGGCGAAGGCGATGAGATAGCCTCGCAATTCCCCCAGAAAATCATTACGGATCAGCAATCCCAGGCGGCGCCAGTTAAAATGTTCGTTCATGCGGATTCTCCCGTCTTGTTAAACAGGCCGGAAATAATATCGGGTTGGGAAATGATGGTATTGAACAGGACCTCCAGATCGATACGACCGTCACCGGCGGCATCATCCTGCCATACCGTCCAGTAACCACCGACACCGGGTTCGCTGTACAACAATCCGGCAGCGTCCTGATCCGGGCGCGTCGGTGTATGGCTCATGCGGATCCGGGAGCTGATGTCCGCCATGGTTTGATTTAACAACACCTTGCCTTCGTGCAAAACGACCAGGCTGTCGATCAGGGATTCCACGTCCCGGACCTGATGCGTTGAAATAATAAAAATCTGATTATCGTTCAGGGCTTCCGCCACCAGGCGGCGAAACAATCCTTTCGATGGGATATCCAGTCCGTTGGTGGGTTCATCCAGGACCAGCAGCTCGGAGCCGGCGGCCAGAGCGAAAGAGAGCAGAAATTTCTTTTTCTGCCCGAAGGATAATTGGGTCAATTTGCGGTTGCGCGGGATATCGAATTCACGCAAATAGCGTTCGAAATGATCAAGGGAAAAATTCGGATAAAACGGAGACAGAAAATATACAAATTGCTGATCGGTGATATTACCGGGATTCAGTTCCTCCGGCAGAAATGAAACCTTCGCCAGAAAACCGGGCTCGCGTTTGCCGGGGTCATAACCCAGCGTCGTCAGAGAGCCTGAATCGGGGAAAAGCAAGCCGGTCATCAGTTTCAATAATGTCGACTTGCCTGCCCCGTTGATACCCAGTAACCCGTATATGTTACCGGGCTTCAGGCGGAGATCCATCTGCTGAAACAAATCGTCCTGCGCATAACCAAAGGAGAGGTTTTTGATTTCAATCATGCCAGCATGCCCCTGTTCGTGTGCCTTGCTATGTTGACGATTAATCTTATGACCGATTCTTTTTAAGGTCATAACTAAACCGTTCACTCTCCACGCTCGGAACAACCAACAGACTGTAAGGCTGTTTAGTTAAGTCTTCCTGCGCCCGTTGGACGCGGCCCTGCTCGAGGATGGCCTCGATCATCGCGGTAACCTTCGCGCTCAGGTGTTCATTAAGCGCATCGATTTTTGCGCTGACCCTGGTATTGACGCTGTCATTAATCGCATCGGTATCGACGGTGAACTCTGCCGTTGCTGCATTGGCAGAAATACCAGCGGTAAGCGTCAGTGTTAATACTAATTTTTTAAGTGTGTTCATATTCATGCCCTCACTGATTGATAGTCTGTTAACCCTCACCATTCATCATCACATTTAGTCTGTCCTGATAAATAGTGTACTAGAATACTAGTACAGTATACTCAGGGTGTCAACACCTGTTTATAAATTTTTTCTCCCAACTGCGGACACCAGCCTTAATATTTTTATATCTTATTGTTTTATAAAATATTATTTAAAGCGAATTAATGCTGATTGCGGCAGCAATGTCATGACTAAAACCGGTTGGAGCCGATTTAAAGGGGTGAAATCCTGACGGATTACAAACAGAAATCCGTCAGGCCCGGGCAGGATGGTGGTGGATTGGGGCGTTCCGGGATGGCTTCAGCTCAGGTCGGCGAAATACGCTTCCTGACGTTTGCGCAAATCGGCATCGGGCAAACGGCCGAGTGCCGCTCCGAAGTTATCGATGGCATGGTGTTCTGCCCTGGTCCCCGGTATGGCACAGGTGATGGCCGGATGGGAGACGATATATTTGAGAAAGAATTGGCCCCAGCTTGCGCAATCGAATTCCGCGGCCCAATCCGGCAACGGCTTGGCGCCGGTTTTCTGGAACAGGCTGCCCCTGCCGAAAGGCAGATTGACTATCACTGCTATGCCCCGGTCCAGGGCCAAAGGCAGCAGGCGCTGTTCGGCTTCCCGATCATCCAGTGAATAATTCAGCTGGACGAAATCCATTTGTTCCGAGGACATGAGCTTCTCCATGTCCGCGAATTGATTGGCTTGCGAGGTGGTGATACCGATATATTTAATCTTGCCCGACTGTTGCCATTCACGCATAGCCGCCAGCTCGCTGGTAGCATTGAGAAGATTATGCACTTGCATCACTTCAACCTTGTCGGTCTGCAGCCGGCCCAGCGATGCCTGATAACTGGCGCTGCCGGTCAAGCTGCCGCGCATGTCCGTCTTGGTGGCCAGAAACAACTGATCCCGGATGCCGAGTTCGGCTATCAGATCACCGAGCACTGCCTCCGAACTGCCATAGGCAGGGGCCGTATCGATTAATTTGCCGCCAAGTTCCGCGAATTTTTTCAAGGTGGCGCGCAATGGCGCGCGTTCTGTTTCCGTCATCCCGACACCATAACGATTGGTGCCTATGCCTATGGGAGGAATGCCTTCGCCTGAGGTAGGGATCTTCTTGAGTATTAAGGGTTGCGCCTGGGCAAAGAGTTCAGGTGTACCGAGTGTCATCGCCGCACCGGCTGCCGCTCCCAGTTTCAGTATTTCCCGTCTGGATATTTTCATCGCTTATCCTCCAAAATATGCCTGTTAAAAAGTATACAGGACGGCATGAACCACTACTATCCGAGATGCCATGATGCAAAATTTTTCCACAATCCGGAGTGGCGCATCATTTCACCACAGCCCGCAACGTAAATGGTGTAATTATTACGCTGCACCATTTCAAACAGTTACTGGATATAGAGCTGGGACATATTAGCAGGACTGATGAGCAATAATGGTACCGGCCTTTCCATCCGGGCAGGCAGATATTATTTCTTTAACTTGTTTTTTAAATATTCGATAACCAGCGGGGTCATATTAATCTTTGAGCTGGCCCAATTCACGCCGCCGGTCAAAACGATATCAAATTGATTTTGTTCACTCACTATCTCAATGGCTTCGATAATTTCATCCTGGAGGGCGGTCAGTATCTCGTTACGCCTGAAGGATAAATCCTCCTTGTACTGGTCTTCCATGCGTTGCAGTTCCCTGCCCTTGACATATAACTCCCGGTCCAGCCTGGCAACTTCGGTTTCATTCATATTCAAGGTATCGTTCGTTAACCGTTCATTCAAATCGGTTACCAGTCTTTGCATGTCAATGATTTCCCTGTTACGTTCCTCGAATTCCATACGAAGTTCGGTTGCCATTTGCTCCGCTTGCGGGGATTGTTCCAGCACCTCCATGGCATCGACTACTCCGATTTTATACTGCTCCGCCGTGGCCACATTCCAGATTGAGGCAATGCATGAAAGCACCGACAGGTACAGGCAGAATCTTGCGACAATGACCAACAGTGAGGACTTCATTACTCCACTCGACGGGTTTGTTGTCTTGTTAGCATAACATAATCCCATGCTTGTAAAACACCCGGATCGAGAGGTGTCCCGGGCCAGGATTTCCAGGTTTTCTATTGCTGGAGTGCCACGTCATTACAGGTGTGGGTTTCCATAAGTTAATCGATTTAAACCCGACAGTTATACCAACCGTTATACTCTCGGAATGTTCCGCGAAAAAAGCTTCGGCAAGTCCCAGGGATGGCGTTTTAAATAACTGGCAATCGGCGGTGTTATCTGAGCATGTGTCTGCGCCCCGGTCCATGAGAATGGCAAATGCTTTATTCCTCCCGGCGCCCGAATTTCATCCACTGCCTCCAGTATTCCACGCAGTACGGCCCGTTGCCCATCACTGTCACCAGGCTTACCCATGATTTGGCCGAAAGGGTATTCCACGGCAACGAGGCGCGGCACGCTGACTGCGGCGGTCAAGTCCGGGACATTGGATAAGGACACCGTTGTAATACCGGCCTGTTCTATCACTCGCTGTGCCAGCCCCACGGACCAGCAACAGGTCGGTCAGGCCGGGATCAGGACGGCAATATCCACTGCCTCCGACCGCAAATGTTTGATAAGCGCCGGGATGCTGTGCTCGAGCAGTTCCTTCGGATCGAGCAGATACCCCATAAAGGAATAATGCGATGGCGCCGCGGCGCCAACCACACCGGCTACAACCAGTTCCTGCAGTCGCTCTATCGGCAGCAGACAGTTCAGATCGCTTTCGGCGAACGCCGGGTTGATATGAAGATGATAAACCCGGATATCCTGCGTCCGCGCCGTACCGGGTATGATGCGATAGGAAGGATCGCCCCACCAGGGGTTGCGGCGCTCGCCGTCCTGATCGAAGGGTCGATCCGTCCGTAGCGCGATGCCGCCGGTGCTGATCAGAGCCACGGTGCAATCCTTTAACGGCTTGGCCAGGGCCGTCCAGGGTATGGTGCGTGGGGATTCCAGCTTGATCCACGCCAGCACCAGTCGCTTCGCGATAACATCCAGGAACCGGTAGGAGTCTACTATTTTCGTCATGTAATGAATTTTAATCCCGGATTTGTTTGGATGATTCCATATATCACCCTTGCCGCCAGAACCGTCGAAATTTCAATAGTAGTATAAACGCTTACAGGCTGCATAGATTGATGATAATTGACTTACGTCAGGTGCCCGGCATCCGGCGCCATTCATAATTAACATTAGTTATACGACCAGCACAGGTGGAATTCCATGAACGCATTTGATATTGACGCCTACTCACCGGCGCAGATGGCCGCCCGGGTTGAAAACGCGGGGATCACCAAAGGCAACATGAATGCCGTATCGACGCTGGTGCTGGCCATGCTGGCCGGCGCATTCATTTCCTTCGGCGCAGTCTTTTATACCTTCGTTATCCACGATTCCACACTGAGTCTCGGCCTGACCCGTTTGCTGGGTGGATTCGTGTTCTGTCTCGGCCTGATCCTGGTCATCGTCGCCGGGGCGGAACTGTTTACAGGCAACAGCCTTATCGTCATGGCCTATGTCAGCCGCAAGATTACCGGCTGGCAACTGTGCCGCAACTGGCTGACGGTATATATCGGCAATCTCGCCGGTGCTCTGGTTATCGTCATCCTGATTTACTACAGCGGGCATCTGAGTACCGCGAACGGCGCCATCGGCCTCCTGGCCGTGCGCATTGCCAATGCCAAAGTCAACCTGACATTCATGGAGGCACTGTTCAGAGGGATACTCTGCAATCTGCTGGTTTGCCTCGCGGTCTGGCTGTGTTTCAGCGGCCGCTCCGTCACCGACAAGATACTGGCCATCCTTTTTCCGATCACTGCGTTTGTCGCCCTCGGCTTCGAGCACTGTATTGCCAATATGTATTTCATTCCAGCCGGGCTGGCGGTTAAAAATGACCCGGCCCTCCTGCAGCAGGCGCTGGTACTGGCCAATGGCAGTCTGAATATCGATAATCTGAACACCGGATCGTTCCTGCTCAACAATCTGCTGCCGGTGACCCTGGGGAATATCATCGGCGGCGGCTTCTTTGTCGGCGCGGTGTACTGGTTTGTGTATCTGCGCCGCCAGGCGGTGGAACCGATCCGCGACTTGATGACCAGGGGGCCGCCGTCCGTGACTCCGGAGGCAACCGTCGCTGAAGTCGTGTCGGTCATGAAGCAGCATAACACCGGTTCGGTTCTGGTCGGCGAATTGGGTCATGCCCAGGGAATCGTCGCCGAATCGGATATCGTGCGCAAAGTGATCTCATTGGGACTGGACATCAAGCAAGTCAAGGTTGCCGATATCATGAGTGTCCCGCTGATCACTATCGATATCAAAACACCGGTTTATGAAATCTATCGCACCATGGCGGAGCGAAAAATCCGCCACATCATCATTACTGATAATAACGAGCAGGTCGGATTCCTGTCCGTCAAGGATGTGCTGCGACGGCCGATTATTTAAGCACCCTCTGAAATAAAAATCCTCGCGGCAAGCCGCGAGTTATTTTTATTTCCTCTTGATTTCGCTGCGCACGAAGTGAATTCGCGCTGGCGACCCAAGGGGAGGGCTGAGCCTCTCCCCTTGGGCAACCCCATCGCTTGGTACCCGCAGCAAGCCGCGGGGTATTCGCAAAATTAATCGGATTCCTTAAGCTGCCTGTCAATTAACTTATGGTTTTGCTCACTATCGACCCGCAATCGGATCAGCCGCCCACCGGGTTACCGTCGGCATCGAGATAATGGATGGCGCCCAGATTCAGTTCCTTGATACCTGTCTCAATCTTCTGGCGATCACCGACTATCACCCAGACCAACCTGTCGGGGTGCAGTGATCGATCCGCCTGGGCGGAGATATCTCCCAGCGTCAATGTCCTGACTTTTCCCGCGAAGGTGTCCCAGTAATCTTCAGGGAACGAAAAACGTACCATTTCGACAATATCACCCATGACCGCCGCATTGGTTTCCCAGCGACCGGGGAGCGTCAGGGTCTGCTGATCCTTGACCTTGGCAAGTTCCTCGGGCGTGGGCGGCCGGTCTCCGCCGCCGCGGATACCGGTCAATTCCTTCTGCACTTCCGCTATCGATTCCCTGGTCTTGTCGGTCTGGACCGGCGCATAGACTATGAACGGGCGCTGCGCAGCCGTATCGAAGATTAAACTTTGCGCCCCATAGGACCAGTGCTTGTCCTCGCGCAGGTTCATATTGATACGGGATGAAAATGCACCACCCAGTATGTGGTTTGCCGTATCCAGCGCCAGATCCCGTTCGTCGCTTTTCGGCGGGACGATATGGCCCGCAATGATGATCGACTGTTCCGAGCCGGGGCGATCAACGATGTATACTTCACTCGCGGACTTTTGTTCGACACTACCCAGGTTCTTCCTGGGTATCTCACCTGGCTCCCAGCGCGCGAACAGCCTATCCAGCCTGTCCTTGATTTCATCCCGGCTTGTGTCACCGACGATGATCAACGTGGCGTTATTTGGCCTGAACCAGGTGGTGTGAAAATCCCGCAGGGCGTCGACTTTAAGACTGGAAACGGAGTCTTCGGTGCCTGAGCCCGTTAACGGCAGACTATAGGCATGGCCCTCGCCGTAAATTAACTTCGGAAATACCCGCAACGCCATCGGCACCGGTGTCACCTTTTCCCGCTGGATGGCCGCCAGTTGTTGCTGGCGCAATCGTTCGAAGTCCGCTGCTGGAAAAGCAGGATTAAGAATCACGTCCGCATAAAGCTCCAGGGACTTATCGAGGTTATCCTTCAACGCTGACATGCTGATAAACGACAAATCCAGGTTCGATCCCGTGCCTAATGTCGCTCCGACACGATCAAGTTCATCGGAAATCTGCAGGGCAGTCCTTGTTGCTGTCCCTTCATCAAGCATATTAAGCGCCAGGCTCGCCGTGCCGGGAAGTCCAAACTGATCGGCGGCATATCCGGCATCAAACATCATGTTCATCTCGACGACCGGGACACCAGTGCGTCGTGCAAGGATGACTTTCAGGCCGTTGCCAAGAGTAAAGTGTTCACGTTCCGGGAATCTGACCGCGGGAAACTCCGTTACCTCCGGGACACCCGTGGAGCGATTGACGTCACTGGGTTGTATTGCGTATTCGGGATATGCATGCACTTCAAGTGTAAAATCACCATTGGACAGCCATCTACGCGCCGCGGCCTGCACGTCCCTGGCCGTTGCATTGATGACACTGGCCTGGGAGGCCTCATGTCCGTCGGGACTGCCGAGATAGACCTCGCTCGCTGCCAGGACATCGGACTTGCCGCCAAAGCCCCCGACTCGTTCCAGTCCCCGGGTAAACTGGGCCCTGCGGCCGGTCTTGGAACGATCCAGTTCATCTCTATTGATCCCCCGATCAATGACGCGCCGCAGTTCTTCATCGATAGCCCGTTCCACAGCCGCCAGGTCGCCGCCCGGCCGCGCGGTGGCCACGATCAGGAAACCGCCCGCAAGCTGTGAGGTGTAATTTGCAGCCTGGACATCGGTAGCGATTTGTTCGTCATAGACCAGTCTCTTATACAGGCGCGAACTCTTACCTCTTGATAACACGTCGCCAAGAATATCCAGCAGCTCGACATCCGGATCGCCGAAAGCAGGAACATTCCATACCTTGTAGATCCGATCCTGCGGCACGCGGTCGTACATAACGTGCCGTGTTGATTCCATCCGTTTGCTGATGTTGATCACCGGCTTGACCAGGGGTGGTCCCGCCTCGATGCCACCGAAATATCGCTCCACCCGGAGTTTCACGTCCTCTGGATCCACGTCACCTGCTACGACAATGACGGCATTGGCGGCACCATAATAAACATGAAACCATTCACGGACATCATCCAGGGTCGCCGCGTCAAGGTCCTCCATGGATCCGATCACTGTATGGCTGTACGGATGCCCTGCCGGAAAGGTATTTTCCTGTATGATGTTAAACGCCTTGCCGTAGGGCTGGTTTTCACTCTGGCGCTTTTCATTCTGTACCACGCCGCGTTGTTCATCGAGCCTGGCCTGGTCTATGGCGCCGAGCAGATGACCCATGCGATCGGATTCCATCCACAAAGCCATGTTCAGGGCGGTTTTCGGTACTTCCTGGAAATAATTGGTACGGTCTTCACTGGTGGTGCCGTTCATACCGGTCGCACCGACACGGTCGAAGGGTTTGAAATAATCATCGTTGTGATTTTCGCTGCCATTGAACATCAGGTGTTCGAACAGATGGGCAAAACCGGTCTTGCTTGCCTTTTCATCGGCTGATCCGACGTCATACCAGACATTCACAGCGACGACCGGCGCTTTATGGTCCTCATGCACAATCAGGCGCAGGCCGTTATGCAACACAAATTTCTCATAGGGAATCTTCACCACGCCATCCGGTAACTCCTTGGTTTGAGCAGACGCCGTATAAATGATTAACGTCAGGCAGATCCAAAATGATTTAATCAGGCATGCATATTTCATGAAGGGCTCCTCGGTCTAAGTCTGTAGTCCCCGTTCTGAATCGGAATATTCTTGCTGGAAACTGTCTATTCTTGACGTGGGATCATAGCGGTAAACACCGGCTGCGACAATCATTCCGGAGCACAATGGCCCTGCCGGCCGGAGGGATAAGTATTATAATTCCGACGTATAATCCCGGCAAAAAATGATTTCGTGGATTGCGTCAGCGCTTGTTACAATGTGCGTGTCATATCAGGCTGCTAACCCACTAGACGATAACAAATCAGGGGTTCATGAGAGTGATACAATTTTTTCAAACTTCGGGTTTTAAAAAAACGTCTGTTATTTGTATATTGCTATTTTTAGATTTACCTGCCGTGGGGGCGCAATCGATCACCACACCGGATTTCTCCGGATTATGGTTCCCGCGCGGATTCGGCAAAACGACGCCCAGTCCCCTGCCCTACAACGACAAGGCGCAGAAGCTGTACGATGAATATATAAAGACCTTCACTCCCGATGATGACCCGGGGAAGTTCTGTATCCAGCCGGGCCTGCCGCGCGCGATCTGGGGCGCCCCGTTCCCCATCGAGATACATCAAACTGAACGCGACATCACTATTTTCTACGAAGGTTATTTCATGTACCGCAAGATCTATATCGAAGGCCACGATCAGCCGGAACCGGTCCTGCCGACACGCATGGGTTACTCCGTCGGCCACTGGGAAGGCGATACCCTGGTGGTTCATACCAGCCACCTGCGTGAATACCCCTATATGATACGGACCCCGAATTCTTCCCAGGCTACCGTCGTCGAACGGCTGCAACTGGAATCACGCGCAACGGACGGCAAGACCGAAAAAATCCTGGTGAATGAATTAACTCTCACCGATCCGGTACTGTATACCGCCCCGGTGGTCGTCAGGGGCGAAATCGCTGCGTCCCCTGATACTCCCATCCTCGAATATTCATGCAGCGAGACCATCTGGGACGATTATCTGATTGAAAAAGGACTGAAGCCACCGGATTTTGAGGAGTTAATTAACTGATTATTTAAAACACAGAGACACAGAGAACACAGAGAAATTAATAATGGGATCAAAGATAATCTGAACATTTAAATAATCATTAAACTTCGAAATCTGAATAAGTAAACTTTAAATACTCTGTGTGCTGGTCCATAGCTACATAGACATACGTCCCTGTATAATATCTGTGCCTCTGTGTTTAACTAATTTACCTGTCAACAGACGTAGGTCGGGTAGAGCAGCGCGATACCCGACATCAATAATCCCATTGATGGCAGGTTTCAACCCGCCTAACATATTAAGGCGGGTTTCAACCTACCCTGCTTTAACTAAATTAATTTTTTCTCTGTGCCCTCTGTGTCTCTGTGTTTAATTTATTTTTGTTAGCCTGCGATCCGTTAGTATCCCCGCTCGATATCGACCACATTCAGCATCTTCTCGCCGTTGATATAACGCCGGATATTTTCCCGGATCACCACCCAACGGCGTTCCGGCGTCCGGTCCGAGGTAGAGCTGTTATGCGGGGTGATAATGACATTGGGGATCTGCCAGAGCGCGTGCCCGGGGGGCAGCGGTTCGGGGTCGGTCACGTCCAGTCCCGCACCGGCCAGGGTGCCGTCCCCGAGTGCCGCCACCAGATCGGCAGTGACCGTACTGCCGCCCCGGCCGACACTGATGAAGTAACTGCCGCGCTTCAGTCCGCCGAAAAATTCCTTGTTGAAAATCCCGGTAGTATTCTGGGTCATAGGCAGGGCATTAACGATCACATCCGCTTGCCTGGCGAGTTCATTCAATTCATCCGACAGCCCCACGTATTCGACGAAGTCCGGTCCCTCGCGGCTGGAATTGCGGGTGGCGATGACACGCATGCCGAGACCCGCGGCGCGGCGCGCCACTTCGGTACCGATCCCACCCAGACCAGCCACGAGCATGGTCTTGTCCTTTACTTCTATCATGGGCGCAGGTGATCCGCCGCCACGGTCCCAGCGGCCCGCAAGCTGCGCCGTGTGCGACCCGGTCAGATTGCGTGTCAGCATCAGCATCATGGCAATGACATGCTCGGCAATGGGTGGCGCCGAATAATGCTGGTTATTGGTCAGGAGAAAGTCCCGGCCTTTCATATCCGGTGACATGGCGCAGCCTTCCACGCCAACGCCATAGTGCTGTATCCAGCGCAGATTGAGTGCCTGCCTGATTACATCCGGTGTGCAATATCCCAGGTAGACTTCGGCATCCCGGATGACGGCGGTGTCCGGCGCTTGCCCCAATCCGATGGGTAAAGTCACAATCTCCGCATCACCTGTCACTTCCTTTATCCAGTTCAGCAGGTCCGGTTTCCCTTGCAGATCCGCCGCTGACATCGACATGACAATGCGTTGCGGTTGGCGCCAGCGGGGCGAAGCACTGATCGGGTTCGCCGCTTCCTCAATGTTAAATTCCTTAATAAAAGCCTGGGTCGCCGCATCGGGACCCGCCGCGCGTGATTCCGAGAAGGACAGCCAGATTGCGATTAGTATTAAGAAACATCTCGTGCATTTTTTCATCTTCTGCCCCTATCTGTTAGCGTTTAACTTTTTACTGTTCACTTTTAACTTTTAACTTTACACTTTAAACTGTTTTTTTGCCGCTTTCCGGTGCGCATGTAACAACGGTTCGGTATAACCGTTGGGTTGAGTAGCGCCTTTAAAGATTAGATCACAGGCAGCCTGAAAGGCAATACTGTTGGCGAAATCCGGCGCCATGTTCCGGTACACGGGATCGCCGGCATTCTGGCCATCGACGACTTGCGCCATGCGCTGCAACGTGGCCATGACCTGCTCCCGATCACAGATTTGATGCAGTAGCCAGTTGGCGATGTGCTGGCTGGAGATCCGCAAGGTCGCCCGATCTTCCATCAGACCGGTGTTGCTGATATCGGGTACCTTGGAACATCCGACGCCCTGTTCGACCCAGCGCACGACATAACCGAGGATCCCCTGGACATTATTATCCAGCTCCTGCTGGATGGCCTGCTGGTCGAGAACAGCCGGATCCGCGAGTAAGGGAATCTTCAGGATATCATCGAGGCTGGCCCGCGGCCGGTTTTTAATTTCATTCTGGCGCTGCCTGACATTTACCTGGTGATAATGGATGGCGTGCAGGGTGGCGGCGGTAGGCGAAGGCACCCACGCGGTATTGGCACCGGCTTTGGGGTGATTGATCTTGGTCTGCATCATCTGCCGCATCTCATCCGGCATGGCCCACATGCCCTTGCCGATCTGGGCCCGGCCCTGCAGGCCGCAGGCCAGTCCGATATCGACATTCCAGTCTTCGTACGCCAGTATCCAGGCCGCCTGCTTGATCTCATTCTTGCGTATCATCGGTCCCGCCAGCATGCTGGTGTGGATTTCGTCGCCGGTGCGATCGAGGAAACCGGTGTTGATAAAAACCACCCGTTCCCGCGCCGCGCGGATGCACTCTTTCAGATTCACCGTCGTCCGGCGTTCCTCATCCATGATGCCGATCTTCAGGGTATTTACCTGCAGGCCGAGGAGCTTCTCGATGCGGCTGAATAATTCACAGGTGAATGTCACCTCTTCCGGACCGTGCATCTTCGGTTTGACAATATAGATACTGCCGGCGCGGGAATTTTTCAGCGTTGTTTTGCCCTGCAGATCATGCATGGCAATTAACGCCGTGATCACGCCGTCCAGTATCCCTTCAGGTACCTCCCGCCCATCCTTATCCAGGATCACGTCTATCGTCATCAGATGGCCAACGTTGCGGACAAACATCAGGCTCCGGCCATGTAATGTAAATGGTTTCCCATCCGGAGCCAGGTATTGCCGATCCGGATGCAGCGCCCGCGTCATGGTTTTGCCGCCCTTGGCGAAGGTTGCCTGCAGATCGCCCCTGATCAGTCCCAGCCAGTTGGCATAAACCTCGATCTTGTCCGCGGCATCCACCGCAGCAATGGAATCCTCGCAATCCATGATCGTGGTCAGGGCGGCTTCCATGATGATATCCTTGATACCGGCGGGATCGTCCTTGCCGATCAAGTCGCTGCGATCAATCTCGATCTCGATATGCAAATCATTATTTTTCAGCAGTATCGCCGCAGGTGTTGCCGCGGCACCCTGATAACCGGCGAATTTCGCCGGGTCCTGCAATCCCGCAGCTGCGCCATCCGCCAGAGTCACGACTAACTGCTGGTTTTTGACGGTATAACCCCTGGCGTCCCGGTGTTTGCCCCTGGCCAGTGGCACAATTTCATCCAGTAGATTGCGCGCATAATCGATAACCTGCTTGCCACGCACAGGGTTATAACCACCGCCACGGTGGCTGGTGTCCTGTGGTATTACATCCGTACCATACAGGGCATCATATAAGCTGCCCCATCTGGCGTTGGCGGCATTCAGAGCAAAGCGGGGGTTTTTAACCGGCACTACCAGTTGCGGACCCGCCGTGATAGCGACTTCGGCATCAACGTTAGCGGTACTTATCTGGAAATCCCCAGCTTCCGACAGCAGATAGCCGATATCAAGCAGGAATCGTTTATAGGCCCGCGGGTCAAACAGGTGGCCGGTATGTTGTCGATGCCAGTCATCGATCTGCTGTTGCAGTTGATCGCGTCTAGTCAGCAGTTCGCGGTTCTTCGGGGCCAGGTCATGCACGAGTGCATCGAAGCCGGACCAGAATGTTTCCCGGTCGATACCAGTTCCGGGTATAGTCTTATCATTGACAAACGCATAGAAATCCTTATCAATCTGTAAACCGCCAACCTTTTTGTAGTTACTCATAAATTTTTCAAATCTCCGTGTCCTCCGTGCCTCTGTGTTGATATTTTTTTATTTATTCGCCCGGTTTTCCACCAGCTGCTCGACCACGGCGGGGTCGGCCAGGGTACTGGTGTCGCCCAGGTTATCCAGTTCATTCGCCGCTACCTTGCGCAGGATCCGGCGCATGATTTTACCGGACCGGGTTTTGGGCAGTCCCGGCGCCCATTGGATCACATCGGGACTCGCGATCGCACCTATCTCCGTGCGCACCTGCTGGATCAGTTCCTTGCGCAATCCCTCCGTCGGCTGTATACCCTGCATGAGCGTCACATAGGCATAGATCCCCGTCCCCTTGATCGGATGGGGATAACCGACCACTGCCGCTTCGGCCACGGCTTCATGCAGGACCAGAGCGCTCTCGACCTCGGCGGTGCCGAGCCGGTGACCGGACACATTGATCACATCATCCATGCGTCCCGAGATCCAGTAATCACCATCGGCATCGCGGCGGGCGCCGTCCCCGGTGAAATACTTGCCCTTGAACTGGCTGAAATAGGTATTTACAAACCTTTCGTGATCGCCATATACAGTCCGCATCATGCCCGGCCAGGCCCTTTTCATGCAGAGCGCACCCTGGGCCACGCCTGTCAGTTCCCGGCCCTTTTCATCGACGATGCAAGGCTCAACGCCGAAGAACGGCTTGGTCGCCGATCCCGGCTTTAAATCAGTAGCGCCCGGTAAGGGCGTGATCAGAATACCGCCGGTTTCAGTCTGCCACCAGGTATCGACGACCGGGCAACGACCTTCACCAACGATGTGGTAATACCACTCCCACGCTTCCGGATTGATCGGTTCACCCACGGTACCCAGAGTGCGTATGCTTTTTCGGCTGTAGCGCCCGACAAAATCATTACCAAGGGCCATCAACGCCCGCAGCGCGGTAGGCGCGGTATAAAAGATATTGACCTGGTGTTTATCCACGACCTGCCACCAGCGGCCGGCATCCGGATAGGTGGGCAGCCCTTCAAAGATCGTAGTCGTCGCGCCATTACACAGTGGACCATACACGATATAGGTATGGCCGGTGACCCAGCCGACGTCCGCCGCACACCAGTAAATATCACCCTCATGGTAATCGAAAACATATTTATGGGTGATGGCCGCGAACACCAGATAACCACCGGTGGTGTGCAGGACACCCTTGGGTTTACCGGTTGAGCCTGAGGTATATAGTATGAATAACGGATCCTCCGCATCCATCTCTGCCGCCGGACAATCAGCCGATACCTGCGCAACTACTTCGTGATACCAGACATCCCGTCCGTCATGCCAGGGTACGGCAGCACCCGTGCGTTTGACCACTATCACCGTCGTGACGTGGGGGCACTTCTCGAGGGCCTTGTCGGTGTTGGCCTTAAGTGAGGTATGGCGGCCACCACGAACGGATTCATCGGCGGTGATGACCGTTTTACAATCGGAATCCAGAATCCGGTCTTTCAGTGCCTCCGGGGAAAAACCACCGAAGACCACCGAGTGGATGGCGCCGATGCGGGCGCAGGCCAGCATGGCGACGGCCGCTTCGGGCAGCATCGGTAAATAGATGGAAACACAATCGCCTTTTTTCACGCCCCGGGATTTCAGGACATTGGCGAGCCGGCAAACCTGCTCGTGCAATTGCCGGTAGGTTATTTTCTTGTCGAGGTTGGGCTCGTCCCCTTCCCAGATGATCGCCGTCTGCTCACCACGAGCAGCCAGGTGCCGGTCCAGACAGTTATAGGCGACATTCAATTTCGCGCCAGCAAACCATCTGATCTGCACCTGATTAAAATCACACTCCTGGACCTTGTCCCATTTCCGGCTCCAACTGACCAGGGCGTCCGCCTGTTCCGACCAGAAACCATCGGGGTCGTCCAGAGAGCGCCGGTACATCTCCAGATATTGTTCATTGTTCAGATAGGCTCGCGCCCGGACGGATTCCGGTACCGGGTAGATTTTCACCTCAGACATTGGGCCTCCTCATTCTGGACATTTGCTAGCGCATGGTTTTCGGCTGAATCGCGGGTTAATTTATTTTACCCTGTTATGGTAACAATCCTGAAGACCTGTAGTGTAAACTTTGCGACTATTATCCCTGTTTATTCTCGATAACCATAACGCGGATCAAAATTTTCATACCGCGAGTTGATAATAATTATATGAGTAATGATATATTAATTTTCCGGGTGATTCCTTGAAACCCAGGGCTGCAACCCATATTAACAAGCAATAATAATTCACATACCGCCAACGGACGATGAAAAACGATCAGCAGGATACCATCATACCAACGGATTCGGAGTCGGACGCCCATTCCGGTATGCCCGTGCGGCAGGACGAAGTTCTGACGGACAAGATCTATCTGCTGCCGATTTCTGACAGGCCATTCTTTCCTTCGCAAACCCTGCCTATCATTATCAACGAGAAATTCTGGCTCGAGACCATCGAGCGGGTCGGCCGGACACCGCAACGACTGGTGGGAATCTGCCTGACCAGACAAAAAACGGAAAGTATTCCGAAACCCGATGACTTCAGCGCCGTCGGCACGGTCGCTCGCATTCATCACGCCCAAAAAATCGATGGTAATGTTCATTTTATCGCGGAAGGAATCCGCCGTTTCCGCGTGTATCGCTGGATCTCTGAAAAGGAGCCCTATCTGGTTCAGGTGGAATTTCTGGAACCACCGGTAGAAAACAAGGACCGGGTCAAGGCTTACAGTCACGCTATTATCAATACCATCAAGGAACTGCTGCCGCTTAATCCAATTTACAAGGAACAACTGCGGGTGTTCCTGGATCGCTTCAATCCCGATGATGCTTCGCCGCTGGCGGATTTTGCCGCCCTGCTGACCAGTGCCGAAGGGATTCAATTGCAGGAAATCCTCGAAACCCTGCCGCTGATTAAACGCATGGAAAAGGTGCTGTTATTGTTGCGCAAGGAAATCGAATATGCGGGTATGCAGGCGAATATCAGGCAGAAGGTGGAAGCGCAGATGTCCGATCAGCAAAAAGACTTTTTTTTGCGCCAGCAGCTAAAGGCGATCCAGCAGGAGTTGGGGATCTCCAAGGACGACAAGACGGTCGAAGTAGAGTTATTCAAGAACCGGCTCAAGGACCTGGAGTTGCCGCAGGAAGCGCAAAAGCGCGTCGATGAGGAAATGCAGAAATTCTCGTTCCTGGAACTGGGGTCGCCCGAATACGCCGTCACCCGCAACTATCTCGACAACATCACCGCGTTGCCCTGGGGCAAATATTCAGAGGACAAGCTGGATCTGAAACGCGCGCGGACCATCCTCGATCGCGATCATGACGGGCTTGATGACGTCAAGGATCGGATCATCGAATTCCTCGCCATCGGTGTCCAGAAAGGCGAAATCTCCGGGGCCATCCTGCTGCTGGTCGGGCCGCCCGGAGTAGGCAAGACCTCGATCGGCCACTCCATTGCCGAGGCTCTGGGCCGGGAATTTTACCGTTTCAGTCTGGGCGGCATGCGCGATGAGGCCGAAATCAAGGGCCATCGCCGCACCTATATCGGCGCCCTGCCCGGCAAATTCATCCAGGCCATCAAGGATGCCGGCACCTCGAACCCGGTAATCATGCTGGATGAGATCGACAAAATCGGCGCTTCCTATCAGGGCAATCCCGCCTCAGCCCTGCTGGAAGTGCTGGACCCTGAACAAAACTCGGAATTCCAGGACCATTATCTCGATCTGCGCTTCGATCTGTCCAAGGTGCTGTTCATCTGTACGGCAAACCAGCTTGATACGATACCGCCGCCGTTGCTGGATCGCATGGAATCCATCCACCTGCCGGGTTATATCGCCGCCGAGAAACTGGCCATTGCCCGGCACCACCTGTGGCCGAAGCAACTGCAGAAAGCCGGTTTGAAATCCAGCCAACTCAAGCTAAGTGATGCCGTCCTGAAGCGGATCATTGAAAATTACGCCCGTGAGGCCGGAGTCCGCGGTCTGGAAAAAATGCTGGGGCGGATCATCCGCAAGGCCACGGTCAAACTCCTGAAAGGCAAAGTGAAAAAGATCCGCATCGGTACGAAGGAGCTCGAATCGTACCTGGGATTGCCCCTGTTTAGGAAAGAAATAGCAATGACCGGTGTCGGCGTCGTCACCGGTCTGGCCTGGACGGCCATGGGTGGCGCGACCCTGTCAGTGGAAGCGACCAAAGTACCGACGGATAACCGTAGTTTCAAACTTACCGGCAATTTGGGCCAGGTGATGCAGGAATCCGCGGCGATCGCCTACACCTACGTCGGCGCCAATATGGAGATGCTTGCAGCACCAGCGGGTTTCTTCGACAAAATCCTGGTGCATTTACATGTACCCGAAGGCGCGACGCCGAAAGACGGTCCCAGCGCCGGTATCACCATGGCCACCGTACTGCTGTCCCTGGCCAGAAACAAAAAAATACGGCGACCGCTGGCAATGACCGGCGAATTGACCCTCACCGGTATGATCCTGCCTGTTGGCGGGATCCGCGAAAAGATCGTCGCTGCCAAGCGCGCCCGGATCACGGAGATAATCCTGCCGGAAGCCAATCGGCGGGACTTCGAAGAACTCCCGGACTTCCTCAGGAAAGACCTGACGGTCCATTTTGTCAGTGTTTTTCCAGAGGTGGCGGAAATCGTCTTTACCTGAATTCATCTGAAAAATATACTCGCCTATATTAAGCCCGGTGGCCGTATATTT
>Ga0209640_10001517_pt1 | contig 19706 bp, 18 predicted proteins | sample RifCSP10_1_FD_184018 | JGI IMG/M metagenome (GOLD analysis project Ga0209640, IMG submission 184018) | Soil microbial communities from Rifle, Colorado - Rifle CSP2_sed 10_1 (SPAdes) (version 2) | ecosystem: Environmental > Terrestrial > Deep subsurface > Rock core/Sediment | place: Rifle...
AGGAGGCTTTGAGAGGATTGACTTCGTCCTTCGACGATGGCACCGTCGTCGGCATTGGAAAGTGGATGCATGGTGGAGCGAGTCGGGCACACGACCAAGCAACGGGGATTGTCCGACTTGGGACTGGAGCCATTGCGCCTTCGGCCGTCGCTTTCGCAGCGTCGGCAGGAATTGCATCGCCTGGAGCAAAGGAACGTGGCAGAAATTGCTGCGTTCACGGCGAAATCGGGCAAATCCGGGCCACAACTGCGCGGCACGGGATCCGCTCGTCGTCGATCGAGGAGGGTCGATGACTGAGCACGACGGCAGAATGACGGCGTTCGGGAAGCGGCTCGACGCAATGGGCGAGGACGTGCGCGTTCTGAACGATGACGTGCGCGTCCTAAAGGACGATGTGCGCGAGTTGAAAGGCGACGTGCGAGGGCTCCGGGTTTTGTACGAGCACCATGACAGTCAGATTCGGACCATCGCAGAAGTGCAGGCGCACCATGGTGGGAAACTGGATGAGCACGGCCGGCTGCTGCGGGAGATCGAGAAGGATCTCGCGCCGCTAGGGGCCATCCACGGCGTGATCTCATGATCCGAAAAGCGTCGAATCAGCTCTGCGATGCATGCCACGTCGAACATCCGCCGAGTTGGGCACTACTCGCGGCGCTCCGGCAAGGGTATGAGCGCGGGCCGATTTCCCGCCGTGCGGAGCCGACCGGGCATCGACGACATGGCCGTGGCTCTATTTACACCCTCGGATCATGCAGAAGCGCGATTCGGCGGCGCCACTCGGCAGGCCCGATGCTGTGAATCGAGCGCCCCAGCGAGTCGACGGCGACCGTCACCGGCATGTTCTCGACGACGAATTCGTAGACCGCCTCCATGCCGAGCTCCGGAAAGGCCACGACGCGCGCGGAACGGATGGCCTTTGATACCAGGTACCCGGCGCCCCCCACCGCCGTCAGATAGACGCCCTCGTGCCGCTTGATGCTGTCGATCGCTTCAGGTCCACGCTCGCCCTTTCCGATCATGCCGAGGAGGCCCGTGCGTGCGAGCATCATGTCGGTGAACTTGTCCATCCGCGTGGCCGTTGTCGGCCCGGCAGGACCGACCGCTTCGTCTCGAACCGGATCCACCGGGCCGACGTAGTACAGAAACCGATTCGTGAAATCAAGGCCTGACGGCAGCGTCCCGCCCTTGGTCAACAGTTCGGCGACGCGTCGATGCGCGGCGTCGCGGCCGGTCAGCAGCTTGCCTGAGAGAACCAGGGTGTCGCCCGACTTCCAGTCGAGGATCTCTGCGCGCGTGATCGCATCCAGGTTTACGCGACGGGCATTCGATGCCGGCGTCCAGGGCACGTCCGGCCAGTCGGCGGGATCGGGCATCGGGAGCGTCGCCGGGCCGCTCCCATCGAGCACGAATCGCGCGTGGCGCGTGGCCGCGCAGTTCGGAATGACGGCAACGGGCAGCGACGCGGCGTGGGATGGGTAATCGCGAATCTTGACGTCGAGCACCGTCGTCAGCCCGCCGAGCCCCTGGGCGCCGATGCCCAGCGCATTGACCTTGTCGTGAATCTCGATGCGCAGTTCTTCGAGCTTGCCGTTCGGGCCGCGCGCCTTCAGCTCGTGCATGTCGATCGGATCCAGCAGCGATTCCTTTGCGAGCAGCATCGCCTTTTCCGCGGCGCCGCCGATGCCGATGCCGAGGATGCCGGGCGGGCACCAACCTGCACCCATCGCCGGCACCGCCCCCACAATCCATTCGACGATGTCGTCGGACGGGTTCAACGTGGCGAACGCCGCCTTGTGCTCCGAGCCGCCTCCTTTGGCCGCCACTTTCACTTCCACCGTATTGCCCGGAACGATGCGTGTGTGGACGATGGCGGGAGTGTTGTCGCGCGTATTCGTTCTGGCGCCGGCCGGATCGGCGACGATCGACGCCCGCAGAGGGTTCTCCGGATTCAGGTACGCACGGCGCACGCCCTCGTTCACCATCTCCTCTAGGCTCAGATCGGCGTCCCACCGGACGTCCATACCGACTGTGAGGAACACGACAACGATGCCGGTGTCCTGACAGATCGGGCGGTGTCCTTCGGCGCACATTCGGGAATTCGTCAGCAGCTGACCAATTGCATCACGTGCGGACGGCGATTCCTCGCGGCGATACGCGTCGGCGAGGGCGCGCACGTAGTCGGGCGGATGGAAGTACGAAATGTGCTGCAGTGCATCCGCGATGCTGGCGATGAAGTCCTCACCATCGATGATCGATGCGCGATGATTTGTCAACGGGACGTCCTTGTCGGCAAACGGTGCTATCCTCGCGGCGACCAGGGAGGATATCAAACCTCGGCGTGCGTCAGCGCTCGCTCTTCAAAGGAGGCGTCACATGACCCTTCGAGTGCTCGGACCGCTATACGGCTCCAAACGCGAACTCTTCAGTGGCCCCTTGGACCGCCATACGGCTCCTTACGAGGATTTTGTGCCCGTTGCGAGCGTATCCGTCGAGCCGTATAGCGGTCCTTGGCGCGCGGAGCGCGCCAAGAGATGCTGGCCAACCAGCCGAGGGGCGCTGCCGAGGATATCAAGGGGCAGAGCCCCTCGGCTGGTTGGTTCAGTCATCGCATTCGTCGCAGCCATGGTTTCGCTCGTGCCCGTTCCCGCCGCCGGACAGGCATCCGCGCCAGCCCGCTGGACCCCCGCTCGTCTCGCCGATGGCCAGCCGGACATGCAGGGTCACTGGATCAGTAACGCGGTCGGGGCGGCGCACAGCGTCGAGGATGGAAGAGATCCGTCCGACGACGTCATTCAGTCCAGGGTCGGAGAACGGAATCCGATCGTGATCGTCGACCCCCCCGATCGGCGAATTCCCTATCAGCCGGCGGCGGTAGCCAGGAGAGCGCAGCTCCTGAGGGACATCTTCACGCCGACGGAACTGGAGCATGTCGACCCCCATGTCCGCGCGTTCCTCGACGGGGTGCCGCGCAACAATTACGTCCCGGGCGGGATCCAGTTCATGCAGCGTCCGGGATACGTGTTGATTCTCTACGAGTCGAACCACGCCTATCGCGCCATCCCCTTGGACGGCCGCCCGCACGTTGGCCCAGAGGTGAAGTTGTGGATGGGGGACTCCCGCGGACGCTGGGAGGGCAACACGCTGGTCGTCGACGTCACCAACTTCAACGAGAAGACCTGGATTGATTCTCATGGAAGCTTCCACAGCGACGCGTTGCACGTCGTGGAACGTTGGACGCTGGTCAGCGCCGATCGCATCGATTACGAGGCGACGCTCGAAGATCCGAAGGTCTTTACCCGGCCCTGGAAGATGGCGTTCACCATCAATCGCAACAAACAAGCAGGTTACGAGACATTTGAAGACTCCCGTCACGAGGGTGAGCGCGACGTAGAAGAGATCATCCTTGGGGGCAGACGCGCCAAGGACGCCGGCCTCACGGGCATCCACGAGCATCGTCGAGAAGGAAGGTGACACGCCGTTCCCGGATAGAATCGTCATTGTGCAACTGGGCACGCCCCGGAACGGTCTCATCGCGGCACTGATCGTCACGACGGGAATCATCGCTGCGGCCTGCATGCAGAACACCCGCACGACGGGTGTCGTCACGCTGGTCACCCACTCGAGCCCCGGAGGCGGCAGCGACGTCTTCCTGCGCGAGATGATTCCGCACCTCTCCCGCATCATGGGCGTCACCTTCATTGTCCAGAACATCCAGGGCGGCAGCGGCGCGAAGGCCATGGCTACCGTCGCGAAGGCAAAGCCGGATGGACGCCTTTTCTATGCGACGACGCCGACGTTCATCTATACGTCGTTGCTCAGCCGTCCCGCGGCGCGGTACACGGACCTCGAGCCTCTGGTGAATCTGTTCTTCGACCCGGAGGTGCTCTACACGGCGGCCGACTCGCGATTCGCATCGCTTCGCGACGTGCTCGATCACGCGCGGACGGGCGCCGGCAAGTGGGGCGCCGCAAACCCTGCCTCGCTGGAGCGGCAGGTGATGGAGCAACTGAAACAGAAGACGGGCAGCAGTCCCGCCATCACGACCTTCGAGGGCGGCGGTGACATGCTGCTGAACGTGCTGAACCATACGCTCGACATGGGAGTTGGCGAGCTGCAGGAAATCCGCCCGCAGCTCGACGCCGGGCGTCTGCGGCTGCTGGCGGTCGTGGGCGACTCGCGGTTGCCGTCATTTCCGGACGTCGCGACCGTCAGAGAGCAGGGCATCGATCTGGCGGTCCGGAAGTTCCGCGGGCTGGCCGGACCGATCGGGATCGCGCCGGAAGTGGTCGCTGCGTGGGAAGCGGCGATCCCGAGGCTGCTCGAGGACCCTGCCTACCGGAAGCTGTACACGGAGAACAGCCTCCAGCCGGGCTTCATGGCGCACGACGAGTACGTCGCGTTCATGGACACGTTCGGGAAAGAGACGGCAGCCTTCCTTCAGAGCGCCGGCGTCATCGAGTGATGCGTCGGGACCTGGTCTTCGGCACCGGCACGCTCGCGGTCAGCGTCATTTTCTACAGGATGGCCGACGCCATTCCAACCAGTCAGCTTGCTGACGCAGTTGGCCCACAGGGGTTGCCGAAGGTCTATGCGGTGATCCTGTCGGCGCTTTCGCTGATTTTGATTACCAGAGGTCTTCGGGATCCGGGATCCGGGATCGGGGATCCGGGGGGATCCGGATCCCGCGGATCCCGGATCCCGGATCCCGGATCCCGGTCATTTAGAGCAATCGGCATGCTCCTCATTGGCGTCGCCTACATCGTGCTCGCTCCCTGGCTTGGCTATCTTCTGTCGATATCCGGACTGGTCTTCGCGACCACCTACTACCAGGGTGGTTCCCTCACTCGTCAGAGCGCGGTCGTGGCGTTCTGCGGCGGCGTCTTTTTCTGGCTGCTGTTCGTGGTGATGATGGGCATCTCCCAGCCATAAGGGTTGCCGCTGTGATTCGGCCTCGCTTCTCGTGTTGACTCCTGGCATCGGTCTCGCCGCGTTCGCCGGCGTCGCGTGGGGAATTCTGGGCGGCGCGCTGCCGGGGATTTCACCGTCAATCACGATGGCGCTGCTGCTGCCATTCACCTACGGAATGGATCCGACGCTCGCGGTCGTCCTGCTCGCTTCGACCTATGTCGGCGCCGAGTACGGTGGATCGATTCCCGCGATCCTGATTCGCACCCCCGGCACCAACGCCGCCGCGGCCACGGTGATCGACGGCTACGCGATGAAAGAGCAGGGGAGGGCGGGCGAGGCGCTGGGAATCTCACTCTATTCAGGATTTGTCGGCGGGATGTTCGGTCTTGCCGTGCTCGTCCTGCTGGCACAGCCCTTGTCGGAGGTCGCGCTCGCGTTTACGCCCACTTCCTATTTCGCGCTCGGCGTCCTCGGTCTCAGCGTCATTGGCTCTGTGTCGGGTGACTCGCTTGTGAAGGGGTTGATGGCCGCGCTGCTCGGCCTCATGATTTCCGCGATCGGGACCGACCCTGTCACCGGCGTCAACCGTTTCACCTTCGGAAGCCCGGACCTGTTGTCGGGTATCCCGCCGATCCTCGTGATGGTCGGCCTGTTCGCGGTTGGCGAGCTGCTGGCACAGAGCGGTGAGCCCGGCTGGGAAAAGGCATCGGCCAAGGAGGCGCGTGTCCGATTTCCTCGCCCGGCCATGTGGCGGCGGATTGCGCGGCCGCAGGTCATCGGCTCGATCATGGGCACCTTCGAGGGGATCATGCCGGGTGGCGGCGGTACGATTTCCGCGTTCCTCGCGTACAACGAGGCGCGGCGCTGGTCACCGCGCAAGGAGGAATTCGGGAAAGGCTCGCCGGAGGGGATCGCTGCGCCGGAGGCCGCCAACAACACGGTGGCATGCACCGCGCTCGTACCGATGTTGAGCCTTGGGATTCCGAGCTCCAACTCCTCAGCCGTGCTGCTCGGCGGCTTCCTCATTCACGGCCTGATCCCAGGTCCGATGCTCTTTGCCAAGAATTCCGACGTCGTCACCGGCTTGTACTCGGGTCTGTTCGTCGCGAATATCGCGATGCTCATCCTCGGCTACTTGATCATGATTCCGTGTTTGTGGCTGGTCAGTCGTCCCAAGCCCTATCTGATGGGATTCATCTACGCCTTTGTGATGTCGGGGGTCTACGCCATCGAATCGAGCCTGTTTCACGTCGGCGTTGCGCTCCTGTTCGGTGTCATCGGATACGCGATGCGCTATTTCAAGGTACCGTTCCTGCCGATGGTGCTCGGGGTCGTGCTCGGATTCATGGTGGAATCCAATTACCGGCGCGCCCTCGTTCTATCGGGCGGCAATCACATGACGTTCCTTCAGGATCCGATCTCCGCCACGCTCCTTGGATTGGCGGTGGTGTTCATGATCGGCTCCGTGATGCGTCACCTCGCCGCCCCCCGCGGAGGGCGGGCAACCGCGAGCGCATGATCGTCGCCGAAGCAGTTGCGAAGTGGCTTGCATCATTGCAAGCAGACAGCCTGCCCGGCGAAACGGAGGAGACGGCGCGCCGGCTCTTTCTGGATGTGGCCGGCCTGTGCATCGCGGCGCGACGCGAGGCGTATGTCGGCGCCACACTCAGCACTCTCGATAGCGGCGTCTGCACCGCGCTCGGGCATCCCGGTGCGTTCGACGCGTTCGGCGCGGCGCTCGTAAACGGAACAGCGGCGCACGGCGAGGATTACGACGATACCTTCGAGGGCGGCCCCGTGCATTCAGGAGCCGTCATCGTTCCGGCGGTACTTGCGGCATGCGAGCGCGAGGGGCTCGGCGGCAACCGGCTGCTCGTTGGTGTGGTCTCGGGAGTGGAGTTGATGTGCCGTCTCAGCCTGGTGGCGCCGATGGCCACGCACAACGCGGGGTTTCATCCAACGGCAGTATTTGGCGCGCTCGCGGCGGCCGGAGCGGTGGGTGCGGTTTTGCGCCTGCCGGCGTCTGCGGTTGCCTCTGCGCTCGGCATTGCCGGGAGCATGGCGTCGGGAATCATCGAGTACTTGACCGAGGGCACGTGGACCAAGCGCATGCACGCCGGCTGGGCGGCCCAATCGGGAGTTCGCGCGGCGCTGATGGCCCGGGCAGGCTTCATCGGGCCGCGGACGGTGCTCGACGGACCGAATAGTGTGTATCGCGCGTTCGCGCCGTCCGTGGGACCCGATTTCGCTCCTCTGCTGGACGACCTTGGTCGCCGCTGGGTGATGCCGTCCGTTGCGTTCAAGCCGTACGCCTGCGGCACGATGACGCAGCCGTTCATCGACTGCGCGAGGAAGCTGGCTGCCGACGGCGTACGCGCCGCGGACGTGAAGGAAATCGTGTGCGAAGTGGCGGAAGGCACCGTGCCTCGCCTCTGGGAGCCGCTCGCGTCGAAGCATCGGCCGCCGACCCCGTATGCCGCCAAGTTCAGCACGCCGTTTTGCATGGCCGTCGGCTTCCTGGACGGCAAGGCCGGATTGGCGCAGTTCAGCGAGTCACGCATCCACGATTCGGAGGTACTCGCGCTTACTGCAAAGATCCGCTACACGATCAACCCAGGCGATGAATACCCGCGCAAGTTCACCGGCCATCTTCGCGCCACGATGCATGACGGCACCGAACGAGAATACCGACAACTACACATGCGCGGCGGCGCGGAGGAGCCGCTGCCTGTGACCGAGCTGGAGACCAAGTTCATGGACAACGCGGCGTACGGAGGCTGGTCGACGGAACGAGCCAAGCGGTTGCTGCTGGCGTCGCGAACTCTGTTCACGATGCGGACGCTCGAGGTGCTCGAGGAGTTCCGTGCATGATCACGAACCGCGGAAACACAGACACGGAGAGTAATCAACTTTGTAGCGCGCAGGCTTAAGCCTGCGCGCTACGTGGACTATCGAAGATGGATACCGCTACCCACGAGCTTGCAGGCCGCGTCGCGCTCGTCACCGGCAGTTCGCGCAACATCGGCCGCGCCATCGCACTGACACTTGCAGACGCAGGGGCCAGCGTCATGGTGAACACGCGCCAGGCCATGTCCGACGCGGAGGCGGTCGTTCGAGAAATCGAACACGCCGGCGGCGCTGCAGCCGCTGTGACGGCCGACGTCGGCGATCCCGACGCTGCGGCAAGGCTCGTGGGCGCCACCGTCGAGCGCTTCGGCCGGCTCGACATTCTCGTCAACAACGCGAGCGTGCGGCGTGAGGCCGATTTTGCGAGCCTCGACTATCAGGAGTGGCGCAGCATTCTGGCGACGACGCTCGACGGCGCCTATCTCTGCAGCCGTGCCGCGTTGCCGCATCTCATTGCGTCCGGCCGCGGCGCCGTTGTAAACATGGGGGGCTTGTCATCTCACACAGGGGCGACCCGCCGGGCGCACGTGATTGCGGCCAAAGCCGGACTCGTCGGTCTCACTCGGGCGTTGGCGCACGACCTGGCGCCGCACGGCATCACGGTGAACTGTGTCGCCCCCGGCCTGATTGATACCGCGCGCTCCGGTCCTGAGCCCGCTCACCATCAATCGCTCGTCTCACCTGCAGGACGCAGGGGGAGGCCCGAGGAGATCGCCGCGCTGGTCCGATTCCTGTGCGGTCCAGGCGCGCGCTACATCACCGGCCAGACGATTCACGCCAACGGCGGGTTGTATATGGGATAGGCCCGGATCACGGCTCGAGCGACGTGAGGTACGCCGCAATGGACACCATGTCCGCTTCGCTCAGCTTGGCAACCACGGGCTTCATCAACGCCGCGGCGCTTCCATTGCGTGCGCCTGACTGGAAGTCGAACAGCTGCCGGACGGTGTAGATGGCGGAGACGCCGGCGATGCGCGGCACGTTCTCTATTCCCTTCAGGTCGGGGCCGTGGCAGACGCTGCACTGCATGGTTCTGCCGCCGCCGCTCGTGACGAGCGCTTCACCTTTCTTGACGCTGCCCATCGGGACGTAGGTCACGTACCCGGAGTGAAAATCGCGCAATCCTGTGCGCGCAAGATCGGCCGCCGTCTCGACGATGCGCTGCCCGAGGGGTTCCATCTGGCCGCTGCCGTCAGGAATAAGGATCCATCCGGCGACGCGGGTCTTCGGCACCGTCTCGGTTTCGACCACTTTGTACCAGCCTTTTGGCTGGGGCAACGCCGCAAAGTACTTCGCCGCTTCGTCCACTTCTGCGTCGCTCGCCTCTTGCGACGCCTCCACCATCCACACATGCGGAAGCAGTCCGGGCACCGAGCCTTTGCGTGCTCCGCTCTTGAAATCGGCGACCTGCTGCTTGATGTACGCGAAGGGGAGGCCTGCGACCCGTGCGTTCTCCGGCTTGCCAACGCCGTTCGGCAGATGGCAGTAGCCGCATGCGTACAGCTTTGGAGGCCGGCCCTTGCCGACGATACCCGGCATCGGTGGATGGTCGTCGTGCCAATCAGGGGGACTGAAGAAGTCGCGGATCTGCGTCAGCGTGTACATGCGGGCGCCGCCTGGTACCGCGCGCGGCTTGCCGTCGTCAGGATCGACGCGGGTTTCGGGCGGAACGCGCGGATACGCCCATGACGGCGGATCGGCGGCCGACACGAGAATGCCGGTGGCTGCGATCGCTGTCGCGACCAGCAGGAGGGCACGCGAATTGTGCATGAGTGGCTAGGCGGTGGTTGGTGGTTCGTGGTTGGTAGTTCGTGCTTCGTGGTTCGCGGTGGTCAGATAAGGCAGCCGGAGGCCTTAAGGCCTCCGACTACCAACCACCAACCGGCTCAGAAGTCCTGCGGGATCGGTGTGTTCTGGCCGCCGTCCCAATCCTTGACCGATCCGTCGGCGGCCTTCAGGAACCCGAGCAGGCAGCCGCGGGACCCGTCGCGGAGCACGTGGCACCGTACCTTGATCGTGTCGCCGGGCTTGATGTACTCGCGCGTCACGCCGAGTCGCTCGAGTCCGGCACGGCCGGTCGCTTCGAGCGCCCAGAGCTGCGGCTGTCCCTTGTCGTCCTTGACCTCCATATAGACCCAGGAGTGCGGGACGACGAGGTGCACTTCCTTCACGACGCCGCTAATGTCGGTGAAGGTGTCCACATAGTTGCCATGGGAATGGTGTGCCCACGCTGGCAGCGCCGCGAGAGCAACCGCACAAATCACGCCAAAAGCTACTCTGAACCGCATGCTCAAGCCTCCTGGTACCTGACGGCAGGGTAACCCAAAAGCACAGCCCCCCTGCTAGGGGTAAATATGTGCCAGAAAAAGCGTCGGTGCAACTGGCAATTTTCCCTTCGAACCGGGCGCATCTCTGGATGGCGCCTCCTCCGGTATCGGTGGTGTCGGCGGCCGGTTACTCGGTCGAGGAACACGACCGACGCGCATGTTGCGCACCGGGGTTGACTTGTGGCAGCGTTACGTCGACGCGGCGAGCGTCGGAGGCTTGTGTCATGCGCCTGATTCCAATTCTTACGACAGCCGTGTACCTCTCGGTGGCGGCGACTGCCTTCGGCCAAGAGTGGATTGAATTCGCCAGCCGGGAAGATCGCTTTTCGTGCAATTTCCCGAGCCAGCCGAAGGTGACCCAGGCAACCTGGACGTCGGAATATGGCGCCGTCTTGCCTGCGCGCGTATACAGCGCCGAACTGGGCCAGAGCCGTTTTTCGATGATGGTCGCGGACTACCGGGATCTCGAAAAAATCCTCACCGAGCGATCCAAGTCCTGTCCGGTGGGTGCGGAGACGTGCCGCGGCGGCGGTGCGACCGGCCTCGGCTACTGGAAGGTCGACCTCCAGGGTGCGCTCGTGTACGGCACCTGGAAGTTGATGAGCCGTCCCGGAGTGCAAACGACACACTTGATGTGGAATTTCATGGACCTGGTCAACGGACACCAGCTGCAGCTTACCAATCCCGACCGTTCGCGCACGTTCGCGTCGATCTACATGCACGAGAACAGGCTTTACATCATGGAGGGCACGGTCCCGGATGGCTATCCGGAGCCGGGGTTGTTCCAGCAGTCGCTCGGTTGGCTCGATGAAGCCGGCAACGGCATCAGGTACCAGGCGATTTATCTCCACGGAGCTCCACCTCCTCCTGTCAATTCCAGGGGAGGGCAGGGAGGTTTCGGTCGCATCAACGCTCCGGGCGCGCCCGCGGCCCAGGATGGTCCGGCGCCAGCGCAGGGCGGACAGCCGCGCTGATGCGATTCGCGTTCATCGACTTCCATATATAGGAGGCACGTCATGCGTTCGACATTGGGACTGGCGATCATTTGTGCAGTGTCATTCGTCGTGCCCGCAGGGGCGCATCATTCTCACGGCAACTACGTGGACACCTTCACCGACATTGCCGGCGTTGTGAAGGAGGTGCACCTGGTCGTCCCGCATTCCTGGGTCTATATGGAGGTGAAGGACGACAAGGGGCAGCCGCAGATCTGGGCCCTCGAAGCGACCGGTCGTGGCGGGCTCGAACGACTTGGCGTGACGCGCGAGTACATCAAGCCCGGCGACACGATCAAGGTGCGGTGCCACGTGCTGCGAGACGGCTCCCGGGGCTGCCTGCTCGGGTTCCTGAAGGCCGCCGACGGCTCGGTCAAGGACTGGGACGGGGGCCAGAACACCCCGATCCCGCAGGACTTCTGATCCAGTTGGTGGTTGGTAGTTGGTGGTTGGCAGCTGGAGGCCCGAAGGCCTCCGGCGACCGTGTCTGACCTCGACCGACCACTAACCACCAACCACCCCATGCCCCTTCCCCGCGACCGGACCCCCTATTCAGCGATCGTCGATCGCCCGCCACTGCCACTGCTGCCTGGTGGCAACCGCATCGTCTTCTGGACCATCGTCAACGTGGAGGTATGGGACATTTCGCGGCCGATGCCGCGCGTTCTCCTGGTTCCGCCGCAGGGACAGGTCCGCTTTCCCGATGTGGCAAATTGGGCGTGGCACGAGTACGGGAACCGAGTGGGCTTCTGGCGGTTTGTCGAGTTGTACGAGCGTCTCGGCATCCGTCCGACGTTGTCGATCAACGGGCGCGTGTGCGTCGACTATCCGAGAATCGTGGAGGCGGTGACGAAGGCCGGCTGGGAAATGATGGGGCACAGCTACGAGCAGATGCCCATACACGCCGAGGTCGATCCCGAAACGATGATCGTACGGACGCTCGACACGCTCGAAAAGCACACGGGACAGCGCCCGATCGGCTGGCTGAGCCCAGGTTTCGGGGAGACGTTCGATACTCCCGACCATCTGGCTGGCGCGGGCATCAAGTACATCGCCGAGTGGCCGTACGACGACGAACCAACCCGCATCGCCACGAAGCACGGACCGCTCGTCACGCTGCCGTACCCGATCGAATGTCAGGACGTGACGACGCTGGCGGTGCAGACGCAGGAGGCGCAGTATTTCGCCCGCAAGTGCATCGATGCGTTCGAGCGGCTGTACGAAGAAAGCGCCAAACGGCCGAAGTTCTTTTCCATCGCAGTCCATCCCTACGCGGCAGGACAGCCACACGCCATCAAGCATCTGGAAGCGATTTACCAGCACATCGCCAAGTTCAAGGGCGTGCTGATCTGGAACGGCAAAGAGATCTACGACTGGTACTCGAAGGCGCCCGAGAAATTCGTCGGACCGATGAAATAGATCCGCCATGGTTGTGTTGCATGTAACTCTTCGCGTGAAACGCGAACATCTGTCTGAATTTCTAGAGGTCGCGCGATACAACGCCGAACGCGCGACCGCGGATGAGCCGGGCTGTGTGCAATTCGACATCATCCAGGATCGCGACGACCCGAGCTGTTTCAGGTTCTACGAGGTGTATCGAGACGACGCCGCGCTCGCCACTCATCGCGAGACTCCGCACTTCAAGCGCTATATCGAGGCAACGCCGCAGTGGCTGACCGCCCCCGCCGAGCGGCATCTCGGATGTCTGATTGATGATGATGATGATGAGTGATTTGCGATCTGAAATCAGAACCCCGATCACTGATCACCAATCAATCACAAATGTCTGATTTTCGTGTCGGCATCACGCGCGACACGCTGCGCGCGGATGGGACGCCGATCTTCGATCCGCTGGCATTCGAGATCTTCGCCAAGGCGAACCTCCAGTGGGAATTCGTTCGCGACGATGTGCGTGAGCTGACGGCGGCGCACGCCGCCCTGTACGACGCCTTGTGCGTGTTGAATCCGCGCGTCACCGCCGCCACAGTGTCGGGACCGGATCGGCGGGTGAAGATCGTCGCGCGAATGGGCGTGGGCTACGACAGCATCGATGTCGCCGCGTGCACGGCCAGCGGCGTCATCCTCACCAACACGCCCGATGGCGTCCGCCGTCCTGTGGCCACGAGCATCCTGCTGCTCGTCCTCGCGCTGTCGCACAAGCTGCTGACGAAGGACAGCATCACGCGCGCAGGACGCTGGGCCGAAACGACGATGCACATGGGCGTCGGTCTGAGCGGCAAGACAGTAGGATCGATGGGCGTCGGCAACATCGGCAGCGAGCTGTTCCGTCTTCTTACGCCGCTCGACATGGTTCATCTTGCATACGACCCGTACGCGAAGGCGGAGGATGCGGCGAAGCTCCGAGTGCGGCTGACGGACAAGGAGACGGTGCTGCGCGAATCGGACTTCGTCTGCATCAACACTCCGCTCACACCGGAGACCCGGCACATGATCGGCGCGCGGGAGTTCTCGCTGATGAAGCCGACGGCGTACCTGATCAACACTGCCCGCGGCCCCATCGTCGACGAGAAGGCGGCGTACTCGGCGCTGGCCGAGCGTCGCATTGCGGGCGCCGCTTTCGACGTCTTCGAGCAGGAGCCGATTGGGGCCGATCATCCGTTCGTGAATCTCGACAACGTCATCCTGACGCCGCACTCGATTTGCTGGACCGATGAATTCTTCCGGAAGAACGCCGAGAGCGCGTTTCGCTCGGTCGTTGCCGTTGCCCGAGGTGAAACTCCGGCCTACGTGGTGAATCGCGACGTGTTGAAGCGAGGTGCGGCGCCTTGACGCTCCCCTCTACGATTTCTTGGATCCACGGCCTGAGCATTCTTGGATCCGGCGCCACTGGATCTGCCGCGTCGCTCCGGTCGAGAAACGGTCTGTGTGTATATAATGTCCGCGTTTTTCGGGCTTTAGCGCGTCGGACGCCCCCGGAAGGCGTCAGTTCCCCACGTCTCTCTTGCGTATGGCAGTGCTTTTGTGTCTCGACCTGCCCGCAATTGGGCACGTCAGGTCTCGGAGCTGCGAGTTATACAAGGAGCCTGAACATGAAACTCGGACGATTTGTTTGGCTGACCCTCGTCGGCGCGTTGTTCGCGCTGCCGCTGGCCGCGTACGCACAGGATGCGACGCTGACCGGAACTGTCAGGGACAACACGGGCGGCGTGCTGCCCGGCGTCACGGTGACCGCGACGCACGAGGCAGCGGGCACCACGTTCGTGGGGGTCACCGACGCAGGCGGTGCGTACCGCATTCTGGTCCGCGCTGGGGTCTATCGGATCGCGGCCGAACTTCCGGGGTTCACCACTGTGGTGAGGCCCGGTATCGAGTTGCTGCTGGGCCGAGAGGTGTCACTGAACCTCGACATGACCCTCTCGGGGGTGCAGGAGACGGTGACGGTCACCGGCGAAGCGCCGCTCATCGAGACTACCTCCTCCACGGTCAGCGGCAATATCGACCCCCGGCAGATGCAGGAACTGCCGGTGAACGGCCGGAACTGGATGGACCTGAGCCTGCTGGCCCCGGGGAGCCGGTCAAACGCGGCGTCCGAGGTGCCGCAAGATCGTCAGGGCTTCTTCCAGGTGAACATGGACGGCCAGCAGATTACGCAGTTGATTTGCTGCTCGCAGCAGCAGCCGCGCTACAGCCGCGACGCCATCGCGGAGTTCGAGCTCATCACCAACCGGTTCGACGCCACGCAGGGCAGGTCGCAGGGCATGGTGGTGAATGCCATCACCAAGTCGGGCACCAACACGCCGGCGGGGACGTTCTCGGGCTACTTCCGCGACGACAAGTTCAACGCCGAGGATTTCATCCAACGCCGCGTGCTTCCGTACGCGGATCAGCAGCTCAGCGGCACGTTCGGCGGGCCCATCAGGCGCGATCGGATCCACTTCTTCGGCAACTACGAGTACGAGCGCGAGCCGCTGACGGTCACGTTCAACAGCCCGTACCCGGCCTTCAACATCGACCTGCCGGGCACGCGCACGCAGCACACGGGCGGCGTGCGGGGCGACGCGCAGTTTACGCCGCAGTCGCATGTGACGTTGCGGTACTCGAAGTACTACCAGCTGCTTCCTAGGCAGAACACTGGCGGCGCCGCCCTCCATCCCTCTTCATCGCAGAGCATCCGGCGCGAGAGCGATCAGATCTGGCTGCAGCAGGCGTGGGTGCTCAACGACCGCAGCCTGAATCAGCTCAAGGGCGGGTTCTCCAACTTCCACTGGGCGCTGCTGCCGGACACCAAGTGGGCGGGAGGGCCGTTCCCGAACTCCAAGGGCATGGAAGGCGGCTCGGTGAATATCGGCTTCACCGGCTACACGATCGGCACGCCCACCAACTCGCCGCAGGACATCTACGAGCGCATCTTCTCGATCCGTGACGACTTCACGCTCTCCTATACGGCGCTGGGCCGGCACGACATGAAGACCGGCGCCGAGTACCTGCACTGGTATGGCAACTGGGGACACTGGTGCAACCGCTGCACCGGGGTGTATGTGACCAATTCGCGTCCGCCGGCCAACGTCGAGGCGCTCTTCCCGGTCTATAACGACGCCTCGACCTGGAACCTGGCCCCGCTCTCGCCGCTCGTTACCCGCTACGAGGAGTCGTTCGGCGACCACAGCATGGAGCGCACCCGTGAAGTCTTCGCGTTCTGGGTCCAGGACGACTGGGCCCCGACGAGCCGCCTGACGCTGAACCTCGGCGTCCGGTACGACCTCGACCTGGGCGTGCTCGGCGAGGACGTCGCGTTTGCGCCATTCCTGTCGGGCAATCGGCCGCACGACATCAACAACATCGCGCCGCGGCTCGGGTTTGCGCTGCAGCTCAACGAGCGGACGGTGGTGCGCGGCGGCTACGGGCTGTTCTACACGCAGCTCGAGAGCGACGCGGCCCACCAGTCGGAGCTATGGTCGCGGACGACGATTCCTCAGATCCTGAACGACGGCCGGGCCGACTTCGCTGTCAACCCGTTCAACGGGCCGAAGCCGACCTACGATCAGATCCTGGCGAATTCGTGTGACAAGACCAACAATCGAGCGGGCTGCTTCCGTCGGTCGGTCACCATCGAAATCCCGGGGCCCAGCGAGAAAGGAATCGACACGCTGCACGAGGTGGGCTTCAGCCACCAGGGGTCGATTGGAGTGCAGCGCCAGATCGGCACCGTGTCGGCGATCGAGGTCAACTACGTGTTTACCGGCGGGCGCCACGAGGAAGTTGCCCGCAACATGAATCTCTCCTACAACGCCGCCACGCTGGCGAACAACCCGTTCAGCAACCGCGCGCTGCTGCCGTTTCCGGAATGGGGCACCGTCCTCGGTGAGTTCATGGTCGGGCGGACCAACTACCACGGGATGGAGATGAACTTCACCAAGCGGATGAGCAGCCGCTGGCAAGCGAACGCGACGTATTCGCTCTCCGGCTTCTCCGACTCACCCGGCGAGCCGGTGTTCGTGCAGCCGGATGGCCGCGGCGGCGTCATGTGGAGTCCCCTGGCGTTCCGCGTGGTGCCGGATCTTGGCGACGATTATTCGTTCGCGGTCACCGACCAGCGCCACCGGGCGACCTTCAACGGCATCTGGGACGTCGCGTACGGTGTCCAGCTGAGCGGTCTGTACTTCTTCGGATCGGGTCAGCGGTTCGCCACTAACTGGGGCGGCGACTTGCGCAACCTCGGGACGACCGCCAACCAGGGCAACTGGGGCGCGGGCCGGCTGCGTCCGGACGGCGCCATCGTCCCGCGCAACGATCTGGTGGGGGATCCGATTCACCGCGTAGATATGCGGATCCAGAAGCGCTTCCGGCTTGGCGGCAGAATGACCGCCGATGGCATGGCTGAGGTATTCAACATCTTCAACCATGCCAACTACGGCTCGTACACGACCGCCGTGAGCAATGTGCGCTACGGGCAGCCGTCGTTCAACGCAAACGTCGCGTACCAGCCGCGCATCGTGCAGCTCGGCTTCCGCTTCGCGTTCTGAGATCGAGTAGGGGTCAGGGGGAAGGGGTTTGGGTTAGCAACACGCCCCTTCTCCCTTCCCCCTTCCCCCTTCCCCCTGACATATTTCGCGAGTAGTGCGCGCTCTGACCATCGAAGCGTTCGGGCAAAGGCTACGGGCCGGTGAGCTCAGCGTTGTCGAGGTCGTCGAGGCGTGTCTTCGCCGCGTGGAGGCGGACGATCCGAAGCTGAACGCCTTCATCTGCGTGATGAAGGACGAGGCGCGACGACAGGCCGCCGAGGCAGACCGTGAGCTCGCGAGCGGCCGTGACCGTGGTCCACTCCAGGGTGTTCCGGTTGCCGTCAAGGATCTCATCGACATCGAGGGCCTGCCGACGACCGCCGCGTCCCGCGTGCGCGAAGGCCATGTTGCTGCTGCGGACGCACCCGTCGTCGCGCGCCTTCGACGAGCCGGCGCAATTCTGATTGGCAAGACAAATCTGCACGAGTTCGCGTACGGCACCACGAGTGAGGACTCGGCATTTGGTCCTGTGCGCAACCCGCACGATCCATCGCGATCGCCCGGCGGTTCGAGCGGCGGCTCCGCCGTCGCGGTCGCCGCCGGCATGGCGCTCGCGGCGCTTGGCACGGATACCGGCGGTTCCATCAGAATTCCGGCGGCCGCGTGCGGCACCACCGGGTTGAAGCCGACGTATGGCGAGGTGCCGGTGGACGGCATCGTGCCGCTGTCACGCAGCCTGGATCACGTGGGGCCATTCGCGCGCAGCGTTACGGACGCATGGCTCGTCTACCGCGCGCTCATCGGCGCGACGGAACATTCAACGCCGCACGCCGCGCCGATGAGCGGTTTGCGACTTGGCTTGCCGCGCGGCTACTTCTGCGATCTGCTGGACGACGAGGTGCGCGCGCGCTTCGAGGAATCAGTGGCGCGCCTGCAGCAGGCGGGGGCACGGGTCGAGGAAATCGACATTCCGCACGCCGCACGCACACCTGCGGTGTATACGCACGTTCACGCCGCCGAAGGGTCGGAGTATCACGCCACGATGCTCGACGCGGCCGGCGATCGCTATACACCCACCGTGCGCCTTCGCCTCGAGATGGGACGGTACATCCTGGCCGAGGACTACATCCGGGCACAGAACGCGCGCGAGGCGCTGCGGCGCGAAGTCGATCGTGCAATCAGCGATCGCGACGCGCTCATCCTTCCGACATTGCCGATTCCGGCCCCTCCGATCGGCGCGGAATCCGTGGTCGTCAACGGAGCCAGCGAGCCCGTTCGCGCCCTGATGCTGCGGTGCACGCAGCTCTTCAACGTGACCGGCCACCCGGCGTTGTCGATGCCGTGCGGGTCGACGTCCCAGGGGCTGCCGTGCGGCTTGCAGTTGGTCGGTCGGCGTTTCGAGACGGAGGCGCTGTTGCGCGTGGTGCTGGCCTGCGAGATGCACGTTCGATAGGTGCAAGCGCCGGGGTTGCGGTCACCGGGTGCCGCCTGCTGGCGCCGGCGCTGCGGCCGGGAAACGAACCTCCGCTCATACCCTGCCGCCGACGCGTCGACTAGCAGCTCATTCGCAGCGACATCCGTTACGCGGCTAAAAACGTTGGTGGTGCCTCGAAGCAACCAGAACGCGCGGACGGAAGTCGACGCGTGCGCTCGCTCGGCTCGTTTCCGGCTTCGCGGTGCGCTCGGCCTGGCGCAGGCGCCAGCAAGCGACACTCGGTGACCGCAGTTCCTGGCGGCGGACCTTGCCCTCATCGGGCGGCCGTTCGGAGCCCGGCGACTGCAGTGCGTAGCCGGAAATCGCGCGGCGCGATTCCTCACCGCGAGTTCCTGCCGCGTGACCTCACGATCGGAATCTCCACATTGTTCAGGTGGTGCATGCCACGCCGACGGGCGTTGGAATCAAGCACTACTCGCGGTGACAGCGACAGAAGATGAGCGCCGGGCGATTTCCCGCCGGGCGGAGCCGGACGCCCGACGAGGGCAGGGTCCGACGCAGCTCGTTCAGCGTCTCGTCGGATCGTTGACTGGATCGACGTATGTCGTCGACGAAGGGCCCGTGCCGGTGATCTGCAGGACGACCTCCTCCTTCGTCATCGCGAAGTGCGCGACGTTGGGCGGCTCGGTGTAGAAGCTCCCCGGCCCGAGCGCCTTGAGCGACGCTTCGTCGAACTTCTCGCCGTAGGCGAAGTACCACGTACCCTTGACAATCGTCGCGACACGGTCGTCGCGGTGTGAATGCGCCTGGATCCTGACGTTGGGCGCAACCCGCAGCATGAGGGTGTACAGTCCGGCCTTTGCCGGATCGCCTTTCAACACGACGGTCTCGATGCCGCCCGCGCCCGACGTGCCCGCTCCACCGGCGCGAGCCGAGGGCCAAGGGACCTCTTCCGGAAGAATAGTCGCTCGTCCATCCTGAGCCAGGACCGGGCCGCTCAGGGCAAAAGCAATCGCGGCCAGCACAGCGTGACGCTGGATCTTCGCAAAGCGGTTCATTGATTGCTCCTCAGGTGACGATAGAATACTGCGCGTTTCCCCAAGTCCCAGCACGCGAAATGCAAAATGCAAAATTCAAAATGCAAACACTGTGTTTGCATTTTGCCTCACTCTTG
>Ga0209640_10001518_pt1 | contig 19697 bp, 18 predicted proteins | sample RifCSP10_1_FD_184018 | JGI IMG/M metagenome (GOLD analysis project Ga0209640, IMG submission 184018) | Soil microbial communities from Rifle, Colorado - Rifle CSP2_sed 10_1 (SPAdes) (version 2) | ecosystem: Environmental > Terrestrial > Deep subsurface > Rock core/Sediment | place: Rifle...
ACACTTGTCGGCCTCTATCGCAAGGATCAACCCATCCCTCATTCCTCTTCCTTCTGGCGGACATGACACATAACTACTGGCTTGACGCATGTTTGTAGCGTATAGCCGGTGGCTAATCGCTACGTTGTAGCGTTTATTTCGATTATGGTTTCATCAAACGCTCAATCGGGCTCTGCAGTTGAGCAACCTTTCGTTGGCTCACATGTGCGTAGATTTCTGTTGTCTTTATACTCTCGTGTCCGAGAAGATCTTGAATGTATCTCAGATCCGTTCCCTGCTCCAGCATGTGAGTGGCAAAGGCGTGCCGTAAACTGTGAATGGATACTTGTTTTGAAATGCCCGCTCGGTATGCCGCTTTCTTGAAGACACCCTCGGCACTCCGAATGGCGTATGGTTTCCCCGGTTTCTCGCCCTCAAACAGCCACTCGCGAGGCTGATACACTTTCCAATATTGCTGTAAGGCCTGCACCACGACGCCCGACAAAAGCGTATACCGGTCCTTCTTCCCCTTGCCGCCCCTGATATGTATCATCCCTCGCTCTTCATCCAGATCCTCCCAATGCAGCCGTACAACCTCGCCAACACGCAAGCCCGCGGAATACACAAGCATGAGCATTGCCTTGTGTTTCAGGTTGGAGAGGTTTTCAAACAACCTGCGCACTTCACCCTCACTCAGCACGACTGGGAGTTTCCGTTCCTTCTTGGGACGCGGGAGCTTTCCCAGTGCCATCGGTTGCCCATACAAATCCACATACAGCAGGCGCAAGGCGTTGATCACCTGATTTATTGTCGCCGGTGCGTAGTGCTCACGTTCTATGAGGATGAGCAGGAACGAGCGCAGATCAGTATCTGTTGCCTCCCGCGGGTGCTTCGGCCGAATATGCCGGACGAACAACCGAAGGCAGCTCAGGTACGCCTTGATCGTCTTCGACGAATACCCTCTTAACCTCATCTCCTGCCGGACCGTCTCAAACAGCCCGGCTTGGACCGGTATCTGTTCCATCCCATACTCCTTTCAGAGGGACACCCCTCCATAGTAAGGAACGAAACCAGGTAACAGGAACAGTTCTACTCATGGCCATGTCCAGGAGCGCCCGCAGGCCGACGGGAGAAGCATGTTGCGTGGTGACGCAAGGTAGATGAATGGATCGGAATTGTCAAGAGACCAAAGCAGTCGGGCATCCTCAAAAGATCGTCGATAACAGGGGTACACCAAGAAAGACGGATACCTCATGGTTTGCCTCGCGGTCATTAAAGCGAAACGAAGGAAGATAGGCAACGTGCACGAACGCGTCAAGAACTGGGAGCCAGAGATCAAGAGCAAGTTCGCCATTGACGGAGGCAAAGCTTCTCGTGATGGTGTCGAGAAAGTCGGTGCCCTGCATTGCGAAACCTGCCCCCAGCCGGATGCTCGAGCCATTCGGGAAGCGTATCAGAGGAACACGGGCGGCGCCGGCAAAGTAGTGACTCTCCCTTGATGGCGTCCAGGCATAGAGAAAACCTCCCACGGCATAGATGTCGGTGGCCGGCAGCAGTATGCCGTCGTAGACTCCGACACTGTAGGAATGGACGTACGAATGTTTCCCACTCTTTTCCACATCCCACGAGAGATCGAGTCGGAACGCCTGATCCCCGAATCGCTCCGAGCTATACGGAATATAAAACGATTGTCGGAGTCTCCCCCTCACGTCTGGTGTCGTTGTGCGATTCGCGCTTGAGAATCCCGTGAGCTTGAAGTCCGTCTGCAGAGGAGCGCCCAACAGATCGTAGTAGCAGCTAGTGGAGACTTTCAGGAATGCAACGTTGGCTCCGGCATAGGCATTTCTGAATTGATACTTATGGTCCACACCGCCGTATACGGTCGACACAAGGAACGTCAGGTGTCCTGCTCCGCCGGTGGAGTCTCCCGTTTCAAACTCCGTGGGATTGATGAAGCCATCCATCTCAAGAGATTCGAGATCCTGCGCCCCGGCATCCCGCCAACAGGGGGTGAGCAGCGCACACGCGGAAACGACGAGCAATGCAGCATGAAGTGTCACGGCTCGACCCGTTCAAATGCGATTTTCGTTGTTGTGATTCTTTTGTTGAGAAGGATCTTGAGATGCCAGTTTGAATTCTGGATCTGTTCCAACACGCGATCAACAATTTCTCCCTTGTCATGTTCGATGACAGGATGATCGACCCATCCCTTATCTATGAAATTGAAATCGAAGTGATAAGAATAGTGGTCATCGACATGAATGGTTCCGCTGAACGTCTCGTCTCTCTTGATGAGGGAAGTTTTGCAGTTCGTGCTCTCTGATGCCTTCGGTGCGAAGCCCTTTGAGTCGATCTTTATTCGTGGTGGATCGGAACTGATTACAACTTGCCAGAGCTTCTCGGCCTCAAACTGGAAGAGGAATCTCCCGATCTTGTTTCCCTCATATCGGACATCGGTCTGTTCCCATGTATAGCCGTGCAGGATGGGCGTCACACGGATGTCTCTCAATCGAATCGCAGCATGAAGAGTCATTACCCACGTATTCGTCTCAGTCGTTATCTGCTTCGCCACATCCATGGAATGTCCGGGGATTCCCTCCACTCCAATCTGAAGATTTGGGTGGTTCAATACAAATCCATCCGGCTGGGAATTGTTCGGAACCCCCACAATCAAAATAGTCGTTACCAGCGAATCCAGGTCCGACCCTACCTGTGCTGCGACAGGAGTCTGGAATACCTGAAGCGCCAGTGAGATTAAAGCGAAATGCAGTATGTATTTGCCTATGGATGGGAACATGATTGGATATTGGTGATAAGGGTGGCGCATGCTGAGACGAGCGCGGCAAGCCCGAGGGCAAACCTCTGGAGTTTCTCCATCCGGGTTTCGCCTGTCGTGAGCCACGAAAAGAACGGTGCGAGGCTGAAGAAATCCGGCGTTGTGGTCCATCGCTTCACGATAACTGCAGCTACGAGCGCCCCGAACGCCCCGGCCGATCCCATCCGTATACTGTCAAATGAAATTTCCGTGATAATCTGCTTCAGTACCGATAGGTCGGTGAAGCCCGTGATGAGGAGTGCGACGCTGAGGAAGAGGGGCTGGGCGAATCCCACGACAAAGTACGTCCAGACGTTTCCATGTGTCGAAATCAGGACGGCGCTCACGCCTGTCAGAAATGCCATGGACGCAACAAAGTAGCCATAGTTGCTCAGAAACGGAGCCGCTTCCGGCAGACTGATCAAAACAATCATCGGGATTGTCGTCAGAAGATAGAACATCCACACGACGATTGTTGGCCTGTGGAGAACCGATCGGTGTTGAGGGTCCGGATTTCTGCGTCGTGGACTTTTCAAGGAACTCACCTGCTGCAATGAGAGTGGTGAGAAGTCCTTACTTGTCGGATGCGGAGGAGAGCAAGTAAAGAGAGACAATACCTGACACCAATGTAGCCACGCCTGCGGCGGAAATCAATACCGCGAACACGGTATTCGCCGGGATGCAGAGTCGATTCAGGGGCCCTTTTAAGGCATACTGCGGGGCATGGGCGAACACACACAAGTGGTGCGGGAAAAGAAAATAGCCCGGAAGGCGTATCGCCTTGCCGGGCCAGTTGATTAGTTCCGGCTAATCAGCGTTGGGATTCACGGTTTTGTGGCCGTGGACATTCTTCCACGTGTTCCCCTGCTTCACATGCACCGAGGAGATATCCCGGTCTACCCCCCCAGTTTCTTATGCCGTTTCATGTTGTGTACGAGTCGTCTGTTAACGAGTGCATGAACTTTTGTGGCGGGGGTCCTGGTGAGGATCGTGATTCCTTCGTCGATTGTTGTGACGCTGTAAATGTGGAACTGCTTCTTGCGGACTGCCTCAACAACGTCGTGGCGGAGCATCAAGTCCTTTTCATTCTGATGCGGGATAAGGACACCCTGCGTGCCGGTGAGGCCGCGCGCCCTGCACACGTCGAAGAACCCCTCGATCTTCAAGTTCACGCCCCCAATGGGCTGGATCTCGCCGTGCTGATTGACAGAACCGGTGACGGCCAAATCCTGACGGATCGAAATACTGGAGAGGCTGGAGAGAATGGCGTAGACTTCCGTGGATGATGCGCTGTCCCCATCGACACCTGAATACGACTGCTCGAACGCGATGCTCGCACTCAGCACGAGCGGTTTGTTCTGTGCATACTTGTACCGGAGATACCCGCCGAGAATGAGCACACCTTTGTTGTGCGAGGGGCCGCTCATCTCTGCTTCCCGCTCAATATTAATGATCCCCGTCCGTCCCATGCCGGTCTTGGCGGTAATCCTCGTGGGCTTGCCGAACGCGTACTCACCTGCATCGTACACCGAAAGACCGTTCACCTGACCCACCACTGCGCCCGTGGTATCGATCATGATCGTCCCGTCGATGATCATTTCCTGAATCTTCTCCTCCACCATCCGCACGCGCTCGATCCGCTCGTCGATGGCCTTTCGGACGTGTGCGCCGGAAACCTGGCCTGCATTCTCCTTCTTCGCCCAGTAGTCGGACTCACGGATGACATCGGCCAGGACGCTGAAGCGTGTGGAGAGCTTGTTCTGCTGGCCGGCCAGACGGATGCCATACTCAACAAGTTCCCCAACGCCGCCGACGTCGAACACCGTCAGCTTCTCATCATCACAGAGCGTCTTGATGAAGGAGACATAACTGCCAATCGACTTCTCCTCGTTCGGCATTTCAGTGTCGAAGTCGGCCCGGATCTTGAAAATCTTCTTGAAGTCATCATCCATGTTATACAGGATGCGGTAGATGTACGCGTCCCCGATCATAATAACCTTGACACTCAGGTCAATCGGCTCGGGTTTGAGGGCGGAACTGCCGCCAAAGAGCCCGGATTCAAGCGGCTGAATCTCGATCTCTCCATTGCGGAGGACGCGCTTCAGTGTGGTCCACACGCCGGGCTCGATCAGAGCATCGAGCGCGTTGACCACAAGGTAACCGCCGTCTGCTTTCACCAGTGAGCCGGCCTTGATGTGTGTGAAGTCGGTACGCCAGATACTGTTCCGGTCCACTTCCCGCTCGATCGTGCCGAACAGATTCTTGTACCGGGGGTTTGTCTCGATAATGATCGGCGGACGGTGGTCTGTCCCGTTGTCCACGATGACATTCACCTGATACTCCGTGAAGTCGTCTTCTTCCTTCTGCATCTGAATGCCGAGCACGGAAGACTGCGGCTCGTCTTTCTGGTTGAACCGCTGCACGTTCTCGATCACATCTTCCTGCACGTCGTCCAGATATTCCCGTACCTTCTCGCCGGTGTACTTCTCCTTCAGGTCACCCAACAACTCTTCCACGATCGGGACAACAATCTTATGGCTCAGGTCTTCCATGGACTTCTTGGCCTTCCGTTCGATATTCCTCATCTCACGCATGATGAGGTCCATCTGTCCTTCCAGCTCTGCCTGCTGCGAAAGGAGGGCGTTGAGTTGTTCCTGATTGAGATCGCCGGCGTCCACCTTCGCCTGTAATTGTTCGGTGTTCACCGGAGTCCCATCGATGACGGGGGCGATCTCGGGGCGCACCCCGGGTCCCGCTTGCACCTGTACAACCTCGAAGCCGCGATCTTTAACCCGTTTCTCAAAATCCTTTAGCACGCTTCGCTGTCTGCTCTGAAAATGCTCAAGCATGGCCTTTCGCTGTTCCTGGTAACGGCGGCTCTCGAAAGCGGCAGGGATGCCTTTCAGCAATTCACCCAGACAAGCTGCCATATCCTTCTTGAATTTGACCCCCTGTCCGGCGGGCAGGCTGAGCATAATGGGAGCGTCAGCGTCACGGAAATTGTGGACGTAGCACTTGTCGGTGAGCTCGGCAGGATGGTGCTCATACTCTTTGAGGAGTCGTTTGATGGTGGTGGTTCGTCCGGTGCCGGTCAAGCCGGTGACGAAGATATTGAATCCATCCTGTGCCATCTCAAGACCAACGCGGAGCGCACGGAGCGCGCGGTCCTGCCCGATAATCTCCTTGACGGGCTCTACTCCTTCCATCGTGGCGATTCCGAGATCCTTCTGAGAGATCTGCCGGCGCAGACGGTCCGCGGGAAGTTCCACAGCACCCGAAGAGTTGCGAGGGGATGATGCATGCTTGACGGTGCGACGGGTGATGTGTTTCTTGCGTGCCATGACGGTGTGTGAGATTATGAGCGTATGAGAGGAAAATCAAAACCGGGAACCAGAGACCGGAGAGAGCGCAACGTCAGTATTCCTTCCTGTTTGAATAGAGGTTCAGCAGGATGCCTACCATCGTCATGTTCGTGAGAAGAGCGGAGCCACCATAGCTGAGAAAGGGGAGTGGTACCCCAACGACAGGGAGCAGCCCCAGCGACATTCCGACATTCATGACGACGTGCACTGCAAAGATTGACGTGATGCCAATAGCAAGATAGCTCCCGTACCTGTTCTTTACTGCGGAGGCGATCTTCACACCGCCCGCCAGCAAACCCATGAAAAGCATCAGCACAGTGGCCGCGCCGAGAAACCCGAACTCCTCACCGGGAACGCAAAAGATGAAATCAGTCCATTGCTCGGGGATGAAATTGAGTTGCGTCTGCGTTCCGCGTAAATAGCCCTTGCCAAACAACCCACCCGAGCCAATGGCAACCTTCGACTGGAGGATATTGTAGCCGGCGCCAAGCGGGTCGGCATTCGGGTCGAGGAATGTTGCAATGCGCTTTTGCTGGTACGGTTTTAGCCCATCGTAAATGAACTGAACGGAAATCCCGACGAATACCATCACCGAGAACACCACCGCTGCAACGATACGGTGTTCCTTGGTAAGATACAGAAGAGCGCCCAACACAATCACGACAATCAGGAATGGCGTGGTGCCAAACAACGCAGCCACGGCCGCAACACCCGGAGCGATGACACTCAGGAGCGTGAACTTGCTCGCACCTCCCCAGTAGAGGACAGGGAAAAACATTCCCATGTAGATCATCGCCGTGCCGGTATCCGGTTGCATCATGATGAGAGCAACAGGAAGAAGGACGATCCCGGCGGCCACCATCAGGTCTTTGAACCTCTGCAGGTTCACATCGCTCCGCGCAAGATATGTGGCAAGTGCCAACACCGTTGTGATTTTGGCGAACTCCGACGGCTGCAGACGGAACGGACCGAGATTGAACCAGCTTGTCGAGCCGGAAACTGTCTTGCCGAGCAGCAAGACGGACACGAGCAGAAGGATCGACAGGAAGTATGACGGATAGGAGATGAATTGCAGGAACCGGAACGGAAGAAATATCAACACGGCGACGAGTACCGTACCGGCCCCGGCGAACAGGAGTTGCTTGTACGAAACGTCCGATGCGTGCGCGTCGTATGTGGCACTGTAGATTGAGACGAGCCCCATCACCACCAGCGCGAGGGCAATCAGAGCGGTACGATAGTCGATATGTTCTTCGAAGTACGAGGACATGGTTCATTCCCTGTTCCCGGTGGAAGTGCTCTCCGGCGGCGACAGTGCTTGAGTAATAGGTTGCCGTGCTGCCGTGGAATCGGGTTTGCGTGCGGTCTTCACCTCGCTGCTCTTGTCAAACCGGATGAGGCGGCCAAAAATAAACTGCTCCATGCACATCCCTCCCATCGGCGCTGCATACGAACCGCCGTAGCCGATGTTTTCGATCATGATGGCAATGGCGATTTTGGGATCATCGTACGGTGCGAAGCCGATGAACCATGAATGATCCTCGCCGTGCGGGTTCTGGGATGTGCCGGTCTTGCCACCCACCTCAATTCCCTTGATGCGCGCAAGCCCTGCGGTGCCACCGGGCTCCTGCACAACGCGTCGCATTCCTTCGCGCACCACCTGCCAGGTCGTAGGACGGAGCGAGATCTGACGTTTCCCGTGGGGGATCAGCTTGGTGTGCTTCGTTTCCTTGTCGATGATGGCATGAACGGCGTGCGGCTGATAATATGTCCCTTTGTTGGCGAGCGCCATCGCGTAGCATGCCATTTGAATAGGCGTCACCCCGAGTTCCCCCTGGCCAATGCCGAGGCTCGGCAGGAATCCCTTGGTCCATCCGTTCACACCGTAGCGTTTGTTCATCCATTCAGTGGTGGGGAGGAGGCCGGGGTTTTCTTCATAGATGTCGATGCCGGTCGACTTCCCGAAGCCAAACTCCGCACCGTAGTGTGCCCACGGATCAAGTCCAACCTTGAGCATAAGCTGATAGAAATACACATTACATGAGCGTTGGATCGCTTCCAGCATGTCAGTGGAGCCGTGGACGTGCAGGTCCTTGAACACCTTATTCCCCATCCGGAACGATCCGCCACATTGGACGCGCCAGTTCGGCGAGACGACCTTGTTCTCAAGGGCGGCAACGGCAAGGATCATCTTGAACGAAGAGCCGGGAGGGTAGCGCGTGAGCGTGGCGCGGTTAAAGAGCGGGCGTGACTCATCCGTGTTCAGTGCACGCCAGATCTGCGGCGGCGTCACGCCGCTGAATGTCGAAAGGTCATAGTCCGGTTTGCTGACCATCGCGATAATACCGCCGTCGCGCGGGTCGATGGCCACGAGGGCGCCGCGCCGGTCGACGAAGAGAGATTCCGCAAGCGTCTGCACGTCGAAGTCCATCGTCAACTGGAGATCATCCCCTTCAATGGAAGGGATGTCGTGCCTGCCGTTGTCAAAACTCCCCACCACCTGCCCGCGCACGTTCACGGTGCTGAACTCGGCACCCTTCTGTCCCCGCAACGCGCCTTCATACTGTGCTTCAAGTCCGGCCGAACCCGCGACATCTCCCTGAGAGTATCCTTCGCCCAGCGACTTCAACTGGCCTTCGGAGATTTCCTTTGTGTAGCCGAGGATATGCGATGCGTTTGCGGGGGTGGTGTAGTACCGCTTCGATTCGATCTGGTAGTCAACTCCCGGCAACCGGTCGCGGAATTCTTCGAGGGCCGAGAGAACCCGAAAATCGATATCACGGACGATCTTCACCGGAACGAACCGGTTATATTCTTCCCCACGCTTGAGCCTTTCCTTGATCAGCGATGTGTCCACCAGGAGGATGGAGGCGAGAAGGGGAATGTTCCTTTTGTGAAACTCGAATGGCATGATCGTGACGGTAAACGCAGGGCGGTTGTCCACAACGAGCTTGCCGTTTCGATCGTACATGTATCCGCGGACGGGTTCCTTCGGGATCGTCCGGATACTGTTCTCTTCCGATTTTTTCCCGTACTCTTCGGAATAGATCAACTGGAGTTGATAGAGACGGGCGATGAACACCACGAAGATCAACGCGATGGCGATGTACATTACCCGGCGCTTGCCGTAAATATTAATGTCGTCCTGAACGGCCATGGCTAAGAAATGTATTTTCTCGCGAACGCAAACATGGGCATCAGCCCGACGGCGATGGTGTACAGAGTGGTTGGGATGCCGTAGAGCATGAGCGAGCCGCTCCAGGAAGTGCCACTTCCCTGGAGGAGGATAATAAAATATATGATATTGTGGACGAGTGACGCAAGGGCAATGGCAACGAGGAATTGGTACCCCCCCAGTGTTTGGAAGGTCTTGTTCTCATTATAGAAATACCCCGCAGTGAACCCGGCAACTGTCTTGGCGAGTGCGGTAAGGCCAAGCATGTTGGTGGCGCCACCGGCGAGACTCACAATCAGGCCGATAACAAAGCCCGCTGTGGTGCTTGCGATTTGCCCTTCGCGAATAGCTATGTATACCACCCACAAAAGGAGGATATCCGGCACGATGTCTGCGATTGCAAGAAACTTGACGAGCGTTGCGTCGACAATAATCAAAATGATGGAAGCGATTGTGTACAGAACGATGCGCTGCATGGGGGAGAATTATTTGAAGAATTGTTGCTCGAGCGCGGCGCGGCTCGAGTCGGGCTGGTGAAGAACGACGAACACCTCCTCCAGCCTGGAGAAATCAACACTGGGAGCGATCTCGACGGTCTGAAACAGGGCGCCTGGTGCCTGGCTCGTTTTGCTGACCACGCCGATCTTGATTCCCGGTGGGTACAGGCTGCTGTATTCCGAGGTGATGACGGCGTCTCCCACCTGCACATCGAGCGTTTTTGCGACGTTCTTCAGAGTGAGTGTCGGCCCACCATCCCAGAGAAGAATACCGTCGACACGCCCTCGCTGGACCTTGGCGCTTGCGCGGAAATCCTTATGCAGAAGAATCTGCCCGATGGCATACCCCGCCGAGGTTGCAACCACGCGTCCGACCAATCCGGCATCGGTGACAATCGGCATGTTCACCTGCACGCCATCCGACTCGCCAGCATCGATCGTGATCGTGTTCTGCAAAAGCTGCAAGTTCCGTCCCGTGACGTTCGCACTGACATACACGAGGGGAGACTGTTCCTTCAGGCCCAGCAGTTTCTGGAGGCGGAGGTTTTCAAGTCGCGCTTCTCGAAGGCGGCTCACCTCATCGGCGAGGCTCACGTTGAGCTCGCGCAGAGCTCTGTTTTCGCGGGCAAGTTCAAAATAATTGGGGATGAATCCAAACGCGTCCTGCAAGAAACCGATGGATGCGACAGTAAGAGAGCGGATTGTCCGGATCTGCGTTGTATCGTTGACCGCCATCAATGCAATAGCAATGACGACGTACAAGGCGAGCAGGAGGTATTCTTTGAAGAGGATGACTATGTCGAACAGGCGTCTCATGGTGGGGTCCCACGCGTGACGCTGCGGAAGGGCATCAGTATCTCCTGCTCTTGATGAGGACCTTCGAATAATGGTTCAGGTTCTCCAGAACTTTGCCGGTGCCGCGCACGACAGCTGTGAGAGGGTCTTCAGAAACGTGGACGGGGAGGGAGGTCTCAAGACGGATCCGTTCGTCGAGTCCTTTGAGCAATGCTCCGCCACCGCTCAACATCACGCCGCGGTCGAGGATATCCGCAGAAAGTTCGGGGGGTGTCCGCTCCAGCGTCAGCTTTACCGCTTCGACGATCGCAGCCACCGGCTCGCTCAGTGCTTCGCGGATTTCGACCGAGCTCGCCTCGGTGGTCTTGGGGATGCCGTTCACCAGGTCGCGTCCTTTGACACGGATACTGATTTCTTCCTTGAGCGGCATGGCCGACCCCACCTCGCACTTTATTGCTTCGGCAGTCCTTTCACCGATCAGGATGTTATGGTTCTTCTTGAAGAACTGGACGATGGCGTTGTTCATCTCGTCGCCCGCGATCCGGACCGATTCTTCGTTCACGATACCCGAGAGGGCGATCACCGCGATCTCCGTGGTCCCGCCACCAATATCGACGATCATATTCCCGACGGGCGCTTCGACATCCAATCCGACGCCAATCGCGGCAGCCATCGGCTCGGCGATGAGGTGAACTTCTTTTGCTCCTGCATGTTCCGCGGAGTCACGCACTGCACGCTTCTCGACTTCCGTAACACCGCTCGGCACGCAGACCACAATCCGCCGGCTCGGCATCCAGTTGGCATGGATCTTCTTGATGAACTCGCGAAGCATCCCCTCGGCAATCTCAAAATCCGCGATGACGCCGTCTTTCATTGGGCGGATGGTGCGGATGTCGCGGTGCGTCCTGCCCAGCATCTCCTGCGCCTCTTTGCCGATGGCGACGATCTTCTTGGTATTGCGGTCGAATGCGACGATGGAGGGCTCGTTCAACACGATTCCCCTTCCCCGCATGTGGATCAGGGTATTGGCGGTGCCAAGATCGATGGCGAGATCGGCCGAGAAGAGATTAAGGAAGCCCATGGGGAGAGTCAGTTAAAGAGTTAGTGTTTGAAATGCCTGATGCCGGTACAGAGCATGGCAATAGAATGTTCATCCGCGGCGCGGATCACCTCGTCGTCGCGCATCGATCCCCCTGGTTGAATAACTGCCGTTGAGCCGGCATGGATTGCCTCCAGTAGGCCGTCAGCGAAAGGGAAAAACGCGTCGGACGCGACAGCAGTTCCCTGCACACTCAAACCGGCCTCCTTTGCTTTCAATACAGCGAGCCGTGCAGAGTCCACACGCGACATTTGTCCGGCGCCAATGCCAATCGTCCGGTCGGGCCGGGCATACACAATGGCGTTGGACTTGACATGCTTGGCGACGCGCCACGCATAGAGCAACGATTTCATTTCTTCCTCGGTCGGCTTTCGCTTGGTCACCACACGCAAGTTGTCACGGCCCATGCGCGCCCGGTCGGATTCCTGAACCAACAACCCTCCCGGCACACTCCGCACATCCAGCTCGTCGAGTGCCCGAAGGTCGGCGGTCACCCGGATCAGCCTGCGGTCCTTCTTTTTCCGGAGGAAGGCAAGCACGGGATCCGAAAAACCCGGGGCGACTATGACCTCGAGAAAAATCCCATTTATCTTCTCGGCTGCGTCCATGTCGAGCGGCCTGTTCATTGCGACGATCCCGCCAAACGCCGATTTTGCATCGGTGGCCAGCGCCTTGGTGTATGCTTCCGCCACTGTTGAACCGGACCCGACGCCGCACGGATTGGTATGCTTGATAATGGCAACGGTCGGCTCGTCAAACTCGGCCACCAGCTTTGCCGCGGCGGCGATGTCCACGATGTTGTTGAAGGAAAGCTCCTTCCCGTGCAACGGTTGGAACAGATTCGTGAAGTTGCCGTAGAGCGATGCGTGCTGGTGGGGGTTCTCGCCGTAACGGAGGTCGCCTTCCTTCCGCAAGGCAAGATGGAACAAGGATGGGAATTTCTCATTCCCCTCGTTGAGATGGTCCAGGTAATTGGCGATGACCGCATCATACGATGATGTGTGGCGAAACACCTCGCGCGCAAGCATGAAACACGTTGCCTCCGAAACACATCCGTTGTTCGCTTGCATTTCATCGATGATGGTGGCGTAGCGGTCGGGGTTGACTACCACCACCTTGTGTTTGAAGTTCTTTGCCGCCGACCGGATCATGGCCGGCCCGCCGATGTCAATCTGCTCGATGGCTTCGTCCAGTGGAACTCCATTGCGTGCAATAGCCTGCTCGAAAGGGTAGAGGTTCACGACCACCATGTCAATCGCTTCGATCCCATGTTCTCTTAATTGCTGAAGGTGAAGGTCATTATCGGCGACCGCGAGGAGTCCTCCATGAATCATTGGATGCAACGTCTTAACCCGTCCATCGAGGATCTCGGGGAACTTTGTCAGAGTGGAAACCGGTGTTACCGGGATGCCGTGGTCCGTGAGTGCAGCGGCGGTGCCGCCCGTTGAGATGATCTCGACGTTCAGTGCGTGCAGGGCGTGAGCGAATTCGAAGAGACCGCGTTTGTCGGAAACGCTGATAAGGGCGCGGTGAATGTGGGGCAAGATGACTCCTTACGTGTGAACAGCGATGGAACGCTCCGTGACAGTCACTCTTCCTTCGGCAAACAACCGTATCGCCTCGGGGTACAGCCCGTGCTCGACAGCAAGCACTTTTGCAGCCAGGCTTTCGGGAGTCTCATCGGGTGCAACAGTTACCCGACGCTGCAGCACGATCGGGCCCCGATCATACTCTTCGTCCACGATATGCACGGTCGCACCCGATACTGGCCGTCCGGCTGCCAACACCGCACGATGAACGTGTATGCCGTACATTCCTTCTCCACCGAACTCCGGCAGTAATGCGGGATGAATGTTAATGACCCGGTTCTTGTATGATGCCACCAGGCGCGGATGGAGCCGCTTCATATAGCCGGCCAGCACAATGAAATTCACCGAGTGCGCACGTAACACATCCAGCATTGCATCAACAAAAGCGCCTTCTGTTGCAAACTGTTTCTGGCTGATGTGTAGTGATGGGATCCCTTGTGTTCGCGCAATCTCCAATATGCCTGCTGCGGAGTTGTTACTGATGACCAGCTTGACGCTGACACCCGTCAACTCTCCCCGCTGAATCGCGCTGAGTATCGCCTGGAAGTTGGAACCCCGTCCAGATCCGAGTACCGCGAGCTGCAGCATACGACTCAACGTCTTAGAGTTATCATTCAACAGACAAAGTTATCACAAATTTCATACAAAGGCAACAAAAGTGCTGGAAAAACAGGGATTTCAGAACGCTGAACGACAGGCACTCTCAAGAAACTCTATGGTGCATTGTCCGGCGTTAACCCGGACGCGAAGACCAACGGGCAGAGTCATCTTCTTGGGTATGTGTCCGAACGGGAGGTTGGAAAGGAACGGCCGCCCGGTTGCAGCCGCAGACTCTTGGAGAATCTCGTCCACAGTAAGAGATGGTTTACTCTTGTCCAGTGGCACGCAGTCGGTGAATTGGCCGGTCAGGATTGCCGATGAAGCTGATAGTATGGAGGCATTCCGGAGTTGCATCATCATCCTGTCTACCCGGTAGGGTTCCTCGGTAACATCTTCGAGGAACACGACGCTATCCGTGAAGTTGGGCTGGTAGGGTGTTGCAAGAATGGAGACGACCATCGAGAGGTTGCCGCCGAGAAGTCGACCCTGTCCTTTGCCCTGATGCAGGGGTCGGGGAGTTGAGTCGGTGGGAACAAAGATGCTGCCGATTCTTCTTGATGATGTAGCGAGCGACCAGAACATCTCCTCTGTCCACGGGTCAATGGTATTTGCCATCTCCACGCCGAGCATGGGTGCATGGAAGGTGATCAAACGGCATTTCTTCCAAAGCGCGAGTTGCAGCGCGGTGATGTCACTGTACCCTGCGAGAATCTTCGGGTTGCGGGCAATCAGCCGGTAGTTGAGAAGGGGAAGGAGCCGCGGCGTCCCGTACCCTCCTCGCACGCAGATGATTGCACGAACCTCCCTGTTGCGGAACATCGCGTGGAGATCCTCGACGCGCTCTTCGTCGGTACCCGCAAGATAACCAAGCGTCTGGGCGACGTGCTTACCAACTATAACGTGGTACCCCAATCCTTCAAGATAGCGGACACCGCTCTCGATTCTTGACACATCAGCAACCGGGCTTGCCGGTGAGACGATGCCGATGAGGTCGCCCTTTCGCAGTTGCGGGGGCTTCAGAGGTACCATTTGGTAATGGCAGTGGGGAATAGGGAAAAGAAATCGTCTGAAGATACAGATTGCTGCGGGAAAATGAAAGGGTCGCGAGAATTTTGGATGATCGCATGAGTGATTCCACCCAATTATCAGACTTTTGCAGGACTGAGAAGAGAGGAGACATGATTTCTCATTGCTAAGAAGGGGAGGAACTGATTGTAAGGACAAACTTCTCGAATGATGAAAATTTAAACAGATTCGATTGGGTGTTCGGATGGCATACACCTTGCTCATCGCAATGCTACAGGAAATTCAGCTCTTCCTATTGGCTTAGACTCCGTTCCTTGCTGAATACTTTGGAAGCGATCTTGATTTGAGGTTCGGAAGGTCTCGGCCCCCCTTTGTGCTCCACCTCCATTTGTCAAGATCTGATCACGTGAAGTCCATGCCACAAAGCCGACTATTATCTCACACACACATGGAAGGACCACACTTATGAAATCTCTTGTACTATCTTTCGCGCTGCTCGTTGCGTTCGTTTTGCCGCAGGCCGACTTGTCTGCCCAGACGTATGCCGGCACTCAGCAATGCCAGGCATGCCACAGCAGCTCTGCCATTGGTGGTGTGCAATACACCCAGTGGTCAGGCACGCTCCATTCAAAGATTCACCTTGTTCCCGACAACGTGTCCATTCGGCCACTGACAGATTTTACCAACGGTCTGTCGATCAGCATGGGATCGAGCTACAGCAACGCTCAGGTGATCATCAGCAAAGTTGGGTCAGATTTCTTCGCACAGGTTGGCACCGGCGGCACAACCTACCGCGTCGTTTGGACATATGGCTGGGGCTTTAAGCAGCGGTATCTGATAAAGATCGATACAAGTTACTACATATTGCCAATACAGTACAACCTGAATAAGTACCTGGACAACTCCAGCGGCACGTGGGCCTCGTACAACCCCGGAAACTGGTTTAACGCCAACGGAACAGTGAAGCCGATCGACAATTCTTTCCGGACGAAGTCGTGGGACAAGAACTGCACAGGTTGCCACGTGACCGGTGGAAGAGTGGAGAAGGTGGTGGCGGGGGTTGATACTTCGTGGCACGCAACGTGGGCGAGCAGCAGTTCGGCGGTGAACATCGTTGTGGGATGTGAATCCTGCCACGGGCCGAGCGCTACCCACTTCGGCGGTCCCAGCGGCACAATGAACCCGAAGAACCTGCCCACAAAGCAGGCAAAGATGGAAGTATGCGGCCAGTGCCACAACCGTGCATCATCGTGGAGAGGCGCAGGATTGGTCGGCACACATGAGTATCCAAAGAATGAGATTGCGAACACCTACTTCAACCCGGCCGACACGACTCACCCACTCCTGGAGTTCATGAACTTCGGCACACCGCCAAACCAAGCGGGTGGACCGGGCACGTGGCCTGACCTTGTGAGCGCGCGTCAGCATCACCAGCAATACCAGGAAATAATAGGCTCGGCACATTATAACAATCCCTTTGTCGAGATCACCTGCTTCACGTGCCACACGGCGCACAGCAATTCACCTAACAGCCACAGCCTCATTGATTCACTCACTGTAGGCCCGACGCGGTTCAAGGTGGATAACGATGACAACACGCTCTGCCTCTCCTGCCATGCGACCTTCGGGCCATTTGCAGCCATCCCGAAGTACTGGGTAGAGAATGAGCCGCAGTATCGTGATTCCATCGGTGCTGTCGTGAACCAGCATACCAGGCATGGGGTGTATGATCCACTCGGCCTTGCAAACAGCGGCGGCAGCGGACGATGCTCGAAGTGCCATATGGCCAAGACCGCAATAACGGCAAAGCCGTACGATATTCATACGCACACGTTCAACGTGATTGCGCCGAACAAGACCCGCCAATACCAGAATGTATCCAGCCCGACCCTCGGCATGCTTAACAGTTGCGCGGCCAGTTGCCACCGGAATCCATCCGGCTCAACCGCCGCCGTGCCAACATTCGGCATCAGCAGCGACCTGACACTGACCGATTGGCGCGAACCAACCGACCTTCAGTTGTCTGACACGCTCTGGGCGTACTGGCAGGGATGGGGGTTCACCGGCGTAAAGGAGACCAAGGGTCCAATCCCTGCATCTTATAACCTCTCCCAGAACTACCCGAACCCGTTCAACCCGATGACGAAGATTATTGTCGACATCGCTAAGAGAGAAAACGTTCGACTGATCGTGTACAACGTCATTGGCGAGGAGGTTGCACGGCTCATGGATGGTCAATTCAACGCGGGGAGGTACGAAGTGACGTGGTCCGGCCGGGACGACTTCGGCTTTTCGGTGGCCAGCGGTGTCTATCTTTATAAGCTGGAGATCGCGCAATTCTCAGCCACCAAGAAGATGATCCTCCTGAGATAGCAATATCATAGTGTGTCACCTTGACGCCCCGCCCACCTTGGTGTGAGCGGGGTGTTCGCGTTGTTGCCGATTCTTGTTGCCCTTCCTGCAATCTCTTAGTAGATTAGTGTAAGCATAGTACGCCGCGTTCGTCACTTCCATCGTCCACTTCACCGAAAGGAACTCGTCATGTCATTCATACTTACCCTTCTGATCGCAATTGCAGCGTTCTTCATCTGGCGGAGGTCAGCAGTTCAAGCCAAGCAGAACATTGCTTTCCGTACGGTTTCCACGCTTTCTTCCGTTGCGTTTGGCGTCTTTCTGATTCTGTCGCTGGCGCAGTGCTTTACACAGGTCCCGGCCGGCCACGTGGGGGTAGTTGATTTCTTTGGAACGGTTTCAGAACGGACTCTCACTGCCGGCATCAACTTCGTCAATCCTTTGGCCCGAGTGATCAAGTATGACATCCGTACCCAGGAACACAAGGAAGCGATGCAGACTCTTTCACGTGAAGGCCTCACCATCGGTCTGGAAATCAGTGCATTGTACAGGCTGAACCCCGACTCAGCCGCCCGTGTGTACCTGACGGTGGGTGGTGGAGACTACCAGACCATCATTCTCATTCCGCAGTTCCGCTCAATCAGCCGGGCGGTGACCGCAAGCGTGCAGGCCAGCGCTCTTTACTCCACCGAACGGGAACGGCTCGGTGTGGCAATTCAGGAGGAGCTTGCGAAGGCAGTTGCACCGCGCGGTGTGATTGTGGAGTCCACACCTCTCCGTAATGTTGCACTTCCCTCACAACTGACCGAAGCAATTGAGCAAAAGCAGCGGGCTGATCAGGAGAGCCAACGGATGGAGTTCATCCTGACCAAGGAGAAACAGGAAGCAGACCGGAAGCGTATCGAGGCACAAGGTATTTCTGATTTTCAGAAGATTGTGGCCCAGGGAATAAGCGAACAGCTTCTCCGGTGGAAGGGGATTGAAGCCACAGAGAAGATCGCCTCATCACCCAATACCAAGGTGATCATCGTGGGTGCCGGAAAAGATGGACTCCCGATCATCCTCGACACAAAATAGTCCCTTGGATCCACTTGAGTACCACATCGTCCCGCATGCAGATCATGTATGCGGGACAAGTGTTTTTCACATGATTGGTGCGCTCACGGTGAACGCAAGGCAGGAACGCAAAGGTGTGCGCCCCTGCGTCCCATGCGCATGTTCGGGCTAGTTGATTTTAGCGAGGAGTTCCTTTTCCACCGCTTCCTTCATCGACTCCTTGGGCAACGCACCAACCGCCATCTTGGGCTGCCCGGTTGCCGGGACGAAGAGAAGTGAGGGGATGCTGCGGATGCCGAAAGCACCGGCAAGTTCCTGTTCCTCGTCGGTGTTGATCTTGTAGAAGTTTACTTTCCCGGCGTACTCCTTCGACAGCTCATCGATCACCGGTCCCACGGCGCGGCAGGGGCCGCACCAGGGAGCCCAGAAGTCGATGACGCAGGGAAGATCTCCCTCGAACTTCCACTCCTTGTTCTTTTCGTAGTTGAAGACCTTCTCCAGGAAAGCCTGTTTTGTCAAATGCTCAGCCATGTGTTCTCCTTTTGTTTGATTATCCATTCGGTCAGACCGCGGCCAGGACACGCTCGAGTTTCTGGCGCACCTCCTGTGCGATCGGCTGAATTTTCTCGTTTTCGATTACGCTCGTCATTATCATGGGGTCAAACACACCCACGATGGTCTTGCCGTGCTTCTCGTAGACGACTACATTGCATGGGAGCAGCAGTCCGATTTGTTCTTCTGCTTGCAATGCACGGTAAGCGAACTGCGGGTTGCAGGCGCCGAGGATGATGTACTTTTCCACGTCCACGTCCAGCTTCTTCTTCAACGTGTCTTTCACGTCGATGGTCGTGAGGACGCCGAACTCTTCCTTCTTAAGCTCTGCCGTCACCTTCTCAACTGCTTGCTCATACGTCAGTGCCACCGTCTTTGAAAATCCGTAACGCATCTTCTCCTCCTTCTTCTTGTCAACTGTTAAGCATCAACGGGCGATCATCATCGAACCGATCAGTGCGCCATACAGAGTGCTGATCCAGGGGTTGCTGGTGATGGGGCACGCACCCGTCTTGCACCCGATGAACTTGTAGTAGGCGTATCCGCCCGCGGCGCCCAGGAGGACGGGAAGTATTCGCGCCGACCACAGACCTATGAATGATTCCATTCCACGATCCCGCCTTTCATGCTTGCTGCCCGGAAGCCATGCTTCCTGAGTACAACTGCCGCAGACACACTCCGGTTTCCGCTTCGGCAATAGCAGATCACTTCATTCTCCTTCAACCGCTTCAATTCATCCATTCTGCGCGAAAGCATATGGAGTGGGATATGTTTCGATCCTTTGATGGACCCGCCGTTTC
>Ga0209640_10001519_pt1 | contig 19689 bp, 19 predicted proteins | sample RifCSP10_1_FD_184018 | JGI IMG/M metagenome (GOLD analysis project Ga0209640, IMG submission 184018) | Soil microbial communities from Rifle, Colorado - Rifle CSP2_sed 10_1 (SPAdes) (version 2) | ecosystem: Environmental > Terrestrial > Deep subsurface > Rock core/Sediment | place: Rifle...
TCTGTCGACGCCTTGCGGGTGGCGCTGGGCAACACCGGCTCGAAGACCACGATCCACCGCTACCTCAAGGAGCTGGAGGAAGAGGAAGGGCAAGGGGTCCAGCCGAGATACGTGTAAAAATGCCCCATAGAATCCGTTTTTCCTTTCGAAATCATTATGTTGCGTATAAAAGCGACACTCCGTCCAGTCTGCCCGCGACAGTCAGAGAATTCGAAGACCAAGCCAAGACCGACCGCGAACAGAAGACGAGGCCTCTAGGAGCTGGTGCGCCCCAAAGCCTTCGCCGCCGCCCTTTGTAATTGGAGCGTCGGACACCAACACGTGCGTGCCGCTACTGACCTCGGATTGATACGGCGCCGGCAGGCTATCCGTGTGGATTATGGTCGCCTCCTGCCTGGTCAGGCATCCTGCGCCACGGCCAGCCCGGCCGCCTTCCATTCCGGGAAGCCGTCCTCCAGCCGCCGCACTCGATAGCCCTTCGCGCGGAGTGCGGACACGGCTTCAAACGACATGACGCAGTAGGGACCGCGGCAGTACGCCACGATCTCGCGGGCCATCGGCAATTCGGCGAGCCGTTTCTCGAGTTCGGCCATGGGTACGTTGATCGCGCCGGGTACGTGCCCCAGCACGAACTCCGATTCGGGACGGACGTCGAGCACGGTCACCTCGCCATCCCTGAGGCGGGCGACGAGGGCTTCGCGCGGAATGGGTTCGAGCGCGTCGCGCTGTTGGAAGAAGTCGCGCATGACGCCCTGGACTTCGGCGACGTTCCGCTCACCCAGATGTCCCAATGCCTTGAGCACTGCCAGCACTTCCGTATCGCCGGCCAGCCGGTAGAACACGCGTTTTCCCTGGCGCTCCGTCTCCACCAGCCTCGCTCGCCTCAGCAACTGCAGGTGGCGGGATGTATTGGCGAAGGTCATTCCGGTGAGCTCGGCGAGCGTCTCCACGCTGCGCTGGCCCTGCCCGATGTGCTCCAGCAGTTCCAGGCGGTTGGCGTGACCCAGTGCCTGCGCGATCTCAGCCAGATGCGCATAGATGACCTGCTTAGGGGTGCTTGACATGCGTCTCTACCCATCTATCATTCAATTACTTCTTTGATTGATTGTATCACAGTGAAGGCCATCATGATTCTCAGGCAATTCCTGCATCAGGATCCCATAGGAATCTCCTACCTGTTCGGGTGCGGCGGCCAGGCCATTGGTGCCGCCGTGGACCCTGTCGGTGATCCAGAGCGCTACCTGCAGGCGGCCCAAGAGCTGGGCCTGCGCATTGCCTACGTGATCGATACTCATGTCCATGCGGACCACCTGTCGGCGGGACCGCAACTGGCCACGATGGCAGGGGGAGAGTACGTACTGTCGGCCGCCGCCGATGTCGCCGTGCCCTTCAAGGCGGTGGGTGGCGGTGACGTGCTGGCCTTGGGCAACGTGGTGGCCGAGGTCATACAGACCCCCGGACACACGCCCGAACACCTGTGCCTGTTGGTGACGGATCGCACCCGTGGCGATGAACCCTGGTTCCTGTTCACCGGCCATACCCTGATGGCCGGTGACTTGGGCCGCACCGAACTGGCGACCACGGTCGAAGCCGGCGCACGCGATCTGTTCCGCAGTGCACGCCGGTTGGCGTCATTGCCCGATTACGTGGAGGTCCTGCCCGGAGCGTATTCCGGTTCGGTGTGCGGCCGCAGTCTCAGCGGGAAGCCGTGGTCCACCATCGGTTTCGAGAAGCGCCACAACGAAGCCTTTGGCATCCTGGACGAGCGGGCTTTCGTCGAACGGATGACGGCCGATATCCCGCCGCCGCCCGATGCGGATCGCATCCGGGCGATCAACGCCGGCCGGGCCGCGGCCGCGGCATGAGCATCGCGGCAACAAACGTCGCGACGTATCCGCCCGCGCGCCTTGGGTTGAAGCAGAACTGGCGTCAGTTCGCTTTGCTGGTGCTGGTCAATGCCTTCGTGGGCGGCATGGTCGGTATCGAGCGCACCGTGGTACCGCTGATCGGTTCGGAAGAATTCCGCATCGCCTCGACCACTCTGGTGACCTCTTTCATCATCAGTTTTGGCGTGGTCAAGGCGCTCGCGAACCTGGTCTCGGGCCACCTGGCCGACACTTGGGGCCGCAAGCGCGTGCTGGTTCTGGGTTGGCTGGTCGGCCTCCCGGTGCCCTTCATGATCATCCTTGCACCAAGTTGGGAATGGATCATCGCCGCCAACGTGCTGTTGGGGCTGAGCCAGGGCTTCGCGTGGTCGATGACCGTGATCATGAAGATCGACCTGGTTGGGCCGAAGGGACGAGGACTGGCGGTCGGCCTCAACGAGTTCGCGGGTTATCTTGCCGTTGGCCTCACCGCCTTCGGCACTGGTTACCTGGCCAGCCGATACGGCTTGCGCCCGGTGCCCATCTACCTCGGTGTTTTCTACGCCATCGTCGGCCTGCTGCTGTCGGTCCTGGTGGTGCGTGATACCCGCGGCCACGTGCAAGCCGAGGCTGCCACGGCCCCCGACGCGATGCCATCGCCGCGCTTTCGCGAGGTATTTGCGCTCACCTCGTTCAAAGACCGCAACCTGTTCGCCGCATCGCAGGCGGGTCTGGTCAACAATCTCAACGACGGCATGAGCTGGGGCATTTTTCCGCTGTTCTTCAGCACGCTGGGCCTGGGCGTGGAGCGCATCGGCATCCTCAAGGCGGTGTATCCCGTGGTCTGGGGCATGGGCCAGGTCGTGACCGGGCCACTCAGCGACCGCTGGGGACGCAAGGGGCTGATCGTCGTCGGGATGTGGGTGCAGGCCGTGGGCTTGGTGCTGACCGCAGCCACCGGACAGTTCACGTGGTGGCTCGTGGCCAGCGTGCTGCTGGGGCTGGGTACCGCCATGGTCTATCCGAGCCTGATCGCCGCGGTATCCGATGCTTCGGCCCCTTCGTGGCGCGCACGCTCGCTCAGCGTCTATCGCTTCTGGCGTGATCTTGGCTATGCCATCGGCGCCTTGTCCGCCGGCCTGATCGCCGACCGCTTCGGCTTTGCGGCCGCCATTTACGCGATCGCCGCCCTCACGTTTGCATCCGGGGCCATTGTCGCCGCGGCGATGCATGAGCCGCGCAAGGCTCAGCCCAATCTTCCCGGGACCAAATCCATCCCATGAAGATGTTCATCAACATCAACGACACACGTGTCATCGACGAGCCAGACCACCCATGATCGCCAACACGATGCATCGCCAGGTCCTTATCCTGGCAAGCGCACAAGCGCTGTTCCAGATCGTCTCCGTCATGGTGATGACCGTCGGCGGGTTGGCCGGTGCCCAGCTCGCCGGCTCACCGAGTTGGGCGACGCTGCCAATCGCCACGATGTTCCTCGGTACCGCCACGGTCACCTTCCCAGCAGCGATGTGGATGGCGCGCGTCGGGCGCCGTGCCGGCTTCCTCGTCGGTACCGCGCTGGGGATCGTCGGTGGCATCGTTGCGGCCCTGGGCATCCACAATCAGTCGTTTGCGCTGCTGGCGACCGGCACGTTCTTCGTCGGTGCCTACCAGGCGTTCGCGCAGTTCTATCGCTTCGCTGCCAGCGAAGTCGCCGACGAAGCATTCCGGCCGCGCGCGATCTCGCTGGTGATGGCGGGCGGCATCGTCGCCGCACTGGTGGGCCCGGCGCTCGCACGATTGGGCGGTCCGCTCCTGTCGCCGGAATATCTCGGCTCGTTCCTGATCCTGGCGGTGGTCGCCTTGGTGGCAAGTGGCGTGCTGCTCGGCCTGCGCATGCCGGCGACGATCGAACATGCCGCGGCACATGGCATGGCACGGCCCTGGCAGCAGATCGTGTTGCAACCGGCGTATCTGGTCGCGTTGTTCGGCGCGGCGACGGGCTACGGCATCATGATTCTCGCGATGACCGCGACACCCATCGCGATGCTGCAGCATCAACACGGGCTCGCCAGCGCCGCCACCGTGATCCAGTTGCATACGCTGGGCATGTTCCTGCCATCGTTCTTTACCGGCGCCCTGATCGCGCGTTTTGGTGCGATCCCGGTCATGCTCGCTGGCGCCGCGGTCTTCATTGGCCATGTGCTGATGACGCTTACCGGTAATGGATTCGGGTCCTTTGCGGTTGCGCTGGTGTTGCTGGGCGTCGGTTGGAACTTCATGTATATCGGCGGCACCACGCTGTTGACGAGCACCTACGCGCCTGCCGAGAAGGCGCGTGCGCAGGCGATCAACGACATGACCATCTTCATCGTCGGGCTCGCGTGTTCGTTCAGCGCGGGTGGACTACTGGAAAGCCTGGGATGGCAGGTAATGAACCTGGTCCTGGTGCCGTGGCTGCTACTGGCCGCTGGAGCGCTGGTCTGGCTCGGAGTCCGGCAGAAGCGCATGGCGGCGGAGGTTGCGTGATGGGGGAACCCGCCTCGACCGGAATCCACGCCCTTATCGAACGGTTACGCAATCTTGGTATTGCAGCCGAGATCGTTTCCTATCCCGCTCACTCGACCGTCGAAGAGGGAAAGGCGCTTCGCGGCGCGATGGCCGGCACTTTCACCAAAAACCTCTTGCTCAAGGACAAGAAGGGACAATTCTTCCTGCTGTCCGTGCATGAGGACCGAGTGCTCGATCTCAAGGCGCTGCCGACCCTCGTTGGCGCAAAAGGCCACCTCAGCTTCGCCTCGGCCGAACGGGTACAAGAGCTGCTGGGCGTCATGCCTGGCGCGCTGACGCCGATGGGACTGATCAATGACCACGAAGGCTTGGTCACGCCGGTGGTCGACGCCGCATTGATGGACAGTGACCAGCTCAACTTCCATCCCCTCGTCAACACGCAGAGCATCGGACTAGCCCCGGATGCACTGCTGTCATTCATTCGTTCCTGTGGACGAGAAGTAGTGTTGGTCGATTTTGGGGGCCGACATATGTGTAAAAATTTGAGTTGCCGGATAAAAACGACCCTCACCTAGACCCAATGAATGGCGGAATTCACGTTGACGGCTACCTGGGCTCAGTCGAGTTCAGCTTCCGTCGGCGAGGTATTCGTCGCACTCGGCGATGATCTGAGCCACTGCCGGGTCAACAGCATCGGACCTGGCGAGCAGGATCGCTCTTACTTCGGCGATCTGGAGGCTGTTGGGAATGAGCTCGCTGGGACTCTCCCACATCCAGTCGATCAGTACCGGATACAACCACTCCGGCGACTTCCCGGCCACCTCCCGACGCGTGGGCACATACATGCCGGACCGGATGGTCGGATTGTCGAGGCCGTGGGATTCCCGCGCGGCACGAAATGCACTTTCGGGCATCCCAAATCGATCTTCCGGGTCTTCAGAGGTCGCCTGCTGCCAAGCGTCCAGGAGCGACTGCTGCAACGTGGGGGACAGCACTCGATCCCCCTCGTCCGGGCCGGCCACCGTGATTGCGTCGACGCCAACAGCGCGTAGCTGCCGAGCCAACTCGGTGGCGCTGGCTGCCGCCACCGTCCGCCCATCGTCCAGGCAGGCCACGAATCCCCGCGTACCCCAGCCGTCGGTATCGCGACCAATGAGAGCTTTCATGTGCTGAGACCTCGCATTTGATGCGTCGTCCTGGTTTCGCTACTGTAGGGCCATGGGCCATCTGCAGCTGCTCGACCATCGAATACCGGCGTGATCGCGGACGATCGATCACGCCCCTGTTGCTCATGTTGGTCAGAGCGCCGGCCTTATACCCCGGTGAGAGCCCGCGCCAGATAAGCGCGTCAACGTCGGTTCGATTCCGACCAGGGGCACCACCATTCACCGCCCCAAGATGGGTTCAAGTTGGCGCCCATGGCAGCGCTTGTATTTGCCGCCACTGCCACATAAACATGAATCGTGGTCGCGCAGCCCCACTGCAAGGGACTGCCCCAGAAGGCCCTGGATCTGCAGCAGCGGATTGATCTCGGCGGCCGGGACGCTAACATGGCCGAATTGCGAGATTCGCTCGCCTCGATTCATCACGCGCACGATGGCTTCCGACGCGCGAATGAAATGCCGAATCAACTGGTCATCACGCAGTGGCATGCGCACGTTATCGATCGCGACACCTTCGTAGCGACGGCGCTTGTCGGGCACGAAGAGGATCCGGGTTTCGCCGTGCGGCTTGGGCGTGATGTCGACCATCTCCCCTTCTGGGGACACCCATACCGCATGGAATTCTGCCTCGACCAGAATGTGGGGCCATTCCCAGAGTTGCCAGCCACACAGCATATGGCCGCCGGCGCGGGCGATCTTCGCCTCGACGTTCGGGAAGCATTCGTTGACGACGGCATCGGGTTCGGCCTGCACCATCAAGTACACCGCTTCGCCGGCGGGCGCCGCGACGGTCTCGATCAGTCGGCGTACTGCCCGGGTGATTTCAGGAGGTGTCGTGGTTTTCACGGTCACAGCAGTGGGCTCCAAGTAGCCATCCTCGGAAATGGCTTGTCTTGGCGCAATGCTACGGTGCGGGAGTCGCGCCGCGTGAGACAGGTTCGGGCGCCGGACCGTCGGCGCGCCCGGGCCGGAGTTGCGCCAGCAACGGCTCCAGCGTGTCTATGCGCACGGCGGCCCGCAGTGCGTCGGCCTCCGCCTGTTCGCGGCGCTGCCGCTCTAGGGCCAGATCGTCCCGGACGCTGGCCAGCTCGCCGCGTGCGACTTCCAGCGTCCGCGCATCCTGCGCCCAGCGTGCCTGCACGGCCTGGTGTTCGGCGGCTATGAGCCGCAGCGCATCCAGCTCCTTCTGCTGATCACCTGCGGCCTGTCGCGCCTGCGCCAACTCCCGCTCCAAGCGGCTGTGGCGTTCCAGCCACTGCCCATTGTCGCGGTTGAGCTGGACCAGTTCGTGGTTCTTGGCCGTCATCGCCTCGTTGGCCTGGCGCAACGCGACCTGCAGCTCCTGCACCTGGTGCTCATGGCGGCGCTGTTCCTGCTCGCGCTGGTCCTTGACCGAGGTCCGATAGTGCTCCAGCGCTTCGCGGGCGTGCTGGTGCTTCTGCTCCAGCGACTGTGCGTGGGCCTCATGCTCCGTCAGTCGGGCGGTCAGGCCGGCAACCCGTTCGCCGAGCTGGACGACCTCCGTCACCCGCTCGGCCAAGGCCTGCTGGGTGGCGGCGTGCGCGGTCTTTTCCTCGTGCAACGCGGTTTCGGTGCGCTGGAGTTGGGCGCTGAGCGCCGCCGCTTCCTGCTGGGCGCGCTCCAGCGCCTGGCCGCGCTCTTGCAACTGCGCCTCAAAGCGCTGCCGGGTCTCGGCGACGACTGCCTCGGCCTCCTCGTGCAGGCGCCCGGCGAGTCGGCCGATCAGATCCTGCAGCGCGTCGCTGACCGCGACCTTGGCGCCCAGGCCTTGCCCTTCCTCTTCTTCCAGCTCCTTCAGGTAGCGGTGGATGGTGGTCTTGGAGCCGGTGTTGCCCAACGCCACCCGCACCGCGTCTACCGACGGGTGTTTGCCCTGCACCCGCAGGGCATCGCGGGCCTTCTGTACCTCGCTCTTGTACAACCCGCTGCGGGCCATGGCGGCCTCCTCAGATAATTCAGTAATGTATTACATACCATGTAATTACGTACTATTCAACTGACAATAGCGGTCAAAGTATCTGCGAAATCTCACGCGGGATAATGTGGAATTATCCCGCCTGACACAGAATTTTGGGCGCGCTGAGCCATATCGCAGTACGAAATGTCCCGCTGGCCAGACGGTAAATCGCACCGGTAATAAACCATCCAGAAAGCCGCGTGATATATTTTAATGCGAATAATTATTGTTCCCGTTCGCGGAAAAGCTCACTTCCTTCCATCTGCACTTTGGGGTCCATCACATGTCGTTCCACCAGAAGCCGGCACGCCCGGCATCGCTCTCCCGCGCTGTCCGCATCGCGCTGTACGGCTTGCCGTTGCTCGCCGGTCTCCAGGCCTACAGCCCGCTCGCCGGCGCCCAAGCGGTTGAATCCCCGGGCGACGACGCCAAGACGCTGGATCAGGTCACTGTCATCGGGGAGCGCCAGGCCTACCAAGTCCAGCGCACCTCGACCGCAACCAAATCCGACACCCCGCTGCGCGATGTGCCGCAGTCAATCACGGTGATCACCGAGGGGCTGATCGAGGATCAGGCCATGCAGAACATGGCCGATGTGGTCCGCTACGTGCCCGGCGTGCAGATGGCGCAGGGCGAAGGCCACCGCGACGCACCGATCCTGCGCGGCAACACCTCCACCGCCGACTTCTTCCTCAACGGCGTGCGCGATGACGTCCAATACTTCCGCGACCTCTACAACGTCGAGCGGATCGAGGTACTGAAGGGCCCCAGCGGCATGATCTTCGGCCGCGGCGGCGCCGGCGGCCTGATCAACCGCGTCACCAAGCAGGCGGACTGGTCAGAGGCGAAGGAGTTGAACCTGACCCTGGGCTCTTGGGATAATCGCCGCCTGACCGGCGATTACGACCACGCACTGAGCGACACCGCGGCCTTCCGCGTCACCGGCCTCTACGAGGATTCCGACAGCTTCCGTGATCACGTGAACCTGGAGCGCTGGGCGGTGAATCCGACCCTGACCTTCCGGGCCAGCGACGCTACCACCTTCGCCTTCGGTTACGAGCATTTCGAGGACGACCGGACGGTCGACCGCGGCGTTCCTTCGCTGCTGCCGGTCCAGGGCAAGCCGTTGCCGACCGACGAGTCCACCTTCTTCGGTCAACCAGATTCCAGCTACGCTTGGACGCGTGTGGACGCGCTGAACGCGACCGTGACGCACGAGTTCGGCAACGGTGCCAAGCTCGTCAACCAGACGCGCTACGCCGATTACGACAAGTTCTACCAAAACGTATTCCCTGGTGCCTACACGGCGTCGACCAACCGGGTAGCCATCACCGCCTACAACAATCTGACCTCGCGTAAGAACCTGTTGAACCAGACCGATCTGACCTTCTCGGCACAAACCGGCAGCGTTGGCCACACGTTTTTGGTCGGCATGGAATTGAACCGGCAGGAGACGGACAACTTCCGCCAGACCGGTTTCTTCCCCAATGTCGGCGCGAATGCGACATCGGACTTCGTGACGCTGCCCAGCACGATCTACACCGGCCCGGTGGTCTTCCGCCAAAGTGCGAGCGATGCAGACAACCACAGCGTGGCCAAGACGGCCGCGCTCTATGTGCAGGACCAGATCGAGTTCTCGCCGCAGTGGCAGGCAGTGCTTGGCGTGCGTTACGACCGCTTCGATGCTGACCTGCTGAACCATCGCAACGGCACCACGCTCTCCAGCACGGATGATCTGGTTTCGCCGCGTGCCGGCCTGATCTACAAGCCGCAGGAAGATCTCTCCCTGTATGCGAGCTACACCATTGCCTACGTGCCCCGCGCGGGCGAGCAACTGGCGTCCCTGACCGCCAGCAACCGGGCTCTGGATCCGGAGAAGTTCACCAATCGCGAGGTGGGCCTGAAGTGGGATCTGAATGAGAGACTGTCGGCCACTGCGGCGGTCTACCGACTGGATCGGACCAACGTGGCCATCACCGATCCCAACAACCCAGCGCAGTCGCTATTGGTGGATGGCCAGCGCGTCCAGGGCGTTGAGCTGGGCTTGGCAGGCCAGGTGACGGACGCTTGGCAGGTGATGGCGGGCTATGCCTATCAGGACAGCGAGGTCCAAACACCCGGCGCACAGGACGGCAACGAACTGGGCCAGGTACCGAAGAGCTCGTTCTCCCTGTGGAACCGCTACGATTTCAGCCCGCAGTGGGGCGTGGGTTTGGGTGCCATTTACCAGGACGACGTGTATGTGTCCACGGACAATGCGGTCGTCCTGCCCAGCTTCACCCGCTTCGATGCCGCGGTCTTCTACGTCGTCAATCCGAGAGTGAGGTTGCAATTGAACGTAGAAAACCTGTTCGATGAGGAGTATTACGCCTCGGCCCACAGCAACAACAACATCCTGCCCGCTTCGCCGCGGGCGATCCGCTTGGGCGTGAACTTCAGGTTCTAAGGTTTTCTTCAACGTTCGACGACGGGCACCCTTTCCAAAGGGCGCCCGTCAGAGTGCAATGAGCGCTTCAGGGGATGAGAGAAGGCAAGCGCCAGATGGCCAAAGCCCACCGAAGTGAACGTGCCGTCCCGACAACAAGGGAACGGTTGACTTCGGCGGGACTCAATTCCACTGAGGTCCGGGTCCAAATCCTGGACGAGGTCAGCAAAGCGCACGCCGTGGTGACGCCGGACACCGTTTTCCAAGCGCTAGGGGCCGAGGTTTGCAGTCGCATCTCGGTCTATCGAGCGCTGGCCGAGTTGCATCAAGCGGGCTTGCTGTACCGGTACCGCCTGGGCAACGGCGGGGTCGCGTATGCTCCTCACGATGATCGTCTGCGTGCGATCGTGACATGCACGCATTGTGGTTCCACTGAGATCATCGAGGACCCTCAACTGGGCAAAGGCTTGCGTGACACCGTGCTGCGCCTGGGGTTCTTGCTCGATCCGAGCCCCGTTTATTTGAACGGTACGTGTCCACGCTGTCAGACTCGGCGGCGAACTGTCCGCCGGGGCCGCCGATTCCAGCCGGGTGAACCGTAACCTGCGCATCTTTCGCGGTGCCGATCAGCGGACGCCTGTAAACATCGAGACGTCCCTGCTGATTAAGCCTGCTAGGAAATCTGCAAGTCATACAAGCTGGGTAACATGCGCGCCTCACGTTCTTGGGTGCGCTCATGCTTCTCGATCGCCGACGGTTCCTGCTGGCGCTCACCGGCACCGCCTTCGCTGGCTTGCTCGGTGCCTGTACTTCCACGCGCCAAGGCCAAGCCCGTGCTGCCTTGCGCGCTTACGGCGGCCTCGTGCCCGATCCGGAAGGCCTGCTCGATCTGCCGACCGGCTTCCGGTACCGCGTGATTTCGTCATTCGGCGAGCGGATGGACGATGGCTTCGTGGCACCGGACAACTTCGACGGGATGGGATGCTTTCCGCTGGACGCGGATCGCGTGGTGCTGGTGCGCAATCACGAACTGAAGGCGGACGAACAAGAGGCAGGTCCGGTCCGCCGGGGATCTCATGCGAGCGTTTCGTCCTACGACCGAAACGCCCGAGGCGAGGTGCTGCCAGGCGGTACGACGACGCTGACCTTCGATCTGCGCTCCGGCCGGATCGAGGCGCAACACCTAAGCTTGGTCGGCACCATCCGCAACTGCGCGGGCGGCACCACTCCTTGGGGAAGCTGGCTGAGCTGCGAGGAAGACGTGACCCGTGCCGGTGAGGGGGTCGGCCGCGATCATGGTTGGGTCTTCGAGGTGCCGGCCCGGACCCGCGGCCTGGTCGCGCCGACGCCGCTTACCGCGATGGGCCGGTTCAACCACGAAGCAGCGGCGGTGGATCCGCGCACCGGCATCGTCTACTTGACTGAAGACCGTGACGACAGCCTGCTCTATCGCTTCCTTCCCAATGCGAAGGGCGACTTGGTCCGCGGCGGCCGCCTGCAGGCGCTCGCCTTGGCCGAGCCGGGGCTGGTCGATAGCCGCAACTGGAACGGCGCCGGCTTGCCACGAGGACACTGGAAGGCGACGCGCTGGGTCGATGTCGATGGGGTGGAAAGCCCCGACGATGACCTGCGCCTGCGCGGGCACGCCCACGGGGCGCTGTTGTTCGCGCGCGGCGAAGGCATCCATTTTGGGGACGGCGAGTTCTATTTCTGTTGCACCTCCGGCGGTGCAGCGCAACTTGGCCAGATCATGCGCTACAAGCCCTCGCGATTCGAAGGGCAACCCGAAGAACGCAGCGAGCCGGGGCAACTGCAGAATTTCATCGAATCGACGGACGCCTCACAACTCAACTTCGGAGACAACCTGACCGTTGCCCCCAACGGTCACCTGCTCATCTGCGAAGACCAATACACCGACACAGTCACCAATCACCTGCGCGGCATCACCCCTTCAGGCGAGTACTACTCCTTCGCCCGGTTGCACGCGCAGACGGAACTAGCCGGCGCCTGTTTCTCGCCCGATGGCAGCACCCTGTTCGTCAACGTTTTCAGCCCCGGCAAGACCCTTGCGATTACCGGTCCGTGGACGGCGTTTGCTGGCGGATGATTTCGGCCGCTCATCGTCCGATTGGGGCTTGCTTACAACAGCCCGACGATCAGACCCGCCGCCGCGAGAAATGGAGTAGCTCAGCGGCCATAAGCCACCGCTTCGCGGCTACAACACGCCGGCGATCAATCCCAGGGCAGCGATGAACAGCGAAGCGGCCACCAATCGCTGGAGGCCAGGCATCGTCATCTGCTTGAGAAAGCGGTTGCCAACAAACGCGCCGAGGAAGGCCGAGAGGATGGCTGCCGTCAGCAGCGGGTAGTCCAAGCCATCACCCACATGGGCCAACGACCGGGCGTAGACGCCCAAACGCGACACATCGACCAGCACGGCGGTGACGACACCGGTGGCGATGAAGGCCTCTTTGGACAAGCCAGCGCGCACCAGGAATGCGCTGCGTAGTGCACCCTGCATGCCGGCCAGACCGCCGAAGAATCCGCTCAGCAGACCGCCGATCGGCATCCAGCTCGACGGGAATGTCAGGTCGCGCAATCGCGGTAACAACTCGAACAGCGCGAACACCAACAGCAATAGGCCGACGACCAGCTTCACCGGCGTCGCGGCCAATGCGTGTCCGAACGCCTCATAGCGGAACACCGGAGCTAGCCCAGTCAGCCATTGCAGCACCCAGGCACCCACCAGCGCAGCCACGATAGCCGGCAGGCCAAAGCGCAATACCGTCGGCCGGTGGGCATGGCGTCCGACCAAAGCCAATTTGAACAGTCCGTTGAGCATGTGCACTACCGCCGTCATCGCGATCGCCTGCTCGATGGGAAAGAACAGCGCGAACGCGGGCAGCAGCAGCGTTCCCAACCCGAACCCTGAGAAGAAGGTCAGGCATGAGGCCAGCAGTGCGATGCCGCAGATGACAAGATAGGTCATGCCGCCTCCGTGTTTGAGCTACCCCAGCAGACTCGCCACCATCGATGCAGCCACGCACCACAGCACGATCCATAGCGCAGAGAGCCGCGCTGCCGCTAGCAACGCGAACCCGATGACGGCGATGGCGAAGTCGTGCCCGCCGCGCACACCCTCGGTCCAGACTGGATCGTAGAACGCCGCAACCAGCAAGCCTACGACGGCCGCGTTGATGCCAGCCATCACGCTGGCCGCCCATGACCGCTGCGCCAGTTGCGCCCACACCGGAAGCACCGCCAGCAACAGCAGGAAGCCCGGCAGAAACACGGCCACCAACGCGACCGATGCGCCCACCGCTGCTGGCAGGCCCAGCGGCACCTCGGCGCCCAGGAAAGCCGCTAGCGAGAACATCGGTCCCGGTACCGCCTGTGCAGCACCGTAGCCTGCCAGGAAGGTATCTGCACTGACCCAGCCAGTGTCGACCACGGTCTGCTGCAGCAACGGCAACACGACGTGACCACCGCCAAACACCAGCGCGCCCGCCTGGTAGAAAGCGGCTGCCAGCCCCGCAGCGGTAGGCCCATTCGCAGGCGGCAGCATCAGCGCACCGCCTAGACCGACCAGGAAAACGGCCAGGAACACCGCCGCGCCGCGGTGGCCGTAATGCACAGGGAAGACCGCGACGACGGGGGTGGCCACATGTCGGCACAGCCACGGCCCGAGTATCCCGCCTAGCGCGATCGCGACCAGTTGCACCCAGGCATTGTCGGTAAGCACGATCAACGCAACGGCACCGGCGGCGATCAACGCGCGCGGCGCATCCGGTGCAAGCTGCCGCACCATGCCGAGCATGCCGTGCGCGACCACGACCACCGCGACCAGCTTCAAGCCGTGGATGGCGGCTGCCCCCGCACCATGGCCAAGATACGGCGCGAGTGCGGCGAACCCGAACATCAGCAGCGCAGAGGGCAGCGTGAACGCGGCGAAAGCCGCCAATGCCCCACGCCAGCCGCCGCGGAACAGTCCAATCGCGAATCCCATCTGGCTGCTGGCTGGCCCCGGCAGGAACTGACAGACTGCCAGCAGCTGTGCGAAATGGGCTTCATCCAGCCAACCGCGGCGTTGTACGAACTCCTCACGCAGATAGCCCAGGTGAGCGATCGGGCCGCCGAACGAGGTCAGCCCGAGTTTCAGGAAAGCGCGAAAGACTTCGGCAGTAGCGCCCCCCGGTCGTGCGTCCGACATGGCGTCAGCGCGCATCGGCGGGCGGCAATGCCGCCGTCATGGCGGACAGGTCGGCCAGACTGAACTCGGCTTCGATGCGGGCGATGCGCTCCAGTGCGTCATCGAAACCGTCCCGGCCGAAGGTGCGATGTTCGATGTCTTCGAACTGCTCGCCCATCTCCACGTAGGCGTGTTCGCCCAGCGCGGCCTTCCAGGCGGGAAACAGTTCCGTGTCTTCCCGAGCCGCGTGCGGTTCGTACATCCGCACGAAGCCCTCCAGAGCGGTTGCCAACCCGTCGGCGTCGGCGCCCAGGGAAGTCTTCTTCGCCAGACGCTGCACGTAGTCGGTGATTTCGCGTCCACGCTGGTGTTGTGCCAACAGCACGTCGGGCAGCTTCGCCACCGGTCCCTTCAGCTTGCGCACTACCGGGAAGATGTGCGCTTCTTCGAGGGCGCGCTCGTGATAGTCCTCGGCGAAGCCGCGGAAAAGGGCTGCAGTTTCGCCGAGTTGGACCAGCGGTAGCGATTTCGGTGCCTGGCGTGCGCGTCGCGCCGCTTCCCCATACACCAACAAGGCTCGACGGATGATGCCGTGTTCGCGCATCAGGTCCTCGTTGGCGCTGACTTCCTCGTCCGCCTCCTCCTCGGCCGCGGCATTCGGTGCGGCGATCAGCAGTCCCAGGCCAACGCCACCAAGGGAGGCAAGGAACTGGCGTCGTTTTGAATGGTCATTGGTCATGGCGGTTTTCCTCATTCGGCAGGCCCTGCTACGGAAAGGCGGCGACGATCCAGCCAACGGTCCAGCGACCAGCCTCCGCCGCCCACGATCAACAAGAAGATCAGGCTCAGCAACATCACCACATCGGTGCGGGCCTCGTGCTGTGCGCTCCAGAACCCGTAACGGCTCATCTCGCGGACATGAAAGATCCACCAGTCGTGCCCGAGTAGGATCGGTAGCTTGGTCGAGAGCAACGCCACGATCATGGTGACGATCAGCGGGATCGTCGCCAGGCGGGTGGCCAGACCAAGCACGATCAACAGCCCGCATGCGAGTTCCACCACGCCGACGAACGGACCGAAGAATTCCGGCCAGGGGATGCCGATGCCGACAAACCGGCCAGCACCGAGGATCTCAGGGAACTGCAGCTTCTGCAGGCCTTCGGGAAAGAAAACCGCCAAGCCGACTGCCAATCGGATCAGGACGACGGCGGGGCTGTCATTCGTTGACCAAACCTTCATGCGCGAACTCCAATAGCAGTGGTTCTATCGAGCGTCGTTGGATACCGGCAAGGGCAACGGCTCGCGAAACAGCGGCTGATCGTTGATGAAGGGCACCTGTTCGGCGGCGTGACAAGCCATGCATGCGCCCTTGGCGCGGGCGAAGGCCGGGCCGATCCGTTTGGGGTCGTGACTTTCCAGTGCTTCGTGCAGTCCGTTCCATGGCTCACCCAGGAACAAGGCCTCGGCGTTGGCTTGTCGCTTGGGGCGTTTCATCAGGCCTCCTTTGATCGTGGCCTGGATCTTCTCCCAGTGATAGGCGGCCAACGGCCAGTTCCCGTCGCGCAGGGCCTGTTCAACGTGCTCATAGCGCTCGCCCACTTCCCACATTGGCTGATCGAAGCCGCGCAGATAGCGCTCAAGCCGCTCGTCCTTCGTGGCCTGGTCCGGCGCACCGGTCAGCCAGCCGTTGCCTCGTGCGGGCGTGGGTGCAGGCGGTGCCTGTTGGTTGCAGGCCGCGAGGGCCAACGCAAAGAGGATGGCAACGCACAAGGCGGCTGCGGCATACCGTAGTGTCATGAGGGTTCTCCGGTGGTTGTGCGCCGACGCGAGCGTGAGCGCTGGGGGGGATGGCGATCGCCCTGAATGACCTCGCTGAACAACTCGCTGACCTGCGGCTTGACCGCTTCCAGCGCCGTTCGCCCTTTCGGGGTGGCACGGTAGTAACGGCGCATCGTCTTGCCGTTGCGTTCTTCACGGGCCTTGAGGTAGCCACGTTCTTCCAGTCGGTGCAGCAGGGGGTACAGCGTGCCCGGACCTATGCGGTAACCGTGGTGGCGCAGCTCGTCCAGCATGGCTTGGCCGTAGATTTCCCCTTCCACGGCGTGATGCAGCACGTGGAGCGGAATCAGGCCGGCGAGGAGGAAGTCGTGTGTCATAATCGAATTTCAATATCGTATTCCAAGTATGTAAAATCGGCGTGTAGCCGTAAAGCCCAACCACTATCAGGAGGCCCGACATGTCCCCGCAACACACCGACGAGTTCTTGCGTGCTGCGGCCGAGGCGCGGAGCCGGATTTCCGAGGTGGAGCCGGCCGAGGTCACCCGGTTGGTCGCCGACGGCGCCGTGCTGATCGATGTACGGGAACGGGATGAGTACGAAACCGGGCATATCGATGGCGCGTTGCTCTGCAGTCGCGATCAGTTGGAAGATGCGATTTCTACCCTGGTGCCCGACAAGCACACGCCGATCATCTGCTACTGCGGCGGCGGCAATCGGGGTGCCCTGGCGGCCGATACACTGCAGCAGCTCGGGTATGACCAGGTCCACTCGGTCGCCGGTGGCCTGCGGCAGTATCGCAAGGCAAACCCGTAACCCTGCCAACGGATACGCTGCCCATGGCCGAGCTGGAGCACTACCTCGAAGCCGCCACCCGCGCAAACACGCGTCGCAGCTATGCCACCGCGCTCCGGCATTTCGAGATCGAATGGGGTGGCCACTTGCCGACAACGCCAGACAGCGTAGCGCGCTACCTGGTGGATCAGGCCGGACAGTTCTCGTCCAATACACTGCGGCAACGGCTTGCCGCGCTGGCGCATTGGCACCGGGAGCACGGCTTCGTCGATCCGACGCGAGCGCCTTTGGTGCGCAAAGTGCTCAAGGGGATTCAGACCGTTCATCCGTCGGTGGAGAAGCAGGCCGAACCCCTGCAATTGACCCGCCTGGCCCAAGTGGATAGCTGGCTCAACAGCGCGATCGCGGCGGCACAAGAGCGCGGTGATCGGGCCGAAGAGCTCCGTCATCGACGTGATCGGGCGCTGATGTTGCTGGGCTTCTGGCGTGGCTTCCGCGGCGACGAATTGATCCGCGTGCAGATCGAGCACCTGCGTCTGGTGCCAGGCGAAGGCATGACCTGCTTCTTGCCGCGCAGCAAGGGGGATCGCCAGGTAACCGGCACCACCTATAAAGTGCCGGCCCTGTCGCGCTGGTGCCCGGTGACCGCGACGGCCGAATGGACGGCCGCTGCGGAACTTGCGCAGGGGCCACTGTTTCGTGGCATCGATCGCTGGGGGCGCGTCAACGAGGCGCCGCTGCACCCCAACAGTCTAATTCCGCTGCTACGTCGCCTGCTGACCGCAGCTGGCCTTCCCGATGCCGCGGACTACAGCAGCCATTCTCTGCGCCGCGGCTTCGCCGGCTGGGCCAATGCGAACGGCTGGGACGTGAAGGCCTTGATGGAATACGTCGGCTGGCGCGATGTGCACTCAGCCATGCGTTACCTCGACGGCGGTGATCCTTTCGCACGTCAGCGTATTGAAGCCCATCTGCCACCGCCGGCATTGCCCACACTATGACTGATTGAGGACTCGTATGGCGTCGATTGAACGGACTGCGTACCCGCAATTCAAACGCAACCCCGTCGTCCGGGAACTGGTCGCCGCTTACACGCCGACCGACGCCGAACTGGCCTTCATCACCGACAACGCCCGGCAACCGGGACACCGTTTGACGTTGGCACTCTTGCTGAAATCCTTCCAGCGGCTGGGATACTTTCCTGCCGTGGAGGAGGTGCCCGCGGCCGTCGTTCGGCACCTGCGCAACGCGCTGCGGTTTCGGGTAAAGATCAAGCCCGCCGACATAGCGCCGAACAAGCGCTACCGCTATTTCCAACGGATTCGGGGCTATCTGCAGGTACGGGCCTACGCCGACGGTGGCCTCGATGTGGCGGCCCGGGCGATCCACGAAGCGGCAGCCGTCATGGACAATCCGGCCGACCTTATCAACGTCGCGATCGAGCAACTCGTACGTGACCGCATCGAGCTGCCTGCGTTCTCCGCCCTGGACAGGTTGGCGCGCCGAATTCGTACCCTGGTCAACAGCCGGTACTTTACCCTCATCGACACGCAGTTAACGATCGACGAGAAGCAACGATTGGACGATCTGTTGGTCGTCACCGACGCCCGCATCAAGAGTCCTCTGCAGGCGATCAAACGCTTGCCCAAGCGCTCCTCGCTGCAGCACTTCCAGGAGTTAATCGACCACATCGCACAGTTAGGCGAACTGGTGGGCGATGAGCGACATCTGGCGGAGGTGCCCGAACTCAAACGCAAACACTTCGCCGCCGAAGCGCGGGCGCTGGATGCCGCCGAGCTGCGTGACTTCCGACCAGCCAAGCGCCACGCCTTGCTGCTATGCCTGATCCATCGTGCCCGGGTACAGACCCGCGATGACCTGGCCGAGATGTTCATCAAGCGCATGGGCAACCTCCACAATCGCGGCAAGGAGGAACTGGAGCGGTTGCGGGCGCGTTATCGAGAGAAAACCGAGGCCATCGTGGCGACGATGTCGGACGTGGTCCGCGTGCTTGACCATCACCCCGGCGATACCGAAGCGGGGCGGGAAATCCGCCGTCTGGTCCTCAGCCGCGGCGGGGTTCAAACCTTGCAAGCGGATTGCGACGCCATCGCTGCGCACAGCGGCGACAACCACCTGCCGCTGCTGTGGCCGTTCTACAAGAGTCACCGAGCCACCATCTTACGAATGGTGCGCATGCTCGACCTTGAATCCACCACCGAAGATCGCTCCCTGATCGATGCGATCGAACTGATCCTGACGCAGGAACGGGCCCGTGGCGACTGGCTCGAGGAACCAGTCGATCTGACGTTCACGACCCAACTTTGGCGGAAGACCATCATTCACCGTACCGAGCAGGGCGAGGAGCGCATCCGCCGCCGCTTGTTCGAGGTGTGTGTGTTCTCTTCATTGGCCAACGAACTGAAATCCGGTGACGTGGCCGTACGCGGTTCAGAAACCTATGCCGACTACCGCGAGCAGTTGCTGCCCTGGGAGCAGTGCGAACCGTTGCTGGACGACTACTGTCGACAGGTGGGCTTGCCTGCCACGGCGGTGGGCTTTGTCAATGCGCTGCAGAGCAAGCTGATGCAGGTCGCGGACCTGACCGATCAGGGCTACCTGGAGAACGGCCAGGTGGTCATCGGCGATGACGGGCTGCCGGTGCTAAAACGCCACAAGGCCAAGGACATGAGCAGCGGCGCCAAAGCACTGGAAACGGCTATCCTCAACCGCCTGCGCGAACGCAGCGTTATCGAGATCCTCTGTGACGTGGCTCACTGGACGCGCTGGCCCCGGCATTTTGGGCCATTGTCCGGTTCCGACGCCAAGATCGACCAGCCCGCCGAACGTTACGTGCTGACGGCGTTTACCTACGGCTGCAACCTCGGTCCAGCCCAGGCCGCTCGCCACCTGCGCGGCGCGGCTTCCGCGCACATGCTGTCATTCGTCAATCGCCGCCACGTGGATGCGAACAAGCTGGCGGCGG
>Ga0209640_10001522_pt1 | contig 19675 bp, 16 predicted proteins | sample RifCSP10_1_FD_184018 | JGI IMG/M metagenome (GOLD analysis project Ga0209640, IMG submission 184018) | Soil microbial communities from Rifle, Colorado - Rifle CSP2_sed 10_1 (SPAdes) (version 2) | ecosystem: Environmental > Terrestrial > Deep subsurface > Rock core/Sediment | place: Rifle...
CGTTGGCCCAAAACGGGCCATCCGACATCGGCCTGCGCAGTCACTCCATGCGTCCCGTCGCAATACGCTTGTTTTCAATACGTTACAGACACACGTCTAGCGCGGTGCCGCGACGGGCACGCTGCCCGGGAAGACGTACGCAAAGAGCATCGAGATGATGCCCATGACGACCATTAAGAACACGCTGTGCTTGATGGTGAACCGGAACAACCGGCTCTCGTCGGATGACGCCATGCCGGTCGCAGCCACCGCTACCGCGATGCTTTGCACCGAGATCATCTTGCCCATCACCCCGGCAGCGGAGTTGACCGACGCGGTGAGCACGGGATTCAGGTTCAAGGCGTTGGCGGTCACCACCTGCAGATTTCCGAAGAGCGCATTGGCGGAGGTGTCGCTGCCAGTCAGGAACACGCCGAGCCACCCGAGCACCGCGCTGAAGAAGGGGAACACGACACCGGTTGTCGCGAGCGCCAGCCCCAGTGTGGATGTCATGCCCGAGTAGTTCATGAGGTACGCCAGCCCCAGCATGCACGCGATGGTGCCCATCGGCAGCGCCAGCTGTTTGAAGGTGCCCCGGTAGACCCTCCCGAACTGGCTCGGGCCGACCCGCAGGAACGCGGCCGCCACGATCGTCGCGAGGAAGCACGCGCTGCCCGATGCGCTCAACCAGTTCATCGCGTAGATGGCGCCATAGGGGGCCGGCGCTGGCGTCACCGGGGGAATGCGCGTGATGGCGTTGTGCAGTCCGGGAACCTCCAGGCCGTTCAGTCCGGCCGCGCTCACGGGCAGCCACGCCGGCAACACGCTGTGTGTCCACTGGTCGATGGCAGCCTTCACCGAGGGCTCGCCCCACGCCAGCACGAAGACGACGAGCAGTGCGTAGGGCATCCAGGCGGCGGCCACATCCCCGATCGAATGCCGGGTCACCGCTTCGCTTGCGGGCTTGTCGCCTTCGAGCCGCATGATGTTCTTCGGCTTCCAGACCTTCAACACGATCACCATGACGCCAATGCAGGCAAGCGAGCTCATGATGTCGGTCAGCTCGGGCCCGCGGTAGTTCGAGACGTAGAACTGCACGCCGGCAAACGAGACCCCGCACGCGATGATGGCGGGCAGCACCTCGAGCGCGCGCCGACCGCCGGCCATCACCACGATGAGATAGCCGGGGATGATGACCGAGATCATCGCGCAGAGGCTCCCCACCATGGCGCTGAGCTGCAGAACCGGCAGCCCTGTCACGTTGGCGAGCGTGGTGACCGGGATGCCAATCGACCCGAAGGCGACGGGCGCGGTGTTCGCCAGCAGGCAAATGCCGGCCGCATAGAACGGGTTGAAGCCAAGGCCCGCCAGCATGGCGCCCGACACGGCCACGGGTGCGCCGAAGCCGGCCGCCCCCTCGATGAATGCGCCGAACGAGAAGGCGATGAACATCGCCTGCAGGCGCCGGTCCGTCGTCAGGCCGCCGATCGAGTCCTTGATGATCTCGAACTTCCCCGTGTCGACCGCCAGGCGGTACAGCATGATCGAGGCGAAGACGATCCAGGCGATGGGGAAGATGCCGAACGCGGCGCCATAGAGCGTGGAGACGACCGCCAGGTGCACCGGCATGCGGTAGACGAGCAGCGCAACGATCAACGCCGACAGGAGCGCGGTGGCGGCGGCCATCCATGCTGGCTTGCGTCTGACCCCCAGCATGAAGAACAGCACCAGGATTGGAATGGCGGCAAACAGGGCGGACACGCCCAGACTGCCGGCGACCGGTTCATAGTTGTGCTGCCACATAAGGCTCCTCACAGTGATCGGTTCTCGACGTGCACTGGTGCGCGGGTGCTCAGGTTCCCCCTCGCTGTCCTACGCCAGATACGCGACAGCCAGAACCTGTGCACCCGCGCACCAGAGCAACCCGAGAACCGTCTTAGTCCAACTCCGTTCGCGGGTCGACGCCGCGAATCGAGGCGTCGACGAGCTCGATGGGGTGAACGATTGGCCAGTCGTGCCCAAGCCCCCGCGCCGCAGCCGCAATTTGCAACATGCAGCCGGGGTTGGCCGTCGCAATCATATCCGGCGACAGGGCCGCGAGGTGTCGGGCTTTGCGCGCGCCTAGTTCAGCCGCCGGCGCCGGCTGCACCAGGTTGTAGATGCCGGCGCTACCACAGCAAATCTCGCTCTCCACAGGCGTGAGCACCTCGACCCCGGGAATGGCCTGCAGCAGCGCTCGGGGCTGGGCGCGGACACCCTGCCCGTGCGCAAGGTGGCAGGCGTCGTGGTAGACGACGCGGGCGGTCACCTCATGGCGCGGCGCACGAGGCTCCCCCAGCTCGACGAGCAGTTCGGACACGTCACGCACTATGGCGCTGAGAGCGTGCGCCCGGGCCGCCCACTCGGGGTCACCCGCCAGCAGTTCGCCGTATTCCTTCATCGCGGATCCACAGCCGGCTGCGTTGACGACGATGCGATCGACGCCAGCGGCTTCAAAGACTGCGATAGTGTGCCGGGCCAACTCGCGCGCCTGATCGAGGTGGCCCGAGTGGAGTGGCAACGCCCCGCAACAGCCTTGCGCGCGGGGACTTTCCACCCGGCATCCCTCGGCCGCCAGCACGCGAACCGTGGCGGCGTTCACCTCGGCAAACGCGAGCCGCTGCACACACCCCTCGAGCACGGCAACCCGCGCGCGTTCGGAGCCAACTGCCGGCGCCCCTGCGCCGCGACGTCCGAACAGCGCGGCCCAGCGCACTCGAGGCGCCACCGACATCAGCGCCCGGAGCCGCGACGGAAGCAGACGCAGCAGGCCAGGCCCAAATCCACCGCGCGGACCCATGAGCGGCCCGAGCAGGACGAGCGGCGCGAGGAGCAGGCGCATCCGGCCGGGATACGGCAGAATTGCGAGCAACAGCCGGCGAAACAGTCCCTCGCCAGCCGGGCGGTCGTACTGGCGCTCGATCTGCGCGCGAGTTTTCTCGATGAGCGGCGCGTACTGGACCCCGGATGGGCAGGCGGTCACGCATGCCAGGCACCCAAGGCAGCGATCGAAGTGCCGAACGAAAGACGAGGTCATCTCGACGCGCCCGTCGAGGCCGGCCTCCATCAAGTAGATCCGACCGCGCGGCGAGTCCATCTCCTCGCCCCACAACAAATAGGTAGGGCAGGTCGGCAGACAGAACCCGCAATGGACGCACGTGTCGATGAGTGCAGACGACGGCAGATCCGGTGCCTGAAACATCAAATTACGCCTCGTCCTGCGCCGAGAATCCCGCTCGGGTCGAACATCCGTTTCAGTGCGCGGGCAGCGGCGGCGGCACCTCCCGGGTCTGGTCCCCAGACGTCAACCAGGTCCTTCAGCTCGCGAGAACCTCGCAGCAGCACGACATGGCCAACCAGGGCGCTCGCCCTCAGGTCGGCGATTGAGGCCGCCACGGCGCGTGCGTCCCCTTGGAACCGCAGCAGCCCGGCACCAGCAATCCGGCCGACGAGCGTGATGGGGCCGCACCCCGCTCGGGTGAGCCTCCGCACCAACGAGACCACCTGGGGCAGATCCGACGGACGCCAGCTCAGCCTCACGACGGCCGCCTGTCCCGCCCAGGGCAGACGAATCTGCTCGGCCCACAGGTCCTGTTCCGCCCCACTAGTCACGACCAGGGTCTGCGCGGAGAGCACCTGCTTCGCCTCCCGCGTCAGCGCCGCTGTCGCCACTGGGCTCGACGCCAGGCGAACGAGCAGCTGAAGGCCCGTGCGTTCCGACATCCGCAGGTCGAACGCCATCAGCTCTACCTGGCTGCCGGCGAGCGCCGCCGCGTCGCGCGCCAGCTCATCGGTGTCAGCGTAGCTGGCAACGAGCGTGGCCGAGGCACGTGGAACGGGCAGCAGCTTGAACGTCGCGTCCACGATGGCAGCGAGTGTGCCGTGAGACCCGCACACCAGCTTCCCGAGGTCATATCCAGCCACGTTCTTCACGACCGTCCCACCCGCCTTGACGATCCGGCCGTCGGCCAGCGCCAGCGTCACCCCGATCAGCAAGTCGCGCGGCGTGCCGTAGCGGTGGCGTAACGGACCGGCATCGTTGGTGGCGAGCAGGCCACCCACGGTCGTGCCCTCGAAGGCACTCTCCACCGGCAGACGCTGGTCGTGTTCAGCGAGCCGCCGGTTGAGCGCGGCCAGCCCTACGCCGGCCTGCACGGTGGCGGTCATGTCCTCGTGGCGATGGGCCACCAGACGATCGAGACGTGTCGTGTCGACGACCAGGTCGACCGCGACCGGCACCCGGCCCCACCCGATCTTGGTGCCGCCTCCGCGTATCACGGTGCTCTGACGCGCGCGTGAGGCATCCGCGAGCACCTGGGCTAGCTCCTCTGGGCTTGCGGGCTGCGCGACGTGGTGCGGGACAACGCCGTCAACGGCATCTGCCGCAGTCCCATCCCGAAGGGCCTGGGGATTCATCTGGCGGGCACACCATCGACGGCCACGATGCCGCGGAAACGCAGAGACGCGGAGGCAACCTTGCGGACGGGGTGACTCACCACTAGAAGCGCTCGCCGAGACCGGAGTGCTCCACCGGATGCTGCCGGTACGGGCCGGGCACCTCGCCACAGAGCCTCGGTGTGGGCAGGACCTTGCCGGGATTGCAGAGTCGCTGCGGATCGATCGCGTCGCGAACCGACTGCATGACGTCGAGGTCATCGGCCGAGAACATCTTCGCCATGAAGTCCTTCTTGTCCGCGCCCACGCCGTGCTCGCCCGTGATGGACCCGCCCGCCTCGACGCAGTACCCGAGGATCTCCCCCGCCGCCTGCTCGGCGAGCGCCAGCTGACCCTCGATCCGGGCGTCGAAACAGATGAGTGGGTGGAGATTTCCGTCGCCGGCATGGAAGACGTTGCCGATGCGCAGCCCCGATCGGAGCTCGAGCTGGCGGATCCGTCCGAGCACTTCGGGGAGCTTTGTCCGCGGGACCACGCCGTCCTGCACGTAGTAGTTCGGCGACACGCGCCCCATCGCCGCAAACGCGGCCTTGCGTCCCCTCCAGATCCGAGCCCGATGTCCTTCATCTTGCGCGACTTCGACCGTTGTGGCCCCGCACGTTCGGCACGTGGCTTCGACCACCTCGAACAGCTCCCGAACTTCAGCCGCCGGGCCGTCGAGTTCCACGATGAGCACGGTGTTGGCCGGTGGAAAATCTGGATGCACGGCAGCTTCGGCGGCCTCGATGGCGAGGGCGTCCATCATCTCCACAGCCGCCGGAATGATGCCGGCGCCGATGATCTCGGAGACGGCCGAACCGGCCTTGCCGATGCTGTCAAACGCGGCAAGCAGCGTCTGCACGCTCTCCGGCTTGCGCAGGATCCGCACAGTCGCCTTGGTCACCACCGCCAGCGTGCCTTCGCTGCCGATGATGAGGCCCAGCAGGTCGGGACCGGGCGCATCCGCCAGCGGGCTGCCGATCTGCACGAGCTCGCCGTCCGGGAGCACCACCTCGACAGCCACGACGTGATGGACGGTGAAGCCGTACTTCAAGCAGTGGGCGCCCCCGGAGTTCTCGGCGATGTTCCCGCCAATCGAACACACCTGCTGACTGGAGGGGTCCGGCGCGTAGTAGTACCCGTACGGCGCCACCTGCCTCGTGATCTCGAGGTTGGTGACGCCTGGCTCCACCGTCACGAGTCGGTTCGGAATGTCGATGTCGAGCACCCGGTTCAGCCGCGCCAGACTGATGACCACGCCGCCCGGCACCGGCAGTGCGCCGCCGGACAAACCTGTTCCGTGTCCGCGCGCGACAAACGGAACCTTCTCGCGCGCACACAGCCGCACGACTGCCTGCACCTCGGCGGCCGAACCTGGCAGCACGACGAGGGCGGGTGTCTGCCGAAGATGCGGCAGCGCGTCGCATTCGTACGTCATCAGCTGCGCCGGCTCGGTAATCACCGCGTCCGGCGCCAGGAGGCGTCTGAACTGGAAGATCAGCGCGTCGTCCATCGACACCTGAGATGGTACACTCGTCGGCGCCGGGCGCACCTGGTGCCCCTGCTCCCGAGGGACCTTAGCGTGCGTGTGCGACTGGACTACGGAACAGATGGCCTCGAGGTCGAGCTGCCAGAGCCGCGGACGACCATCATCGAGCCGATCGTGAGGTCCGCCGTGGCGGACCCGCACGCCACGCTCGTCGAGGCCATTCGCTCACCGCTCGACCGGGCGCCGCTCGGCGAACTTGTCCGCGCCGGCCAGAAGGTCGCCATTTCGGTCTGCGACATTACCCGTGCCCAGCCCCGACGCGAGATGCTCCACGCGCTCTTCGAGGAGATGCCGCAGGTCCGGGCCGAGGACGTGACCATCCTGATTGCCACGGGCACCCACCGGGCCAATACCGACGTCGAACTCGAACAGATGCTCGGACGGGACATCCTCCAGCGCTACCGCGTGCTGAACCACGACAGTCGAGACAGGTCGATTCTGGGGCACGCAGGCACGACGTCAACTGGTGTGCAGGTCTATCTGAATCGCAGCTGGCTCGACGCCGACTTCCGGATCACCACGGGGTTCGTCGAACCGCATTTCTTCGCCGGCTTCAGCGGAGGCCCGAAGATGGTGGCGCCGGGCCTTGCCGGCCTCGACACCGTCATGACACTCCACAACGCCGACCGCATTGGGCATCCCCGCGCGACGTGGGGCATCACCGAAGGGAATCCGATTCACGACGACGTCCGCGAGATTGCGCGGCTGGTGCCAGTGCACTTCGCGGTGGACGTGACGCTCAACCGTGAACAGAAGATCACGGCGGCATTCGCCGGCGATGTCTTCACCGAGCATCGCACCGCCTGCGCCCATGCCAAGGCCACGGCCATGCGCGCGGTCCCGGCACCCTTCGACGTGGTGCTCACGACCAACGCCGGATACCCACTCGACCAGAACCTGTATCAGGCGGTCAAAGGCATGTCAGCGGCCGCCAAAATAGTCAAGCCTGGCGGGACGATCGTCGCCGCAGCAGAATGCCGCGACGGCCTGCCCTCCCACGGATCGTACGGCGCCGTGCTCGCCGCGGCGGAAAATCCTGCGGCGCTGCTGGCCATGATCTGCGCGAAAGGCTACTCCGTCCCCGACCAGTGGCAGGTGCAGGTCCAGGCGCAAATTCAGCTCAAAGCCCACGTCCTCGTCAAGACCGCGGGGCTTCGGCCAGAGGAAACGCGCGCCGCCCATTTCACGCCGATTGACGACGTGTCGGCAGCGGTGCGAACCGCGCTCGACGAGGCCGGCGCGGCGGCCACCTTGTGCGTGCTGCCGCAAGGACCGCAGACAATTCCGTACCTCGCGGGAGAGGCGTAGCAGATGCCCACCATTGAGCCCAAGTCGGTCCTCCTGGCCACTCTCGTCGGGGTCACTGTTGTCTTCATCGCGTTCTGGTCCCGGGCGTCGTTGCGCCATTTGGGCATCGGGCTGCTGACCAACTTCTTCGACACGCTCGGCATCGGATCCTTCGCCACCACCACCACGCTGTTCCGCCTGTGGAAGCTCGTGCCGGATGAGAAGATCCCCGGCACACTCAACATCGGCCACGCGCTTCCCACCGTCGCACAGGCGCTCATCTACATCACGATCATCCAGGTCGACCTGCAGACCCTCGTCCTGCTCATTCTTTCGGCGGTGGGCGGGTCCTGGATTGGCGCCGCCGTCGTGGCGGGCCTGCCACGCTCGGCGATTCAGCGCGGGATGGGATTTGCGCTGCTGGTGGCGGCGGTGCTCATGGTGATGACCGCGATAGACCAGTTCCCTGGCGGAGGCGACGCGCTCGTGCTCACGCAGGGCAGGCTCATCCTCGGTTGTGCGATCAACTTCGCGCTCGGCGCGCTGATGACGCTCGGGATCGGCCTCTACGCGCCCTGCATGATCATGGTGAGCCTGCTCGGCATGAACCCGACAGCAGCGTACCCCATCATGATGGGGTCTTGCGCCTTTCTGATGCCCGTTGCCGGTGCCCAGTTCATCCGGAAGGCCAGATACGACGTCCGCGCGGCCGTGGGCCTGGCCATCGGCGGCATTCCCGGCGTGCTCATCGCAGCGCTCATCGTGCAGGCGCTGCCGCTGGCCTACGTCCGCTGGCTCGTGGTGGTCGTGGTGATCTATGCGGCGGTCTCGCTCCTGAGATCAGCTCACAGCCGCGAGTAGGCGACGGGCTCGCCGCCGCACTCCCGCACCCTCGCACCCTCGCACCCTCGCACCCCCGCACCCTCGCACCCCCGCACCCTCGCACCCTCTCAGTGTGTCATCGCATGCAGCAACACATCGATGCCGAGGGCGTAGCCGGCCGGTGAGAACTGGTAGAAGTAGGCCGGGTCCTCGCCTTCGCGCTCCCATGAATCGGCGACGTCAGTGTTGTGCGTCATCAGGACCATGATGCGGCGATGATCGTCGCGGATCACGCGCAGGTGCACCTGGTCGCTGTCGGCCCCGCGTTCAGATGTCTCGCGCCCTCCACTCCGGCGCCAGAACTGGATGTTCGTGATCTGGGGGATCTGCTGCACGTCGAAGAGGCTTCGCAGCATCGGGTCGCCGGCCGGGACGTCTTCGATGGGATATTCCGACGGCGGCAGCACGCGCCCGATCTGCGTGGCCCAGTGATCCCACGCGGCCGAGCCCCAGAAATCGTCTGCCCACAGGAATCCGCCCTTCAGCAGGTACGTCCGCAGCCGCTCGGCCTCGTCGTCTCTGATCCCGATGGTGCCCGCATCGGAGGCCACCGTGATGGGGCAACTGAACAGGGTGTCGTCGCTCAGGCGGACGACGTAGAAGTTTGGCTGCTCGCTGTCATCTCGACTGACGCGCGTCTTGGTGAGCTCGGATAAGCGTGTCGTGAGATTGATTTCGGCGTACGGATAATCCGTCTGCCAGCCGATCCCCGAGTACTCAGACCGGACCTGGCGATACGCCAGCCGGCAGATGACGAACGACGCGTCCGGCATCTCGGCGGGCGCCCAGCGTGGAGCGAAGCTGCCCTCGCGGAAGTAGCGCTGGGCCTGGGCCGCCGCGGCGAAGGCAACAGTCGCCGCAAGGGCGGCAACCACGACCCGGGTGCGGCGCTCACGCATGGCCGCAGGTTAGCTCGGTTTGAACAGGTCGGCAACCTCTGGCTTGACGACCTTGCCCATGGCATTGCGTGGCAGGGCTGGCACGAGCTGCATGGCGCGCGGGATCTTGTAGGGCGCGAGCCGCTGCCTGGCCCACTGCTGGAGCTCATCGAGCGACAGCGTCGAACCGCCCCGACACTCCACGGCCGCCGAGACACGCTCGCCCCACTCCTCGTCAGCCAGGCCGACGACGGCGCATTCGACAATCGCCGGGTGGGTCCTGAGGACCTCCTCGATCTCGAGCGCAGAAACCTTGAAGCCGCCCGTCTTGATGATGTCCACACTGGTGCGCCCGAGCAGTCGATACGCGCCCTGCTCGACGACCGCCATGTCGCCCGTTCGGAACCACCCGTCGCGAAACGCCGCCCGCGTCTCGTCCGGGCGTCGCCAGTACTCGAGGAACACCGCCGGGCCGCGTACTTCCAGCTCGCCCGGCGAGCCGTCGGCCACGGGCGCCCCCGCCTCGTCCACGAGACGCACCTCGACGCCCGGCAGCGGCGAGCCGACAAACCCCGGACGACGCTCGCCATCGATCGGGTTCGAGAGCGCCATGCCGATCTCCGTCATGCCGTAGCGTTCGAGCAGCGTGTGTCCGCTGATCTCACGCCAGCGTTCGAGGGTGCTCACCGGCAGCGCCGCCGACCCGGACATCATGAGCCGCAGCGCACGAACGCCTTCCGACCGCTGCCGCTGCACGTCGGGGGCGGCGGCCTCCCACGAGGCGATCAGCCGGTTGTAGATGGTGGGCACGGCCGTAAAGACCGTCACCTCACCGGAAGCCAAGCGTGACCACGCCACCTCGGCGTCAAACGACGGCAGGATTTCGCAGGTCGCCCGCACGGCGAGGGCCGAGCCGAGTCCGTTGATGATGCCGTGCACGTGATGCAACGGCAGTACGAGCAACAGACGGTCCGCCGGCGTCCAGCGCCATGCCTCGACCAGCGCCGAAATCTGCGCACCGACGACCTGGTGGGTCGAGACCGCGCCCTTGGGCCGACCGGTCGTGCCGCTCGTGTAGATGATCATCGCGCGGCGGGTCGAGGCCAGATGCGGCAACTCGTCGGCCGGGCCTGCCTTGAGCGCATCGGGGGCGGAGAGGAATCGAGCGCGCGCGACCTTGGCGAGCGGCATCAACGTGGACGCGAAGGCCAGATCGGCGACCACGACCGATGCGCCCGAGTCACAGATGACGTACTCCAGCTCTGCCGGGGGGTACGACACCGCCAGCGGCACCGCGACTCCGCCAGCGCGCCAGATCCCGCGCTGCACCGCGGCGTAAGCGAAGCTTGGCGGCAGGAGAAACGCCACGCGTGTCTGGTTCAGATCCTCGTTGTCAGCGAGCAGTGCGCCAGCTACGCGTCTGGACGCATCGTCCAGATCGTCGTAGGTGAAGGTGCCGTCGGCGGCGATGATTGCAGCGCGGGATGAGGCCATCGAGGAAGAGGATACTATTACGTCGGCTGAACACGGAGGTCACAGCATGTCTTTGATCGATCCCGGGAAGAAGGCCCCGGCCTTCACGCTGAAGGACCAGCAGGGAAACGCGCATCGGCTGTCGGACTACGCAGGCCGCCCTGTAGTGCTCTACTTCTACCCCAAGGACGACACGCCGGGCTGCACCCAGGAAACGTGCGATTTCCAGTCGCGGCTGCCCACGCTCAGGCCCAAGAAGGCCGTGGTGCTCGGCGTCAGCATCCTGGACGAGAAGAGCAAGGCCAAGTTTGCCAGCAAGCACGGCATCACGTTTCCACTCCTGGCCGACGCCGATCACGCCGTCGCCGAGAAGTACGGCGTGTGGCAGGAGAAGTCGCGCTACGGCCGAACGTACATGGGCATCGTCCGCACGACGTACCTCATCGGAGGCGACGGGAAGGTCGCCGAGCGCTGGGACAATGTGAAGGTAGACGGCCACGCAGCGGCAGTGTCGGCGGCGATCGAGTAGCCCCGTTCTATTTCCGTTCCGCGAACGTGATCAGGTAGCCGTCCGGATCGGCAATCGCGAACTCGGTGACCCCGTACCACTTCGTCTCGAGCGGCATCACAACGGGAACCCGGTCCTTGAGTTCGTCGTACGACTGCTCAATCCCCTTCACGTCGATGAAGAGTGTCAGGGTGCCCCCGATCGGGCGATCCCTGAACGCGGGGTATTCGGCAATCGCCGGCTCAGGCGCATTCAGAAACACCTCGACTGGGCCCGAGCGCACGATCGCAAAGACGTAGGGCGCTTCATCCGGAACCGTCGTCTCTACGACGAACCCCAGGGCATCGCGATAGAACGTAACGCTCCGCTCGACATCGGAAACGACCAGGTTGGGCGTGAGCTTCGTGAGTTGATGAGGCATCGCACACACCTTCCGCGTGTGCTCGCACGATGCCTACATCCACGCGGCCGGCGAGAACGGGCGGGTGGGTAGGGGCCCTCTCGGCCCCGCTAGGTACGGCGGAAGTGTAACATGCCGCCCGTGAAGGTTCGTGGGTTAGACTGAAGCCGTGTTCGGCTTCCTGGCACGGCGGCGCCTCGTCGTGGTGTTGGCCCTGCTCGCGACGCTCGTTGCCTCGGTCGCTGTCGAGGCGCAGTTCAGGCGACGGGGAGGATTCGGGCGCGGCTTCAACCCTCGAGTGGCTTCGCCGGACGAATTTCTCGGCGGCTTTCATTTTTGCCGCGTCGCGTTCAACAGCGACTTCCGCGGCGACGGCGGCAACTGGAGCGTCGACTGGCCGCGCGCCGACATCAACCTGTCGATTCGGCTGGCCGAGTTGACCAAGGCCGACGTCAGCCGCGACGCGAGCGGCGAGCCCGTCTACTTGCTGACCCGACTCTCTGACGATGTGATGTTCCAGTGCCCGTTCATCATGATGACCGAGGTTGGCTCGGCATCGATCAGCGAGAACGAGGCCGCACGCCTGCGCGAATATCTTCTGAAGGGTGGCTTCCTGTGGGTGGACGACTTCTGGGGGAGTTACGCGTGGGACTGGTGGGTCGCGCAGTTCGCCAAGGTCCTTCCGCCGGCCGAGTATCCGATCATCGACCTGCCTCCCACTCACCCGCTCTTTTCAGCGCAGTTCCAGATCTCGAAAGTGCCGCAGATCGCCTCGATTGGTCACTGGGCGAGCAGCGGCGGCGGCACGTCGGAGCGAGGTGAGGATAGCGCCGTGGCGCACGCGCGGGCAGTCGTCGATCCCCACGGCAACATCATGGTGCTGATGACGCACAACACCGACCTCGGCGACTCGTTCGAGCGCGAAGCCGACGACCCGCAGTACTTCTACCAGATGTCGGTGCCCGGCTACGCCTTCGGCGTCAATGCGCTGCTCTACGCGCTGACGCACTGAGGGCGTCGGGCCCTCGGCTCTGGGGCCGCGATTTGGCGTAACCGCGGAGGCGCTGAGACGCGGAGGACCATGGCCAGCATCGAAGGTCCGCGCTTCCGCGTCTCCGCGGCTGGTGGGGTGAACGCCGCTTTAGTGGAGCGACGCTCGCAAATGTTCGCGCAGCAGGTCGCGGCCGAAGTCGCCCCTGAAATCGCGCCACACAGAGTGGACGTGATTGCCATCGTTCTGCGTGTTGTCGTATTCGATGAGGAAGGTGGGGCCCTGCACCCGATAGTAGTGTTTCTGCCCGCGCTCGATCGGTCCGGCCCATGCGAACGTGATGTTTTCCAGGCCGGCGATCTTGATCTTCGTCAGCCTGTCCCCAGCGATGTCTTGGGCCATCAACCCGGCGTAGGCGTCCAGGACTTTCATGAGTAGATCGCGCTGCGCGGCGGTCATCGCCGAGGCTTTGAGCCCAGTCGGAGCCAGGGGGCTCACGTCGAGCATGTTGCCCGTCACGATATCGTTCAACGCCACCGCATTGAAGATCGCGGTCTTCCGCTGCCCCTCGTCGAGCGCAGTCACCAACCCGCGCGCCGTGTCCTCCAGCATCCCCAGCGTACGCTGTCCCTTTTGGGGACCATCTCGTACTTCAGCCGGGTTGGCTCCGGCAAACGAGGGAGTGCTCGAGATGGCCGTCCCGTTCACAACCGAGAAGTGGAGCGACACGTGATGGAATTCGACGCGCCACCCCCACGTTCCCTTGTCGGACGGCGTGCCGAAGACAGAAAACCGATACGCCTCTGGATCTCGCGTCGGGCCGCTGCCGTTCTCGAGCACTCTCAAGATGCTTTCCAGTTGAATGATCTGTGAGTAGGTCGCGTAGCCACGCTCGCTCAACCCGCTCCTCAGCAGGGCGTGCGCCAGCTTCCGCTGCGGCTCCGTCATCGCTTTCAAGGTCAGACCGCTGCGCTCGAATTGCGGAACGAAGTGCCACCGCAGCCGTTCCGGGGAATCGAACGCGAAGGTCGCCTGTTGCCGCTGTTCGGCGCTGAGCGAGCCCAGAAAGCTCGTGGCGGCAGAGGCCATCGATTGTGAAGACCGCTGCGCGTGCACGATGACGCCACCAAGCGCCGCAAGCAGGCCAAGGGCCAGCATCAGACGGGGAGAAATCAGACGGCTCATACGCACCTCGCGAGCGGATGGTAGCACGGCGCGGGGACTCGGGACTCGGGATCCGGGACTCGACAAACCCCAAATCCCAAGTCCCGAGTCCCAAGTTTCGGATCCCGGATCCCGGATCCCGAGTCCCGAGTCCCGGATCCCGGATCCCGGTATCATGTAGCCGCCATCAAGGAGGCCACCGTGGCAGACAATCGAGACAGCTCAGCCAACCTGTCAGTCGACCGCCGGAACTTCTTCAAGGGGGCGGCGCTCGGCGCAGCCGGCCTGGTCGTGGGTGGGCAGCCCTCGACCGCTGAGGCGATCGTCACACCAGCTGAACCGCCGGTCGTCACACTGCCGAGAGGGACCGACGACCTCTCGTACGCCCCGGCACAAGCCGGCGGCGCGACTCCAGCACCGGTCGCCGCACAAAACCGTCCAGCCTCGGACTTCATGGTGGACGTGCTGAAGAAGATCGGGTTCGAGTACGCCGCCATCAACCCCGGCTCGACGTTCTCGGGGCTGCACGAGTCGCTCCTCAACCACGGCCGCAACACGACGCCGGAAGTGCTGACCTGCCTCCACGAGGAAGCGGCAGTGGCTATGGCCCACGGCTACGCCAAGGCCAGCGGCAAACCCATGCTCGTCGTCGTGCACGGCACGGTCGGGCTGTTGCATTCGTCGATGGCGCTGTTCCAGGCCTGGGCCGACCGTGTGCCGGTTGTCGTGATCGTCGGGCATCACCGCAATCCGTCTGGCGTGATCAACCGGCCGCACAGCGCGCAAGACATGGGGCTGCTCGTGCGCAGCTTCGTCAAGTACGACGATGAGGCGACGACGCTCGAGCGGTTTGCGGAATCGGCGATGCGCGCCTACCGCATTGCGATGACGCCACCGATGGGACCTGTCGTCCTGACGGTGGCCGCTGAGCTGCAGGAATCGCTCGTCGGCGCCGTGCCGAGGATTCCGGAACTGACGCTCTCCTCACCGCCACAGGGCGATCCGGCCGCCGTGCGCGAGGCTGCGCGGCTGCTCGTCGCGGCCGAGAGGCCGCTCATCCAGATCGCCAAGGTCGGGCGCACGCCGAAGGCGTGGGACCTGCTCGTCGAACTCGCCGAACTGCTGCAGGCGCCGGTCGATGTCATGGGGTACGCGTCGTGGCAGAAGTTCCCATCCTGGCATCCGCTCTACGGCACCGGCGGACCTCGCTACACGCCGGACGTCACCCTTGGCCTCGAAGTGGCCGACATGTCCGCACAAGCCCGCGCCGCCAGAGCCAACAACCGGAAGACTATCAGCATCTCGGCAGAGCACCTCTTCCAGGGCAGCAACATCCACGACTTCGGCCGCTACGCCGACGTCGACCTGGCGATCGCAGCCGACGCCGACGCGACGTTACCTGCCCTCATCGATGAGATCCGTCGCCAGACGACCCCCGAACGCCGAACCGCGCTCCAGGCACGCGGTGCGCAGGTCGCCGCCGCGCACAAAGAGATCCAGCTCGCCGGCATTCGCAACGCCCGTCACGGCTGGGACGCGAGCCCGGTCAGCGTCCCCCGCCTGATCGCCGAACTCGGCGACCAGATCGCCAACGACGACTGGGCGATCGTCTCCGGCCACCAGTTCACCGGCGACTGGCAGCGCCTGCTCCTCAACCACGACAAGCCGTATCGCTACAACGGCGATTGCGGCGGCTTCGGCATCGGCTACGACTCGCCCGCCTCGGTGGGCACGGCGCTGGCCCACAAAAGAGCCGGCCGTCTCTCCATCGGGATCGTCGGCGACGGCGACCTGAACTACAGCCCCGGCGTGCTCTGGACGGCCGCGCACCACAAGATCCCGCTGCTGCTCATCGTCCACAACAACCGCGCGTATCACGCGCAGGTGATGATCGTGCAGCGGATGTGCGGCACGCGCGGGCGTGGCAACGCGAACGCGCACATCGGGAACGTGATTGCAGATCCCAACATCAGTTACGCGCAGATGGCGAAGGCCTACGGGGTGTACAGCGAGGGGCCGATCGAGAACCCGAAGGATCTGGCGGGCGCGTACCAGCGGGCGTTGGCGAAGGTGCGCTCGGGCGAACCGGCGCTCGTGGACGTGGTGTCGCAGCCGAGATAGCGTTCGGGTCGTTCGGAGCGCTTGCCGGGCCGAAGCCGTGAGGCGAAGGCCGGTTCGGATCGTTCCGGTACGTCGTGTCCGGCTTCAGCCGGACCTGATTGAAGGACTGAGGTCGATCATGAAGCTCTTGACTCTCGCGTTGTTCGCCCTCGTGGCGCTACCCGCCGTCACCGATGCTCAGGCGCCGGCTGCGCTCGCCGCGGCGACCGGCAACGCGCAGCGTGGCAAGACGCTCTTCGACACGACCCTGCGCTGCTATTCGTGTCACGGCTTCGACGGCCAGACCGGCTCCCCGCGCCTGGTGCCAATGGTACGCGCCGAGGATATCTTCCTGGCCTACGTGCGCAAGCCCGCGACGGCGGGGATGCCCTCCTTTGCTACCGTCGCCGAGCAGGATCTCAGGGACGTCTACGCCTACGTCCGCTCGATCCCGCAGGCCGCGCCTGCGCCGGAAAGCGTTCCGCTGCTGAAGGGAATCCTCGACCGAAGGACGAAGGCGAACTGAACGCGCAGGCTGAAGCCTGCGCTTCGCCCATCCCGCCCGCGCCAAGCGGGGCGAGGATTTCATACGGACCGAGGCGTGTCCCAGAACTCAGCAACCTGCTATCGCTTGCGTCGGCGCGCGACGGCTACGCCGGCCGCTGCAGCCACGGCAGCGGCACCAACGACTGCCGCGACGACTTTGGCCGTCTTCCGTTTCTTCGTGCGTCCGGTGACCTTCCCGGCCACCTGCTTCGCGAGCGCCGCCGCCTGGCCCCGCACTCGAGCGACCGATCTTCCAGCCTGCCTGACAGGCTCGCTCTTGGCGAGCTGGGCCGCGAGCTGCCCTCCCTTTTGCCGCGCTCGGCCAGCCGCCGTCTTTGCGCGCCCCACCGCCTCAGCCGTCGCTCTCTGAATCTTTGCCATCTGTATCCTTCTTTTCCTCTTGGATCAACGTGTCACCTTGCGCTTCCACAGCTCCCAAGCGCGTCCGTATTCATTTGAGTCCTTCAGGCGAAGGCGCGCCTCGTCGGCCTCCACATACGTAATCCGTCCACCAAGCGCGATGGCCTGCGCCTGGGCCTTTGCATTGATATCCAGATACACGCTGCGCCCCACGACGTTGGGGATCGAGCTCGCAACGACGACTGCACCGTGTCCCCGCATGAGCGCGGCCGGCTTGTCGCCAAGGGTCTGCGCGAGCGCCCGGCCAAGGCCGGCGTCCCGCACGAGCAGATCGGTCACGCCCGCCGCCGTCCGGATGTCGAACACCGGGACCCCGACAGCCACGAAGGCCGCCATGTGGTACATCGCGCGCAGCGGCACATCGGAGTCCGCAAAGGGAATCAGCGACGGCGTGTGGCAATGCACCACCGCGTTGACGTTGGCGCGGGAGCGGTAGATCTCGCCGTGGATGAAGCGTTCGAGGTAGGAGACCCGCCCGCGTGGGTCCACGGCGGCGCCGTCGAAGTCGTATTCCATGATGTCGGCGGCGGTGACCAGTTCCGGCGCCATAGACCTGGCGAGCAGAAACCGGCCAGGGCGGCCGTTGTAACGCACGCTGACGTGACCCATCCCGTCGAGCACGCCTTCCATGGCCAGGATGTGGTTCGCAGCCACGAGGTCATCGATCACAGGGTCGGACCCGACCGATGATGCGGAGCCCGCCGCGCCCTGCGGCGCACGTCCCCACACCGGCACGCCGCGCGTAAACGCGCACGCAGCGCACGCAACAAGGAACTCACGACGATTGTTCATGAACCCCCGACCCCCCGAACGCCCGAACGCCCGAACGCCCGAACGCCCGAACGCCTAAGGTATCGCATACACATAGATCGCGTTGTAGCCACGGTTCGGCTTGATGCCAGCCTGATCCATGAGCCCGCCTGACAGGGCGCCACTGCCCGTAAACACCGCGACGTACTGCTTACCACCCACAGCATAGGTGATCGTGCTGTTCTGCACCGGACCGCCCAGCGTCTGCTCCCACAGCATCTTCCCGCTCGCAACATCGAAGGCGCGGAACTTCTGGTCCAGATCGCCCCAGAACACGAGGTTCCCGGCCGTGGTCAGCACTGCCCCGTTTCCCGGAGCGCGGCCGGTGTGGATCGCCTTCATCTCGCCGGTGGACATGTTGATCTTCATCAAGCCGGCCCACGTGTTCGGGTCGGATCCTGGGCGCGGAATGCCACCGCGGCGCTCGCGCGGGTCGCCGCCCGGGCCGGCTGTGGTCATGTCGAGGCAGTTGTCGACGTAGGGCACGAAGAGCGAGTTGACGCCCGGATGGTACGCGGTTGGCCAGTAGCTGCGGGTGTTCCAGAAACAGATGACCCGACGATCGGATGGCCCGGTGAACAGCTTGTCCTTGTTGAGCGACACACGACCCGTCCGGCCATCGACGTTCGCGATCAGGAAGTCGGGATTGTCGAACGGGAACGGATGGGCCCAGAGGAACTGGCCGTTCGTACGGTCGAGCACGAAGATCCCGCCGCCTTCGCCCACCATCGCCACCGCATCCCGCGCCTCGCCGCGCTTGACGTCGGGATTGATCCACTTGACGAACTTCGGATCGGGATTGAAGACCGTGCGGAAGAGCGTCCGCTCGTTCGGGTAGTCCTCGTCCCAGTCGTCGCCAGGCAGGTGCTGGTAGTACCACCGCAGCTTGCCCGTATCGGGATCGAGCGCCACGGTGGAGTTGCTGTAGAGGTCGGCAGGCGACTCGGTCGGGATCGCGTTCGTCTTGCCACCGTGCCGGTCAGCGCGCGTGTTGGGCGTCGGGTTCGCCACGCCCCAGTAGATCAGCCGGCGAACCGGATCGTAGCCCCCCGGGAGCGCCCACGTCGACGCGGCACGCGTCTCATCCGGCGCGCCGGCCCAGGTCTCGCCTCCGGGTTCGTTCGATCCAGCTGCGGTATAGAAGCGCCAGACCTCCTTGCCGGTCTTCGCATCGTGGGCGGCGATGTAACAGTCCTCTCGGCGGGGCGCGCACGCACGGCCAGTCAACACCTTGCCTTCCACCACCATCGTGCCTGCCGTCAGGCGTCCCGAAGACTTGGTTTCCCAACGCAGTTCGCCGGTTCGCGCATCGAGCGCCTCGATGAAACCGTCGGGCGTGCTGTTGTAGACCATGTCCTCGTAGATCGAGATGGTCTTGGCCCTGGAGGCTCCGGCCGACCTCTTGTGTTCCCAGATCAGGGTGCCCGTGGTGGCGTCGAGTGCCTGCACCGTGTTGCCGGGCAGCAGCAGATACATCACGCCCTTGTAGACGATGGGGATGCCTTCGTGGGGACCGGCCGGAAGCTCCTTCGTGAAGACCTCCCGGAGCTGACTGACGTTCTGGGTCGTGATCTGAATAAGTGGGCTGAACCGCTGCGCGTCGTACGTCCGGCTGTACATCAGCCAGTCGTCCGGACTGGGCTTGAGCAGCATCTCCTCTGTGACGGGCGTGAAGGCCGGACGTTGAGCGTGGATAGCAGCGGCGACGACCAGCAGAGCGAGCGCGAAGGCTACGACGACGCGCGTCACGATCGTGGCTCCTTTCTCGGGTCTCGAAGGCTCGCCGCTACGGCTGCCGGCTCGACAACCTGCGAGCGCGAGTCAGCGCTGAGCTGATTCGGCGCGACGTGCCCGTGCCGCGGCGCGCTGCAGTAGCAGAAAGGCTACTTCTCGGTAGGGCCGCGACCGTCGACGGGCGCGCCCGTGCCGGATGAGCCCATGAACAAGCGCTTGCCGTCGGAGAGGATCATGTCCGCACCGTTGGCCCGGTTGGCGCCGTTCTTCGCCCGAAATCCCTCGATCGTGACCTCGGTGCCCGGCAGCAGCGACGCCTTGGTGAAGCCGCGGCGGACCAGCGTGTTCGGCGTGCCGCCTTCGATCATCCACTTGGTGACGGTGCCGTTGGCGTTCTTGACGTCGAGGTGCATCCAGGTGTGCGGGTTGATCCACTCCATCTTGGTGACAGTGCCCTTGAGCGTCACCGGCTGGTTGGCGT
>Ga0209640_10001526_pt1 | contig 19662 bp, 29 predicted proteins | sample RifCSP10_1_FD_184018 | JGI IMG/M metagenome (GOLD analysis project Ga0209640, IMG submission 184018) | Soil microbial communities from Rifle, Colorado - Rifle CSP2_sed 10_1 (SPAdes) (version 2) | ecosystem: Environmental > Terrestrial > Deep subsurface > Rock core/Sediment | place: Rifle...
GCCGATAGGGTCATGAACCCTGACGCAGGGAATCTTGAGCGCCCCGGCCAGCGAGGCGACACTGGATCCGGTGCCGATAACAAGGTCCGCCCCGGCCATCAACTGCGCCAGCTTCAGAAAGTCGCCCTGGTCGTCGAACTGGTGCCACTGGGGATAGGTTCGCAGCCCAATCTCGCGGTCGCGACTGCTCCCGACCCAGACGATTTCGTTGAAATCGTCGTCCAACTGGCGCGCGATCGAAGCGAGGAACTTCCAAAACCCGGGCGTGCTCTTGGTGTGAATGCAGATCGGTTGCCCGTGCAGTACGCAGCGGCCCAGCGGGCGCGGCGCTTCCGCGCTACCGGGGATCTCCCGAACCCCGCATGGCATCGGTTCCACGTGGAACACGGGCGTATGGGCCAACTCCTCGTGCGAGACCGTGACCGGCACCTTCGCCTGGGCGAAGGCTTCCAGCGTCAACGGACGGGCTGGGAAGGAGCGCAGACCGAGGTGGTAAACCGTGCGGTTCTCGTATTCAGAGGTCGGCAGGTTGAAGTGCCAAGGCTGGCCGCCCATGTTCCAGTTCTCGATGCCGGGCTTGAACTCCACTTTCTCCACACACGCCTGCGAGGCGAAGAGGGGCGCTACGAGCTTGCAAGTCTGCTCCTCCAGCCAGCAGGTGAACTTCTGCCCGGTTTTCTTCGCCCACCACCAAGCCACCGGCCATTGGTGGAGCGCGTCTCCGGCCTTGCCGCTAAACGTCATGACGGTCTCGCTCATGCTTCCTCCGCTAGCTTGTAAAGATCGTTGTGTACGTTTCTCGCGACCATCCGATAGCCGTGCTTGTAGAGGTAGGGATATTCGTGTCCCGAGTCCCATGCTTCGCTGACGATCACCCTCGGCTTCCAGCGCTCCAGGTCGCAGCCCTTGAGAACCTCCAGTTCTCCACCTTCAACGTCCACGCACAAGGCGTCCAGGCGCGGGAACTCCCACTTGGCCAGGAGTTCATCGAGCGTTTTGACCGGCACCCTGATCTTCTTCCACGGCAAACCAGCTTTTTGAGGGTCGGCCCACTTGCGCACCAGCGGATGCTCGGCGATTTTGAGAGCGGAGAAAGACTCCGGATTCTCCTCGTTCACGTGGAACTCTGCGGAGTCGGCCGACCGATCCGAGCAGGCGCACATTTCCACCCACATGCGTCGCTGCTTCAGCGCGGGGCCGAAGTCTGGATTGGCCTCGACGCACAGAACGCCCCAGTAGTGAACCTTCTCCAGCGACCACGTGGTGCTAATCGAGATGCCATCCGAGGCGCCGACGTCGACGCACCACCCGCGATAACCGGGCTCGAACTGATCGATGATCCACTGGGAAAGATGCCCGTTGGGGGGCCGTTCTTTGGGGCTCATATCGTCATCGCCGACCGCACGCGCTCGACCACGGCGGGCAGGCGGGTGGACACAAACTCAAAGAACGCCTGCGCGTCTGCGTTCCTGACCGATTCGCTGACCATCTCGATCTTGTGCGGGTGGTGAATGGCAAAACCGTGGCTTGGGGCGTGGACGATAGCGGACATTTCGCCGATCAGGCCCGTGATGATCGGCCAGCAGTAGTGGTAACAGTCCGGACAGGCGAACCAGCCTACCGCCCGAATCCACTCCGCGGTCACGAACGGCATGTCCACATGGTTGCCCTGGTTGTGAAACGGGGAAATGACACAGATCCGGTTCGGGAACTTGCTCGCGGCTTCCAGCGCCCATTCGTCCCACGCCGGAACCGTCAGGCGAGCGTCATCCGTCACCAGCCCGTAAAGGTCGTAGTTGGGATGTTTGTCGACCAAGACATTGGCGGCGGCGACGGGTCCTATGCGCGGCCCGACGATGCGTTGGCCAGCCGGCTCCTGGCCGTTATAGAGCTGCGCCTGGTCCTCGTCGACGTAGGCTAGAACGTCGGCGTCGCTGGTTTCGCGCACCGAGAGACGCAGTTCCCTCAGTTCCTGGGACCGCCCCCGGCTCGGACACAGGACGGCGACCCTGCCGCTGCTCAAAAAACCTCCCGAAGGCGCCGCAGATCGTGACCGAAGTGGTTGGCAAAGTACTCGTAGAGACGCACGATGTCCTGCGGGTACTTGTCCCGATTCATCTGGTGGACCATGTCGTGGTCGTACCAGAACTCGCCGGGGCTGGCCTGCACCATGCTCTGGGTCGCCTCGCCTAGCGCTGCCAGGAGCGAGTTCCAGCCCCAGTGGTAAAGAGAGGGATGACAGTACCAGCCGAGCGCTTCCACCCATTCGCTGCTCAGAAAGGGGAAGTCCACCTCGTAAACTGAGTGCGCTGGGGCCACGGCATGAACGCCGTTCTCTCCCAGTCTTTTGAGCACGCAGCTATCCCAGCCCGCCACCGTCACGCGGCAATCGTCGCAGAAGAACCCATAGGCCTCGAACCCGGGATTCTTGCGGAGCAGATGGTTGGCCGCGGCGCAGGGACCGAGGCGCTCGCCGAGCGTCACGGAGAGTTGCTCCGGAGTCCGCTGATCGAAGCACCACTGGTAGAGTTGGCGCTGATCGCGGTCAATGTAGGCCAGCAGCTGGGTGTCGGGAGCCGTCTGGATGACGCTCCGCAACAGGTCGGCCAGGTCCTTGGGCCGGTCTCGGCTGGGGCACAGTATCGCCACACGCTTCATGCGGCCATTGCCTTTCGGATCTTGCTAATCGTCGCCCGCCGCTTGCCGATGCACCAACCGAAGAACTGCACGCAGTCTTGCACAAAGGGCCCCACGTTACGATCGCTCACCGGCCGCTCGTGATAGACCAAGAACTGCTCCGGCGTGGCATAGACGATCTTTGTAGCCTCTCCCAGTATCTCCAGCACGGTGTCCCAGACGTAGTTCTGCGTGTCCGGGCAGGCCAGCCAGCCCAGGAGGTCGATCCACTGACGTGAGACAAACGCGAAGTTGACGAAGTCCCCGCCGTTATGGTGCGCGGAGACGACTCCCAGGCGGTTCGGAAAACCATCAACTGTGTCGATCATCCAGCGGTCCCAGCCGGGCGTGAGCACGCGCGAGTCGTCCGGCAGCATGCCGTAGATGTCATAGTCGGGCTCCAGCTCTACCAGCCGGTTGGCCTTGGCCGCCGGTCCGCCGGGCTCTCCCAAATGCCAGACCGCTGGGCCGCTGGATAGCACTTCTCGGTAGAGCCCTGCCTGGGGCCGTTCGACGTAGGTGATAACGGCGGCCCTCTCCGAGGTGTTCTTGACCGATTCGATCAGCTTCGCGAGTCCCTCTGGGTTCCCGCGGCTCGGGCACAACACCGCTATGCGGCCGTTGCTCATACGCAGAACTCGATGTTGGGAAGCGGGAAAACCAGCGTCGCACCCTCCTCCATGATGGCGCGCTCTCGCTCCAGGAACTCTTGCTTGAACGCCCACGGGCCCACCAGCACGTATCCCGGCTTGGCGGCGCGGAAGTCAGCCTCGCTCACAATCGGAATGCCCGTGTTGCCGAACCGCTTGCCCCACTTGGCTGGGTTGCGATCAGCAATGCCGATGAACATGTCGTTCCTACCCAGATAGCCCAACAGCGTGCCCAGTTTGGTCGAGGCGCCGTACCCCCACAGCGGGCGATAGCGCATCAGGTCGCTATCCAGTATCTGGCGCATCTGCTCACGCCAGCGGGCGACTCGGCGAGCGAACGCCTGCACGTCACGAATGCTCACACGCCGGTGCCCTTCCGGGGTCACCGAGGGCCTGCGCCCCAACTTGGATGCGAATACCCTGACACTTCCCCCGTTCACCTCGTTGTAGGTCACCTGTGTGATAGAGAGCCCGTGACGCCGGTACATGTCTTTCAAAGAGGGTAGATCGTAGTAGCAAAGGTGTTCGTGGACGACCGAGTCGAAGGCGTTGCGCCGCAGCATGGTGGGAGAATCATTCAGTTGGTTCACCCAGACACCCTGGTCGGTGAGCGTGCGGGAGATATCCTCGACAAAAGCGTTGGGGTCGTCCAGGTCGTAGAACATGGCCGCCGAGGTGATGACGTCGGCCTGGAACTCGCCGTTTCGGGTCAGGTGCTTACGCGAGAAGTATTCCGGGATGACGACGCCGGCGTGCTCGTGGAGCTGGGCGGTAAAGGTCGCGGCCGGCTCACAGGCAACTTTCCTGAAAGTCACCGGCACCTTGGAGAGCAGCGTGCCGTCGTTGGCGCCGATGTCGAGCCACGTGCCCTTGCGTACGAGCTCGCATGCCGAGAGCACCAGGTCCTGTAGCGCGTCTCGCATTGTTTGGTTCACCGAGGAGCGGTAGTAGTACTGCCTGAACACCAGGTCGGGATCGACGCTGTGAAGCAGTTGCAGGAGCCCGCACATGCCACACTGAACCAGGTGGAGTGGGGCTTCGGGAATCTTCTCGTCGCCGGCCTCCGGGAAGCGCGGCAACGCCTGCAGGCCAAGGTCCAGCACCGAAACCAGCGTTTTTGATTCGCATGCGCGGCAGGTTTTTCGTTCCTGGCAGATGGCCGTCTGGGGCTTGCTCTCGGTGGCTTCCATACCTGCTCCTCAGTTGGTGAGGGGTTCCCTCGGCACCTCGTTTCGCCAGCGTCTGAGATCGTCGTCTTCGAAGTCCCGTGGATTGAGCCCGTCCATGCCGATCAGCGTGGCGCCCTTCTCCCAGGGTGACCTTTGCTGATCGACGCGGCGCATCGGCTGGTAGAGTTCCGGCTGGAAGGCGTCGGAGTGGGCGTCGGCCCAGTCGATTTTGGTGCGCGGGTTCACCGCATACTGGCCGATCTTGGCCATCTGCTCCATGAGCCGTTCCGCTCCCGGCGCACCCTTCAACACTCGGACGTGCCCGTCGACCCAGAAGCTGCTGGCGGTGCTCAAACGCGCGTATTTTTTGGTGTCCCCACGCTCAAACTCCAGCAGGCCGCCGCCCGGAAATGGCTCGCCGGCGTCGGCGAAGCGATTCCTCAGTGCCATGTTCCAGACCCCCTTCTTTCCTGCCCGGGTGGTCTCGTCGGTGATCCGGAAGATCTTCCGCCCCTGTCCCCGATAGCGCTGACAGCAGGCGACTAGGCGAGTGGCGAAGTCCTCCGCGCGCCAGACATGGGAACCATGCCCTTCGATCACGTACACGTCTCCGGAGCCGTTCCTCGGGTAGCCGTGGACGATGAATACCGTTTCGTCCTTGCCGGCGATCTTCTTGCCATCGGAAAAGGCCGTATCGCAGCAGATGGCGAACCGCAGCGCTGACCACGGAACCTCTTTCGGGTCGATCCAGCACTGCTCGATCTGCTCCTTGGTGAGCGGGTTGTGGGCCGAGATCGCGGGATCGTTCATGACCTGGGAGGCATAACGCATAGCGTTGGTGTGCTGATAGGACTTGAGGCCCCCTTCGGACCAGACCTTGGGGTGGGTGGGCTTCCCTTGTCGGTCTCGTGCGGCCATGAAGTAGACGTGCCACTCGCCCCCTTCCTCGGGGCGGAGCGAGTCGGTCTCCATGCCTTCTAGGCTGGCGACTCCGTCGTCTCTGAATGCGACGCCAAAGTGGTCCTCGTCGTCGTAGCGAGTGTTGTGGACAACGTAGCCATCACAAATGAATGAGCGGCTTCCTTCAACCGTCAGGTCCCAAACCTGGCATCTGCCAGCAGGCTCGACCGACACCACCCGGTCCAGGCGGAAGTTGTCGCCAATCTTTCTGGCGGCCCTGGCCTCTTGTCGATAGGGCCGGTTTCCACCGTCGGTATCCGGTCGCTCCTGACATCCGGACGTGGCGAAGTTGAAGTTGCTGGCCGAAGTCTTAGAAAGGATGCGCTCTCTGGAGCTTGGAGCCTTGATCCATCGTTCTCTCTCCGGGCGCTCCATTCCAACCCTGACGCCGCATATCCTGGCCAGCAGGCGAAGGTCGCGGATGAGGTCGGAGTTTGAAATCTCCACCGACCAGCTGTCGTCTCCGCGCTTATTCTTGTGACCATCCGCCTCACAGAACCCCCTGAGGAAGGCAATTCGGTTCTCGTTTGTGTCGCAGAACACCCAGGTTGGTACGCGCTTCGTCTTGGCTCCGCCGACGAGTCCAAGATATCGAAAGGACTGGGCCGCGGCCCGGCTATTACAGCGGACGTATCCGAAGGCCGTCCGATGAAACTGGCTATCCGGAATCCAGTCCTCAAGGACGGAGATGATTCGCTCGCTCAACGCTTCGTCCTTGGACAATGCGATGCAAGCGTAGTCGGCGTTCTTGCCGATCCATCCATCTCCCATGATGACACCACAGAGCCAGGCCAGATCTTTCGTGACCCATGGCAGTTCCGTTTTCGACGGAGCTTCCTTCACGGTCACGACAAGGTCTTTATGCTTGAGGGCATCGGCCCGAACCCACGACAGATCGCCGTTGCGTGCGACCAAGAACGGGTGCCACGGAGTACAGCGGAGGGTTCCGGACTTCGTGGTAACCAGCACCGTCTCCGCCGTCCCCTGGTCAATGCTGGCCTCGACTCGACGAATCCCGGTCCGACCGTTCTCGTCAATGGTGTAGACCGTTTCCCCGGCCACCACCGTCTCAATAGGCTTCCATGAGCCCTCCGACATAAGAATCGGCCGACCCACTTCAATACAGCCAGGCCAGACCAGTAGCCCGTCGCTCTGGAGCACAGGGATCAGGGACGAGACCTGAGAGTTGACGGTGGCGAGCCAGTCGGTATCGCTCTTCAAGCGCTCGTAGCTCACCGGATCGTCGTAGAAGATGGCGTCCGGGTGAGCGCCGGTGATCGAGGTTTCGACGCCGAACACGCCGAGGGAGGGGTCCTGGCGGGCCGTGTTCTTGCGGGCGGCGTGGACAACCTCCCTGCCGGCCCAGGTACGCGCTGTTCCAGCCCAGTTGCCGTAGAGCTTGGTCCACAGCGCGTAATGGTCCGATCCGTCCACCACCGCCTTGATCGCGGCCAGCATCTTGCCGGCGTTGGCCGTGTTCTCGGAGCCGGTATAGGTGCTGATCTCGGGGTCTCGTAGGTGGAGCCATAGTTGCCCGGCGCGAGTGATGAGCGTCGTCTTGCCACCCTTGCGGTGCATGATGACCGCGAGTTTCTTCTGCTTCCGAGAACCCGCTTTACGCCACGACTCCCACTCCTCGACATGTTTCTGGAACCAGCGTGCCAGCGGCTCGTGAATCTCGGGCTCAATCCAGCGGTTGCCGAGCGGGTTGATGCCGTAGCCGAAGGCATAGAGGAAGAATGTCCAGAAGTCGCGCCGGCATAGGTCCCGCATCAACTCGATCTCGGCCAAGCCGTCCCAGGGGTGCTTGACAAAGCGGCCGGGGCGGACGTTGCGCCGGGCCAGGTTGCCGAGCGGCTGCTCGATCTTGGGGACCGGACCCGGGGGTTTCACCGGGCTAGGGATTTTCTTGGCCGAGATCACGGTTCGCTCGCAGGCGCCTCGAGCTCGGCGGTGGCGGCGTTGGCTTTCATCTGCTCGCGATCGAGATACATGCGCGCGGCCATGCGCTGGAGCCATTCGGTCTGAACGGCGACACCTCTACCGCGGGGATAGCCGGGAGGCGTGCTGCCGCGCTTGATCTCCGGGAACTCCCGATAGAGCCTGCGAACGGTGCGGATCTTGAGCGCCTTCTCCCGCAGCTCGGCGGGCAGCTCGTCCATCATGATCTTGGTCACGGTCGACACGTCCAGCCGGGCCTGGGGAAAGGCGCGCCGATAGGCTACGCGGATGATCTCGTTACCGTAGCCTTTCATGAGGCGCACCATGCGCTGCACGATCTCGTCGGGCGCAAGCGGCTCTGGGAGCGTGACGCTGCCGGCGTCCATCGAGGACAGCATGCGAATGGCCCGGAAGCGATCTGGGCCACCCTCCTCGTCGCGCGCCATTGCCGCCAGCATGTCGCGGATCTCGTCCATAGAGAGGTGGGCGGGTTTGGCGTCGACTGTCATGGTTGCGACAACCCCCTAGGTGGCGATCAGCCCGTGCGTGCGAAGCCGGGCGAGCAGATCGTTGAGCCGGGCCATTGTGCTGGCGGGATCGGTGGCGTCGGCGACGGCGGCGCCCTGTGCGCCGACAACCGCCGTTCCGTTCACGCGCAGCACCTTGCCCGCGTCGAGGTTCGCGTCTGAGCCTAGACCATAGTAGCCGTCAGTCGCGCTGGTCTTGTTTCCAGCTACAACTGTTCTCGTGCCAGAGTCGGTGAGCTGGGTGCCATTTCCAAGACAGATGTTCCCCGACACTTCGCTATCCGTGGGTGCGCCAGTCGTGATGAGAATGCCAGTCGTTGTGTTCCCGAGGCAGGTATTACCCCCAACGAGTGTTTGCGTTGTAGTTGCAACGGTGCCGTCCACCGCGATGCCGTGTCGCTGGTTGCCCTGGCACAGATTGCCGATGATCTGGTTACCTGTGAGCGTACCCGCCGCGCTTCCATCTATAGCGATGCCATCTCCATTGCTCCCGCTGCCCGTATTGGCAATGGATGTATTGCCGATGATCTTGTTGTAGTTAGCCGTTTGTCCGGCTGTTGCCCGAACAATGATGCCTTGTGCTCCAGATGCGGAAACTATGTTTCCAGTGACCGAGTTGTAGTCAGCGTTGGCACCTGAGACCGCAGAAATCAGGATTCCCCAACGGTCTGTCGCACCGCCACTGCCGCCGTTAGAGCGCACGACGTTGTCAGAAATAACATTGCGCTGGCCATTGACATCAATCCCATTTGCTGAGTTCCCCGTAACTATGTTATCGGACACCACGCAGTCGGTTGTGTTGGAGGCTATGAATATGCCTTGCTGGAGATTGTTGCGGATGATGTTGTTACGGATGATCCATCGAGCAGACGAACCGCCCGTGTTGATCCCAGCATCGCCCCACTGCTCAATGATGCAGTCCTCGACGGCCACATCGGTGGCGTTGCCTGAATCAAGCCCTGCGTTACCGGCCGATGCCGCGTTGGGCCCGCGCAATGTTAGGTGCGCCATGCGCGAGCCGGTGGAGATACCCCATCCATCGTGGCCCGTGGCCGTTGTTAGAATGATCGTCAGATCACGCCCAGCACCTATGAGGTTGATCTTTTTCCCGATCGAGGTTAGGCTAGATGTGATCTTGTAACTACCGGCCGGAGCGAACACATTGCCGTCCGTGCTCGCATCAATCGCCGCCTGAATCGCCGCTGTGTCGTCGGTGACGCCGTCGCCCTTGGCGCCGTACGCCTTCACGTCGTACCACGGGGCGCCACGGAAGTACGTATCGCCGTAGATGGTGGTTTCTCCCGCCTCGTGCTTGATGAGCGTCACGCCGGCTGGAACGGTGGGAATGGTGATGGCGGCGTTGCCCGGATAGACGTGAACCACGCCGTTGCTGCCCGCGTAGGCGATGGCTGAAGTGATGCCCGCCAAGTCACCGTCAAAGCTGCGGGCGGTGAAATCCCGGGCAGTCATGGCCCAAACTCCAAACGATCCGCCTGACATCCTATCCTCCGTAACCGGGCTCGGTGACGATCAGTGTGCCCGCGAATCCGAACGGAACACCGCGAGCGGCAACTGGCGTGCCCCACAGGAGCGAGACAGTGCGGTGCATAGTGCGGCGCGGCAGCTTATGGCGCGGGAATGCTTCGCGGCATTGTGGGCAGCGGTAGTAGTCGACGGGCGCCTTGAGTCCGGGGCCCGTAACAGGCTCCGCGCACGATGGGCAGTAGCTTTGCTCGAACGGCATCTAGGGCAACTCTTCCCGGATCGTGGCTCCGCGAGACGCCTCGATGCTACCGCGCAAGCTCCACAGACAGCGCTCGGCATCCTCGCGCTTCAAAAACGTGCCGATCGTGTAGGTCTCGCCGGGCCGCAGCGTCTTCTCGACGAGCCACGGGAAGTCCGGGAACTCCGGGTTGCCGGCGTAGTAACTCGCCGTGCCACGTGTAATCTGAAACGTCATCGCTTCACCGCTTCACCGCTTCACCGGCGAACGGACTGCTTGATGCGTCTGACGCCTTCCTTGACCTTCTCGACGGCGATGCCCGACTGGCGCTTGAGCTCGCCAAAGCCGGAAACCACGTCCTTGACGACTCGTTCGGCCGGCGACGGTTTGCGTTGCTTGGGGCTCGGCCTCTTGGCCCACTCCTTGTGAATCGCCATGCTACCCTCCCTGGTAAGCAGAACGATCGGTCTTCAGGCTGACTTGTCCGTTTCCTTGAAGCCGATCATCATAGAACCCTCGATTTGAGGTGGTGGGTTGCGGCGTCTGCGTCTCCGCTCGGACGCTTCCCCTAGCGCGCGGAAGAACTTATCAACCACCGATTCCTGCTTGAGGGGTGGCAGGACGTTACGGATGGCGATGTCGCGGTCGATCTTCTCGCGCTCTCGCATGAGTTTCTTGGGGTCGGTTCTCTTGCCGGGGTGTTCCTTCTTCATCGCGCGGCCCGCTTGGGCTTAAGCCGTCGGGCCAGCTTCTTGATCGCCGCGATTGGATTATCGAGGCCCGTGGGCAGGTTTTCAACCTCGGGGTGGGCGCCTGGCTGGATGCCGCCGCCTTGCTGGACGGCACGCTCGTAGCCGCTCGACAACGCTGTGGGTCGGTGACGCACGACGACCTGCTTCTTGTCCGGCTTCTTCGCGTCTTTCATCGCGCGCTCCGCTTAGGTTTCTTGCGAGGGATATCAGCACCGGACTCGCGCGCTTCATTCAACGCGATCGCGACCGCTTGTTTCTGGGGGCGTCCGCTCTTCACCAGCTCGGAGATGTTCGCGCTGATGGTTTTCCGCGACTTACCCTTTTTGAGAGGCATCCTTGCCCCTTTCCTTAGGAGGGTCTCAGGTCGATGATCGGTGCGGGCGGCGTCGTGTCGGGGATCCCCTTTACGGCGACGTTGGACCACGCGCTCCAGTTGGGAACTTCGTCGGCGCTACGAATGACGAAGTAGTAGGTCCGGCCGGTGGTGAATCCGCCGGCGGGCGATACGACGACGCTTTGAGCGCTGCCCGCGATCAGCGGCGTGGGCACACCGGCCACCGCGGTGGCTGCCGCCCACCAGGCATCCTTGGCCGCGGTCGAAGTGGTATCGGGCCGTGTGATGGACCAGCGAAGATCGTAACGGCTGGCGGTGCCGACGTTGCCGTCGTCGCCAGGGGCGGTCCATGAAAGCGCGATGCTCGCGACCTGGCTATGCGCTGGAAACGGCACGACAAACAACAGCAGCCCCAAGAGAACCAGTACCACGAGCGCCGCCAGGATGGCCCTCACCTTGCCCTTTCCACCTCCTTGACCGGAGACTATCCCTCCTTGCTCACCTTGTCTAGGGCTGTTCCTCGGGGCCGGCGATATCGGGCGGTTCAGTAACGGCGCGGTGAACGAGGTCGCCGCACGACGACTGTCCGCCCGGCAACCACTTCCCGGCACCACACCAGTGGTGTTGTCCTGCCACGGTTTCACCAGCGCGCTTGACGGCTTCCTCGGCACTCGTGGTCGTCCAGGCGACCGCCCAATCGTTACAGGTCTCCCACTGGCGCCAGTTAGGGAACGCCAGCACCGCCGATGCAGCCTGGATGGCGGCCGAGGCTAGCTTTGGAGAGAGGCGTGCAAACCTGCGCTCCTTGATGAGCGCCTGCGTGAGCTGGTGGGTGTGGCCCCGGTGACGGAGCTCTCCCTCTGGGTTCCAGCAGCCATCGGCGAGAAAGGCTCCCGGGGCTTGTGGCTCGGAATGTCTCTGCGGCGGCGGGCGACGGGTCATCGGTAGAGTCCGATCAGGCCCCAAATCAGTGCCCCCCAGAAAAGAGCACAAAAGGCCAGCGCAACGAGCCAGGAAACTGCCCGGTAGCCGTCAGGCGTCACGTCTGCACCTCCGGTGCGTATTCGTCCTTTTCCTTGCCCATCGTCCATGCCACTGCTTCGCGCGCCGTCGTCACCGCCGGTGGTACACGAAGCCAGTAGTCCTTAAATGAGCCGTCTGGTTCCGGAGTGCTGTTCACTACGAGCACCATACACAGATCGCTGTCGTCCACGCGCGGCTTGCGGTACAAAGCGCCGAAGTCATCCTGGTGTACCAGCGTGGCGCCCGAGTCCACGATGTAGCGTGCCGATCCGTAGCGCTCGATCATCACGCGGCGCACTTCGACATTCTCCTCCGCGTCGATGTGCGTCAGCGTGATCCATTCCGGCTTAATGATTACAAACGCTGGCACCAAAACGCCGTGCCAGAAATAGAACCGCTCCAGGTCTGATTCCAGCGCCGCGCCAAAGGCATTGTGGGGTCTACGTGAACCGTTGACGACTTCGGTATGAAGGACCGGCTTGGCGACCCAATAGAGAGTATCCTCCGTCCAGTAAAGGAACCACGCGCCGGCCAGAAACGCGTCGTAGAGGGGCTTGGACCAGCGCAGCACGCTGGGTTTGTCAAGTTCGACCGCACCAATGTGGGTTGTGGCAAACCATGAAATCTCCGACCACCACCACCAACCACGGTGCATGCACCAAGAGACAAATCTGTGCATAGCAGTTGTCTCGCGGGCGTCGCTGGCGTCGCTGGCGGCGCGGGCGTCGAGGGCGGCGCGGGCGTCGAGGGCGTCGCTGGCGTCGTGGGCGACGCGGGCGTCGCTGGCGGCGCGGGAGTCGCGGGCGGCGCGGGCGTCGAGGGCGTCGCTGGCGTCGTGGGCGACGCGGGCGTCGCTGGCGGCGCGGGCGTCGCGGGCGTCGCGGGCGGCGAGGGCGTCGAGGGCGGCGCGGGCGTCGAGGGCGGCGCGGGCGGCGAGGGCGGCGCGGGCGTCGCTGGCGTCGCGGGCGTCGCTGGCGTCGTGGGCGGCGCGGGCGTCGCGGGCGGCGAGGGAGTCGCGGGCATCGCTGGCGGCGAGGGCGTCGCTGGCGTCGCGGGCGGCGCGGGCGTCGCTGGCGTCGCGGGCGTCGCGGGCGGCGAGGGCGTCGCTGGCGTCGAGGGCGGCGCGGGCGTCGCGGGCGGCGCGGGCGGCGCGGGCATCGCTGGCGTCGCGGGCGTCGCTGGCGGCGCGGGCGGCGAGGGCGGCACGGGCGGCGCGGGCGTCGAGGGCGTTGCGGGCGTCGCTGGCGTCGCTGGCGGCGCGGTCGGCGCGGGCGTCGAGGGCGTCGCGGGCGTCGAGGGCGACGCGGGCGTCGCGGGCGTCGTGGGCGACGCGGGCGTCGCGGGCGTCGCGGGCGACACGGGCACTATCGAAGGCGCGACCAGAGCGGGTGTTGAAATCGTCGAGGATCGCATCCACCTGCTTCGCCAATGGCGGATGATCCTTCAGCGTCCAACCATCCCGCAACCTTACAATGCGACGCTTGACTCCCAGGGCAGCGACATATTCCGCCAGCGCGCGCTCAACCGCCTCCTCGTCCAGCCGGCCCGGATAGTTACATGCTTGGACATAATCATCGAACAGTTTACCGCGCCCCATGTCTCGCCTCCCGTCTGTGTGCGCCGCACTTGAAGGCGGCGGCGCTCGCCTCACCCGCGCCCCAGGAGCACTGGGCTTAGCTTCTGATTGCTGTCGCGGGGCCTAGTCGATAACCGGACGCGGCTCCTGAGCGTCGCTCCACTCTCTCTGACGCGTCACGCGATAGACACCCGCGGGAATCGTCACGGTCTTGTGCTCCTGGTGCTTGAGCGGCGCCGGAGCGTCAACCTTGAGGTAGAGCGTGCCGTCCTTCTCGAACAGCTCGCCATAGTCCTGCTCGATGGTATGCGCGTGACCGGTGGCCTCGCCCTCGGCCAGAACCCAAGCGCCGTTCACGCGCTTGGCGGGAACAGCCCCTTCGGGGATCGACTTCACACGCTCGATGAACACGTCCCCCTGCCTTGCCTGCTTCATTGCTTACCTCCGGTTGATGGATTGGGGCCTGCCGCCAAGAGTTGGAGCTCGGTTTGGGGAAGAGGCCGCGGCCTGATGCGTCTTGAACCGCTTTCTCTACCTCCCCGCAAGCATTCTGTGCTTGGGCTAGGGTTCTTGTCAAGGGGCTTTCTGCGCCCGCCCTTCGCCTGTCCCCGCATGCGCGCCTGCTTCAAGCGACCAAGCCTTCCTTTGTCCTGCCAAGAGGCGTCCAGGTCCGACCCCATCACCCCGGTGGGGATGACCCGCACCGGCAAGCTGCCTCGCCAGGCACCGTTGTGGCTTGGCGTCTCCAGCGGCGCATCGGACTTCTGGCGATTCAAGTAGCACTGTGCTACCAGATGACGTCCACCGCAGCGCATGCAGAAGACGATCGCGCTCATGACGGGTAGTCCTCCGTGCGATTCTCCGAGATCCGCGCGGGCGGGCTGCTCATCTGCCGTTCGGCTTCTTTCACAGCCCAGGCAGCAGCACATCGGCGTGTACAGAAATAGATCGGCTTGCGTGCATACCACCGCGCCCGTTCGGCTCCGCACGGATAAAACGAGATACCACAGTGGAGACACTGTCCGCGGCGTTGGCGGGTGGGATCGCCATTGCCCATCACCATTCCGGTGGATTTATAGCGCGCTGCTTTCATGACGGGTAGTCCTCGTGGCGACGCTGGTTCAGAAACGTCGCCGGGTGCGGAATCATGCGCTCTTGGACCTCGTTCTCACGCCAGTAAACCAGCCAGCGCTCAACCCCCGAACAGATAGCCTCTAGGGTGGAAGACTGCTCGTCCAGCTTGCCCGGCCTAAGACCCCTCCAGGCCCTGAGCGCCGCAGGCTTGCCCACCTTCCGGGGATACATAGGCCAGAACTCCTCCCGGAACCCCTCCTCCCACTCCTCCCTCTCCCACGCTCGCTTCGATACAATAGATTTGACAATCTCCTGACCGCCCGCCCGGTCCACGGCACCCTCACGCTCCTCGCTGCAAACCACTGAAATGACGAGCTCTAGCTCCCCAACCGCCGCCCGAACAGCCCGAATGGCCGGTAAAAGATTTGCCATTGACAGATCCGACCTCGCGGAAACATACTGGCTTTTAGGTTTTGACTTGGGTTCTACGGCCTCTACGGCCTCTACGGCCTCTACACGGTAGGCGCTGCCCTCTTCTAGCATCGTCCCCCCTCCAAAGCCTCGTCCCTCGTCCAAAGCATCGTCCCGCAACCGCCGCCACCAGTCTGTGCCCGCACCCTACGCGCCGTCAAGCCCCCCCTCGACACTTGACGCTTCGTGCGCGTAAGGGGTAATCTTTCCCCCTCAACGACCCCCTCAACGACCCCCGCCGATCACGTCCTCTCGTTAGACCCCGTTAGCCCTGACACTCATTTCTTCGGCAACCACGCCCGCCTGCGGCCCCCGCCTGCGGCCCCACTGGCCAAATTCTTACCGCCCGCTTTCTTGCCGCATTTCTCGACACAGGTATTTATCCACAGCGGGAGAAGGAGAGGGGGGGGGCCCGCCGGCCTCGCTGTGGCGCACGCAGCATGCCCGTGCGGCCACGAACGCTCGCATGCATGTACACGCTCGCATCCATGCGTCGATCTGCCACGCACGGCCCGCTAGCGCACGCTACGCACGCTACGCACGAGGTGCACATCTGTGCATGACGCTGCGCGTGTACCCTGCGTACATGCGGGTGGCGGGTGGCGGCGGCGTGCGAGTCTGTGCTGCCGGTGTCTTGTCTCCCTTATAGGGATACTTGAGCATCTAGGGGAACGGTGCCACCTTGATCTCTCTTGGCCACCGTGCGATGCCGCTCGGGCGGTCCAGCTGCATTGGACTCAGTAACCCCGTGCCTTATCTGCCGCTGTGGATGCATTCCGCCAGACCTTCCCGGGCTACCTGCAACGGGCCGTGGGTTCCCCTCTATAAGCCCCAAGGGTTTAGCGCCGGCACGCCCAGTGCCACGATCCCCCTCAGGCTGAACGGGTCAGACATCTAGCCCGGAGGGACAAATGCCCCACCTCATAGAGTACGCGGGCGCCATCATGTGGCTCGGCTTGGTTGGAATCAGCATGGCGGGTGCAGCGCTCATCTCCTCACGTAGACGATAACCCCTTGACACCATCGCATGCTTGGCATATGCTTGGGCCGTGAGGAAACGAAAGGGCGAGAGGAAGGGCGAGAGCCCGCAAGAGAGCGGCAGGCGGGGCGGCTTCGAAAGAGCTCGCAGGCTGTCACCGCAGCGGCGCGCAGACATCGCCCGCCATGCGGCACTGGTGCGATGGTCCAGGCGTACCGCCATCGCTGGCCACAAACCCGCACCCAGCCTGGAAAATGTTACACGGCGAGAGTGATTTACACGGTGGCGCGCAAACGCGCATGCGGCAATCGAATGCAAGGATTCCCGCTCAGGTTCGTGTAACAGCTACACGGTTGCTCCCTTGTGCAGTCGTTGCGGCACAGCGGGTTAGCGGTGGCAAGCAACATGCTTAGGTATGCAGGCGGTGGCGGGATCGGACCGCCGCCAGTGAACGTGGGAGGTGACATGCCTCATTCTTTCGAGTCGGTTTACGGGTGGGTCGGTCGCAGGTGGCCCGCAGATGACCCGTGCCGCAAGGATCAGCACAGGCAGTGCCGCCGGTGCGGCGGCTGCTGGCAGTGTAGTGAGTGTCAGTGCGAGGAGCCCGAGCCGCTGCTCTCGCCCTATGCAGGCAGGCTGGACGACTGACCGGTGAACGTGGAGGGTGACATCAGATCATTTGGCGCGGTGGCTCACCACCAGCAATCGGGGCACCCTGGCTCCATGTCCAGCCCCCGGCCGCGCCGCTCTCGGAGGTGAACATGCCCGACCATCGTGTGCAGCTCGCGTGGCTCAACGCCCGAACCCGCGCCATGCGAGCGGACTCCCGCTACTACTCGGCCATCATGGGCGAATGGTACGTCCCGCGCCGCGTCGTTCGCGGCCACGCCATGCACCTGGCGGAAGTCTGGACGCGCGAGCTTTGCGACCAGATGTCCGCCTACTTCCGCAACGAAAGGAGCTAACGTGTCTCGCCCTATCCGTACCTGGCGAATCGAAGTCGCCCGCGACGCCAACCAGCTCTTGAGCGAAACTCAGGCGGCCGTGCTGGAAGGCTCCACCGCCATCAGCGAGTTGGACGAAGACGACGCTGCCAGAACTCTGCTTGCTGTCCTGGGCGTTGCGCTGGTTCCCTGTTGCTCGGAAGACGCGCTGCCCTGCGCTGAGTGCGACGCTCAGATGCGAGGCGACGAAATCGATAAGGCAGTCCACGAGACGCTGCTGCGGCAAGAGTCGGGGCTCCGGTGAAACCACCACTCGTCGGCTGCGACTTCTGTTCCGGGCCGCCATTCAGCCCAACCGTATGGAATCAGCGCACTTGCCACAGATGCGCCGCTGCGGAGGCACCAGACCAGTCGAAGGTCGATTGGCGTACTTACCAGCGCCAAACTGCTAACTATCTGCGCCGCAAAGGAATCCGGGCACCATTGAGCGGAGCGGCCGTTGCGGCGCGACCTGGACGCTTGCCTGACTTCACGCGCCGGCGAGAAAGCCCCAGCCTGGGGCCAAACGCCCTGCAGAAACTCACCCGAGGAGGTAAGCCATGACGACCCCCAAAGAACCACCGCGCTGCGCCGACTGCGGGGAGATCGACCACCTGCACGACGATGGCACATGCCCGGTCTGCCATGAAGAGCGCAGGCTGGACATGGAAGAACACTACGGAGGGACGCCATGACCTGCGCCGAGTTCATCGAGCGACTCAGCGCCGAGCTGGGCCAGCTGCAAGATCGCAGCGCGCAAATCGTGCGCCTGATCGACGCGCTGGCCCAGGAACCTAGCGAGGAGAGACCATGACCCCTATCTGCCCGCAGCACAAAACCCCGATGCGCGAGAGCGAGCACAACCCCGGCACGTTCTACTGCCCGAAGAAAGACGGTGACGAATGGTGCACGGAGCGGGTCAAGCCGGCCAACCAGCCTGCTGCTGCGCAGCGCGTCCCCGTTCAAGCTCCTCGGCGCCCCACCGGGTCTGCCGATAGCCTCCCGTCCAGCGACGCCCGCTACATTGCCGCTCTTTCCTTCGCAGCCAGCCTCTACCGAGGCGGCGGCGCGGAAATGCTGGACGACGCGCTGGCCGTGGCCAGGAAAATCTACGCCAGCTTCCCCGAGGCGTCATGACGCTCGAAATGGTCGACGAGAAACGCTACCTGCCGTGGCCTGATTCAGCCTCGGTGGTGATTACCAGCAAGAGCTACAAGACACCCGATGGAGAGCTCGCGCGCGTCACTCGCCCGCTCAAAGTGCTAGGGCTCGGGACCGACCCGCTCATCAAGTGGGCGGCCAACAGCGAGCGGACGGCCGTTCTGGAAGCGGCGGGCGAAGCCTTCGCGGCGGGAGGACACGAAGGACCGCAGGAGTTCATCAACGCCGTTGAGCAGCGGATTGGCTCGGCCCGCCAGCATCAACGCCTAATCGCACAAGCCGCCGACATCGGCACCGCCATCCACCAGGCAATCCACGACTTCCTGAAGGTGGAGCTCGGCCTGCCCTCACCGCCAACAACCGGCCTGAGCGATCCAGCCCTGTGGGCCGTCATGGCCTTCCAGGACTGGTGGAAACAGGCGAACCTCAAACCCGTTCGCATGGAGCAGGTGGTATGGGACGCCCGAGAAGGCTATGCCGGCACCATCGACCTGGTGGCCGAGCATCCCGAGGAAGGCATGGGTGTCGTGGACTTCAAGTCCAGTCGCTTCATCTACGACGAGCACCATATCCAGGTCGCGGCCTACCTTCACGCGGGTAGGAACTACGCGGATCTGCGCTGGGCCAGGATCGTGCGCGTCCCGAAGAACACCAGCGATCCGGCGTTCGAGGTGAGAGACCTAGGCCAGCTCTATGGGCGCAAGGTGACCGAGGCGCAGTTGATGGATTGCTTCCGAGCGGCACTCACCGTGTATAAGACACTGGTGGCCACATGAGCCCTGACCTCTTGACGCAGCTCGCCGAAATCCGCCGCCGCCAGGGCCTGGAGCCGATACCCGACCCGCGTGTCATTCAAGGCTTCGGTCCCGGCTCGGACCCACCGCCGCCTTTCATGCCCTCCAGTGTCACGGAACGCGCACAGTTCGAGAACCCCGACGAAGAGGAGCCTGAAGGCGAACCTCAAACTTTCACCAGCCCGCTGCTCGAAGCCGCTAGGCCTCAAGGGGCACCACGGATGGTGCCCCGCGCGGAGGAAGCGGTTAGGCCCGAACCCAAGTTCGAGCTGATCGTTTGCGATCTGGCCGCTGGTTACCGCGGACATACGGTGGAACTCAATACGGCAGAACGTAAAGCGATTATCGGCGTAGTTCTCTCGGCACTGCATAGAACTCTAGACGATCTGCGCCGCGAGGTGCAGGCTGCTGAAAGCATTACAGCGGCGGAGAAGGAAGCACTCCAGGCTCCCCTCCCGCCACCGCCACGCAAGCGCGGCCGACCGAGAAAGGTGGTCATATGACCCTGTTCCGCTTCATCACGCCGCGCGGCGGCAACTTGCTGTCCGCTGCTATTTATCCACAAGCTCCGATTCTGTTCCTGTGGGTCGGCCGGCGCGTGGTGCCGATCAGACTCTCCGCGCCCCGTCACATAGTCGGCCGCGCAGCCGAAGCCCTGTTGTGGGCGGTGGCCGTAGTCTCGGCCGTCGTCGTGTTGTGGTTCTACATTCTGCGCTAAGGGGGTGATGACGTGGACTGGGAGGATCTGTTTTATGGAGAACTCCTCGGCGGTGACGGTCGCTGGGGCGGGATGATGCTAGATATTTTCTTCTGGCTTCGCCGCTAGCACGATGAAATGGCGGGCGTCTGGCTGATCTGCTGGTCGAAGG